>Ga0302325_10003834_pt1 | contig 35140 bp, 27 predicted proteins | sample Palsa_T0_2_FD_201948 | JGI IMG/M metagenome (GOLD analysis project Ga0302325, IMG submission 201948) | Peat permafrost microbial communities from Stordalen Mire near Abisko, Sweden - Palsa_T0_2 | ecosystem: Environmental > Terrestrial > Soil > Palsa > Peat permafrost | place: Sweden: Abisko...
CGCAGCCCACTGGTATTTGTGTCCACAAGGAAGGAGTTGAGGCGAGGCACGTCGGCTTTGAAATTGGGCGGAAGCTGGAAGAGCACGATACCCATCCGTCCGGCAGACACGACCGGAGCAAGTGCACGGGACAAGGCCGCGAGTGAGTCTGAACACTCCTTGAGTCGAAGGATGTGCGTGATGCGCTGCGGCGCTTTGAACGAGAAGCGAAAGCCGGGGCCGCTCGCGGCCAGCCAGCCGGTGAGCATGCTCTCGGTGGGTAGCTGGCGGAAGGTGTAATTCACTTCGACCGAGTTCAGTTGAGTTGCGTAGTATTCCAGAAACTTCTTCTGAGGAAGCGCCTGAGGATAGAATCCCGGCTTCCAGCTCGGATAGGCCCAACCGGAGGTACCAATAAAGACTTGTTCCCGCAGGTCGCCCATAGATTTCTTTGGTGCCGGGAGGGGGGGTCGAACCCCCATGACCGCAAGGGCCGGCGGATTTTGAGTCCGCTGCGTCTGCCAGTTCCGCCATCCCGGCGAGAGATGGGTTGGCAAGTGCAAGTATCGCACAGGGCTTGTGTTGGATGCTACCTTGGCGGGCTGCGTACGAAGCAACCACCCGCCTGGCCGCAGGGGACGGCGCCGTAGCCGTGGCGACCGGAGTTGTTTCGTGCGAAAGAACCGGTGCGTCTTATCTGATAGTCGGCTAGCTTTCCACACTCTTCCGACCCTCGCCGGTACTGCAGCCCATGCGACAATGAAGGCAATCGTGATGACTCCTGCCTCTTCTGCAGTTGTTCCCGAGCCGGTTGCGGTTACGCAGGAACTCCTTGCACAACACAGCATCACTGCGGACGAGTACGAACGCATTCTTGCGGCGCTGGGACGAGTTCCATCGCTGACGGAACTTGGAATTTACAGCGTGATGTGGAGTGAGCACTGCTCGTATAAGTCGAGCCGCGTTCACTTGAAGCGACTGCCAACAAAGAGCGATCGCGTGGTGCAGGGGCCGGGTGAAAACGCCGGAATCATCGACGTGGGCGACGGTTGGGCCTGCGCCTTCAAGATTGAGAGCCACAATCATCCCAGTTACATTGAGCCCTATCAGGGGGCGGCAACGGGTGTTGGGGGCATTCTGCGCGACATCTTTACTATGGGCGCCCGTCCGCTGGCTGTGATGGATTCGTTGCGCTTCGGGCCTATCGTGCCGGAACCGGGAACTGGACCGGAATTGGTTGCGAAGAACCATTCCATCGTTGAGGGCGTGGTGAGCGGCATTGCGGGTTATGGCAATTGCTTTGGCGTGCCGAATCTGGGTGGTGAGACGAAGTTCGAGGCCTGCTACAGCGGCAATCCGCTGGTGAATGCGTTTGCGCTCGGGCTCGTGCGCAAAAATGAGATTTTCTACGGCAAGGCGACCGGCACAGGGAATCCCGTAATTTATGTGGGGGCGAAGACGGGGCGCGACGGCATTCATGGCGCGACGATGGCGAGTGAGGAGTTTCACGCGGGCACCGAGGCCAAGCGGCCCAACGTGCAAGTCGGCGATCCGTTTATGGAGAAGCTGCTGCTTGAGGCGTGTCTCGAAGCCATGCAGACCGGCGCGATTGTCGGCATTCAGGACATGGGTGCCGCGGGGCTCACCTGCTCCACTTGTGAGATGGGCGCGCGCGGCGGTGTTGGTCTAGATGTTGAGCTTGATCGAGTGCCGCAACGCGAAACCGGCATGAGCGCCTACGAAATCATGCTCTCGGAAAGTCAGGAGCGGATGCTGCTGGTGGCCGAAAAGGGCCGCGAGCGCGAAGTGTTGCGCGTGTTTGAGAAGTGGGGGCTGGACGCTGTAATTGTCGGGTCCGTCGAGCCGGAGCCGCGGTTGCGTATTCGCCATCACGGCGAGTTGGTCGCCGATATTCCGAATCAGTCGCTCACCGACGACGCGCCGCTTTATCGCCGGCCGGTTGGTACATGGAAGGCGCCTGTCTCGCTCGACCCACCTGCGGAAGTGCTCGCCGAATTGGCGAAAGACCGCAATTACACGGCCGACTTGAAAAAGCTGCTGGCAAGCGCCAACGTTTGTTCGAAGCGATGGGTCCACGAGCAGTACGACACCATGGTGCAGACCAACACCGTGCAGGGTCCGGGTGGCGAAGCGGGCGTGATGCGGATCAAAGGAACAGGGATCAGCCACCCCAACGAGCACAAATCGCTCGTCGGGGGCCCCGGCAGGGAACAGGGATCAGGGAACAGAGAGCGTGGGCTGGCGATGGCGCTCGATGGCAACGGACGCTGGGCCTATCTCGACCCGAAGCTGGGAGCGATGCACGCGGTGGCCGAAGCAGCGCGCAAGGTGGCTTGCACTGGAGCAACGCCGGTTGCAGCAACGAATTGTCTTAACTTCGGGAATCCGGAGAAGCCGGAGATTATGGCGCAGCTTTCGGCGGCGATTGACGGTATCGCCGAGGCCTGCACTGCGCTGGGCACGCCGATCACTGGCGGAAACGTATCCTTATACAACGAGACGCGTGGCGAAGGAATCTATCCGACACCGGTCCTGGGCATTGTCGGCATCCTGGAGGATGTGACGAAAACCGTGCCGGCGGACTTTCAGCATGCCGGAGATGCCATCCTTCTTCTGTGGCCGATTCCACGCGGCGAAGAGCCAGATCCCAAGCTTGAGGTTCCGCTCGACCCGTTGCCGATTAGCCAGTACCCTTTTCCTGCTCTTGAACGGGAGCCGCGTGCGAAAGAGACCGCAGATGCGACGGAAGAAGACGCAAAAGAGGGCCTGAATGCCTTTGGCTCTTCGGAGTTTGCAAAGGTCGTTCTCGCATCCTTGTGGGGTAAACCGCCAGATCTAGATCTTGATGCCGAGGCCGATTTGCACACGCTCCTGCGAGGACTCGCCGATCGCAAGCTAATTCACTCGGCGCGCGACATCTCTGACGGCGGGATCGCGGTCGCTCTGGCGCAGGCGGCATTCGCACAGGGCATCGGCGCCACGGTCGATCAGGAGCAGTCGCTGATGGCTCATCCACTCTTCGGGCTATTTGCTGAGCCCGCGTCGACGGTGTTCGTCACGGCGACGGAGAATCATATCGGAGCCATCGAAAGGCTAGCCGCCGAGTACAACTTTTTCGTCGCCCGCATCGGAACAACGGGCGGAAATCGCCTGGAGATTTCGGTCGATCGCGAGCCGTTTATTTCAGCGCCGCTGACTGAGCTTCGAACCGTGTGGGAGACGTCGCTAGAAGCAACCCTTCATGGCGAGGTGACGGCATGACGCAAGTCTTGTCCCGCGGCGCAGCCGCCGCCCGCCGTGCGCGCAGCACTGACGGCATGAGCCAGTTGCTTTTCCAGGGCGTTCCCGGCGTGACGGATACCACCGGGCAACTGACCACTGATCACTGTTCACCGTCCACTGTCGCCGCAGACGAAGACAAGCTGCGCGAAGAGTGCGGCGTCGTCGCTATCCATGGGCATCCCGAGGCGGCGCGGCAGGTATACCTTGGGCTCTACGCGCTGCAACATCGCGGTCAGGAATCGGCAGGCATTGCCTCGGCCGACGGACAGCATCTGGCCAACATCAAGGGCATGGGACTGGTCTCGGAAATCTTCACCGACGATGTGCTGCAGAAGCTGCCGGGGACAATGGCTATCGGCCACACGCGCTACTCAACCACGGGCGATTCGGCGCTGCTGAATGCGCAACCTATCCGGGTTGACTCCACGAAGGGCCTCATCGCGATTGCGCACAATGGCAACCTCGTCAACCTTGGCACTGTGCGTGCGCGACTGGAACGCGATGGGGCGTATTTTCAGACCACGTCGGATTCCGAGATCATCGTGCAGCTGATTGCACATTCCGATCAGCACACGCTGGTGGATTGCATTGCCGATTCGCTGGCGCAGGTTGAAGGCGCGTTTTCCATAGTGATGATGACGCGCGATCGTATCTTTGCGGCGCGCGATCCACGCGGGTTTCGCCCGCTCTCGATGGGGCGCATCCGCAACGCCGACGGGCCGGACACGATTGTCTTTGCGTCCGAGACGTGCGCCTTTGATCTGTTGCGGGCCGAGTATGAGCGCGATGTGCTGCCCGGCGAACTGGTGATGGTGACCGACGACGGTGTCACGAGCCGCCAATTTGCGACGGGCTTCCCGCAGTCGAGCTGCGTTTTTGAGCATGTTTATTTCGCGCGCCCCGACAGCCGCATCTTTGGCCGTTGGGTGCAGGAGAGCCGCGACCAGATGGGCCGACAACTAGCGCGAGAGTCAGGCGCGGATGCGGACGTTGTCGTGCCGGTGCCGGATTCCGGCGTTACTGCTGCTCTCGGCTACGCAGAAGAAGCCAAAATTCCTTTCCGCCTTGGCTTGATCCGCAATCACTACGTGGGCCGCACCTTCATTGAGCCGGAGCAGCGCGTGCGCGACTTTGGTGTGCGTTTGAAGCTGAATCCGGTGCGCAATCTGCTCGAAGGCAAGCGCGTCATCCTGATTGACGATTCGATCATTCGCGGAACCACCAGCCGCAAGATTGTCCGCATGGTGCGTGGAGCGGGCGCAAAAGAGGTGCATCTGCGCATTAGTTGTCCGCCGACGATTTCGCCTTGTTTTTATGGCGTGGATACGCCGAGCAAGCGCGACCTCATCGCCGCGAACAATTCCGTCGAAGAGATTCGGCGCTATATCGAAGCGGATTCGCTTGCTTATCTTTCGCTGGACGGCTTGCTGAAGAGCTGCGATAACGGCGACGGTAACAAATACTGCACGGCCTGCTACACGGGCAACTATCCTACGCAATGGGTGGATGTAGACGAGATTTTGCCGGCTGCTGCTAGCGTCTAGTCGGCACTTTAGATTCCATCGAATTCAAACTGTTTCACCGGCCAGTTCTGCGCCGTGTGTGGCGGCACTTTTAGCTCGCGCCAGGCTTCGCGTCAACACAAACATGGCCAACGCTGCCGCCAGACTGGGAACCATCAGCCCGCGCAGTCCGAGCCAGTAGCTGCCGGTCCTGTCTTTCATCACACCCATCCAATACGGGCCGACGAATCCGCTGAACATGGTGATGGTGTTCATCGCGGCAATGCCTGCGGCTGCGGCGCGTCCCGTCATGAATTGCGTGGGGACTGCGAGGGCCGGCGCCTGCAGCGCATTGAATGCAACAAAACTGACTGCGAGTGAAACCACGACCAGCCACGGCGGCCTTGCGAAGCTGGCAATCAAATAGCCCGCCGCCATCACGCAACAGGGCACGATGCAGTGCAGTGCCCGGTCGCCCGTTCGGTCAGAGTTTACGCCGCCAAAGAGCATGCTTGCCGCACCAGCCACGCCGAAACAGGCCACGAGATATCCCACCTGGCTCACATTCCAGCCGGTCACAGCTTGCAGGATGGCGGGCGCGGAAAAACCGTAACCGTAACTGCACGTCAGTGCGCTGAAGAAAAACAGCCCGATCAACCAGACCTTGGGCGAGAGTAGCGCCTGCAATACACCTGCTTCGCGGCCGAGATGCGCATGCGCGCTGTCGGCGTCGAGCTGGCGCTGCAGCCACGATTTCTCGTCGAGCGTGAGCCATTTGGCCTTCGCGGGACCGTCAGGAAGCAGCCCAAAAATTACGAAGCTGAACAATGCTGCCGGCAGCCCTTCCAAAAGAAAGAGCCATTGCCAACCGGCGAGGCCGAGCTTGCCTTGCAAGCCCAGCAACCATCCGGCGACAGAGCCCATGAGCACTGAGCTGAGTGGGAGAGCGACGTAAAAGCGGCTAACAGCGCGAGCCCGCATGCTGGCCGGAAACCAAAGCGTGAGGTAGTAAATCACACCAGGAAAGAAGCCGGCCTCGGCCATCCCGAGCAGCAGGCGCAGGCTATAAAACTCGAGCGGCGTGCGCACAAACATCATGGACGCAGCGAGCAAGCCCCACGTGAGCATGATGCGCGCGAGCCAGCGCTTGGGCCCGAAGCGCAGCAACAAAAGGTTAGACGGAACCTCGCAAAGCGCGTAGCCAATGAAGAACAATCCTGCGCCGAGACCGTACACGGTCGCGCTGAAATGCAGGTCGCTGTTCATGCGCAGCGAGGCGAAGCTGATGTTAATGCGATCCATGTAGGCCAAGCCGTAGCCGATGGAGATGATGGGCAGAAGGCGCCACGCTGCTTTGCGCTGGGCCGATGCGCCAATCGCCGCGAGGTTTGGTTCGTTTGGCGCAATCCGCGGTGTGAGTTCGGCTGGCTTGTCGCTCTCGGCAGGGATCAACGGAGACCTCTTTCGGTTCTCGGAATTGAGAACGGGGCCGGGAAAACGCCGCTTTCAGCGTGGTAAGCAGACTTTACCATGAACGCTGCACTTCCCTGATTCGCGTCGTCGTGAATGACTGCTGTGATAGCATCCGCCTGTTGCACGACTGGAACTCACGCGGGCGAATCCTCCACGTCTGCAGTTCCCTTTGCTGAACCTGAGGTTGGCATGACTCGTTCGCGTTCGCTGTTTGGGGTCGCGGTTTTTCTTGGCTCCTTTCTGCTCTTTCTTGTTGAGCCTATCGCGGCGAAACAGTTGTTGCCGGTGCTGGGCGGGTCCGCCGCGGTTTGGATTACCTGCCTGGTGTTTTTTCAGACTGCGCTCCTGTGCGCGTATCTCTATGCGCATTGGCTTTCGCTCAGCTCGCAGTGGAACCTGCACTCCCTGCTCCTTTTGCTGGCGGCGGCCGCGGCTATCGTATGGGCGGTGCGCAGCTACGGAGTTGGCATTGGCGCGGAGCATCCAATCGCCACGGTCTTTGTCGCACTCGGCGCGTGGATTGGCTTGCCTTTTCTTATGCTGGGGGCGACGAGTCCTTTGCTCCAGGTGTGGTGGGCTCGGATCGAGGCGAGTGAAGTTCCTTATCGACTGTTTGCGCTTTCGAACCTGGCATCGTTGCTGGCTTTGGCCCTTTATCCAAGCTTGATTGAGCCAAATTTCACTTTGCAAACGCAACGGGTTGGCTGGGCTTTTGGATTTGCAGCATTCGCAATCCTGTCAACGGCGCTGACTTGGAGGACGCGATCGGCACAATCGGTGGCGGGGCCGATCGACGCCGAGGACGACGCCAACCTGCCCAAAGCGCCGCTGAGCCACAAGATTCTTTGGGTGCTGTTGCCGATGGGCGCAGCCATGCAGTTGAGCGCGGTGACGAGCTATCTGACGGCGAACATCGCCGCCATTCCTCTATTGTGGATTCTTCCTCTTGGGGTATATCTCGTCACGCTGATTCTGGCGTTTCAATTCCCTCACCTACTGCCGCGCGGCCTCGTCACACGCGCACTCATTGTGATGCTCGGCGGCCTCGCCTACATGTTATCGAAGACCGAAATGTCGATTCCGATGCGGATCAGCATTCTGTTCTTCCTTCTCGAAGTCCTCGTTTCGTGTTACTTCTGCCATAGCGAGGCCGTGGCTCTTCGACCGAAGCGTGCCTCTGAGTCCACGCTCTTTTATCTTCTTTTTGCTGCCGGTGGTGCGCTGGGATCCTTCATCATTGGAATAGCGTCGCCGTTGGTCTTCCGATTCAACTACGATCTGGCACTCACTTTTCTCGTGACCGCGCTGCTTGCGCTTGTCGTGACTTGGAAGGAAGGATGGAGTCAGCGGATGCTGTGGGCGGTGGCCAGCATCATGATGGCGGTGCTCGTTTCATGGGTTCACATCGCCTCTCAGCGCGAGACCATCGCCGCAGTACGTAACTTTTATGGGACTCTGCGTGTGCGGCAACACCATGGATATCCCGGCTCCGTGATGCGAACGCTGACGAACGGCACGATCCAGCACGGCACGCAATACTTTGGAACGGAGCAACTGAGGCGAACGCCGACGACTTACTATGCTGAAGACTCCGGCGTGGGGCTGGCTATCCGATACTGCTGCCAAGGGCGCTCTCGCAGGATCGGTGTAATTGGCTTAGGTGCTGGGACGATTGCTGCGTACGGACGGCCTGGCGATAACATCAGGTTTTACGAAATCAATCCGGCGGTTGCCCCCATTGCTCAAAATGTTTTTACTTACATTCGAGACTCGGGCGCGCATATTGAAATCGTCGAGGGAGATGGAAGGCTCTCTCTTTTGCATGAGGACCTGCAGCGGTTTGATGTGTTGGTGGTAGACGCATTTTCTGGCGACGCGATTCCGTTGCACCTGCTCACGACGCAGGCGATCGCGCTCTATCGCAAGCACCTGGCGCCGGGCGGGATTCTGGCCTTTCATATCTCCAATCAGCATGTCGATCTGGAACCACCGATCGCTCTGCTGGCTGAGGCTGCGGGCATGAAGGCGGTGCGGGTTGCGAGCGGCCCGAAAGACGAGATCGGTGAATTTGGGGCGACCTGGATACTTGTCACCGACAATGCCGGATTCCTGGCGCGGCCTGAAGTCGCGGCTCACGCCCGGCGGGCAGCGATCAAACCCGGCCTGAAAGTCTGGACGGACGATTACTCGAGCCTTCTCCCAGTCCTCCATTGGTAGGGCACTTCGCACTGTTTACCCCGCCAAAAGGCCGAGCTTTTGAGGGATTTCCAGCGGGTGCTTTTTGTCACAGGACGTTCATCTATCGGGTGTGATAGCATCCGTTTTCTTAAAGCGAGACGCCCGTGGACTCCCTCTGATTTTGTTCCCGGACGCCTGCCGGAGACTCTCCTGATGGACGAGGAAGACGGCAGACCGGGCCCTCGAGCCCGCCAATTCGGAGCCTTTGACGTCCCGAGGGACGTGCTTGTGAGGTCCCTGTGTCGTTCGCTGCCGCCTGCTGAACAAGCCTCACTCCTTACTCCCATCGCAATCGCCGACATTTGTCCACGCCAATCGTTTACTGCAATTCAACCCACATCAAATCCCGCGCCTTTCTCTGGCGCGGACCTGCCGAAGGCGCCCGCCCCACCGCAGGTGGAGGAGAAGCTCAATGAAAACGTACCAGGGAAGTGAGATCCGCAACGTAGCTGTAGTGGGGCATGCGCACTGCGGCAAAACCACCTTGATTGCCGCGCTGCTGCATGCCGCGAAAACAACTCCAACCCAAGGCCGTGTGGAAGACGGCTCGGCGGTGACCGCCTACGACGAAGAGGAAGTTGCCCGCAGAATCACCATGCAGAATGCCGTTGCCTTTGCCGAGTGGCAGGGCACAAAGATCAATTTTGTCGATACGCCTGGATTTCACATGTTCAACCACGAGGCACGCGCTGCGCTGTTGCCTGTGGAGGCGGCAGCCGTGGTGGTGAATGCCCAGAACGGCGTCGAGGCCGTGACCGAGCGGGTGTGGAAGTTTGCCGAGGAGGCGAATGTTCCCCGCTTCGTGGTGGTGAACCAGATGGACCACCCCAAGGCCGGCGGCGCGAACGGGTTGAGCGCGCTGATTGACGATCTGCACGAGCGATGGGGCCGGCTGTGTGTGCCGGTGCAACTGCCCATCAGCGGGCCGGATGGATTCCATGGCGTTGTCGATCTGGTGACGATGGAGGCGTTCTACTACACGCCTGGTGGCGATGGCCGCGGCAAGATCGGCGAGGTTCCTGCGTCTCTGACAGGCGCTGCCAAGGCTGCGCATGAGGCGCTGGTTGAGTTGGTCGCAGAAGGCAAAGACGAGCTGATGGAAGAGTACTTTGCCGAGGGCACAATCCCCGAGCAGCATTTGATTACCGCGCTGCATGAGGCGATTCGCGAGGACCGCATTTTTCCGGTGTTGTTTGTGAGCGGCCAGGCGAATATGGGCGCCGATCACTTGCTCGACTTCATCAAGGTGTATGCGCCGGCACCCACGGAGCGCGCGCCGCTTCCGGTGAAGGCAGCGGCGTTGCAGGCGGTGACTGCGAATGGAGGCGGAGGCGACAGCCCGGCTGGCTCCGGCGTTTCAGTGCGAAGAATCAGCGACAGCGAGCCGACTGCGCTGTTGGTGTTCAAGACTATGTCCGACCCATTTGCGGGGCGCATCTCGTTCTTCAAGGTGATCAGTGGAGTGGTAAGAAACGACGCCACCCTGGAGAACTACACGCGACGCGGCCAGGAACGTTTCGCGCATTTGAGTGTGATGCAGGGACGCAAAGCTATGGAAGTGGTGGAGCTGCATGCCGGCGATCTTGGCGCGGTGGCGAAGCTGCGCGAAACCTTTACCGGAGACACGCTGGGCCAAAAAGGCGCAGAGATTCAGATTGAACTGGCTGCTCTGCCGGAGGCCGCGATGACCTATGCCATCGAGCCGAAGAGCCGCGCGGATGAGGACAAACTGGCTCCCGCGATTCACAAGCTGATGGAAGAGGATCTGCTGATTCGCTTCTTCCGCGATCCGCAGACCAACGAATTCCTGATCGCCGGGGCCGGGCAGCCGCACATCGAAGCGATTGTGTCCCGTCTGAAGAAGCGGTACCACGCCGAAGTAACGCTGAAGGCGCCGAAGGTGCCCTATCGCGAAAGCATTCGTGGACGCACCGAAGGCCATGGGCGCCACAAAAAGCAGAGCGGCGGCCACGGCCAGTTCGGCGACTGCAAGATCCGGATGGAGCCGACGCCGCGCGGCGGTGGGTTCGAATTTGCGAACGAAGTCTTCGGCGGCGCCATTCCACGGCAGTTTATTCCGGCGGTTGAAAAGGGCATTGTGGAGTCTGCGGCGCGCGGCTATCTGGCGGGTTATCCGGTCGTGGACTTCAAGGTAACGGTTTTCGACGGCAGCTATCACGATGTCGATTCGAACGAAATGTCATTCAAGATGGCTGGGCGTCTGGCGTTTCGCAAATGCATGGAAACGGCCAAGCCGTGCCTGCTGGAACCGATCATGAAGGTCGAGATCGAGGCACCGGACGAATTTGCCGGGACGCTGATGGGCGACTTGAATAGCCGGCGCGGCCGCGTGCAGGGCATGGAGTCGAAAGGTCGGACGACGGTGATCAATGCGGAAGTGCCCATGGCCGAGATGCTGGCTTACGGCACTCTGCTTACGTCGATGACGCAGGGTAAAGGTAGCTACCGCATGGAAATGCACCACTACGACATCGTGCCGCAATTGGTGGCCGACAAGATTCTGGCAAATGCGAAGCGGCCCGTGGAGGAGGAAGAGGAATAACCGTCCCCCACGGACGAAGACCCCCTATCACGGCGAAATCTACATCGAACCTGGCTCCGGCATCGTCGTCCGCCTCATCACGCAGACCGAAGAGAAAACCTCTGACGTGGTCCACCAGGACGACGAGCGCATCGACTACGGCCCCGTCACCGTCGGCGGCAAGACCCTCGTCCTTCCCGTCCGCGCCGTCGCCATTACTGAGGTGGTTCCCAACGGCGAATCCGGCGACGGCGGTGTCTCCACCCGCTGCACCCCCTTCACTTCCGAGTACAAGAACTACCATCTCGCGCAAAAGTGATAAATGATCATTGCAGGAAGTAGGGATTAGGGAGTAGATACGCGGTCGCGGAAGGCACACGACCGAGTCGGAATGGAAGTGAGGTTCGGACAAGGATCGTGATCGCCGCCTGTGCCCGTCAGACCTGAGTCGTACTTCCAACGCAAGCCCAGGTTGAATGGCAGATTCGGCGTACCCGCTGATCTGTCTGCACCTTTACTTAAAAAGTACTCTAATTTTGCAGACCAGCCTTCATCTCATCCCGAACCTTGTGCGCCAGCTTCTCAACCTGCTCCGCCTTCTTGATAACGCCCAGTGAAAGCGTGTCCTTGGTGCTCTTGTCAAGTTCGGCCTTCAGCTCGTTCGCCAAAGTCAGCAACTTCGCAGTGTCGTCCGCGAGTTGCTTCTGTTGCGGAGTCTGGGGAGTCGTAGGCCTGGAAGTGTTCGCTGTCGTTTCCGCGGTTGCCGGCGCCTTCGCCACGGGTGGTTGAGCCGCAACGCCTTGGGCGGGTTGCTGAGCTGCATCCAGTAAAACTGAGCCGAAGGTGAAGACCGCCAGGCAAGCCAAATTTCGCACGGAACGCATCCGTTTTTTCAACCGGCTCAAGGAACGAAACCTTGACGGAATCCTCATAGCAAACCTCCAATCTGGTTGCCTATTGCCATCCTCCGCTTGCGCACGTTCTTCGCCAACTTTTCAATCAGCTCAGCCCCGCGCAACTCGGTCACCGAGGGACTCTCCTGGAGTAAAGCTTCGTGTCCTGCCTGAATTCATCGGATCGATCTTCGGGGCATTTCATACGCGCACCTCTCTTCCGCGCAGTATAGAGAGAAAATGAAGGAGTGAGAATGTATCTTTTTTGCAATTCTTATTCCGCCGCCGCACTTGAGAAAAGGATTTACTGAGATTCCCCTTCGACCACCATCTGATTATGTCAAGCGGGAAGCTGAGCCCACGCGCATCGCTGGAGAGGGTGCCCTTGGACTGCGGCAAACTCGCCAGGTTCATCATGCGCCGAAGGTGCCGCCATTGACCAATTCGGTTTGGTAGGCGAATTGTCTTCTTGAGTTATCCCAGATTTCAACCGGCGAAGTCGCCTTGCAATATCTGCGCCCTGGTCACATAGTCCTCTCAGGCATCCGGCAGCCGGCGCACCGAAGCAGGCAGGGCAGCTAATTGGAAACGGACACCCTCATTTTATGTTGAATGTTGTGCGCCAGCTTCTCAATCATTTCAGCCTTTCGAATCTCAAGCATTGAAAGCGTACCCGGCGTGCCCTTGTCCGTCTCGGTCTTCAACTGATGAGCCAACTCAATCAATACTTCGGTGTCTGATGTCATTTCTTTCTGGCGCTGCACATTTATCAATTCAAACCGCTTGAGATTGTCCTGGTGCTTCATCGAATCTTCCATGAGCCGGTTAGCGTCTGCCGTTGGATTCGCAGTCTGATTCATCGGGACCACTCCCGGCTCGCGCGCCGGATAGGGTAATCCGTTCCCTGGCGATTGTTGGATACCCTCGGCGAACGGCATGAACGTAACTACTGAAAGGCAAACGAGGCCCCGCACCCAGGGTGCTTTCCCAAGTACGATGCTTCGAAACCTAGACACATCGATGCGAAGGCCGCTGCTCCTCATGCGGACAGGAGAGCGGGCAAAAGAATGATTCGATTTCTCTCGTTTGAGCAATTTTGATCGGTCAGGATCTTTTGGAAGACGATTCATAAAAGATTCCTTCGATTTGCCTTGCAAAGTCGATTTCAGTGGGAAGACATTGTTCTCGCGCTGTTCCAGGCAGGAATTCGCCACGAGCATTCCACATTATCACAAACTATAAGGACTTCCGATCAAGACCCGCCTTCGGTAGTGTCCTAAAAGGCAAATTAGGACACTACCCCGCCTTCGTGCAGGGACGTTGCATGAATGCCTGTCTGGGCCGGGAAGCTTCGCTCTACGGTGCGCCGTAGTCGCAAGGGATACTGGCCCTGCGGTTGGGCTTCGGGGAGAGCTGGTCCCAATTACGTCCGCGAGCCCGCAGGGGCGATGCAAAATGTTGTCCGAGATCGGGATCAGCCCAGAAGTCCTTCATGCGATTGCCATGTGCTTCCGTGTCGGATTGGAGTGACGATCCGACCTTAGCAAGGCGGAGAATCTCATGGTCCAGAGGTTGAACTCTGTTTCCAGGTCATCATCGATTTGCTTAAAAAATGCTCCGTATTCTTTGAACCGCGATTGCGCTCCTCCAAGTGACCCTGGTCACAGCTTGCGCAGCTTTTCGCCGCTAGGGTTGCATCCGGGGTAGGGGCGATGCGGACGAAGGAGGCTGCGGCAAGGGTCCGGAGAAGATGGCTGCCTTCTGTGGGGTTGGCGCTGCTCGGGACCGGACTGCTGACGGGTTCCTTCCTGCGGATCGAGGGGGTCTCAGGCGCAGTTGGGCCGAGGGCGCTGCCGACTTCAAGGCTGGCTGACTCGGTGATGCAGGCTGCGGTTCCGGTAAAACAGGCGATCACTGTGGACTATCCGCAGGATGGATCGATTTTCCCTCCTGATATGGTTGCACCGACATTTCTTTGGCGGGATGCAGAGGCTTCCGCGCGTTCCTGGCGTATCGAAGTGCGTTTTGCGGATCATGGCAAGGCGATCCATCTCACTTCGCTGGGCGAGGGAATGAAGATTGGCGCAATCGACCCGTTGTGCGTTTCTACTGCGAACAAGCCACCATTTCTGACACCGGAGCAGGCGGTGGCGCATACCTGGAAGCCGGAAGCGGATGCCTGGGCGCTTATCAGGAAGCACTCGGTAAAGGCGCCGGCCACTGTGGAGATGACTGGACTGGATGAGGCCAACCGGGCGGTGAGCGTGGGCCGAGTGACGCTGACGACTTCGGCCGATCTGGTCGGTGCGCCGATCTTTTATAGGGATGTGCCCCTGATGCCGTCCGAGGGAGCCAGGCATGTGGTGCAGCCGTTGGCGCCCTCGAAGTTGAGCCTCATTGCGTGGCGGTTGCGCGACATCGGTAAACCCGAGAGCCGGCTGCTGATGACCGGTCTGCACACCTGCGCCAACTGCCACTCATTTTCAGCCGACGGCAAAACCATGGGGATGGATGTAGATGGCCCTGGAAACGACAAGGGGCTTTACGCCGTGGTTCCGGTCGGGCAGCACATGGCCATTCGCAATGAGGATACGGTCTCGTGGAATACGGATCTGCGGGTGGGCCAGTCGCGGGTCGGCTTCATGTCTCAGGTTTCTTCCGATGGAAGGTATGTCTTAACGACTTTTGCGGGGCGCGACCAGTCGATTGGGAGTTCGTACTTCGTCACCAATTTCAAGGACTATCGATTCCTGCAGGTCTTCTACCCCACACGCGGAATTCTGGCCTGGTACAGCCGTGAGATTGGCCGGCGGGAACCGCTTCCAGGAGCCGACGATCCGCGCTACGTCCAGACCGATGGGGTCTGGAGTCCGGATGGGAAATACATTGTCTTTGCACGCGCCGAAGCGAAGGAGCCGCATCCCGAGGGCATTCCGCAGCCAACCGAGGCCAACGACCCAAATGAGGTGCAAATCCAATACAACCTGTACCGCGTCCCCTTCAACGATGGCAAGGGTGGGATGGCGGAACCGGTGGCGGGAGCTTCGAACAATGGGATGAGCAACAGCTTTCCAAAAATCTCGCCGGACGGGCGCTGGATTGTCTTTGTGAAGGCCCGCAACGCGCAACTGATGCGGCCCGATAGCGAGCTCTACATTGTTCCTTCCGCTGGCGGCGCGGCACGGAAGATGCGCTGTAATATGTCGCCGATGAACTCCTGGCACAGCTTCTCTCCGAATGGCCGGTGGATGGTCTTTTCCTCGAAGAGCCGGTCGCCCTACACCCAGATGTATCTGACGCACATCGACGCCGACGGGAACGACTCGCCGCCGATACTCATCGAGGATTCCACGGCCGCAAACCGAGCCGTCAATCTGCCGGAGTTCGTGAATATCACGCCTGAAGGCATCCTCGATATGGCTTCGCCGGCTTCGGATCTTTATCGCCTAATCGACGAGGCGGGAGATTTGGAGTACGCGGGGGACAAGGCCGGGGCCATTGAGGCGTGGAGGAAAGCCATCGCGATGGACCCGGACGACGCGCGTGTGAACAACGGCATGGGGGTGGCGCTAACGGCCGCCGGCGGAGCGAAAGGGGCCATCTTCTATCTAAAGAAGGCCACGCAGTCGAATCCGAACTTTCTCGATGCCTTCTACAATCTGGGCACCGCGGAGATGCAGGAGCACCGGGTAGAGGAGGCGATCGACGCATGGCAGAATGTTGTGCGCATCTACCCCGGATTCTTCCAGGGACATGAGGGGCTGGGATTCGCGTTTTACATGCAGGGGAAGTATCGGGAGTCGCTGACACAACTGCGGTTGGCGCTCGATGGAGAACCGGACCGCGTCTCAGTGCTAACGCTGGCCGCGAGCTTGATGGCCACAAGCGCGGATGCCTCCCTCCGCAGCGGTCCCGAGGCCGTGACATTGGCGGAGCGGGCAAGGGATTTGACCCAGGCGCAGGACATCTCCGTTCTGGACACGCTTTCGGCATCCTACGCCGAGACTGGCCGCTTCGAGCAGGCCAAAGAAGCGGTGGACCGGGCTCTGGCGCTCGCGGAAAAGCAGGGAGACGCCGTTCTGGCAGCAAGACTCAGGGCGCACCAAGCCAAATACGCGGCCAGCCAGCCGCTCCGAGAGCCCGAGGACCAGGGGACACTTTAGAGGTTGGTGTGAGTAGAAGACGGATGAGCTTCGCAACAATTGCAGGCTGCTCGTCGAGTCAGTCTACTTTGCGGCAGATTCCGCTTTGAGTGAATTGAGTGGAATCTCCAGAGTGCCGGCTTTGCTGGTGTTCCAGTCGTAGACGCCGGTTGCGAGCCAGGCGTCGCCTTTGGGTAGGTCGATCTCCATATGTGCGCGAAGCCCGGATTTTTCAATTGAATCGAAGCTTGCCGGTTTGAGATTCAAGTTTGCAGTGCTACCGGTCCAGTTGAGAGCTTTCCCGTCCCGGTCGTAGGCGACTAATTCGATCTGAACATGGCCGCGGCGGTTGCCGTTGGTATCAGTACTGAGTTGGAGATCCCTCGACTGGATCAGAAAGTCGATCGTGCAGCGGATTAATGGGCCGGCGAGTTTGACATTCTTTCCAGCGTGCCCGGTGCCTGCAGCGGGCTGAGGATTGGCCGGTTCCACACGCACGCCGTAGAGAACCTGCGTGGAACTCGGCATTCCCCGCATCAGCAAGGCATGGAGTGGATCGGTCTCCAGTTTCGTGTCCGCTGTCAGCGTGTCGTCAGCGTTGTAACCGCGCCGATAGGCCAGGTTGTATTTGCCCGCCGTGGTCTTCACTTCGATCTTCCGGTACGCCCCATCCATCTTTTTGTTGGTTGGCGTATACACCAGCGTGTAGTAGTGCGCCCCATTCTGCATCGCGTGCATCATCGCCGCGTTCAGGTCGTTGGTGTTGTAGAAGGCCTTGCCACCGGTGTCGGCCGCCAGTTGCTCCATGGCCATGATCTTGTCCGCGCGGGCCGCATTCTCGTTCGTATAAGGCGTCATGAACTCGACCGGCCGCGTTGGCGGAATGGCGCCTGAGCGGCTATTCACTTCGCCGCCTTCCACATCGGTCGGTCCCGCGACACTCGACTCAAGCAGGTGCTGCACCATCATCCCCTCGGCGCCGATGGGATAGACAGCCACCTTCGAAACGGTGAGCATGTCCGCGGTTTCTTTCAGCGCGGCACTGTACTCACGTATCTCGGCAAAGGGTTGTTTCCCCTTCGCGTTGGGGAAGATCGTGACCGGAAAGGAGCTCGAGAACCAAATCAGATTCTTGCGCCCTGGGACTCCCGCAAGGTACCGGCCCAGATAGTTCAGTGCCTCCAGCGTCATCGCCACCCGCTGATCTGACTGGTAGCCAGCGAAGTTCGCCTGCCAGGCCCCAAGCGCCGCAAGGCCCTCGGCGCCCATCTGCATAGTCGCCAGTCGTCCCTTGTCCTCTATGTCGTCCAGCTTGTCCTGAAGCGACCGCGTCACCGACGTATCGGCCTCCATCGAGATCCCGTTCTTCTTGTCGTTGATTGCATCCCTTAGCACCGAGCTATCCGTGGTAAATCCCTGCACCATCCGCAACTTCGATCCCAACACAAACACCGCAACCCGCAACCCAGGCTGCATGGTCTTGAGGAAGTTGATCATCTGCTGATGAACGTAAGCCTGATCCGGCCGATCGGTGTTTAGCGTGTCCAGCAACAGCACGTTCACACTGTCGCTCTCCGGCGCCGGCGGCACATTGGTGTACACGTTGGGAGGCATTTTGACCAGCGGGGGTACTGCGCCCGGCGGAAGCGTCTTGGCCGTGTGTTCCTCAAAGAAATCGACGGTGACCGACTTGCCGTCTTCCAGAACCTGGAAGTCCTGCTTGTGCAGGCCGGTCACCGCCTCATCGCCTTTGGTCACCACCACATCTACAACCACAGCGTGCGATTCGGCTTTGAACACAGGAACCGACCCCTGTTCGCCGGGGCCCGTCGTCTGCACACTCGATCCCGCTGCCGTGAAGCAAACGGCAACCAAAGGGAGAGACAGCATGAAACGCAGGCGCATTGCGCCTCCTTATTCTTTTACTCGCCGAGTCTATCTCGAACCAGTCTTGTCCGGCCAGGCCAGAAGAGTTAAGGGGGAATAGACTCTCCGCATGAGGACCTGAATTTTATAACGCTTGAGAAGCGTCGGTATTTTTTTTATAAAACATTACCCGGTTCGATTGGCGGTCTGGCGACCGTCTGAACATGTGACGCGGCTACTACGGACGGGGAGTCGTCTATTTGATGGGCTGTTGCCCGCGCCGTAGCGGTGGCGTATCGTTTCGTCTACTGGGAAAACCGATTCGCCACTGGCGAAATCAACCTGAAAATTAGAGAAAACCTCGATGCGCAACAAGCTGTTTCTCCTTGCGGTGCTGGCGGCCGCGATACCGGCGATAGCGGCGAAGCGGATGACCGTCGACGAGTTGCAACAAACCATCTTCCAGGCGCAGACCATGCACGGGTCGGACGATACCGTGGTGCATCAGTTGGCCGAGGTAAGGATCACCGCGCGGCTGACCGGCGCACAGCTCGCACAGATGGTCGCCGCCTGCCCTGGGCCGAAGACTGTCCAAGCGCTGCACGCCATCGCCGATCAGTCCGCGTTTCTCGATCCGCCCGCCGACGCATTACCGGCCAGGCCCGCTCCCGATCAGGCAGTCCAAAAAGCCATCGTCGCCCGCTCCATAGACTACGTGGTGCACGCTGTTGCGACACTGCCAAACTTCCTCGCCACGCGGGTTACCGAACACTATGTCGACACCCTCCGCGGCCTGGAAGGACAAGTCTCCGAGGAACGCGGAGGCCTCTTCCTGATGAACACCTACCTCGCCCCCATTGCTTTCCGCGACGGCCGGGAGTCGGACGACCCCGCCCTGCTGGCCAGCGCCGAGTCTGCGGACAAAAAGAGCCACGGCAAGGACGCCAACGGGCCCCCAGCGCAAAGCTCTGTGCTGGGCATGTCTTCCTGGGGGGATTTCGGGCCCATTCTGGCCGTGGTGCTTCTGGACGCAGCCCACGGCAAGCTGGATTGGGCGCGCTGGGAGACAGAAGATGGGAAGCCGGTCGCCGTCTTTCAGTTTGCCGTGGATCGAGATGCCTCGCACTATCATGTGAACTACTGCTGCGAAGCGTCCAGCGACATAGTGGACTACAAGAATCCCTCTGCCAGCAGCCGCAGGCTGTCCGTCGTCGCTTTAAAGCCTGGGTATCATGGCCGGCTGGAGGTCGATCCCGATACGGGAGCCGTGCTCCGGCTCAGCGTGGAAGCCGATTTGCGCAAAGAGGACCCGATCCTGCAGGCCTCCCTGATGGTGGAGTACGCGCCAGTCCAGATCGGCGAGGGCAGGTTTTTCTGCCCCACGCGCAGCGTCTCCATCACCTTTTCGCGCACCGAATACAAGTCACATGGCACGCTGGAATCGACCAATCGGCTGCAGCTTAACGACGTTGAGTTTACGGGCTATCACCGCTTCGGTTCAGAGGCGTCAATGATCCTGGACGCTGAGGCGCACTCCGGGCAACGCGGGAGTTCGGAGACTTCCCAGGCGAAGCCAACGGAACCAACCGCGCCCGCGCAACTTGCCGCCGCCTCATCCGAAGCTTCCGCGCCTGCGCCGGCTGCCGGCGTTACCGCAGACCCTTCGGCCCCTGCGGTTCCTGATACGAGCGCGCCTGTGCCGGCCGCTCCGACCGCATCTGGACTGGCAGACAGCGACCAGGAGATGCAGACCCATGGTTTAGATCGACTGCCAGGCATAGCCGAAGACGCGGCCATAACTGGCTCCGGCGTCGATTCCGGCGGGGATGGCGCGGGACTCACACTGAAAGAGGAAACGCGCTCGGTCGAGGTCGGCCTCATAGCCGACGACAAGCGAGGCAAGCCGGTCACCGACCTGAAGCGCAGCGATCTTGAGCTATACGACAATGGCCGCAAACAGGAACTCATCGCCTTCTATCACCAGGCGTCCGCCCCAACCGGCTCATCCGCAGCCGCAGCGGAGCAATCCGAGCAGGCCAACGGCATCTTCACCAATACCGCGCCCTCCGTGGCCCAACTGCAAATCGCGCCCGACCTGCTCATTCTGCTGGTCGACGAGAGCCACCTGGCTTACGCCGACATCAATCGCGCCCGCGCCGAGATCGAGCATTTCCTGGGCGCATCCCGGCCTGCCACGAGGTTTGCGCTCTACGCCCTCAGCGAGCGCGGCTTTCGGGTGATTCAGGACGTGACCACAGACCAGGCGCTGGTGGCCAAGAAGCTTGCCGCCTGGACACCCGAGATAAGCGCCGTCGCGCAGGCCCAGGCTCTGGAGCAGCGCAATCGGCAGCAGTTCGACACGGTGCGCAACGCCCGCGACCTCAACAGCGTCAACGGCAACAACATCGACTCTCCGGAGACGGTGCAAACCACCGACCCCCAGCTTCGCCAGATGGGGGACAACCCGTTGCGCTACGCGCTCGAGGGCCTTACCGCGCTGGCCCGGCACTTCGCCGCGACGCCGGGACATAAAAGCATCGTGTGGCTCTCCGGCGACAGCGCGCTGGCCGATTGGCAGGACCAGGCCGTGGGCACAGACAAGGGCAGCCAGCACTTTGAAGTCTTCTTCCTGCATACGCGGGAAGCCCTCAACGAAGCGCAAATCTCGCTCTACGCCGTGGACGCCTCGGCCGTGGCCGGCGGGGCCATTGACGCCTCGCTCGCCAATCGCAATATTGAGGTAAACCCTGTTTATGTAAACCAACCGACGCCTTTGCCGCGCGACATGACCGATGGCCGGGTCAAGGCCGAGATGCTCCAGAACACGCGCGGCATTCAAACCCCGCTGCGGCAACTGGCCGAGTCAACCGGGGGCCGCGCCCTCGACAAAGGCAGCGATCTTCAAGCTGCTCTCGACGCCATCGGTCGCGACGCGAGCTCTTACTACGAGCTCGGCTTCGACCCCGACACCCAGGCCGATGGAAAATATCACGCCCTCACGCTGAAAGCGCCCAATCGAAAGAACGTTGTCCTCCGCTACCGCAGCGGATACCTCTATTCCGAAGAAGCGCCATCCGTGCAGCAGCGCTTCCAGCAGGCCGTTTGGAACCCGCAAGACGCCGCCGGGTTCGAACTGACAGCTCAGGCCGTCTCCGCCGCCGACTCTAACTCCGGGAAAAGCGCGGTCAGGCTGCGCATCGGTTTCCCCACCTTGGCGTTTCGCCAGCAAAACGGCCGTTGGACCGATAACCTCTACATCTTCATCGCCGAGCGCGATGACGCCGCGCAAAATGCCCAGGTAAGCGGAGAGACCTTGCGAATGTCGCTCAAGCAGGCCACCTACGACACCGCCATGCCCGCCGGAATCCCCTACCATCGCGACGTCGAACCCCGGTCGAAGCTGGGCTCCGTCCGCATCATCGTCGTCGACGGCAACTCGGGCAAGCTCGCCACCGTCACGCTGCCCGCCTCCGCGTTCCGTCCTTGACGCTCGCTGATTGCGGCGGCGTGTTTGCCACGCCGGCCAACCGGAAACAGAACAGGTGATCCCGCGGGCGACAACCTAACTAACCGACCGGCACCAGATCGGGTGGGGGAGGGTCAGAGACCGCCGCGTTGGTCAGGCGCGTGAGCCCGGGCGGCGCGCTGAGACTGAATCGCGTCTGGTTGGAGGCAAAGCGGACCAGCAGATTCTTCTGGTCAAATGTGATGGCGAAGATCTGCATCGGCGGGGAGCCGAAGTTTATCAGCGGAAAGGCCGGGTAAATTTCGACTACGGGATGCGTGAAGGTGTAACGACCCAGCTTCACATTGGAAGCCAACTTCGCGGCTTTCATCTGAAAGCGCGTGCAGACGGATCGGGCAGAACCAAACACGACCGGCTCGACATCGTATTTCAAATGCGCGGCGAGATTTTCGGGGAGGACGAGGCCGCTGCCGCCCGAGTCCAGCTGCGCCTCCACCGGTGGCATACCGTCCACCTTGAGGTAGGCAATCGGCACGCCTTCGGGCATGCGGAAGGGCAGCACCGATTTGCCGCCATCGGGCGAGAGCGAGCCCGTCCCCAGCGTCATCATCCGATTCGGAAAATCTAGCGTCAGAAGATAGTCGCGAAAGAGTGTAAAACCGAGCAGTCCTTCGCAAGTACCCGCCTCAGCAAAAAAGGGATGACTTACGGCGCGAATATTAGTGAATTGGAGTCCTGCGAACTCGATCGACTGGATGAGAACGACGGGCGCCTTTTTGCTCCCCTGGCCGCTGGGGTCGCTCAGATTCATGTGGCCCACCGTCGGCAGCTCGAGCTCGGCGGCGAGTTCAGGCGTGACGAGAGCGTCGCCGCCGGTGCCCGTATCGATGACGAAGCGGAACGGACCTTTGCCGTTGATGGTGACCATGATGTAGGGCTTGCCGTAGCGCTCGACCATCGGCGCCTTGTGCAGCAGGCCCTGTTGGACGGGCACATTGGCTTCGTCTGCGAGGATCGGCGATTCGACCTGGGCAGCGAGCCAGCTGCCAGAGAATCCGGCCGCCAGGACGAGGAGATGAGCGATTTCGCGAGAAGCTGCGACTTTCATGGCCCCTCCTTTCGCGATGCGCACCAAACGAGGCCGGAACCGACGGATGACGGTCCGTGGGGATTCCTCGAATTCCTTGGACTCGAATTCTACGGCGAGATAGGCGGCTTTGTTCCATAAAATCGGTAGTCGTGTTTGAGACGGACCCCCACGCCGCCAGACGGACCCGCTCTACAATGGACCGGTATGCCCACCACCGTTCGCTCGCGCACAAAGATCAGTCTGGGGCGGGAAGATCCGCACGATTTGCGGGATCTCGGCGAGAAATTCAGGCCTGTCGAAAGTTTTTGGTACGTGAAGCTCACAGCAGAATTCGCGGCGCGTCTGAATGGAAGACTTACTCTTCTTTAGAGCGGGACTGGGCTGCTTGAATGGGGCTGCGCGGAGGTGTGGGATGCGGATCGGAATCCTTGCTCTCTTTTTCCTTGTCGGGTCCGCGTCTTTCGGACAATCGAGTCCAGCGGGGCAGTGGGACCCGAATCATCCCGGCAGCCTGCCGTCCCCTTGGACCGCACAGGGCAGAGACTTCGGCAAGATGACGCCGGGCTGGCCCGCAACGATGCATACGCCCGAGTGGATCGTGATCCGCCCAGCGCCAACGACCTTGAAGCCGTTCGGGGATGCGAAGATCGATCCGATGATCATTGTGCATCCGTCACGAACGCGCATCGGGGATCAGCCGCCCGGGACGCAAATCGCGCAAAATCAGTTTCCCGGGCTTAAGTTGCTGCCTATTGAATGGCCGCAGCTGAAAATCAAGCCCATCCCGACGGTCTGGCCCAATCTAAAAATGGAGCCGATTGCGACAACGTGCGCCAAATGCACAATGGTTTCAGTCGGCACGAGCGCTCAGGCCGTCGCAGCGTCTTCCGCGAAATAAAGATGCCAGATTCTCTGGCGCTCGAATCGAAAATCGCGGTACACTCTAAAAACCCGCTGAACCCCGGCACCGGAGGAGAACAATGTTTCAGCTTAGCGCCGTACGACCTATTCGCTGAACATTGCCTCGGGACCTTTTCCTGCATTACCCGAGGTCAACTTCAGCCTCGGGGTGAACCTGCACAAACTAACTTGATCGCAGCGTGAGCCCCTTCGCGTGTGCCGTGCCTCTTTGCACGGCATTGTGGAGTTCCCCATGTCTTTGATTGATACAACCGCTACGGCCGAGATGCCGGCGCGCGGATTCTGGGCCTCGGTACGCGAGGCGCTTCGCGGCACGCACCAGGACTACACAATAGGAAGCCTGAACCGGTCCATCTTTCTGCTGGCCATTCCGATGGTTCTGGAGATGGTGCTTGAATCCCTCTTTGCTGTTGTTGACGTGTTCTGGGTTGGGCGGCTCGGCGCGAATGCAGTCGCCACGGTGGGCATTACCGAATCGATGCTGGCGCTGGTGATGGCGATTGGCTTGGGCGTTGCCATGTCGACCACGGCCATGGTGGCGCGGCGCATTGGCGAGAAGGACCCGGAGGACGCGGCGATTGCCGGTGTGCAGGCGATTGGGCTTGGTCTGACGATCAGTTTGGCGATCGGGATTCCTGCGTGGATTTTTGCGCCGCAGTTGCTCGGGTTGATGGGCGCGTCGCCGGAGATTGTGGCGAGCGGATCGGGTTACGCGCGCGTGGCGCTGGGCGGCTGCGGCGCAATCATCATGCTCTTCCTGAACAATGCCATCTTTCGCGGCGCAGGAGACGCGGCGATTGCGATGCGCCTCTTATGGGTGTCGAACATCATCAATCTGATCCTTGATCCGTGCCTGATCTTCGGCCTCGGGCCATTTCCGCATATGGGTGTGACGGGCGCGGCACTGGCCACGTTCACGGGACGCAGCATCGGTGTGCTCTACCAGTTCTATCGGCTGCTGAAGGGGACCGAGCGTATCCACGTGCTGCTGCGCCACGTGCGCCTGAATGTGCGGGTGATGACCAAGCTGCTTCGCGTGTCGCTGACAGGCATGTTGCAGTTTGCGATTGCGAATGCGAGCTGGATCGGACTGGTGCGCATCGTTTCGTTGTTTGGCTCGGCAGCCGTTGCGGGATATACGGTGGCCATTCGCATTGTGGTTTTCTTCATTTTGCCGGCATGGGGACTGAGCAATGCAGCAGCCACGCTGGTGGGCCAGAATCTAGGCGCGAAACGGCCGGACCGCGCGGCGCTGGCGGTGTGGCGCACCGGGCTCTACAACATGATTTTTCTTGGATCGCTCGGGGTGTTTTTTATCGTCTTTGCGACACCGGTGGTGCGGCTGTTTGTGAACGATCCTGCGGTGGTTTCGATTGCCGCCACGGCGCTGCGGACGTTCGCCTGCGGCAACATTGCCTACGCCTACGTGATGGTGACGCTGCAGGCGTTCAATGGCGCAGGCGACACGCTGACGCCGACGCTGGTGTACTTCTGCGGGTTCTGGGTGCTGGAGTTGCCGCTGGCGTGGGGTCTGGCGGTTGGGATGCACCTCGGGCCGCGGGGCGCATTCCTTTCGGTGGTTATCGCCGAATGTGCGATCGCCGTAGCCAGCGTCGTCCTATTTAGGCGCGGGCGTTGGGCGCGGCAGAAAATTTGAGGCGTGTGCTCACCTGATATTTGGCATTCTGTTCTCATGTCGCATTTCTGGGAGAGGCTGAGGAACACGGCTCGGTTCGTGTTGCTTACTGCGGTGACTCTGGCTCCCTCGGTCGCCGGCGCGCAATCGGATGAAAAAGATCCTGCCGCTGTGCTTGAGTTTGGCGGAGCTGCCGCGTGGAGTGTCAAAGGCGGGGGATCCAGCGGTGGCCCGAGCGTGGCCATCGAGGTGACGCCGATCGAGAACTGGCTGGAACTTGAGGGAGGCGTTACGCCTCTTTTCGGTTCCGAATCGACGGAATGGGACACAGACCTGCTGTTCAAGAAGCCATGGACTCTTTCCCGCAAGGCCGAGTTCATGGCCGGAATTGGGCCGGAATGGGTTCATACACGCGAGGCGGGGGTATCGAGCAATTCGATCGCCGGCGAGGCGGTGCTGGATTTCATGTTCTGGCCGGCGAAGAAACATAAGTTCGGTTGGTATTTCGAACCCGCGTATGACTACGATTTTGGACGTGGGCATGAGCAATCGCTGGGGGTGAGCGGCGGTCTTTTGATAGCGATCCCTTGAAGTCGCAACCGTCCCCCCCGGGCTCATCGCGCTTTTTTCTCCTGGTTTCGGCCTATTTTCGACTGTGACCGGGAATCCTTGCGCCCCCCGGCTCATCTGAGAAAATAATGGCAGTGAGAAGAAGAGTCCATTTTGGCTTCCGGCGAGCGGGAGCGCGGGTTTTGTGCGCGGTGCTGGTGCTGGGCAGTGGTGGCGGGCGGGCCTTCGGGCAGGATGCCAATCCGAGTTCGGCCGACAATCCTTATTGGGGTAGCGTGACCCTGCATCCGGCGACGGACGAGACGCTGCAGCTTTCGTTGGACGATGTGGTGCGGCGGGGGTTCGAGAATAATCTCGGACTGAGAGAAGCCGAGAGCGGCGAGACGCTGGTGAAGGGCGAGAAGAACGAGGCGCTGCAGGAGTTCCTGCCGACGATCTCGGTGAGCGGCGGGACGGGCGTGTTTCAGCACGACCTTGCGGCACAGGGTTTTGGGCCGGGCACGGTCGGCAAATTCGCGTCGATACTGGGATTGAACGCCGCGGGATTCAATCCGATTACAAAGGACGATCTGACGCAAGGACAGATCAACTACAGCCAGACTCTTTTCTCGGGTCCCGTGATTGCGGGCTGGCGCGCGGCGGGTGCGGCGGAGCGGGCGGCTCACTTTGCCAAGATGTCGGCGCGTGGCGAAGTGGTGCAACAGGTGGCGGGGGCGTATCTGCATGCCATTGCCGCGGCCAGCGAGGTGGATCAGGCCAACGCGCTGGAGCAGGCTGACCGCGTGCTGTTTGACCAGGCACACGCCGCACACGAGGCGGGCACGGCGGCGAATCTGGATGAACTGCGGGCGCGGGTGCAGTTGCAGGCGCAGCAGCAGGCAGTGATTGCGGCGCAGAATGCGCTGGATAAGGACCTCATCCTGTTGAAGCGCGAAATTGGAGTCGATCCAGGGCAGAAGATTGTGCTGACGGATGCAGCGCCCTATAGCGACCTGGCAGCGCAGACACCCGAGGAAGTACGCGCGGTGGCCTACAAGAATCGACAGGACTATCAGAATTTGCAGAACCAGTTGGTCGAAGTGAAGGCGATCCACGCGGTGTATCGGTACCAGCGTCTGCCTACGTTGACGTTCAACGGATACTGGGGCGTCGACAAGGTCAACGGTACGCCCTCGCATGGGACCTTTGCGGCTATAGGCTCGTTGAATCTACCTCTGTTCCGCGAAGCGAAGCTGCGCGGCGATGAGGAGACGGCAGCAGCGCAACTGGCCTCAGTGAACGCGCAACTCGAAGACCTGCGCGGCCATATTGACCAGCAGGTGCGGTCCGCGCTGCTGGATGTGGACGCATCCGGCAAGCTGGTTGAGGTGGCGCGGTCGAATGTAGAACTGGCCACACGGGCGTTGAGCGATGAGACAGATCGCGTGAATGCGGGCGTGGATGACAATCTTCCGCTCGTGGATGCGCAGGCGACATTGGCATCGGCGCAAAACAATCTGATCGAGAGCTTGTATCAGTACAACCTGTCGAAGCTGGCTCTGGCGCGGGCGGCAGGCATCCTGGAGCAGCAATACCGCGTCTATCTTGGACGGTGATCGGATCCGTCGGACGATGCGCCGCAATCCCCAAGACTCTCTCTTTAACGCGGCAGATCTTTGGATTTCGTAGAATCGCGTAGAGCTGTGCCGGATGGAGTTACCAGGCCAACGTTCCGCTCGAATCATCCGAAAGAATCCATCAGAAAGTAGAATCCTCGAGGAGTGAAATCCGATGGCGAAGAAGCTCACAATTGAGTACAAGGCTGTGCCGGATGCCAAGGCTCTGGCGGCCGAGGCGGCCGAACGCTTTACGCAGACGGCAGAGAAAGCTGTGGCGGAGCGGGGACGGGCGCGCATTGCCATTAGCGGGGGGTCCACACCGAAGGCGGCCTTTCAGTTGCTGGCGGACGCGAGCCAGCCGTGGCGTGGTCGGATGCCGTGGGACAAGCTTGAACTTTTTTGGGTGGACGAACGCTGCGTGCCTCCTGACAACGCCGACAGCAATTACCGCATGACGCACGAGGCAATGCTGGACCATGTGCCCCTGAAGCCGGAGCAAGTGCACCGGATGGAAGGTGAACTCGAACCGCAGATGGCTGCAGCACGTTATGAATCGCTTTTGCGAGACAGCTTTCGGCTGGAAGGTGCGGAGAGCCCGCGCTTCGACCTTGTGCAGTTGGGGATGGGTCCTGACGGGCACACTGCATCGCTGTTTCCGCATACTGAAGCGCTGCACGAGATGGGGCGGTTGGTGACGGCCAACCACGTGGAGACCGTGAAGGACTCGTGGCGCATCACGCTGACCTGGCCGGTGATCAATCATGCCACTTCGGTGTTCTTCCTGATTGGCGGGGCTGACAAGGCTGAACTGGTTCAACAAGTATTTGCCGGACCGCGCGATCCAGAGCGCCTTCCCAGTCAACTGATATGGCCCTCAAGCGGTATACTCACTCTGGTTTTGGATCAGGCCGCTGCTGCGCTTTTGCCCGCAACCGATGGGGAGGGCTGCGGGGTTTTAGAGAGGGAAAGATGATTCTGGCAGGGGATGTGGGGGGCACGAAAGTAGACCTCGCGCTATACGATTTTACGAACGGAAAACTGACATATACACGGGACGAACGATACGCAGCGAAGGAATTTCACGGCCTGGAAGAGATCGTGAAGCTGTTTTTGGGCGGGGAAAAGGTCACTTCGGCGTGCTTCGGCGTGCCCGGACCGGTGCGCGATGGCCGGCTGCGCTTGACCAACCTGCCATGGACGCTGGATAGCCGCGAACTGGCGACCGGTCTCGGCATTCAGCATGTATTTTTGATTAACGACCTCGAAGCGAACGGTTATGGCATTGCGGAGCTGACGTCCGACCAGATTTATACGTTGAGCGAAGGCGATCCGAGCCAGATCGGCAACCGTGCGCTGATTGCGGCGGGAACCGGGCTGGGCGAAGGCCTGCTGGCGTGGAATGGGCGGATGCACGTTCCCTACCCGTCGGAGGGCGGGCACGTGGATTATGCGCCGCGCAATGAGGACGAGATTGACCTGCTTCGGTTTCTGAAGCAGAAATACAACGGGCGCATCAGCTTCGAGCGGGTAGTGAGCGGGATGGGGATGACCGGCATTTATGAATTTCTGCGCGAGGTGAAGGGCGTGGAAGAGCCGGTGTGGCTTGCGGAAAAGATAGCACAGGCACACGATCCCAACTCGGTGATTACAGAGATGGGCCTAGCGGCGAAGAGCGAGCTTTGCGCGAAGACGCTAGATATGTTCGTCTCCGCCTACGGGGCTGAGGCGGGCAACCTGGCGCTGAAGATTCTGTCCGTCGGCGGGCTGTATGTCGGTGGCGGCATCGCGCCGCGGCTTCTGGAGAAGCTGAAGGATGGCACGTTTATGAAGGCCTTTACCGACAAGGGCCGGCTTAGCCAACTCCTGATCAACATGCCGGTGCGCATTATTTTGGAGAGCCGTGCGGCGCTGATGGGGGCTGCGGCTTACGCCGAGGCGAGAGCTGCGGAATTGAGCGGGGTTTCGGCCCGGGCTGCGTCGGTGAAGGCGTAACGATCAAACCGAATGCAGATTGAGTGAGCAGTCGGTTTCGGCTGACGCTGAAGGCTGCATTTGTCGCGCTCACAGCGCATTGGTCATGGGAATTGACACCGACCTGAATCGCCCGCAAGATTGCTGACCTTCAAACCGGAATGGATCGGCGCTCAGCAAACCAGTTTCTCTTCAGCCATAGGGAAACCTGGACCAGCATGATAAGCACAGGCACCTCGACCAGCGGGCCGATCACAGCGGCAAACGCTGCTCCAGAGTTAAGGCCGAACACTGCAACCGCGACTGCGATTGCCAACTCAAAGTTATTGCTGGCAGCCGTGAAAGAAAGCGTTGCCGTTTTCGAGTAATCGGCGCCCACCTTGCTCCCCATCCAGAAGCTCACAAAGAACATCAGAACGAAGTAGATCAGCAGCGGAACCGCGATGCGCAGTACGTCCAGAGGAAGCTGGACGATCAGGTTGCCCTTCAGGCTAAACATCACCACGATGGTGAAGAGCAGAGCGGTGAGCGTGAGCGGGCTGATGGCCGGCACAAAGCGCGTCTGGTACCATGTTCGACCTTTGGCCCTGACCAGCAAAAAGCGCGTCAGCATACCGGCCAGAAATGGAATCCCGAGATAAATGAAGACGCTTTCGGCAATCTCGCTCATGCGGATGTTAACGACCACACCCTTCAGGCCAATCATTGGCGGCAGGACTGCGAGAAAGAACCATGCGTAGACACTATAGAAAAGGACCTGGAAGACGCTGTTGAAGGCCACCAGCCCCGCGGCGTAGTCGGCATCTCCCTTCGCCAGCTCGTTCCACACAATCACCATGGCGATGCAGCGGGCAAGCCCGATGAGGATCAGCCCGGTTCGATATTCCGGGTAACCGTGAAGAAAGATCACGGCGAGGGCAAACATCAGCACCGGCCCGATCACCCAATTCTGTAGCAGCGAGAGCCCCAGCACTTTGCGATTGCGGAAGACTTCTCCCAGCCGCTCATACTGCACCTTGGCCAGCGGCGGATACATCATCAAGATCAGACCCACGGCAATGGGAATGTTGGTCGTGCCCTCCTGAAAGCGCTGCAGGAGCGTAGGCACTGCCGGAAAAAACCGTCCTAACATGACGCCAATTGCCATCGCAAGAAAAATCCAGAGCGTCAGGAAGCGATCGACAAATGAAAGTCTTGGAGCTTGCCCTGGAACTGGAACCGGGCAACAGAGCTGTGGGTCGGAGGGCATTCGATGTCTCCTTGATGAAAGCGCGCAGCTAGAGTGGCTCTTGCCCGATAGCACGGACTCTCATCTCGATGGCAAGCCGGTCCAGCGTTTCAAGCGGCAGGTTCAGGAAGAGCCGCACGCGATTGCGGATCTGGTGGGTGGTGCGATCGAAGGCGGCGCGCTTCTCTTCATCGCTGCCTTCTACGGCGGCAGGATCAGGAAATCCCCAATGTGCCGTTACGGGCCGGCCTGGCCAGAACGGACAGATCTCGCCAGCCGCATTGTCGCAAACGGTGATAACAAAGTCCAGCTCCGGTGCGCCGGGAGCTGCGAACTCGTCACAGCTCTTGCTGCGCAGGCCCTCGACAGGGTAGCCCAACCGCTGCACCTGTTCGATGGCGAATGGGTTCACCTTGCCGGTTGGGTGGCTGCCTGCGCTGTAAGCCTTGAAGCGGCCCTCGCCGAGGGTGTTGAACAGAGCCTCGCCGACAATGCTGCGCGCCGAATTTCCTGTGCAAAGAACAAGCACGTTGAATGGTTTTGACATTTTTTGCTTCCTGCTTGTCCGCCGTTCAGTTGCAGCACGCGGGACCGCAACAGGGCCTAGCTGGCTTCGTAGCACGAACGAAGGCGCTCATCAGCGATCCCGTCGCGAGCGGGGCGATGGACTCGACATCTACGCCGGCATCTTCAAGGAATTGACGGGCGTCTTCAATGTCATACACGCGCGTGGGCTCGACCGAGATATCCGTGAATCCAGCCTGCGCGAGCTTTGTTTTGTATTCTTCCTCTTCCAATGCGCCGGCAATGCAGCCTACCCATAGTGCCATGCTTTGACGCACGGGTTCTGGGACCTCGCCGCGCGCAACTACGTCGGAGACCGCGAAGCGTCCGCTGGGCTTGAGCACCCGAAAAGCCTCACGCAGCACACGGCCCTTGTCGGCGGAGAGATTGATGACACAGTTCGAAATCACGACATCGACCGACGCGTCGGGCAGCGGAATGTCTTCGATTTCGCCTTTGAGAAATTCGACGTTTTCAACGCCGGCCTGCCGCTGGTTTTCGCGAGCCAGGGCCAGCATGTCGTCGGTCATATCGAGGCCGTAGGCTTTGCCTGTAGGCCCCACGCGCCCGGCGGAGAGCAGCACATCGATACCACCGCCGGAGCCGAGATCGAGCACGATTTCGCCTGGCCTGAGTTCAATGAGCGCTGTTGGGTTACCGCAGCCGAGCGATGCCAGCACTGCTTTTGCGGGTAGACCGATCTTCTCGGCTTCGTCATACAGGTTCGTGGTGATGGGGCCGCAGCAACTGAACCCCGGAGTGCAACATGCGGCGTTGCTCGCTTCGCTCACCTGGCGCGCGGCGGTTCCATATTTTTCCTTCACGAGAGACTTCGTGTCCATTCGACTTCCTCACATTCGCCTAAGCAAATGTATTCTTACTATTCATATTTGTCAATCCGTATATAATCCGGAAATGAGCCGTAGTTCCAAACCAGCCAATCTGGCGACGCTTTTTGCCGCGCTCGCGGACTCGACGCGCCTGCGACTGCTGAACCTGATGGCGGGACGCGAAGTGTGCGTGTGCTACTTCGTAGAAATTCTTCGACAGGGCCAGCCCAAGATTTCGCGGCACCTGGCGTATCTGCGCAATGCGGGTATTGTGGCCGCGAGGCGCGAAGGCAAGTGGATGCATTACCGAATCTGCGAGCCAGCCGATGCGGGAGCGGCAGCCATATTGGCCGCGGCGTTGGCCTCGCTACGGAACGACAAGCGAATGCTGGCGGATTTGGCGAGGCTCGACCGGGCTTGTTGTTCGCCGCAAATACTGGTGGTGCCGGAAGGCGCTCCGCTGCCGGCGCTAGTTGGCGCGCGATCCGATTCTTAGTTTCCCTCTTCGCCGAATCTGAGCGCTTCAGATAGGCTGGAAGCACTCGCATGGGCTTCATCTCGATCGTCGGCAACACGCGCTACACCTTTGACAGCCTGCGGGAACTGTTGGCCAAGGCGTCGCCGTTGCGCAGTGGCGATGTGCTGGCTGGACTCGCGGCCGGGTCGGCGGAAGAGCGCGTGGCGGCGCAGTTTGCGCTGGCCGATTTGCCGTTGGCGCATTTTCTTTCAGAGCAGATTGTTCCTTATGAGCAGGACGAAGTTACCCGGCTGATTTTTGACACACACGATGCGGGCGCGTTTGCGCCGGTGCGATCACTGGCTGTGGGCGAGCTGCGGGATTGGCTGCTGTCGGACGAGGCCACACCCGAGCGGCTGGCGGGGCTTGCACCGGGCCTTACGCCGGAGATGGCCGCAGCGGTGAGCAAGCTGATGCGGGTGCAGGATTTGATTGCCGCAGCGGCAAAGATTCGCGTGGTCACGCGCTTTCGCACGACGGTCGGATTACGCGGGCGACTGAGTGCTCGACTGCAGCCGAATCATCCGACGGACGATGCGATGGGCATTGCTGCTTCCATTCTCGACGGGTTGTTGCTAGGGTCTGGCGATGCGGTGATCGGCATCAATCCCGCGGGCGATAACGTGGCCGCGACAACGCGCTTGTTGCAGTTGATCGATGCACTGCGACAGCGTTTTCACATTCCGGTGCAGAGCTGCGTGCTAGCGCACATCACGACGCAGATGGCTGCGCTCGAAGCTGGAGCGCCGGTTGATCTGATTTTCCAGTCGATCGCCGGCACAGAGGGTGCAAATCGCAGCTTCGGCGTGAGTTTGTCTTTGTTGGCGGAGGCGCACGAAGCAGGCAAGGAGTTGCGGCGTGGTGACGTGTGCGCCGATGGGCGTGTGGGCAGCAACGTCATGTATTTCGAGACAGGCCAGGGTTCGGCGCTTTCTGCCAACGCGCATCACGGCGTGGATCAGCAGACGCTGGAAGCACGCGCCTATGCGGTGGCCCGGCGCTTCGATCCCATGCTGGTGAACACGGTGGTCGGTTTTATTGGGCCGGAGTATTTGTACGACGGCAAGCAGATTGTGCGCGCGGGCCTGGAGGATCATTTCTGCGGGAAGCTGCTGGGGCTGCCGATGGGGTGCGATGTGTGTTACACCAACCATGCGGAAGCAGATCAGGACGACATGGACACGCTGTTGACACTGCTGGGCGCGGCGGGGGTGAATTACATTATGGGCGTGCCGGGTGCGGACGATGTGATGCTCAACTATCAGAGCACGAGCTTCCACGATGCGCTCTATGTGCGGAAGGTTCTTGGCCTCAGGCCGGCGCCGGAATTCGACGCGTGGCTGGCGAGCAACGAGTTCGGCAGGCTGCAGTTGGAAGCGAATCATCCTGAGAAGCTGCTGCCGGTATGAGCGAAATTGCGGCAGCGGCAGCCACATCCCTTTGGGTGGCGCGATTGCGAGCGCTGACGCCGGCGCGAGTTGGGCTTGGTCGCACGGGAGTAAGCCAGCAAACGAGCGATCTGCTCGATTTTCAGCGGGCGCATGCGCAGGCTCGCGACGCCGTGCACGCGCGATTGGAAACGACGGCTCTTGCGGCGACAATCGGGGCAATTTCGGGCAACGATGTGGTGCGATTGCATTCGATGGCTGCCGATCGGGCTACTTATCTGCAGCGGCCCGATCTGGGACGAAGGCTGGATGAACGCAGCGCCGCCGCACTCGCAGATCTGCAGATCGGACGATGCGATCTGTCTCTGATCGTTGCCGATGGGCTCTCTGCGCTCGCCGTCGAGCGGCATGCAACGCCGCTGCTTGAGGGCCTACTTCCGCGACTGGAGGGTTGGCGACTGGCGCCCATTTGTATCGTCGAGCAGGGCCGCGTTGCCATTGGGGATGAGATCGGCGCGGCACTTGGTGCACAGCTTTGCGTGGTGTTGATTGGGGAGCGTCCGGGGCTGAGCGCGCCCGATTCGCTGGGCGCCTACGTGACTTGGGAGCCGCGGCCGGGTCGCACGGATGCCGAGCGCAATTGCATTTCAAACATTCGCTCGGAGGGACTAGGCTATGCGCAGGCCGCCGCACAGCTGATGTTTTATCTATCTGAAGCGCGCCGCCGCAAACTCACAGGGATTGCGCTGAAGGAAGAATCCCGTCTGATCGAGGAAGGCTGAACGTGGTGAGAAAGATTGGCCGCTGGTTGTTCCGCATTGCGGTGGTTTTGGCAGCTGGTTTTGTCGCCACGTATGCAGGAGATTGGATTGCATTCAAGCTGCAAGGTTCGCCGCAATCGACTGTCACCGTGAGTCGCACGTTGGTCGTTCCACTCAAGAACAATAAAGTTGAGTACGACTACGTTGGGACTTTCGATGAGCCTTGTTCTATTTCGCTTTTTCCACAAGGTGATTTAGCACCCTGCTGGCAGTTGCGTAGAAATACAAACCAAAATGTGAAGCTATAGCTAACGATAGCGAAAAAGAATTGAAGGGCAACCCTCACAATAGGTCGTGACAAAAGTCACCGGTGAAAAATCGAAAGACTCGTACTATTGAGAAGTCCCACAAATTACATCCCACCAAAACAGGAACCCAATGTACAGCCGCTCACGCAATGAAAACGGAAGCTCGAACACTCGCTGCCTTTACTGCTTTCTAACGGTCGCGTCAGACGTGGAGACAGCGATTGAACTGATAACGTACGATTTCTTTCGCACATTTGATTGGGGACGGTGAAGGTTGGTACAAGCTGGAGGAGCGAGACCTCTGAGGCGAAGGTTATGGAGCCAACCAAGGAAGCGGAAGCAGGAGCGGGCAGT
>Ga0302325_10003835_pt1 | contig 35131 bp, 25 predicted proteins | sample Palsa_T0_2_FD_201948 | JGI IMG/M metagenome (GOLD analysis project Ga0302325, IMG submission 201948) | Peat permafrost microbial communities from Stordalen Mire near Abisko, Sweden - Palsa_T0_2 | ecosystem: Environmental > Terrestrial > Soil > Palsa > Peat permafrost | place: Sweden: Abisko...
GCAGGAGCAGCAGGTGCTCGCCGGCGCGGTTTTCGAGGAAGACGAGGACCGCGATCTTGTAGGGCAGGGCGTCGGCCATCGGGTGCGCCGCGGCGCGTCAGAGGATCAGGTCCGGCGGAACGTTGGCGAGCGCCTCCTCGACCGTCGTCAGCCCCATCTTGACCTTGAGCATGGAATCCTGGTGGAGGGTCTTCATGCCGGTTTTCATGGCGATGCGCTTGAGCTGCGCGATCTCGACCTCCTTGTTGATCGCCTCCGTCAGCTCCTCGCAGTTCACCATGAGCTCGTGGATGCCGACCCGGCCCTTGTAGCCCTGCCCGTTGCACGCGGGGCACCCCTGCGGGTTGGCCTTGAAGGTCGGGCCGCTCCAGCCGATCGCCTTCTCGATGATGTCCTTCTCCCTGCCGGCCGCCTCGTAAGGCATCCTGCAGTTCTTGCACACGCGGCGCAGGAGGCGCTGGGCGCAGACGCAGACGAGGGAAGCCGAGATGTTGAAGGGCTCGATGCCCATCTCCGAAAGGCGCGTCACCGTGGACGGCGCGTCGTTCGTGTGGAGGGTCGAGACGAGGAGATGGCCCGTGAGCGCGGCCTCGGACGCTATGCCGGCCGTCTCCTCGTCGCGGATCTCGCCGACGAGGATCACGTCGGGGTCCATGCGCAGGTAGCAGCGCAGGGCCTTGGCGAACGTGAGGCCGATCTGCCGGTTCATCTGCATCTGGTTCAGGCCGGGCAGCGTGTACTCGATCGGGTCCTCGGCCGTCTGGATGTTCATGTCGGGCGTGTTCACCTCGGCGAGCGCGGAGTAGAGGGTCATCGACTTCCCGGAGCCGGTCGGCCCGCAGTGCAGGATCATGCCGTAGGGCTGGCGGATGCATTCCCGGTACCGTGCGAGGTTCTCCTCCGAGAAGCCGAGGGCGGGAAGCGGCAGCGTCGACTTCTGCTTGTCCAGGATGCGCATGACGACCTTCTCGCCGAAGTTCATCGGCCCCGTCGCGACGCGAAGGTCGATGTCGATGTTCTTCTTGGTGTACTTCTTGAAGACGATGCGCCCGTCCTGGGGCAGCCGCCTCTCGGAAATGTCCAGGTTGCACATGATCTTGAGCCGGGTGACGAGCGCGTTGGCGACCTGCTTGGGCAGGCGCAGCTTCTCTTGGCACAGGCCGTCGATCCGGTACCGGACGAGGAGGTCCTTCTCCATCGGCTCGATGTGGATGTCCGAGGCGCCGCAGATGTACGCGTCCTCGATGATCCGGTTCGCGAGCTGGATGATGGGGGCGGAGTCCTCGCTCTCCAGGTCGCCGGCCCTCATCTCTCCGGTCTCGGCGTCGACCTCGTAGGCCTCGCTGATGACCTTGGTGACCGAGCCGATGTCGACGTCGCCCTCGGCGACGGCCTTCGAGCCCTTGAAGAACCGCGTCACCAGAGCCTCGAACAGCGTCGCCGAGGCCACCTTGACGTCGTCGATGCTCAGGTCCGTCGACTGTGTGAACGCCTCGCGCTTCGCGAAGTCGAGGGGGTTCGTCATCACCACGGCGACCGAGCCCGTGCCCAGGTTCTTGTAGGGGAACACGCCCTCGCGCCGGATGATGGCGTCGCCCGTCGTCTCGACCAGCTTGTCGTCGATCTCGAGCTCGTCGGCCCGGGTCACGAGTGGCAGGTCGGTCAGCCTCGAGATGAAGCGCGCCGTGTCGTCCGGCCCGATCTGGAACTTCGGGTCGATCATCCTGTGGATGAGGGCCGAGGAGTACTCGGCGACCTCCACCAGCAGCTTCAGGTCGGCGTCCGTGAACTCCCCGTTGGTGCCCGCCGCAAACTCCTTGTTGAGGGCCTGGATCGCCCCGATGGCGACCGTGCTCTTGAGCGGGACCGTGAGCATCGAGCGGACCTCGAAGCCGGTCGTCTTGGCCATCGTCGTCATCATCGGCGCCTGGCTCTCGGTGTTCTTGAAGAACACCGGCTCCCCGGTCTGGATCACCTTGCCGACGATGCCGGTGTTCACCGGGATCTTCAGCTGCAGGAGCTTCTTCTCCATCTCCCGGAACTTCTCCTCCTTCTTCTTGTCGTCGGCCCAGAGCGTGGGCGAGTAGTAGATCTGCTTGAAGGCGATGTCATTGCCCTCGACCAGGTAAACGGTCATCGACTGGGCCTGCAGGGCCTCCACGACCTTCGACGCCGTGAGCTCGATCACCGACGCGACGTCCTCCTTGCTCGGCGCGGGCTTGGAGATGATCTTGATCAGCAGGGAACGCCGCAGGGCGGTCGCAATGAAGGGGGCTGACATGCGGGTGTGAGTCGCGGAATTGTCGCCGCCGGGGGCAAGCCCGCAACGGAAAACGGCTTCGACCCGCGAACGCGGCCCCATTTCCCTTGCCTAGCCCCGCAGTTGCCAAAAAATCACCGCCTCCAATGGCCGACTCGGAACGACATCCTTTTCTTCAGGGGCTGAGCAAGCACCGCGGGGCCCCGCCGACCGTCGTCGTCATCTTCGGCGCCTCCGGCGACCTGACGGCGCGCAAGCTCATTCCCGCGATCTACAACCTGAGCTTCGACAACCTCCTGCCCGCCGACTTCCACCTGGTGGGCTACGGGCGCAAGCCGATCCCCGACGAGGAATTCCGGACGATCGCCTCCAATGCGGTGAAGGAGTTCTCCCGCAGGGAGCTGGACGCGGCGGTCTGGAAGCGCGTCGCCGCGAGCACCACGTATGTCGCGGGCGGCTATGACGAGAAGGCGGGCTTTGACCGGCTCGCCGAGCACATCAAGGACATCGAGAAGGGGGTGGGCAGCGAGGTGCAGGCGCTCTTCTACATATCGACCCCGCCGTCGGTCTTCTTCCCGATCATCCAGAACCTGGGCGCGAGCGGCCTCGGAGGCCGCTACCTCGGCAAGCCGCACCATTCGAAGGTGATCATCGAGAAGCCCTTCGGGACGGACCTCGATTCCGCCCGGGCCCTCAACGCCGAGCTCCGGTCGGTATTCGAGGAGAACCAGGTGTATCGGATTGACCACTACCTCGGCAAGGAGACCGTGCAGGACCTCCTCGTGCAGCGCTTTGCGAACTCGATCTTCGAGCCGATCTGGAACCGCAACTACATCGACAGCGTGCAGATCACGGTCGCGGAGGACCAGGGGGTCGGCACGCGCGCGGGCTACTACGAGGAGAGCGGCTGCCTGCGCGACATGATCCAGAACCACACGACCCAGCTCCTGGCACTGACCGCGATGGAGCCCCCGGGATCGTTCGAGGCCGAGGCGCTGCGCAACGAGAAGGTCAAGCTCCTGAAGGCGATCGAGCCCGTGGCGCTCGGACCGGACAAGGACATGGCCCGCGCGCAGTACGCCGCCGGCATGATCGGGGGAAAGAAGGTGCCTGGGTACCTCGAGGAGAAGGGCATCGCCCCTGATTCCTCCACCGAGACCTATGCGGCGCTGCGCCTCTCGATCAACAACTGGCGGTGGCAGGGCGTCCCCTTCTACCTGCGCTCGGGCAAGCGCATGCCGAGGCGCGTCTCCGAGATCGCGGTCCAGTTCAAGCGGCCGCCCGGCACGATATTCCCGCAGAAGGAGGGCTTCAACCTCGCGCCCAACACGCTCTCGTTCCAGATCCAGCCCGACGAGGGCCTGAGCCTGATCCTGAATGCGAAGATCCCCGGCCTGGACACGCGGACGCAGCCGGTGAAGATGAGCTTCCGCTACGCCACGACGTTCGGCTCCAACACGCCCGAGGCCTACGAGCGGCTCGTCCTGGACGCGATGATCGGGGACGGCACGCTGTTCATTCGCGGCGACGAGGCGGAGACCTCGTGGGCCCTCTACACGCCCGTCCTGAAGTACTGGCGCTCCCAGGGCCCGAAGGGCATGGAATCCTATGCGGCGGGCTCGTGGGGCCCCGAGGGGGCCGACCTGCTCCTCACGTCCCGCGGCCACGTCTGGCGGCAGCCCTGAGGGACCCGCGTCCCCGCCCATGCCCGGCATTTTCGAGGCGCTGCCCGGAATCGAGGCCCCCGTCGGCGCGATCTCAAGGGGGCTGGCCCGGATGTGGGAGGGCGCGGCCTCCGAGGGGAAACCCTCGCCGCCCAGCGAGCACGCCAAGGCGATCCAGGTCAACTTCGTGCTCCATCTGGGCCTCAACACGGACGCCGCCGACGCCGTCCGGCAGTTCGAGACCGCCGTCCGGTTCTCCAGGCGCTACCCGAGCCGGGTGGTGGTCCTCTGCCCCCTGCACGACGACACGGGCGTTTCCGAAATCCGCGCCAAGGTCTACGGCGAATGCACCCTCGGCAAGTCCCCGGGCGACACGCGCTGCTGCGAATTCGTGATGCTCAGCTACCCGCGCTGGGCGCGCACGAACCTGGAGAACCAGGTGTCCGTCTGCCTCTCGACGGACCTGCCCCTCTACTACTGGGCCCACCGGTTCAGCGAGGCGGCCCGGCTGGCCGACTACCGCTACCTCCTGACGACTGCCCGGCGCGTCCTGATTGACAGCGCCACCGCGCCCGCGGATGCGATCGGCTACGCGTGGCCCCGGCCGGAGAATGTCCGCGACCTGGCCTACGCCCGCCTGCTCCCCATCCGCCAGTCGATAGGCCAGTTCCTCAGCCGCTACCCCGTCGCCGCCCTTTCGACCGGCCTGAAGTCGATCAGGCTCGGGCACGGCGCGGACGTCGCCGCGGAGGCCCGCATCCTCCTGGCCTGGGTCGTGGACCGGGTCGCCGCTGCGGGCGCGCCCGCCGGCTTCCCCGCAACGGCGGCTCCCGGCGGACCCCCGGGGTCCTTCGAGCTCAGCTTCGGTTACGACGGCGGGAAGGCGTTCGCGTGGAAGGCGGACATGGCGACGGGCCGGGCGACCTTCGACGCCGACTTCGGAACCGGACACACCGTGATGCTTGCGACGGCCGCCCTCCTTCTCCCGGAGAACGCCCTCAGCGAGGCGATGTTCTTCTGACCTACCCGACCTCGAGGAGCGAATAGGTCCGCTTGCCCTTGCGCAGGAGGACGTAGCGGCCGAAATGGAGGTCGGCCAGCGCGACGGGGCGGCCCGCATCCGCAACGCGGACATTGTTCAGGTAAATCCCGCCTCCCTCGATGTCCTTGCGGGCCTGCCCCTTGGATGCGCTGAGGCCGCTCTGGACGAGGAGTTCCACCAGCGGGCTTCCGGCGCCCTCAAACCGGGCCTTGCCGAGGGTCGTCGTCGGGATCTCTCCGGCGACGTCCCTGAATAGAGCCTCCGTGATCCCGTCGAGGCTGCCGCCGAACATGATCTCGCTCGCCTTGGCGGCATCGTCGCGCGCCGCCGCCCCGTGCACGATCGTGGTCACCTCGCGGGCGAGGGCCCGGTGGGCCTCCCGGGCGCCGGGGTTTGCGGCGTGCGCGGCCTCGAGGGCCTCGATCTCGGGCCGCCCGAGGAGCGTGAACTTCCGCAGGTAGGCCGGGACGCTGCTGTCCTCCGTATTGACGAAGAACTGGTAGAACTTGTACGGGCTTGTCTTCTTCGCATCGAGCCAGACCGTGCCGTCCTCCGTCTTTCCGAACTTGGAGCCGTCGGCCTTGGTGATGAGCGGAAACGTCAGTCCCCATGCGCTCGCGGCCAGCTTCTTGCGGATGAGGTCCGTGCCCGCGGTGATGTTGCCCCACTGGTCCGAGCCGCCGATCTGGAGCTCGCAGGCATGCTCCTTTCGCAGGTGGTAAAAGTCATGGGCCTGGAGCAGCATGTAGCTGAACTCGGTGTAGCTGATGCCTCCTTCGCCCTCCATGCGGGAGCGCACGCTCTCCTTCGCCACCATCATGTTGATGGGAAAATGCTTCCCGATGTCGCGCAGGAAATCGAGGTAGCCGACGCCGGCGGTCCAGGCGGCGTTGTCCACCATCTGTGCCGGGTTCGCCTTTGTGTCGAAATCCAGGACCCTTGAGAGCTGTGCCTTGATACTGGAAAGATTGTGGTCGAGCTGCTCGCGGGACAACAGGTTGCGCTCGGCGGACTTGCCCGACGGGTCGCCGATCATGCCCGTGGCGCCGCCGGCCAGGGCGATCGGGCGGTGGCCGCTGAGCTGAAAGCGGCGGAGCACCAGCTGTCCCACCAGGCTTCCCACGTGCAGGGAATCTCCCGAAGGGTCACAGCCCCAGTAGAGTGTGACAGGTCCCGCCGCCAGGCGCCGGGTCAGCGCCTCGGCGTCGGTGCAGTCTGCATAGAGGCCGCGCCACTTCAGGTCATCAATGATCTCCATGGGGCTTCTCAAAAAGCCCGCCTATGGCTCCGGCGGCAAGGGATTTTGTGCGCGTCAAGCAACTGTTCGGAAAAAACGATTTGCGGAGTCGGGTGGCCTGACCCAAGCTGTCCTTTCCCTCGCGTTGTCCGGCCGGGACGCGATTCTCGCTCAAGTCCACAAGCCTACACCCATAACGACATGCCCATCGCGACAGGAACCAAGGCCCCGGATTTCACGCTCAAGACCTCCTCGGCGGACGGACTCAAGGACGTCCGGCTGAGCGACAACTTCGGAAGGAAGCAGACGCTCCTCCTCTTCTTTCCTCTGGCCTTCACGGGGGTGTGCACGCAGGAGCTGTGCGACGTGAGCGCGGGCCTCGGGGAATACTCCGGGCTCGGCGCGGAGGTCTACGGGATCAGCGTCGACAGCCCCTTTGCCCAGGCCGCCTGGGCCAAGCAGAGCAAGATCGGCGTCACGCTCCTGAGCGACCTCGACAAGAAGGTGTCCGCCGCCTACGGGGTCATCTTCCCGGGCCTCGCGGGCATCGGCGACACGAGCGCCCGCGCCGCGTTCGTCATCGGCGCGGACGGCGTCGTGAAGTACGCCGAGCAGACCGCGACGCCGAAGGACCTGCCGAACTTTGCGGCCATCAAGGCCGCGATCACAGCGTGAACCCGACGGCGAACCCATGAGCGAGGCGCGCGATTCCTTCAAGACCCTGCAGGCGTTCCAGGCGAACGGCGCGGAGCACAGGTTTCACTCGCTGCCCGCGCTGGCGAAGGCGGGCCTCGACGTCTCGAGGCTTCCCGTCTCGATCCGGCTGGTGCTGGAGTCGCTCCTGAGGAACTGCGACGGCAGGCGCGTGAGCGAGCACGCGGTGAGGACCCTAGCGTCCTGGCAGGCCAAGTCCGAGCGCACCGAGGAGATCCCCTTTGTCGTCGCCCGCATCGTGCTGCAGGATTTCACGGGGGTGCCGCTCCTCGTCGACCTCGCCGCGATGCGCTCCGCCGTCGCGAAGGTGGGCAGGAGCCCGAAGATGATCGAGCCCCTGGTCCCGGTCGACCTCGTGGTCGACCACTCCGTCCAGGTGGACTTCTCGGGAAGCGCGGAGGCGCTGGCCAGGAACCTCGAGATCGAGTTCACGCGCAACCGCGAGCGCTACCAGTTCCTGAAATGGGGCATGCAGGCGTTCGAGACGTTCAAGGTGGTGCCTCCCGGGATCGGCATCGTCCACCAGGTGAACCTCGAATTCCTGGCGAAGGGCATCCTGGAGGACGCCGACGGGGTCACCTATCCCGACACGCTCGTGGGCACGGATTCCCACACGACGATGATCAACGGCCTCGGGATCGTCGGCTGGGGCGTCGGCGGCATCGAGGCCGAGGCCGGGATGCTCGGCCAGCCCGTCTATTTCCTGACGCCGGACGTCGTGGGCGTGCACCTGACCGGGGCCCTGCGCGAGGGCGTCACGGCCACGGACCTCGCGCTCACGGTGACGCAGCTCCTCAGGAAGGCGAAGGTCGTGGGCAAGTTTGTCGAGTTCTACGGGCCCGGCGCCGCCGCGCTCCCGGTCGTGGACCGGGCGACGATCGGCAACATGGCCCCGGAGTACGGGGCGACGATGGGCTTCTTCCCGATAGACGCGGAATGCACCGGGTATCTCCTGGCCACGGGCCGCAGTCCCGAGCACGTGGCGAAGTACGAGGCCTACTACCGGGCGCAGGGCCTGTGGGGCATCCCGAAGAAGGGCGACATCGACTACTCGCAGGACATCGAGCTCGACATCGGCACGGTCGTCCCGAGCGTCGCCGGGCCGAAGCGGCCCCAGGACAGGATCGAGCTTCCGAGGATGAAGCAGGAATTCGTGGGCTCGTTCTCGAGGCCCGTCGCGGAGAGCGGATTCGGCAAGAAGGCGGAGGATCTCGGGGCGGCCGGCGTCGAGGTCTCGATGAACGGTCACGGGTCCGCCATGGTCGGCCACGGCAGCGTCCTCATCGCCGCCATCACGAGCTGCACCAACACCTCTAATCCCTCGGTCATGCTGGCCGCCGGGCTCCTGGCGAAGAAAGCGGTCGAGAGGGGCCTTAGGGTGGGGCCCGCGGTGAAGTCGTCCCTGGCGCCCGGTTCAAGGGTCGTGACGGACTACCTCACCCGGACGAAGCTCCAGCCCTTCCTGGACACGCTCGGCTTCCAGACCGTCGGTTACGGCTGCACCACCTGCATCGGCAACTCGGGGCCGCTCGCGGCCCCGATCGAGGACGCGATCGCGAAGAACGACCTCGTCGCCGCCTCGGTCCTCTCCGGCAACCGCAACTTCGAGGCCCGCGTCCACCAGAGCATCAAGGCCAACTTCCTCATGTCGCCGCCCCTCGTGGTCGCGTTCGCCCTCGCGGGACGCGTGGACATCGACATGACGCGGGAGCCCCTGGGGCAGGGAAGCGACGGCAAGGACGTCTTCCTCGGCGACATCTGGCCCACGCTCGCCGAGGTCAGGGACCTGATGCAGTCGGCGCTCAAGCCGGAGGTCTACCGCAGGCTCTATTCCGACTTCGCGTCCCAGAACCCGAAGTGGAACGAGATCCCCTCGTCGACGGGCGACACGTACGCGTTCGACCCGAAGTCGACCTACATCCAGGAGCCCCCCTTCTTCGCGGGGTTCTCGATGCAGCCCGGCCCGATCGCCGAACTCAGGGGCGCGCGGGCCCTCGGCGTCTTCGGCGACTCGGTGACGACGGACCACATCTCGCCGGCGGGCTCCATCAAGAAGTCCTCGCCCGCGGGCCGGTTTCTCGTGGACAGCGGGGTCCCGTTCGAGGACTTCAACAGCTACGGCTCGCGTCGCGGCAACGACCGCGTGATGACGCGCGGCACGTTCGCCAACGTGAGGATCAAGAACCTCATGCTCGGCGGCGAGGAGGGCGGCAGCACGCTGCTCCAGCCGGAGGGCACGAAGCTCTCCATCTTTGATGCCGCCGCCGAATACAAGAGGCGCGGGATCCCGCTCGTGATCATCGCGGGGCAGGAATACGGGACCGGCTCGTCGCGCGACTGGGCCGCGAAGGGAACGAACCTGCTCGGGGTGAAGGCCGTCGTCGCTCAGAGCTTCGAGCGCATCCACCGCAGCAACCTCGTGGGGATGGGCGTCCTGCCGCTCCAGTTCAGGGAAGGGACGACCGCCGCCACGCTGAAGCTCGACGGCACGGAGACGTACGACGTCCTCGGCCTGGGTCATTCGCTCAGGCCGCAGCAGGACCTCACGATTCACATCACCCGAAAGGACGGCGAAACCCTCGACGTTCCGGCACGCTGCCGGATAGATACCCCCATCGAGATCGACTACTATCAGCACGGCGGCATCCTCCCGTACGTCCTGCGCCAAATCCTGTCGAATAAGTGATGTCCGAGGCGGCAAAGCCCGTTTATCTCGTCGACGCCTACTCGGACCCGGTCGTGATCCGGATCGAGGGCAGGGCGAGCTTCCTGAACAGCGCGTCCCTGCGCGACTTCGTGAACCAGGTGCTGAAGTCCGGGAAGACCCGGTTCGTGATCGATTTCCTGCGCTGCACCAGCATGGACAGCACGTTCCTCGGCGTGCTCGCCGGCTTCGCCCTCGAGCTGCGCAAGTGCGTCCCCAAGGGCAGCCTGGTCCTCACGCGCATGGGGCAGCGCAACCTCGAGCTCATCCGCAACCTGGGACTCCACAAGCTGCTGACGATCGGCCCGGGCGAGGGCGGCGGCGGGGCGATCGCGGACGCGTGCAACACGCCGCTCCAGCCCGGCCCCCGGGGCGAGCTCGAGAACGCGCGGCTCGTGCTGGAGGCGCACGAGAATCTGGTTTCGGCCGACGAGTCCAACCGCGGGAAGTTCCAGGACGTGCTCGTTTTCATGAAGAACCGCGTTGAGCAGGGCTGAAGTCTCCTGTTCAATGCCGGTCCGGGGTTTCGTGCGCCCGGCGGTCCCTCCATGCTTTATTTCCTCATCGCGTTCCTTCTCGTGGTCCTGGCGGCCCTTCTCCTCGCCCTCTACCGGCTGAGGGGCGAGTCGGACGAGCGGGAGGAGCAGCGGGTGCAGGCCGTGCAGGACCGCCAGCGAGCCCTCGACTTCATGCACCTCATGGCCGAGGCGCTGGGCGAGGGGCTGTCCCGCCAGGAACTCCACCAGCGGATCGTCCACGCGTCCATCCTGTGCACGGGCGCGCTGAGCGCGTGCATCTTCGAGCGCACGGCGGCCAACACGATGCGCGGGGTCGCGATCGAGGGCCTCTTTCCGCCGCACAGGCCGCTTCCGGACCACGTGAAGGGCAAGCTGACGACCCGCGCCAAGTTCATCGAGCAGGTCCTCAGGTCCGAGGAGTTCCCGGTGGGGGAGGGCATCGCGGGCCGGGTCGCCGAGACCGGGCGCGGCGAGCTCATCGCCGACGCGGTCAATGATCCCCGGATCGTCCGGCACGACGACCCGAACCTCGTCGTGCGCTCGGTGATCGCGGTCCCGATGAGGTTTCGGGAGCGCTTCTTCGGCGTCCTCGTCGTCGCGAACCCCGTGGACAACCGCCTTTTCACCGAGATGGAGCGCACGCTCATGCTGTCGCTCGCCGAGCAGGCGGCGCTCGCGCTCCACAACGCCGAGTCGCTCAACCTCCAGATCGAGCGCAAGCAGCTCGATCTGGACCTGTCGATCGCCAGCGGCATCCAGCAGATGCTGCTGCCCTCGCAGTCCACCGTGTTTCCGGGCCTCGACCTCGACGCCCGGTACGCCCCGGCCCAGAGGGTGGGCGGCGACCTCTTCGACCTCTTCATCATTTCTCCGACCCGGCTCGGCGTGGCCGTCGCCGACGTCTCGGGCAAGGGAATCGCCGCGTCCCTCTACATGGCCGTCTGCCGCACGAATCTCCGGCAGATCGCGCCGAGGCACCTCTCGCCCGCCCAGTCGCTGGTCGAGCTCAACCGGACCATGGGCGCCGACATCCACGGGGACCTCTATGTCACGGTCCTCTTCGCCGTGATCGACATCGCGGCGAACTGCGTGACGTTCGCCCGCGGCGGCCACGAGCTGCCGCTCTTCGCGCGGAAGGATCCCGCGACCGGGAACTACCTCACCCACCTGGTGCGCTCCGAGGGGATGCCCGTCGGCCTTGTCCCCGACGAGCTTTTCGCGTCGGCCATCGAGGACAAGATCGAGCCGTTCGACTCGGGCGACACGCTCGTCCTCTACACCGACGGCGTCACCGAGGCGCCCAACGAGGAGGAGAAGGAGTTTTCGAGCGCGCGCCTGCGCGACGTGGTGCGCTCGCTGCACATGAGGTCGGCGCGGGAGATCAACGACGGCATCCTCGAGAGCGTCCGCAGGTTCTCCGGCGAGGTCGGCCAGAGGGACGACCTGACCCTGGTGACCGTGAAGCGGTCCTGAGGGCGGATGCCCGCCGCACCGATGGGCGAGCCGAGGAGGATCCTGGTGGCGGGCGGCGGGGCGGCCGGGTTTTTCGCGGCCATAGCCTGCGCCGAGGCCGATCCGGCCGCGGAGGTGACGCTTCACGAGGCCACGGCTCATCCCCTGGCCAAGGTGCGCGTGTCCGGCGGCGGACGGTGCAACGTCACGCACGCCTGCTTTGACGCGAGGGAGATGGCGGCCTGCTTTCCGCGGGGATCGAGGGAGCTCATCGGGCCGTTCAGCCGGTTCGGTCCCGCCGACACCGTCGCATGGTTCAAGGAGCGGGGCGTCGAGCTCAAGACCGAGGCGGACGGACGGATGTTTCCGGTCACGGACAGCTCGGCGACGGTTGTCGACTGCCTGATGCGGGCGGCCGCCGGGGCGGGCGCCCGCCTCTTCACGGGGTCCGGCCTGAGGGGGCTCGCGAGGGCGGCCGGGGACGTGGGGGGGCGGCTTGCCGCCGTCCTCACGACGGGGGAGACGATCCTGGCGGACCGGGTCCTCATCGCGACCGGAGGGACAAAGGGGTCCGCCGGCCTTCCGATAGCCGAATCGCTCGGCCACACGATCGTGCCCGGGGTGCCGTCGCTTTTCACCTTCCATGTCGACGACCCGCGCCTCAAGGGCCTCGAGGGTGTCGCCGCGCCGGCCACCGCCCGCGTGCCGGGGACCCGCCTGGACGAGAGCGGCCCGGTTCTGGTCACCCACTGGGGACTGAGCGGCCCCGCGATCCTTCGGCTGTCGGCCTGGGGGGCCCGCGAACTCCACGACGCGGGCTACCGCTTCATGCTGAAGCTCAACTGGGCCGGCGCGCGCTCGCCCGAGGAGGCGAGATCCGCGCTGGAGGAGGAGAGGGCCGCCCATCCGAGGCGCCAGGTCTCCACGGCGAATCCGTTCGGGATTCCCGCGCGCCTCTGGGAGCGCCTGGTGGCCGCGGCGGACGTCGCGCCGCAGGCGGCATGGGCGGGCGTCTCAAATGACGCGCTGCGCTCCCTCGCTCTCCAGGCGACGGCCTCGGAATTCGCGGTGTCGGGAAAAAGTATGAACAAGGAGGAGTTCGTGACCTGCGGCGGCGTCAGCCTCGCCGAGGTCGACATGGCGACGATGGAAAGCCGCGTGTGCCCGGGGCTGCACCTCGCCGGCGAGGTGCTGGACATCGACGGCATCACCGGCGGCTACAACTTCCAGTCGGCCTGGACGACGGGCTGGCAGGCGGGCCGGGCGATGGCTGCGGGCTGAAGATCAGGGCGACTTGGCCTTCGGACGAGTCGCAAAGAGTATCAGGAAGACGAAGAAGAGTATCACGGGCAGCACCGCGACGCGGCCGAGCATCTCAAGGCCGGCGGAGGCCTGTATGTGCATCCAGCTCGTGGCCAGAACCGACCCGTCGGGTGCCGCGCCGAGCGCATCGGCGCTCTGCCCCACGGGAATCCTCCGGGCAATTCCCTCGTCAAAATACTTGCCCAGAATCGGGAGCGCGAAAGCCACGCTCAGCATCCCGCAGCCGCCCATGATGGCCAGGCCCATGGCCCCGGTGCTCGGGAATCTTTCGTTCACGAACCCCAGCATCGTGGGCCAGAAGAAACACACGCCCAGGGCAAAGACCGTCGCGGCGACATAGAGCATGCCGCCGGTCGAATGGCTCATGGCATAAAGGCCCAGCGCGCTCAGTATGCTGCTCAAGAGCAGCATGCCCAGGGGGGAGAACCTGTGAACGAAGGTGCCCGCGGACTGTCTTCCGACGGCCATGAGGCCGTTGATCCATGCCAGGACAAGGATGCCGGGCACGCCGGCGCTTGTCAGAATGTTCGGGATCCAGGTGGTGCTCCCGAGCTCCGTGGTCGCCGTCATGAACATGCACACGACCATCAGCAGGAAGAGCGGGTTCAGGCACGCCGTCAGCATTGAGCCGTAGGACACCCCCTGCTGCACGCGCTCCGTCTTCGGAAAGGCCTGGCCAAGAAACATGATCCCATAGATCGCCAGCGGGAGCAGCATCGTGGCAAATTCGGCCTTCCAGCCGAATCCCGCTTTTTCCATGAAGAACGCGAGCACCCCGCCTATCACGATGCCGCCGGGGAACCACACGTGGAAGTGGTTCAGCTTTGTCGTCTTGTTGTTGGGGAACAGCGTCGTGATGAGGGGATTGCACGCCGCCTCGACCGAACCGTTCGCAATGCCGAATATGAGCGTTCCGTAGTAGAGGCTCGAATAATTCCAGGCGAATACCGTCAGGAGAATGCCGGCCAGGTGGCCGATGAACGCAATCGCCATGATCCTACCCAGTCCAATCGCATCGCAAAGCGGGCCGCCGAAAAGCATGGCCAGGGTGAACCCCCAGAACGCCGTGCCATTGACCCAGCCCACCTGCTCGTGGGTGAGGCTGAACCCGGTCGCCCAGGAACCCACGGCGCCGGCCCTCAGAGCAAAGCTCATTGCCGTGACCACGAGGGCGACCCGGCTCGCAAGAAAAAGGCGATTTGCGTTCATGCGCGGGGCTTCAGGGTTTCAGGCCGAGCGTCTCGAGATAGGTGATGCTGGGCGGAATGTTCGCCATGGGGTCGGAAGTCTCGTCCTCGATGAAGTAGTACTGGACGCCGGACTTCCTGCCCTGCTCGACGATCGCCGGCCAGTCCATGATCCCGGTGCCGACAGCGACGTTGTCCGACGCGGGGGCGTGGCCCTCATAGAGGCCGGTCTGCGCGCCCTTCCTCATGTCCTTTATGTGAAAGGCCTTGAAACGCCCCGGGTATTTCTGGAGCAGCTTGACGGGATCCAGCCCGGCCTGGACGACCCAGAAGACGTCCATCTCGCAGAAGACAAGGTCGGGCTTGGTCTCATTCAGCATCACGTCGAAGGCGGACGTCCCGTCAGCGAGCGGCCTGAACTCGTAGCCGTGGGTGTGAAACCCGAATCCCATTCCCTCGGCGTTGAGCGCGGCGCCCCATGCGTTGAAATTGGCGACGGCGGCCCTTGCCTGATCGACGTCAAATTCGGTCTTGTGCGGGACCCAGGCGACGATGACGTAGCTGACTCCGAGCGTTTTCGCCTCGGCGATGACGCCGGGAAGGTCGGACTGCATGCGTTCGTAGGGGATGTGAGCGCCGACAATCTTCAGCCCGTTGGCGTCGGCCAGGGACTTGAACTCCTTCGCCGTGTGCCCGTAGGTTCCGGCCGTCTCGACCTCGGTGAACCCGAGGGACTTCACGTCGGCCATGCCCGCCGGAAGGTTCGGCAGCAGCTGGGCGCGCAGGCTCCAGAGCTGGAGGCCCAGGGTGTTCGTCTCGGCGGTCGGGGCGCTCGTAGTGCAGGACACCATGAAGGCCGAGGCCAGGAGGAGAATGGGTGCAGCGAGCTTCGATTTCATCGGCGGGGGAGGGGTTCTGATTGATCCCGCGCACGAGGGTTGCGCGGGCGCCTTCAACGGGAGTGGCGCGCCTCCAAAACTGGCGGGAATCGCCGAGAGTACAAGTAAAGAAGCCGGCGCAAGGCTTCTTGCCACGCCGCCCCTGCGATCCAAGGGTGGGAGGAGCATGCCAGCCACAGGCGCACCCCTCGTCGACCGCTTCTCGCTCCCCGACCCGTCCGGGCATTTTGGCCCCTACGGCGGCATCTTCGTTCCCGAGACGCTGATGGCCGCCCTCGAGGAGCTCCAGGCTGTCTACTCCGCGGCGCGGGAGGATCCCGAGTTCCAGGCCGAGCTTCGGCACCACCTCGCGGAATTCGCGGGGCGCCCGACGCCGCTTTATTTTGCCGAGCGCCTGACCCGGCATTTCGGCGGCGCGAAGATCTATTTCAAGCGCGAGGACCTGCTCCACACCGGCGCGCACAAGATCAACAACGCCATCGGGCAGGCGCTCCTCGCGCTGCGCATGGGGAAAAAGCGGGTCATCGCCGAGACGGGCGCGGGCCAGCACGGCGTGGCGACGGCCTCCGTCTGCGCGAAGTTCGGCCTCGAATGCGTCGTCTACATGGGCGCGGTCGACATGGAGAGGCAGGCGCTGAACGTGTTCCGGATGCGCCTGATGGGCGCCGAGGTCCGGAGCGTCGAGGCGGGCCAGCGGACGCTGAAGGAGGCCATCAACGAGGCCATGCGCGACTGGGTCACGAATGTGCGCACGACCCACTACATCCTGGGCACGGCCTACGGCGCCAGGCCCTACCCGGAGATGGTGCGCGACTTCCACAAGGTGATCGGCGTCGAGGCCAAGGCGCAGATCCTCGCGCGCGAGGGCAGGCTCCCCGACGAGCTGATCGCCTGCGTGGGGGGCGGCAGCAACGCCATCGGGCTCTTCTTCGAGTTCCTTGAGGAGCCCGGCGTCCGCATGACCGGCGTCGAGGCCGGCGGCCGGGGCATCCGGACGGGGGAGCATGCGGCGCGCTTTGCCGGCGGAAAACTCGGCGTGCTGCAGGGCTGCAAGACCTTCATCCTCCAGGACCCCGACGGCCAGATCGAGCTCACCCATTCCGTCTCGGCGGGCCTGGACTACGCCGCCGTCGGCCCGGAGCACGCGCAGTACCGCGACCTGGGAAGAATTGACTACACCTACGCCACCGACGACGAGGTGCTCGACGCGTTCCAGCTCTGCTCCCGGATGGAGGGCATCATTCCCGCGCTCGAGAGCTCCCACGCGCTGGCGCACGGGTTCAAGCGCGCCCGCGCCCTGGGTGCGGACAAGATCGTGATCATCAACCTGAGCGGCCGGGGCGACAAGGATGTCCAGGAAGTCGCGAGGCTGATCGGGGGCGCCACATGAGGAGCATGACGGGATACGGCCGCGCGAGCGCCGCCTTCGCCGGGGGCACCCTCACCGTCCAGGTGAGCTCCGTCAACCGGCGCAGCCTTGACCTCTCGATCCGCCTGCCGGCCGACTGGGACATCCTCGAGCCCGAGGTCGGCGAAGCCGTCCGCCGCGTCGCGGCGCGCGGGAAGGTCAACGTCGGGGTCGAGTTCATGTCGTCCGGCGGGCGAGACGAGATCTCCTGGAACGACGCGGGCGTGGGCGCCGTACTCGACAGGCTGGCCGCCCTGGCCGACACGCGGCAGATCCATTTTGAGCCGACGGCGGAGCTCCTCTGGCAGATCGCCAGCTCGCAGAGGACCTCGGCCGAGAGGCCCTCGGCCGACAGCGCGCGCCCGGCGGTGCTCTCGGCGCTCGGCGAGGCGCTGCGCGGATTTGGCGCGATGCGGGCAAGAGAAGGCGAGGCGCTCCTCGCCGACTTCAACGGTCGGATCGGGGTCTGCCGCGGCCACGTTGACGCCGTCGCTGCGCGGGGCCCCGGCGTGGTGCCCGCCTACCGCGTGCAACTTCTGAAGCGCCTCCGGGAGGCCGGGCTCGAGCTCAATGTCGAGGACGAGCGCGTGCTCCGCGAGATCGCCCTCTTCGCCGACAGGTGCGACGTCACCGAGGAGATCACCCGCTTCCGCAGCCACATCGACCAGCTTGCGGCGCTCCTCAAGTCCGACGATGAGATAGGGCGCAAGGCCGACTTCATCCTCCAGGAGATGGGCCGCGAGGCCAACACGATCGGCAGCAAGGCGAATGACCTGGCGATTGCAAAGAGCGTGATCGAACTCAAGAACGAGCTGGAGCGCATCCGCGAGCAGATGGCTAACGTGGAATAGGGCCCCTCGGGGCGGTTCCGGGGGACCGAATGGAGGACAGGACGTAGAAGGCGACGCCCACGCAGATGGCCGAGTCGGCGACGTTGAACGTCGGGTAGACATACGATCCAAAGTGGAAGTCCAGGAAGTCGACGACGTGCCCGTGGGTGAGCCGGTCGAGCAGGTTCCCGGCTATCCCGCCGCACATGAGGCCGAAGCACGCCTGCGTCTGCGCGGCGACGAGGCCGAGGGCCCTGCGCCCGAGGACGATTCCCACGAGCGTCGCCGCGGCGAGCGCGGCCAGGAGGATGCTCCGGCCCGAGAACATGCTCCAGGCGGCCCCCGTGTTCCCCACGTGGACGATGTAGAGGAAGCCGCGGATGACCGGGATCGCGCCGCCGGCCTCGCCGTAGGTGTTGAACGGCAGGCGCGCGGCGATCCAGGCCTTGGTCGCCTGGTCCGCAGCGAGGACCGTGGCGGAAATGAGGAGCAGCCTACGGTACCTCAGGAGGCGCCAGGCGAGCGACACCCCCGGGTCGACCGGTTGCGTCATTCCTCGGCGCCATCCTCCTGCGGTATCGCGCCGCCCTCCTCGCCGGCCTCGCCGAACAGGCCCGCCTGCGTGCGCGAATGGTGCCGGTTGCGCTCGATCTGCTTCTGGGCCTCCGCGGAATAGCGGGTGAACGGCACCGCGAGCAGCCGCTCCTTTGAAATGGCCTTGGCCGTGATCTCGCAGATGCCGTACGTGCCGTCGCGTATGCGCTTGATGGCCGCCTCGATCTCCGAGAGGGCCTCCTGCTCGTTTGAGACGAGGCTGAGGGCGAAGTCGCGGTCAAACGTGTCGGTGCCCGCGTCGGCCATGTGCTGCCCGTACGACGAGAGATCGCCCGCGTCGTCCTTCACGGAGCGCTTGAGCGTCTCCTCGGAATGGCGCTCGATGCCCTCGGTGAGGCGGGTGCGCAGGTCGATCAGGAGCTTGTGGTAGCGCTTGTACTTCTCGGGAACGCTGCGCTCCTCGATCACCTCCGCGGCCTTGGTCCTCTTGGGGTTGAACCCGAGGATGTCGGCGAGCGACGCGGCCTTGATGTGGTTCGGCTTGACCGGCCTCTCCAGCGCCGCGGCCATCGCGGCCGAGGACGTCTTGGTGGCGACCTTGGCCGATTTGGCGGTCGATTCGGCCTTGGCCGTCACCGTTTTTGCGATGGCGCGGACCTCGTCGAGGCTGAAGGCAATCGGCTTGGTCGCCGCCTTGCGGGCTAGGATGCTGTCGCGCAGCGCGGTTTTCTTGGATGGTTTTTCCATGGTCGGACGTTTGCCTGGAACGGCTGGAGCGGGAGCGGCTGCCTTGGGTTCGGGCGCCTTCCGCATGTCAGTCCGTGGCAATTTCTTTTTGGACGGTTTGGTTTTTTTTGTCTTATCCATGGGGAGTCTTGGGATTGAAGCTGATCTAAGGTGATGACTTAAGGGCCTCGGCGCACCGGGGGCAGACCTCGACAAGGGACGACTGTACGAGGTTTGGCACCCACCGCCAGCACCGCGGACAGCGCACATGTCCAAGCTCCGAGCATGGCCGCACTTTGACAGCCAAATCCCCCGAGGGTTCTGCGCTGGACTCGGCCTTGACGTCCGAAACAATGAATATCTCCGGCAGCGAGCCGATATACCTCTCGACGACGCCGCGGACCGGCTCGGAATGGGGCACAAGGAGGGTCACGGAGGCGTCCAGGGACTTGCCGATGCGCCCCGCCGCCCGCAGCGGCTCGAGGGCCTCGTTCACCCTGGCCCGCATCTTCAGGAGCGAGGCGAAGTCCGCGCCGGCCTCGCCCAGCGTCCACGACTCCGGGGTCGCGGGCCAGTCCTGCATGTGGACCGATCCCTCCCCGAACTCGACGCCGGTGCCGGCGAACGACCACGCTTCGTCGGCCGTGAAGGGGATCACCGGCGCCAGCACACGCACCAGGACCTGGAAGATGCTGTGGAGGGCCGTCTGCGAGGACCTTCGCAGGGGATTGGAGGTTCCGAGCGTGTACAGCCGGTCCTTGAGGATGTCGTGGTAGGTCGCCGACAGGGTGACCGAGCAGAACTGGTTGCACAGCTGGTAGACGCGGTGGAACTCGTAGGCGTCGAAAGCCGCCCCGCAGGCGCGCGAGAGGTCAGCCGCCTGGTGCAGCGCCCAAAGGTCGAGCGCGTCCATGCGCTCCGGGGCCACGCCGTCGCGGGACAGGTCGAAGTCGAACAGGTTGGCCAGCTGGAAGCGGAAGGTGTTACGGATCAGCCGGTAGGTTTCCCCGACGTGGGAGAGGATCTCCTCGGAGATCGGGATGTCGTCCCGAAAGTCCTGCGAGGCGATCCACAGGCGGATGACGTCGGCGCCGTGCTCCGCGATGTAGGCGTCGCTTGTCTGCGGCTTCTGGTAGGACGAGCTCTTCGATATCTTCTTCTGCTCCTCGTCCACGATGAAGCCGTGGGTGAGCACCGCCCGGTACGGGGCCGACCCGTAGGCGATCACGGACGTCCAGAGGGAGGACTGGAACCAGCCGCGGTGCTGGTCGCTTCCCTCAAGGTAGAGGTCCGCGGGCCACGACGTTCCGCCCTGGCCGCGCCTGAGCACGGCCGCGTGCGAGGATCCCGAGTCGAGCCACACGTCGAGGGTGTCCCGCCCGCACAGGAGCGCGGACGCCTCGGGCCAGCCCCCGGGCAGCCTCACGCCCTCGAGGATCTGGGCCGGGGTCGACTCGTACCAGAGGTTGGTCCCGCGCGTCTCGACCTTGTCGGCGACGGCGCGGATCACGCCGGCGTCCAGGAAGGGGCGCTTGTCGGCGCCGTAGAACGCGGGGATGGGAACGCCCCACGACCTCTGGCGGCTGATGCACCAGTCGGGGCGCGACTCGACGGCGCCCCGGATCCGGGCCTCTCCCCATGCGGGGATCCAGCCGCCCGCCACCGCAATCCTGGAGATCTCCGCGAGCGCGGTCGAGCGCGCCCCGCCCTTGTCGAGCGCGACGAACCACTGGTCGACCGCCCTGAAGATGATCGGGGTCTTGGAGCGCCAGCAGTGCGGGTAGCTGTGCGTGTACTTCTTCTTCGCAAACAGCGTTCCGGTCGAGTCCAGCAGCCTGAGGACCCCGACGTTTGCGGGGGAGGTCCTTTTCCTCTCGAGGTCCTCGACGCTCTCGAGCGTCGTGAGGCCGACGAGCGGCGCGGGAACGCGGCCGTCGTCAAGGTAGGTGCCGTCGTCGGCGACGGGGCAGTAGATCTCGATCCCGTACCTGAGGCCCGTCTGGTAATCCTCGGCCCCATGGCCCGGCGCCGTGTGCACGGCCCCGGTGCCGCTCTCCACGGTGACGTAATCCGCGAGGACGACGGGAGAAGGCCGGTCAATGAAGGGATGTCGCGCGGCGAGGCCCTCGAGCGCGCGGCCCTGGACCGACATCACGACGCTCGGCGCGTCCTTGAGGCCGGCGGCCGCCGCGACCTGGGCCAGCAGGGCGGCGGCCACCACGATCCGCTCCACGCCCAGGTCGGCGACCGCGTACTCCACGTCGGGATTGAGCGCGACGGCCAGGTTGGCCGGGAGAGTCCAGGGCGTCGTCGTCCAGATCACGAGGCTGAGCGGCTTGTCGGACGGAAGGCAGAACCTTGCGGCCTCGTCGGGGGGGATCCGGAACCTCACCCATATCGAGGGCGACGAATGCTCCTTGTACTCGATCTCCGCCTCGGCGAGCGCCGTCTCGAAGGGAATCGACCAGTACACGGGCTTCTTGCTCCTGTAGACGAGGTCCTTCTCGACGAACGCGGCGAAGACCCGCAGGATGTCCGCCTCGTAGGCGGGGGACTTCGTCTTGTATTCGCTGGCCCAGTCACCGAGGACGCCGAGCCTCTTGAACTGCTCCTTCTGCTTCGCGATCCAAGTCTCTGAAAAAGCGTCGCACAGCTGCCGGAGTTCGGGCGTCGACACGTGCCGGTCCGCCTCGCGCAGGTCGCGGGCCACCTTCTGCTCGATCGGCAGCCCGTGGCAGTCCCATCCCGGGACGTACGGCGCACGGAACCCCTTCATCGCCTTGTAGCGGACGGTCACGTCCTTCAGGGTCTTGTTGAGCGCCGTGCCGATGTGGACGTCGCCGTTCGTGAAGGGAGGCCCGTCGTGCAGCACGAAAGTCCGCGCCCCGGCCCTCTTGCGCTGGATCGACTCATAGAGGCCGGTCCTCTCCCAGTGGGCGACCCTCGCGGGCTCGCGCTGAGCGAGCCCCGCTCTCATGGGGAAATTGGTCCTGGGCAGCTGCAACGTGTCTTTGAGATCCTTCGCCAATTGAAAAAAAATGGGTCCGGGAGGGTAAAGGGGGACCCCGGCGAGTCAAGACACACGCTTGGCGAGGGCGGCACCGGACAAGATGCAGTCAGGCAGTGAAATGCCGTTGCGGGCGTTTCCCCCGAAGAGGAGGCCCGGATGGTCGCGCTCGCATGCCGAAAGGGCTTCCAGATGGGCCTCATATCCCAGGTTGTACTGGGGAATCGCCCTCTTCCACAGCGTGTGGTGCGCGAAGACCGGCCTGCCCTTGGCGCCCAGCAGGTCCCTAAGGTCGCGCTGGACCAGCTCGATGAGCTCTTTCCTGGGCAGGAGCGCGATGTCCGCCTGGAGCGCGCCGCCCGCAATGGCCGTGAGCGCGACGTGGCCCTCGGGCGCGCGTCCCGGGAAGACGCTTGAGGAGAAGATCACCCCCATGATCGAGCGTTTCTCCGACGCCGGGACGAGGGCGCCGAAGCCATCGAGCGGATGCCCGATCTGGTCGCGGCGGAACCCGAGAAACACGGAGGCGACGGGGGGATGCTGGACGTCGGCCAGTCCCGAGAGCACGCGCTTTCCCGCCTTTCCGATCTTCAGGCGGGCCAGGCCCCAGGCGGGAACGGCCGCGACGACGCGGTCGAACGAGCCTGAGCCCGCACCCCCGGGTCCCCCCCAGGCGACGCTCCAGCGCCCGCCGGACCCGGGACCGATGGATTCGACCTCCGCGCCCAGCAGGATCGCCTTCGGTCCCAGCCGGGCCGCGAGCGCCTCCGGGAGCGCCTGGAGGCCGCGCCGGAACGAGACCAGCGACGGCGGGGGAAGGCCGAGCTCCTTGCGCTTCTTGGAGGCCTCGAGTCCGGCGCGCACGAGCGAGCCCGTCGCCTTCTCCGCATTCCAGACCTGGGGGAAGGCGTGCTGCACCGAGAGGCGCTCCGCGTCGCCGGCGCAGATGCCGCCGATGAGCGGCTGGACAAACCGCTCCAGGATCTCCGCCCCGAAATGCTCCCTGACCAGCTCCGCGACGCTCACGTCGCCGGCGCGTATCCGCGGCGAACGGGCGAGCTCGGCCGTGACCTTCAGCTTGGATCCGAACGAGAGCAGGGGGGTCGATATGAGGCCGGCCATCTCCGAGGGCATGGGCACCGCGACCAGCGCGCCCTTGCGGACGATGTAGCGGTTCTTCGCGTCGGCCTCGGCCGTGATCCGCTCCGGGCCCAGGCCGAGCTCAGCGAAGAGGGATCCGGTCTCCGGCGTCTCCTGGAGCGCGTTCGGCCCCGCCTCGACCAGCCATCCGTCGACCGCTTCCGTCCGGACCGAGCCGCCGAGCCGCTGCGAAGATTCGATGAGCCGGACCTCGTGGCCCGCGCAGTGGAGCTTCCAAGCCGCGGTCAGGCCCGTCACGCCGCCGCCAAGGACCGCGACTTTCATGGGCGGGTCACGTCCAGGTGGTGACGGCGTCGACGAGGGCCTCGACGCACGCGATCCTGGCCTCGGGAAGGATTCCGTGGCCGAGGTTGAAGATGTGGCCCGCGCTTCCCCGAACCGACTCGAGGACGCGCCTGGTCTCGCGCCGCGTGATCTCGGGCGTGGTGTTGAGGATCACGGGGTCGAGGTTTCCCTGGATGGCGACATTCTCGGGAAGGCTCCGGCGCACGCTGGCCAGGTCGTTGGACGCGTCGATGCTCAGCACCCGCGCCCCGGTGAAGGCCTGGTCGATCAGGTGGGGGCCGGTTCCCTTTCCGTAGAGGATCATCGGAAAGCCCTCCGGCATCGCGGCGACGATCGCCCGGATCCACTGGAGCGACGCCGCCTCGTAGTCGGGTCCCGCGAGGGCGCCGCCCCACGTGTCGAAGACCTGGAGGGCGTCGGCGCCCGCGGCGATCTGCATCTTGAAATAGCCGATGAGCGACGCGGTCAGCTTCCCGAGGAGCAGGTCGAACGCCGCGCGCTCCCCGTAGAAAAGCGCCTTCACCCGCGCGAAGTCCTCCGAGCTTCCGCCCTCGACCATGTACGTGGCGAGCGTCCACGGCGAACCGCCGAACCCGAGGAGCGCCTTCTCTCCGGCCAGCTCCCGCTTCAGGAGCGCAAGCGCATCGGCGACATAGGAGAGCCGCTCGGGCACCGCGGTCTCGGGCGCGAGCGCCTCGATCATGGTCCTGTCCTCGAGCCTGCGCTCCATGGCGATCCCTCCCTCGTCCCTGAACGTGTAGCCCTGCCCGAGGGCCTCGGGGATGACCAGGATGTCGGAGAAGAGGATCGCGGCGTCGAACGCGAAACGGCGCATCGGCTGCATTGAGACCTCCGCCGCGAGCTCGGGCGTGCGGACCATCTTCAGGAATCCGTGCTTCGCCTTGAGCTCGCGGTATTCCGGAAGGTAGCGTCCCGCCTGGCGCATGATCCAGACGGGGGGCCGCTCCAGGGGCTCGCAGGCGCAGGCGCGCAGGAATCTTTCCCGTGAGTTCATTTTGAATCGGCGAGCCAGTCGCGGGGCTTCAGGAAGTAGTCGAGCAGGCGCGCCTCGGGCGAGCCGGGCTCGGGGGCGGCGCCGTAGTCCCAGCGGACGACCGGCGGCAGGCTCATCAGGATCGACTCGGTTCGGCCCCCGCTCTGGAGCCCGAAGAGCGTGCCCCTGTCCTGCAGGAGGTTGAACTCGACGTACCGGCCCCGTCGGCGCAGCTGGTGCTGGCGCTCGCGCTCGCCGAAGGCCTCCGGCTTCCTTCGAGCGACGATGGCGCGGTAGGCGGGCGCGAACGCGTCCCCGACGCTCCTGATGAGCTCAAAGCTCCGCTCGAAGCCGAGCTCGGCGAAATCGTCGAAGAACATCCCACCGACGCCCCTCTGCTCGCCCCGGTGCTTAAGGAAGAAATAATCGTCGCACGCCTTCTTGAAGCGCCCGTGCAGCGCATCGCCGAACGGCGCGACGGAGGCCCTGGCGGCGCGGTGCCACTCGACGGCGTCCTCCTCGAACCCGTAGCAGGGCGTCAGGTCCCACCCGCCCCCGAACCACCACGACGAGGGGTTGCCGCCCGCGCCCGAGGCGAAGAACCGGACATTGGCGTGGCAGGTCGGCACGTACGGGTTCCTCGGGTGGACGATCACGGACACCCCCAGCGCGTTCCAGGGCTGCCCGGCTATCGCCGGCCGATGCGCCGTGGCCGAAGGCGGCAGCGCCGGTCCCCTCACGTCCGAAAACGCCACCCCCGCCTTCTCGAAGACGGCGCCCTCGGAAAGGATGCGGGTCACGCCGCCCCCGCCCTCGGCGCGCTCCCATGTGTCGCTGCTGAACCGGCCCCTGCCATCCTCCGACTCGAGCGCCGAGCAGATGGAGTTCTGGAGCCCCGCAAGATACCCCCTGACCGGTGTCGCATCGGCAGTCATCTCAACGTCCCGGCCCCGGCATGTGGATGAGGGGGCCGTTTTCCGCCGCGGGGCCGGGCGCCGGCTGGGCCGGTGCAGGTGCCATCGGCTCGGCAGGCCCCTGCGGCGCTCTCGAGAATGGCGCCTCGTCTACGGGTACCCTGATGAAGGCCTGCGTGATCAGCTGCTGGACGTTGAGATCGCGGGTCCGGGAATCGGGGCTGTCCATCATGACGACGATGATCCTGTGCCCGTTGCGCTCCGCGGTCGCCGAGAGGCAGAAACCCGCGCCGCTCGTGAAGCCGGTCTTCAGGCCGTCCACGCCGGGGATCTTCCCGAGCAGGTGGTTGTGGTTGGTCATGAGAACGGGCTGGATCCTTATGCCCGCCCCGAAGGTGCGGCTCCTCACCGACGTGTACTTCAGGATGTTCGTGTTCAGGAGCAGGTAGCGGCACAGGATCGCATAGTCGCGCGGGGTCGTCAGGTCGCCGTCGGCGATCCGCCGGCTGGGCGGCGGGAACCCGTGGGGAGAGCGGAACGTGCTGTGGAGCATGCCGAGCTGCCGGGCCTTCGCGTTCATGAGCGCGACGAACGCGCTGACCGTGCCGCCCGCCGTGTGCGCGAGCGCATAGGCGGCGTCGTTGGCCGACTGGATCATCATCGCGTAGATGAGATCCTCGACGCGGAAGGTCTCGCCCTGCCTGAGCCACACCTCGGTGCTGTCCTTCAGCGCCGCCACGCGGGCGTCCTCGCCGGACACCGTGACGGGGCCGTTGAGCGAAATCGTGCCCTTGTTGAGCAGGTCATCGAGCACCGCGAACGTCATGAGCTTCGTCATGCTGGCCGGCGGGCTCACGGCGTCCGCATTGTCCGCATAGAGGACCATGCCAGTCTCGGCATCGGTCGCGATGGCGCCCTTGTAGGCGGCGGAACGCGCCCACGCGCCGGGTGCGGGCAACGCCAGCGCGGCGGCCGCGCACACCGCGAAGGCGAGGCGATTCAGGCCCATGAACAGAGGTAATCGCGGCCCGCTGCCGTGGCAACAGGGTTTCGTTTCCCCGCTCATGCCGTGGCGGGGGCCGACTGCTCGAGCGGAAGCTCGCGGAGCTTCAGGTCCGGGTTCTTCTCCTCAAAATAACGCAGGGTCCAGTCATTCGGGAAAAGCGCGACCGGCTGGTCCAGCTTGTCGGCGCCAAAGCTGACCCCCGATGCCACGACCAGTCCGGTCGGGTTCCTGAGGGACGGGTGGGGCTCGATCCACCGCAGGATCGTCCAGGGCGTCATCTCGAGGCGGGATTCCGCCCCGTACTCGCTCTTGAGGCGGTACTGCACCACCTCGAACTGCAGGGGTCCGACCGCGGCGAGCAGCGTCGCCCCGGGCGGTGCCGAGCGCGCGCTGAAGGACTGCACGACGCCCTCCTGCAGGAGCTGTTCGAGCCCGGCCCTGAACTTCTTCGAGTCGGCGGGGTTGGGGTTCGATATGTAGGCGAAGACCTCCGGCGGGAACCGAGGGATCTCGTCAAAGAGGATCGACCGGTCCTCGGTCAGCGTGTCGCCGATGCCGAACGCGTCGTGGCCCACGAGGCCGATGACATCGCCCGGCCACGCCTCGTCCACCGTCTCCCGGTCCTGCCCGAAAAGCTTGTGCGAGGAGGAGAGGCGGACAGTCTTGCCTGTCTGCGCGTGCAGGACCGGCATGTCGCGCTCGAACTTGCCCGAGCAGACGCGCATGAACGCGATCCGGTCGCGGTGCCTCGGGTCCATGTTGGCCTGTATCTTGAAGATGAACGCCGAGAACTTGTCCAGGGTGACGGGGACCTCCACCGGGGCGCCGCTGGCGACGGATCGCCTGGGCTGCGGCGGGATCGAGTCCTCGAGGAAGCCGTCGAGCAGGAGCTGGATCCCGAAATTGTTGACCGCGCTCCCGAAATAGACCGGCGTCTGCCTGCCGGCGCGCACCGCCGCGAGGTCGTAGGGGTGCCCGGCGCCGTCCAGCATCTCGAGCTGCTCTCCGACCTCCTCGAAGGTGGAGTCGTCGAGCCTGGCGCGGGCGATCGGGTCCCCGAGCGACGCCACCTTGACGGGCGCCCGGTAGGCGCCCCCGGGGACGCGCTCGAAGAGGTGGACCTGACGGCTCCTGCGGTCGAAGACCCCGCGGAACGACGGTCCGTTGCCCAGCGGCCAGACGACCGGCGAGGCTTGGATCCCGAGCACGGCCTCGAGCTCGTCGAGGAGGGCGATCGGGTTGCGGGTGGGCCGGTCGCACTTGTTCATGAACGTGAAGATCGGGATGCCGCGGCGCCGGCAGACTTCGAACAGCTTGCGCGTCTGCGCCTCCACGCCCTTGGCGGCGTCGATGACCATGAGCACCGCGTCCACGGCGGTGAGCACGCGGTAGGTGTCCTCCGAGAAGTCCTTGTGGCCGGGGGTGTCCAGGAGGTTGACGACGCGGCCGTTGTAGTCGAACTGGAGCACCGTCGAGCTGATCGAGATGCCGCGCTGCCTCTCGAGCTCCATCCAGTCCGAGGTCGTCGCCCGCTGGTTCTTCCTGTCCTTCACCGCGCCGGCAAGGTGGATGGCGTTGCCGTACAGCAGGAATTTCTCGGTCAATGTCGTCTTGCCGGCGTCGGGATGCGAGATGATCGCGAAGGTGCGTCGGCGCGCGATTTCGGAGGGAAGGGACATTGGAATCGGATATTCAAATCGCCCCGGAGCGGCCTTGGAAGCCTTTTCGGGGAGGCCTGGGCCGCCCGCACTTTGGGCTTCAACGTTGGGCGGGGACGGCAATCATCCGTGAATGCCCGTTCCCGCTTTTAAGCTCAAGGCCAACGCCAACTCGCGGGTGCTCCTGGGGCACCCCTGGGTGTTCGCCAACGAGGTCGAGGCGCCCCTGCCGCAGGAGTGCGACGGCGAGGTCGTCGAGTGCCGCGACCGCGCCGGGCGGATGCTCGGCACGGGGATCTGCAACGGCCGCTCGCAGATCGTCTGGCGCAGGCTGAGCCGCGAGCGCGTCGCCCTGGACGAGGCCTATCTCCTGGGGGCCCTCGAGCGGGCGATCGCGCGGCGGGCGCCGGGAAGCTACCGCCGCCTGGTCTGGTCCGAGTCGGACGACCTGCCGGGCGTCGTGGCCGACCAGTACGGCGACGCCGTTGTCGTGCAGCTGCAGACGCTTGCGATGGAGAGGAGGTCGGCCATCATCGGCGAGCTCCTCGACCGGCTCCTGCGCCCGTCCGACGTGATCTTCCGCAACGACGCCCAGATCCGCAGGCTGGAGGGCCTTCCGATCGAGACCCACACGCGCTCCGGAAGGGCCTGGGAGGCCCGTTGGGCGGTGATCGACGGCCTCGATGTCTGGCTGGACCTGATGGGCGGCCAGAAGACGGGATTCTACCTCGACCAGCGCGCGCAGCATGCGGCGGTCGCGAAATACTGCGCCGGCAAGCGGGTGCTGGATGCGTTCTGCAACCAGGGCGCGTTCGCGCTCCACGCCGCCAAGGCCGGGGCGGCCGGCGTTCGCGGCCTGGACAGCGCGCCGGACGCGATCGAGGCGGCCCGCCGCAACGCGGAGAGGAACGGCGTGAAGGTGCGCTTCGACATCGCCAACGTCTTCGACTGGCTGAACGACCCGCTGAACCGCGAGGAGGCCGCCTACGATGTCATCATCCTGGACCCGCCGCCGTTCGCGAAATCCAAGTCGGCGCTCGAGGGGGCCCTCAGGGGCTACAAGGAGATCAACCTGCGCGCCCTGCAGCGCCTGGCGCCTGGCGGCGTCCTGGCGACCTACACCTGCTCCCACCACATGCAGGACGCCGAGCTGCGGTCGGTCCTGGCGGGAGCCGCCGCCGACGCGAAGCGCAAGGTCCGGGTGCTCGAATTCTGCCACCAGCCCGCAGACCACCCGGTGCTGGTCTCGATGCCCGAAAGCGAGTACCTCAGGGGGTATATCCTCGGCGTCGAATAGGGCCCGCGGGCCTCAAAGGCTCACGTTGGTCTCGGCGATCCGCTCCGAGATTGCGTCCACCGACAGCCTGTTGTGCGGGCCCCCGGAGCGGTCGAGGTAGGGCGGCGGGCGCACGCCCATCCCGGCGAGGAGGCAGCGCAGGCTGACCCCGAGCGTTCCGATCCCGTATTTGAGGCTCTTTCCAAAGTTGATGGAGGAGGCCTCCGGGAAATATTTGGTCGGACACGAGATCTCGGCCACCCGGAATCCCCACACGTGGCATTGCACCAGCATCTGGTTGTCAAAGACGAAGTCGTCCGAATTCGCGAGAAGGGGAAGCGTTTCGAGGACCTTGCGCGAAAACGCCCTGTAGCCCGAGTGGTATTCGGACATCTTCTGCCCCACCAGGACGTTCTGGGCGGCCGTCAGGAACCGGTTGGCGAGGTACTTGTAGCGGGGCATGCCCCCCGCGAGCGCGCCCCCCCCGAGTATGCGCGAGGCCATGGCGACGTCGTAGACGCCCGAGGCCAGCATGTGGGCCATGGCGGGAACCAGCCGGGGCTCATACTGGTAGTCGGGGTGCAGCATGACGATGATGTCGGCGTCCGTCGCGAGGGCCAGGGCGTAGCAGGTCTTCTGGTTGCCCCCGTAGCCGTGGTTGCGGGCGTGAAAGGCGTAGCGGATGCCGAGCTCGCGCGCGATCTCCCGCGTCTCATCGGTGCTGGCGTCGTCGACGAGGATAACCTCGTCCACCAGCCCCCTGTCGAGGCCCGCGACCGTCTTTCCGAGGGTCTTCGCTGCGTTGAAGGCCGGCAGGACCACGCACACTTTGGCGCCGTTGATCATCGGGGATTGTTCGAGATCAATCGCGGAGCACCTGATGAAGGTCAATGACGACGGCCGTGAGCTCCTCGCCCGCTGAAGGGCACTTTGCGCGGTTCCGGCCCACGGACACCGATTCCGACGCCGCCCCGAAGTAGGGGACGCGGGTGTCCCAGACGGCGTGGCCGTCGACGCTGGCCCCGAGCCGGCCCTCGCCGGCCGCCGCGCCGGCTCCGCCGAGCGCGCCAAACGAGGGCATTTCGACCCGGACTCGCGTGGGTGCGGCATCCCGCCACCCAAAGAGGCTGCTGGCCCGGCTTGCCTGCCCCGAGTGATCGTAGACCAGGCGCGCCTTGTGGTTCCCGAGCCAGTCGATCGCGAGCGTGTCGGAACGGCCGAAGGCCCCCGTGGCGACCAAGGGCTCGCATCCGTCGCCGCGGCCGCCGATCTCCAGCTCCAGGGCGGAGAAGGGACCCTTGCGCCAGGTGCAGTCCAGCGGCGTTCGGCTCGCCGAGACCACCCGTCCCCGAAACACGGGTTCCAGGGTCGACGATCCCACGGCGTTGGAAAGAAAGCCGTAGGGGGGATTCGGGGCGATCGGGAAGGCGGTGCGGTGCCACCAGATCGGCGTCCCCTCCCTCCAAGCCACGACCGACCGCGTCAGTATCCCCAGCGGCGACGCCTCATCCAGGAGGAGCGTGGGACCGAGCCGCACGCGCAGCGAGACGAGGCGGTCCGCCGGCCCGTCCATGGGATCGCTCTTCCAGATGCCGGCCCCCCAGCTTTCATAAAAGAACCGGTATTGCCCGGATTCATTCACGTTGAGGCCCACGATGTCGGCGCGGCCGGGCCGTCCCGCGGTGACGAGCGGCGAGTTGAGAAAGGACGGCTTGCCCGGCAGCGCAGCGACGAGAGCGAAGTCCCCGACGGGCGTGCAGTCGCCAATCGGGCGCGTCCATCCCCTACGCCTCACGGCGCTGATCGTGCCTGCGAAGCGGCGCCCGCAATAGGCGTTGGCCGCGTCGACTCCGATCTGCACCGTTCCGGGCGAGGCCTCGTTCGATCCGCGGGAGTCGATCACCACCGTCTTCCCGTTGAAATCGATCTTAACCCAGTGCTTGAAGGCGGTGACCTCCTCGGGCTGCCAGCCGTCGTAGGCGGGATGCCCCTCGGGAGGATAGAGCGCGCCGCACTCGACCCGCAGGGGGTAGGTGCGGCCCGGCTCGACCGCAATGTCGGCGCTCGAGGCGACGGGTTCGCCCGGATGCACGTAGCAGAAGCGCACGATGGCGTCCCTCTGGTAAAAGAGATAGACATAGTCCCTCTGGTACTCGACGCCGGTCACGACCAGCGGCTCCACGGACCCGAGGGGGCGCTTCGCAAATGCCAGGTTCATCTCGATCGCCCCCCCTCGATAGCCGTCCAGGCGTTCCCACAACGCGGTCGGCGCGTTGAAGGCCCTCGACAGGCCGCGATAGGCGGCCGGATTCGACGTTTCGAGAATTTCATGCAGCTCCGCGCTGCAGAAGAACGCCAGAGCGCAGGAAAACGCCGCGCTGGCGACGAAGCCGGCTCTGAGGAGAGCCGCGGCCGCGCGGCTCCGCGACTGCATCCGCTCCTCGAGGAGGCCCCAGCCGACGAGGGCGAGGAAGATCCACCAGGGGAGGAAGTCCGTCTCGTAGCGGGCCGCCGCCGTATCGAAGCAGAAGATGACAAGCGTTGTCGCCGCCGCGACGGCGAGCATGCAGGCAATCAAGGCGCGCAGCATCGGCTCGGCGCGCCTGAAAAGCGCGGGCAGGCACGCGGCCCACCAGAGGACGGGGCAGACGATGAGGGCGCCGTACACGTACTCATATCCGTAATATCCCGGCGGCAGCTTAGGGTAGGCGATGGGATGGACAAACGGGAAGTACCGGCCCCATTGCGGGGCGGACAGGAAATAGAGGTAGGCGTTGAAGGGGATGAAGGCGGGGCGAAAATGGCTCTTCTTGACCTCGTTCCAGGTCGAAAGCTGGTAGTTGAGCCCGAGTTCCAGGGGGTTTCCGAACCGGGCCCAGTTGTAGGCGAGGAGCCCGGCGCCGATCACGGCCAGGGGAATCCCCGCGGCAAGGGCGGCCTTCAGCAGTCGGCGGCCCGGCGGCGACCGGTCGGCCCCCAGCCTCAATCCGATGGCCGCGACCAGCGGGAAAAGCCCGAGTCCGGCGACGACGAGGGTGGGGCGCGAGCCCGCCGCAAGCCCCAGCGCGATTCCGCAGGCGGCCAGCCATCCCCGCGGCTCGCGGGCGCGAAGCGCCAGGTATCCGCTCGCCAGCATGCACGCCAGGAAGAAATTCCCGGCCTCGATCGACGGTTCCCAGATCGAGACCCGTCGCGCCAGCACCAGCTGGCCGCCGGCGAGGCACAGCGCAGCGACCCCGGCGATCCTCGTCGCAAGGCCGGAGCGTGGGAGGTGGTCATGGACGGTTCTCAGCCAGAGGAACGCCATGACCAGGAAGGCGCCGATCGCACAGGCCAGGGAGCCGAGGACCAGCGGGAGCTCGTGGCCGGTCAGGATCCGGAAAGGCCAGAAGAGCACGACGGCGGGGACCACGCCGTAATACGAGTACAGATGGCCCTTGAAGTAGCTCAGGTCGTGGGGCGCCAGCTCCGGGAACTGCCTCATGAATTCCATGGGGTCCTTCGCCCGCTTGAGCTGCTCGGGAACGGGCACGTCCAGGGCCAGGCTCCCCTTCTGAAATCCGTCGACCAGCAGGTTGTAGTAATCCGGCTGCCGGGATCCGAACGAAGGCATTTCCCAGCGCCCGAGCGAGGTCCAGGCGATCAGGGTCGAACCCGCCAGGAGCGCGAAGGATAACGCCAAATACCGCAAGCGGTCAGACGCGGGGATCAAGGGTTTGGGTTCCGATTTTATTCAAACGACAATTGAGCGCGCGAAACCCGCTACTCAACCCGGCAGAGAACAGCGGAGCGCGATCATCATTGAATCCTAAAGAACGGATTTTATCGCGGCCGGCGCCCGAAATACCATCCTTATTGAAACAGAATGCAGTCTTGGGGCATATCCCGCGCACCGGTGATGTGGCGTCCATGGCGAATTCTGCCCCTCAATATTCTGGCCAGGACAGAAATCAGCGGGTGCGAAAAGAAATTCCCCTGGGGCATGCCGACGAGGTGATCTTGGCACCCACGCGGTTGCGATCCTGGCTGCGAGGGAGGTCCCCTTCGTCAACCCTTGAACGTCGCGCCGGGAACCCGGCACGATTTGGCGATAATTCGGGCCCAAGGCGGTGTGGCATTGCCGGGCGCCCCTGCGATTCATTGTTCGGTTTCGAGGCCGGCGTTGTTTAATAGAAGAGCCCAATGAACGATGATGCCACTCTGCTGCGCCGATATGCCGAGGACCGGTCCGAGGACGCCTTCACCGAACTGGTGCGCCGTCATCTGGACCTCGTTTACGGCGCAGCCCTCAGGCGCACCGGAGGCGATCCCCATTGCGCGGCCGATGTCGCGCAGCACGTATTCGCGACGCTCGCCCGCAATGCACGGAGGCTATCGCGTCATTCCGTGCTCCAGGCGTGGCTCCACACCGCAACGCGAAATGCGTCGCTCAACTTGATGATATCCGAACAAAGGCGCAAAGCCCGGGAGTCTCAGGCCGCCGCGCTCGGGACCGAGGATTCCAGCGCCGGATTCCCCGACTGGGAGCGCATCAAGCCCATGCTCGACGGGGCGATCGACGAATTGCCGGGGCCCGACCGCGATGCCGTGGTGCTGCGGTTTCTCGAGCGACGTGAATTCTCCGAGGTTGGCCTCGCGCTCAGGATATCCGCAGACGCCGCCCGGATGCGCACCGCGAGGGCTCTGGAAAAGCTGCGCGCGCTCCTGGCGCTGCGCGGCATCACCTCTACCGCAGCGGCGCTGGGGACAATCGTCACAAGCCAGTCCCTGATGTCGGCCCCCGCGGGACTTGCGTCGTCGGTGGCGTCCGCCGCGGTCGCCGGCGGCGGGGCAGGCATCGGTCTTGCGGCGACGCTCACCTCATTTATGACCACAAAAACAGCTGTTACAGCAATCATCGCCGGAATACTATCCTACGGAGCCGGGAACTATTTCGGGCGCGCGGGCCACGCCGCAATTGACTCCCAGAGGGCATATGAAAATGCCGCCAAGACGAGGGAAATCGCGACCCTTCACCAGTCGAATGCGACGCTCCAGGCGGAGCTGGACCGTGTGGATGCCGCGAACGTGCAGCTGAATTCGAACATTGCCCAGCTCAATGCGGCCAACGCCGCCCTTGCCGCAGCCCGGACCGCCGCAGCCAAGACCGCTGCCGCTCCCTCAAGGAATCTTTCGATCGGCCTGACACCCAGGGAACTGAAGATGACCATCTTGAACAATCTTAGGCAGGTCGATGCCGCGCGCAGCCAGTACAAACTTGAAAAGGGGGCGGATCCCGAGTCGGTTGATGTACTGGTCGGCGACAACGGCTACATCCGACGACTGAGCACCGTGAGCGGGGAGGACTATTCCGGCCTGTCCATGGGTGCCGGCCAGATCATGACGGTGACGACGCCCGACGGAACGGTCGTGACCTACGATCCCTCGGGCGCGGAGACGACAAAGATAACCGAACCCCCGTCTGCCATGGAGAGCGCGCAGGAACTCATGCAGGGGGTCGAGCCCGCCGTGGGCCACGCCGTTGCCGCGTACAGGGCCAACAACCAGGGGCAAAATCCGCCCAATCCAGAGGCCCTGACTCCCTATTTCGCCAATCCCCAGGACGCGGCAGCATACGCCCAGGCAAGGGAAGCCATTGCGGCAGCCCGAACACCCCCGCACTGAGGTTCTGGCGATTGGGGAACCTTGTCCCGCCCTCAGGGCGACGATCGGGCTGACCTTTGACGCTCGCCAAGCGGGCATTCTTGGCCCTGCGCCATTTCGCGGATGCCGCGTCGCGGGTGATCGGGCACCCGCGCCGCGACGCTCAGCCCTCCGAACTGGGAGGTTGACTTCTCACAAACCAAGGAGGAGGACGTGCCTCGCCCCGTCGAACCCATGAAAGGAATCCCATGAAATTCGTCGAATGGTCCATGCAAGGAGTCGAGTTTGCGAACTGCAACTGCGCCTACGGCTGCCCGTGTCAGTTCAACGCACTGCCCACGTACGGCAACTGCCGCGCTTTCACGTTCATCCATATAAAGACAGGCCGATTCGGCAGCGTCGTCCTCGACGGCCTGCGATGGGGAATACTTGCCGCATGGCCGGGCCCGATCCACCTGGGGAACGGGACCTTTCAATCCGTTGTTGACGAGCGCGCCGACGGCGAGCAGCGCGCCGCGCTCGAGGCGGTTTCGCACGGAAAGGAGACCGAACCGGGGACGCTGATCTGGCAGGTTTTCTCCACGACGGTCTCCAAGGTGCTTCCCACGCTTTTCAAGCCGATCGATCTCAAGGTCGACCTGGCCACCCGCACCGCCAGCCTGAACGTG
>Ga0302325_10003836_pt1 | contig 35115 bp, 34 predicted proteins | sample Palsa_T0_2_FD_201948 | JGI IMG/M metagenome (GOLD analysis project Ga0302325, IMG submission 201948) | Peat permafrost microbial communities from Stordalen Mire near Abisko, Sweden - Palsa_T0_2 | ecosystem: Environmental > Terrestrial > Soil > Palsa > Peat permafrost | place: Sweden: Abisko...
CCCGGGGAGCTGTCGCTTGTCGGCTTCGACAACTCCGTCTTCGCCCGGCTGCGAGCCCTGTGGCTCACCAGCGTCGACGGCACCGCTTACGCGATGGGCCAGCAGGCCGCCCGGACCCTGCTGCGGCGCATCGAGCACCCCGACGCCCCCGGCCGCACTCAGCTGCTGCCGCCTCGGCTGGAAGTCCGCGGATCCAGCGGCCCGGTTCGCCGCTGAACCGGCGGCCGGAAGACATTTTTTTGCCGAACGGACCCGGCCGCGTGCCCACGGCCGGCCAGCCACCCCATACCGCTGGCTAAGCGGGAGCAATGGGAGCGGCCCGCAATGGACTCACCTAGTGTCGGCCCGGAACTATAACGGCCTTTCAGCCCTGGACGTCGATATAGACGGTCCCGTCCATGACCTTGACCGGGTACGTGCGGATGTCGACCAGCACCGGGGCGCCGAGCGCCTTGCCGCTGGTGTAGTCGAAGCGCCCGTTGTGCTTGGGGCACTCGATGACGCCGTCCATGACCAGGCCGTCGCACAGCAGCGTCTTCTCGTGGGTGCAGTGGCCGCCGGTGGCGTAGTAGCCGTCGTCCGGTGAACGGTAGATCGCGTAGTCGCTACCGTCGCGGGTGAACGGGATCACGTCCTCGGGGTCGATATCCTCCGCCGCGCAGGCGGCAATCCACTGGGCCATCGGGTCGCTCCTCAGGCCGCCGTGGCGGTGGCCAGCGGCAGCGCGCGGCCGTCGTTGATGGGCGCGGGCTCGTTGAACGGGGCGGCGCCGGGCAGCAGCTCGCGGCGCACGTAGTACTCCTGGTCCTTCAGCTGGCGCACGATCGCGGGGATGATCTCCTTGTACGCCGCCCACAGCGACGGGTAGGGGGGCGCGCAGTCGCGGGAGATCTCCTCGTGCAGCTCGGGCAGGCGGTAGTACGGGACCATCGGGAACATGTGGTGCTCCACGTGGTAGTTCATGTTCCAGTACAGGAACCTGTTCACGAAGCACATCTTCACCGTGCGGGTGTTGAGCCGGTGGTCGAGCACGTTCTCGCCGAGCCCGGCGTGCTGGGTGAAGCCGTAGACGTAGAACAGGCAGGCGCCATAGAAGCGCGGACCGCCGACCAGCACCACCGGCAGCCAGGACCGGAATCCGATCGCCGCGGCGATGGTGAGGGTATAGATGGCCAGGTGAACCCGTGCCGTTCGGTAGACCTTACGTCGTTCGGAGGCGGGGACGTAGTCGGCCTCCTCCGCCGTCAGCCGCCCGCCGGCGTGCCGGAACATCAGCCAGAACGCCACCGGCACGTCGACCAGGCCGATGAGGTTGGCCAGCAGCCTGGCCAGCCGCGCCGGACGCATGACCGCGATCTCCGGGTCCCGCCCGACCACCAGGGTGTCGGTGTGGTGCCGGGTGTGGCTCCACCTCCAGGTGGTCGGGTCCCGCATGATCATGAAGGACGCCAGCTGGTACAGGCTCTCGTCGATCCAGCGCGTCTTGAACGCCGTGCCGTGCCCGGACTCATGCCAGCGCGAATCTGACGTAGAACCGTACAAGATGCCGTAGGCCAGCAGGAACGGGACCGCCCACCAGCTGTGCCAGACCAGCCACAACGCGCTGCCGAGCCCGGCGAGCAACAGGATCAGGCCGAGCCAGACCGCGGTGTCCCGGATCGCCGGGTAATCGGAGCGGCGCATCAGCTCCTTCATCCGCTTGCGCGGCACCGCGCTGCGGAACCAGTCGCCGCCCGCCAGGCCTGCCGCCACCGCGGCCTGGTTCTCCGCGCCGATGAGGCTGTACCGTTCCAGCCGTTCCCTGCCCACTTCCCGGTCTCCCCTGCCTAGAGCCCGCGGGACGGCCCGGCTCGATGACCCGCGTCGTTGGAGCGCTCCAACTGCTCTTATCGTGACTTATTTCCGCAGACGCTGTCAAGAGGTCGTGAATCCTCGTCAATTAGTGAGGGCGAGTTCACTAACCGGCGCCGGGGCGATGCCCAGGCAGTCGTGCGCCATCACCTCGAGCAGCTCGGTGAGCCGCTCGTCACCGATCCCGCTGCGGAAGAACAACGTCGATTGGATCGCGCCGATCGCCGCGTGCACGGCCAGGCGCACCTCGCCGTCGGCCAGGTCGGGCCGCAGCGGCGCGAGCAGGTCCACCCACTCCTCGATGTAGTGCCGCTGCGCGCGGCTCAGCCTGCGGCGCTCGTCCTCGGGCAGCGTGCGCACCTCGCGGTGGTAGACGGCGAGCGCGTCGCGGTCGGTCAGGGCCACCTCGATCTGGTCGCGCACCAGCATTGACAGGCTCTGCCGGTCGTCCGGGCAGGCGGCGGTGATCTCCGCGGCGCGGGTCATCAGCCGGTCCATCACCCGGTCGGCCATGGCGACCAGGATCGCGGTCTTGCTGTCGAAGTGACGGTAGATGCCCGATCCGACGATCCCGGCCTCGGCACCGATATCCGCCATCGAGATCGCGTCGAATCCACGCCTGGCGCCGAGCGCCGCGGCCGCCACCAGGATCCGCTCCTTGCGGTCCGGATCGCGCCGCCGCGGTGATGATCTTTGCGCCGCCATCTGGTCATTATCCCATCTAACGACTAAGGTCGCTAGTGAATGCTGAGTCACATTTGGGAGCCCTCAGGAGGACCGGCGTGGACTTTGCTGAATCCGGCGAACACCGGGCTCTGCGGGCCGCGGTCGCCGAGATAGCGAAGGATTTCGGGCCGCGCTATTACGCCGAGCGGGCCGCCGAGCGCCGCCCGTGCGAGGAGCTGTGGACCGCGCTGGGCCAGGCCGGGTTCATCGGCGTGAACATCCCCGAGGCCTATGGCGGTGGCGGCGGAGGGCTGACCGAGCTCGCCCTCGTCTGCGAGGAAATCGCCGCCGCCGGGACCCCGCTGCTGCTGCTGCTCGTCTCCGCGGCCATCTCGGCCGGGATGATCTCCGCGTTCGGTACCGAGGAGCAGCGCCTGACCTGGCTGCCCCGGCTGGCCGACGGCACGGCCAAGATGGTGTTCGCGATCACCGAACCGGACGCCGGCTCCAACACGCTGCGGATCTCCACCACCGCCGTCCGGGACGGCGGGGACTGGGTGCTGACCGGCACCAAGTACTACATCTCCGGGGTGGACGAGGCCGAGGCGCTCCTGGTCGTCGCCCGGACCGGGCAGGCCGAGCGCGGTGGCCAGCTTTCGCTGTTCATCGTGCCGTGCGACGCCGGGGGCCTGGACGCCCGCCTGCTCTCGGTCGACCTGCTGCTGCCCGAGCGGCAGTTCACCCTGCACTTCGACGGTGTCCGCGTCGGCCCGGGCGCGCTGGTCGGCGAGGCAGGCGAAGGCTTCAGGCAGGTGTTCCACGGGCTGAACCCGGAACGGATCACCGGTGCCGCCCTCGGCGTGGGGATCGCCAGGCACGCGCTGACCGCCGCGGCCAGGTACGCCAGCGAACGGAAGGTATGGTCCGAGCCGATCGGCGCCCACCAGGGCGTGTCGCACCCGCTGGCCAAGGCGAAGATCGAGACCGAGCTCGCGGCGCTGATGACCAGGCAGGCCGCGTGGCAGCACGACCACGGCCAGCCCGCCGGGGAGTCGTCCAACATGGCCAAGTACGCCGCCGCCGAGGCCGCGCTCGCCGCCATCGACGCGGCCATCCAGACCCACGGCGGGAACGGCGTAGCCAGCGAATACGGGCTCATGCCCTACTGGGGGCTGGCCCGGCTGCTGCGCATCGCGCCGGTCAACAGGGAAATGATCCTGAACTACGTGGCCCAGCACAGCCTGGGCCTGCCCAGGTCGTACTAGGGGAGGGTCCGTGGACCTCGCGCGCAACCTCATCGGCCGGATCAACGTGGGCGGCAAGCTGATCGCTTCGATGAAGACCCTGCTCGACGGGTACAAGGTGCCCAAGTCGGTGATCGTCACCGACCAGCTGCCGAAGACCTCGACCGGCAAGATCCAGAAGAACGTCGTGCGCCGCGCGTACGCCCGGCACTATCAAGCCGAGCGGCACGCCGATCCGGAACACGAGGGCTGACCGGGTGCCGGTCCTCACCTCGCACGTCGGCCTGGCCGACGGAACCTACCGCGCCAACCGCGCCGCGCAGCTGGCCCTGCTCGATGAGCTGGACAAGCAGCTCGAGCTGGTCATCGCCGGGGGCGGGGAGCGTTATCAGCAGCGGCACAGGGACCGGGGCCGGCTGGGCGTCCGGGAACGCATCGAGCTGCTGGTCGACCAGGACAGCCCGTTCCTCGAGCTGTCCGCGCTGGCCGCCTGGGGCACCGGGTTCACCGTCGGCGCCAGCGTGGTCACCGGCGTCGGCGTCATCTCCGGCGTCGAGTGCGTGATCATCGGGCACGATCCGACCGTCCGGGGCGGCGCGATGAACCCGTACTCGCTGCGCAAGACCCTGCGCGCCCTGGAGATCGCGCGCACCAGCCGGCTGCCGGTGATGAACCTGGTGGAGTCCGGCGGTGCCGACCTGCCGACGCAGGCTGACCTGTTCGTCCCGGCCGGCCGGATCTTTCACGAGCTCACCGAGCTTTCCGCGCACGCGGTGCCCACGGTGGCGCTGGTGTTCGGCAACTCCACCGCGGGCGGAGCGTACGTGCCCGGCATGTGCGACTACGCGGTTCTGGTAGACCAGCAGGCCAAGGTGTTCCTCGGCGGGCCCCCGCTGGTGAAGATGGCCACCGGGGAGCAGGCCGACGACGAGTCGCTCGGCGGCGCCGGGATGCACTCCCGCATCTCGGGGCTCTCTGACTACTTCGCCGTCGACGAGCTGGACGCCATCCGCATCGGCCGCGACATCATGGCCAGGATCAACTGGCGTAAGCAGGGACCGCCGCCGGGGCCGGCCGTCCCGCCGCGGTACGACCCGGACGAGATCCTCGGCATCGTGTCCGCCGACGTGAAGGTGCCGTTCGACCCGCGCGAGATCCTGGCCCGGGTCGTCGACGGATCGGACTTCGACGAGTACAAGCCCTTGTACGGCACCTCGCTGGTGACCGGCTGGGCGCGCATCCACGGCTACCCGGTCGGGGTGCTCGCCAACCACCGGGGGGTGCTGTTCAGCGAGGAGGCCAAGAAGGCCACCGAGTTCATCTTGCTGGCCAACTCCAGCGACACGCCGCTGGTGTTCCTGCAGAACACGACCGGCTACATGGTCGGCACCAGCTACGAGCAGGGCGGCATCATCAAGGACGGCGCGAAGATGATCAACGCGGTGACCAACTCGGCCGTCCCGCACCTCACGATCAACATGGCGTCCTCGTTCGGAGCCGGCAACTACGGCATGTCCGGCCGCGCCTACGACCCGCGCTTCATGTTCGCCTGGCCCGGCGCCAAGCTCTCCGTGATGGGTGCGGCGCAGCTCGCCGGCGTGATGTCGATCGTCGGCCGGGCCTCGGCCGCCTCGGCGGGACGCTCGTTCGATGAGGAAACGGACCGGGCCCGCACCGCCGAGATCGAGGCCCAGATCGAAGCCGAGGCGCACTCCTTCTTCGTCAGCGCCCGCCTGTACGACGACGGCGTCATCGACCCCCGCGACACCCGGACCGTCCTGGGCCTGACCCTGTCGGCGGTGCACTCCGGCCCCGTCGCCGGCCGCCGCGGCTTCGGTGTCTTCCGGATGTGATGACGGATGACTCAGGCCAGCTCCGGGCCGCTGACCGGGCCGATCGGAAAGCTCCTGATCGCCAACCGCGGTGAGATCGCGGCCAGGATCATGCGGACGGCGCACGACCTCGGCATCGCCACCGTGGCCGTCTACTCCGACCCGGACGCCGGCGCTCCCTACGTCGGCCTCGCCGACGAGGCCGTCCGGCTGCCCGGAGCCGCGCCCGCCGATACCTACCTGCGCGGCGACCTCATCATCGCGGCCGCGGCCGCGACCCGCGCCGACGCGGTTCATCCCGGTTACGGGTTCCTGTCGGAGAACGAGGCGTTCGCCCGGGCCTGCGCCGACGCCGGGCTCATCTTCGTCGGACCGGGGCCTGGCACGATCGCCGCGATGGGCTCCAAGGTGCAGGCCAAGGCCCTGATGGCCGCCGCCGACGTCCCGGTCCTGCCCGGCGTGACCATCGCCAGCACCGATGACCTCGATGACCTGGCCGCCGCGGCCGCCGATATCGGATTCCCGCTGCTGGTCAAGGCGGCCTTCGGCGGCGGCGGGCGCGGCATGCGGCTGGTCGGCGACCCGGCCGGGCTGGCCGAAGCGGTGCGGAGCGCGCGCGGTGAGGCGGCCTCCGCGTTCGGCGACGGGACCGTGTTCCTCGAGCGGTTCGTGACCGACCCTCGCCACGTCGAGGTCCAGATCCTCGGCGACACGAGGGGTCGCGTGGTCCACCTGTTCGAGCGCGAGTGTTCCATTCAGCGCCGCTATCAGAAGATCGTCGAGGAGTGCCCGTCACCGGCCGTCGACGAAGAGCTGCGCGCCGCGCTGACCTCGGCCGCCGTGGCCGCCGGCCAGGCGATCGGCTACATCGGCGCGGGCACCGTGGAGTTCGTGCTCGGCCAGGACGGGTCCTTTTTCTTCCTGGAGGTCAACACCAGGCTGCAGGTCGAGCACCCGGTGACCGAGGAGGTTACCGGGCTTGACCTGGTGGAGCTGCAGCTGCGCATCGCCGAAGGCGAGCCGCTGCCGCCGGCGGCCGTCGGCGCGACGATCAGCGGTCACGCCATCGAGGTCCGCCTGTACGCCGAAGACGTCGCGGCTGGGTTCTTGCCGGTCACGGGTCCGCTGCATCGTTTCGTCATTCCGCCGGCGCCCGGAGTCCGGACCGATACCGGCTTCCGCGACGGGTCCGTGGTCAGCCCGCACTACGACGCGATGCTGGCCAAGGTGATCGCGCACGGCCGCACCCGCGCCGACGCGGCCAAGCGCCTGGCCCGCGCCCTGGACCGAGCCCAGATCCACGGTGTTACCACCAACCGCGACCTGCTGGCGGCGATCCTGCGGGAGCCGGAGTTCCTGGCTGGGCGGACCGATACCGGCTACCTCAGCCGGCACGACCCGGCCGCCCTCACCGCGTCCCGCCCCAGGGCCACCGCCTGGCACGCCCTGGTCGCGGCCCTGGCCCGGCAGGCCGTTCACCGGGCCGAGGCGCCGGTGCTGGCCACGCTGCCGTCCGGCTGGCGTAACGTCCGCTCCGCCCCGCAGCGCGTGACCTACACCGCCGACGGCGAGGAGCTCGCCGTCGCGTACCGCGTTCCCGGTGGCCCCGTTCCCGGTGGCCCCGTTCCCGGTGGCCCCGTTCCCGGTGGCCCCGTCGAGGCCACCGTCAACGACGTCCCGCTGGGTGCCGCGCTGATCCTGCACGCGGCCGGCTCGGAGCTGGTTGACCTGGAGGTCGACGGCCTGCGCCAGGTGTACCTGGTACACCGCGTGGGTGCGCAGACGTACGTGGACGCGAGCAACGGCTCAAGCGCGCTGTCCGAGGTGCCGAGGTTTGGCGAGCCCGACAAGCTGGCGCCCACCGGATCGCTGCTCGCTCCGATGCCCGGCCTGGTCCTGCGCGTCCTGGCTGACGTCGGGGCGACGGTCACCGCGGGCCAGCCGCTGGTCGTGCTGGAAGCGATGAAGATGGAGCAGACCGTCACCGCTCCCGCCGACGGCGTGCTGGCCGAGCTGCGGGCCAAGGCGGGGGAGCAGGTCGCCGCGGGCCAGATCCTCGCGGTCGTGGACGCTCGCGGCCAGGAGGAGGGATGATCCCGTGCCGGTAGACATGGCCGCGCTGGCCGAGGACGTGGCCGCCGAGTCGGCCGTCACCCGGGCCCTGGTGGCCGGCCTCGACGAGGCCGGCTGGCACCTGGCCACGCCTGCGGCCGGGTGGGACATCGCCGACCAGATCAGCCACCTCGCCTACTTCGACGAGGTCACGGTCCAGTCCGCGGTCGCGCCTGAGGAGTTCCTGGCCGCGCTGGCCGAGACCGAAGCGTCCGGCGGTGTCTCCCCGGACAAGATCGCCGCCCGGTTCCGCGACCGCACCGGGGCCCAGCTGCTGGTCTGGTTCGACGTGGCCCGTGCGGAGCTGCTCGGCACCTTCAAGGACATCGATCCCGCGGCCCGGCTGCCGTGGTTCGGGCCCGCCATGAGCGCCGCCTCCTCGCTGACCGCCCGGCTCATGGAGACCTGGGCGCACACCCAGGACATCGCCGACACCCTCGGCGTCACCCGCGAGCCGACCGCCCGGCTGCGGCATATCGCGCACATCGGCATCGGTGCCCGCGGGTTCAGCTACGCCGTGCACGGCAAACCGGCACCGTGCGCCCCGGTGCGCGTCGAGCTGATCGGGCCGTCCGGCGCCTCCTGGGCGTGGGGACCGGAAGACGCCGGTGACCGGATCACCGGGCCGGCCCTCGATTTCTGCCTGCTGGTCACCCAGCGGCGGCACCGTGACGACGTCGCCCTGAGCATCGAAGGCCTGGCCGCGACCGAGTGGATGGCGATCGCCCAGGCCTTCGCGGGAACCGCAGGCATCGGCCGGGCCCCTCTTGCGCCCGGCGTGTGAGGAGGCAGCAGATGTCACAGCGTCCGCCGGTCCGCATCGCGAACTGCTCCGGCTTCTACGGCGACAGGGCCGCCGCCGCCCGGGAGATGCTCGATCAGGGGTCCGGCCCGATCGACGTGCTGACCGGTGATTACCTGGCCGAGCTGACCATGCTCATCTTGTGGAAGGCTCGCCGTAAGGACCCGAGCCGCGGCTACGCCGTCACCTTCCTGCGGCAGATGGAAGAGGTCCTCGGTACCTGCCTGGAGCGCGGCGTCAAGATCGTCGCCAACGCGGGCGGCCTCAACCCCGAAGGCCTGGCCGGGCAGGTCAGCGAACTCGCCGCCCGGCTCGGCCTGACCGCCCGCGTCGCCTTCATCACCGGTGACGACCTGGCCCCGGCCATCGGCGACCTGCAGGCCGCCGGGCACGAGCTGACCAATCTCGATACCGGGCTGCCGCTGGCCAAGGCGGACCTGCCGGTGGTCACTGCCAACGCCTACCTCGGCGGCTGGGGCATCGCGGCCGCGCTTGACGCCGGCGCCGACGTCGTCATCTGCCCCCGGGTCACCGACGCGAGCCTGGTCGTCGGGCCCGCCGCATGGTGGCACGGCTGGCGCCGCGACGACTGGAACGCACTGGCCGGCGCGGTCGTCGCCGGGCACGTCATCGAGTGCGGACCGCAGGCCACCGGCGGCAACTACAGCTTCCTCGACGAGATCACCGACCGCCGTTACCCTGGCTTCCCCATCGCCGAGGTGGCCGCCGACGGCAGCAGCGTGATCACCAAGCACGAAGGCACCGGCGGCCTGGTTTCCGTCGGCACCGTCACGGCCCAGCTGCTGTATGAGATCGGCGAGCCCGCTTATCTCAACCCCGATGTGGTCGCGCACTTCGACACCGTGTGCGTTGAGCAGGCGGGCCCGCACCGGGTCGCGGTGACCGGGACCAGGGGCAGCGCGCCGCCGGACACCCTCAAGGTCGCGCTCAACATGCTCGGCGGCTATCGCAACACGATGACCATGGTCATCACCGGCCTGGATATCGAGGCCAAGGCCGAACAGGCTACGACCCTGCTGTTCGGCCTGCTCGGCGGCGCGGAAGCGTTTGAGGAGGCCGACGTGCGCCTGCTCCGCTTCGACCGCCCGGACGCGCCGGCCAACGAGCAGGCCACCGCGTACCTCCGGATCACGGTCAAGGACCAGGACGAACGCAAAGTCGGGCGGGCATTCTCCGACGTCACCTTCTCGCTCGCCCTCGGCGGCTACGCCGGCTTCCACACCACCACCCCGCCCACCGCGGCCAGCGCGTTCGGCGTGTACTGGCCCGCGCTCGTGCCCGCGGATGTGGTCACTCAGCAGGTGCACCTGCCGGACGGCACCTGCCGCGACATCCCGCACACCAGCGCCCTGGAAGGCCTCGTCCCGTCCGCCCCGGAAGGCGCCGTGGCCCCCCGATCGGCCGGCCTTGAACCGGTCCCGGCCGCGACGGCCACGCCTACCGGCCACTCCTCTGGCCCGCCCGCCGAGATCCTCTCCGGTCCGGCTGCCGAGATCCTCTCCGGTCCGGCTGCCGAGATCCTCTCCGGTCCGGCTGCCGAGATCCCCCTCGGCCGGCTATGCGGGGCACGTTCCGGCGACAAGGGCGGCAACGCCAACGTGGGCCTGTGGGCCACCAGCCCGGCCGCCTACGCCTGGCTGCGCCAGCACCTGACCACGGACCGGTTCAAGGAGCTGCTTACCGAGGCAGCCGACCTCCAGGTCGACCGCTACGAGCTGCCGAACCTCATGGCCCTCAACTTCGTCGTGCACGGCTTGCTCGCCCCCGGGGTCTCCGGAACGGCCCGGCCTGACGCCCAGGCTAAGGGCCTGGGCGAGTACCTGCGTTCCAGGGTCGTGACAGTCCCGGCAGGAACAATCAGTAAGTGAGAAAGCGCACGTCCGTAGTCGACGGCGTCCGCCGTAACTAGTGTTACTCCAGTAAATTACTGTGACTGGAGTGATCTATTGTGGTCGCGGCTAGGCAGTTTAGCTGTTGCTGGCGGGTTTCGCCTACGTAGCGGGAATCCGCACTCGCACTGCCCGAGTGTCCGGCTCGATGCTGCCGCCGCGAGCCGTGCGCGGAACGTAGGCTGCCGTGCTGTCAGGCGCTCCCGAAGGCCGCCAGCGTGTCCAGGCGGCTTTCCGGGGGAGCGCGCCCTGTTCGGAAAGGAGCCCTTTGGGCTGCCATAGCAAGTCGAAACGTTCGCAGATCACGCGGCGGCTGACCACGGCCGCCGTGCCCGCGCTGGCCGGGGTGGCCGCCGTGCTTTGCCTATCACCGCAGGCGCAGGCGAGCCCGCTAGCAACCCGCGTGTCCTTCGACCACGCCACTGCCGCCGACACGCTGGGCCGGGTGGGCCAATCGACCGCCGAGCTGGTGGCCGCGAGCCGGCTGGCCGTGGCGAGCGCGTCCGCGAAGTACACCGTCCGCCCGGGTGACTCGCTTTCCTCGATCGCCGGGCGCGTCTATCACGACCAGGCCGCATGGCCGGCGATCTACTGGGCTAACCACAGCAAGATCCACTCGGCCAACGACATCTCGGTCGGCCAGGTGCTGCGTATCCCGGCCAAGCCGGCCCGGATACCCAACGCGCCCGCACAGGCCGGGTCGGTGGCGGTCGCCGCCTCGCAGTCTGAGGGCGTGGCGTACGCCCCCGCCGAGACGGCCAGCACCTATTCAGGCGACGGTGGGTTCACCTCGTGCGTGATCGCCCGCGAGTCCGGCGGCAACTCCCAGGTCATGAACTCCAGCGGCCATTACGGCCTGTACCAGTTCAGTGCCTCGACGTGGGAAGCGTACGGCGGTTCGGCCAGCGACTTCGGCAACGCCAGCGTGGCCGAGCAGAACCAGGTGTTCGACAACGCGCTGGCCGCGGGTGGTCAGTCCAACTGGTCGGCCTACGACGGCTGCTGATCTGGGCCTCGCGCTTGAACTGGGCCTCGCGGTGATCGACGCCGCGAGGCCCAGCTTCAGGTGTGACCGATATCGCCGTATTACCGCAGATCACGGCCTGGGGAGGCAGGCTAAGGGCCCTGTGTCCCTTCGCCGGCCAGCGCGGGGGGCCTAGACGAGGTCGGGAAAGAAGATCTTGATCTCCCGCTTAGCAGACTCCGGCGAGTCGGATCCGTGCACGATGTTCTGCTGTAGTTCCAGCGCGTGATCTCCGCGGATGGTGCCCACCGAAGCGCGGATCGGGTCGGTGGCGCCGGCCAGGACACGGAACGCCTCGATCGCCCGTGGTCCCTCCACGACGAGAGCCACCAGTGGCCCTGACGTGATGAAGTCGACGAGCTGGCCGAAGAACGGCCGGACAGAATGTTCCGCGTAGTGAAGCTCAGCCGTGTCCCTGTCAAGTGTGCGCAGGTCCATCGCTACGATCTGCAGTCCCTTGCCTTCGATCCTGGACAGGACATCGCCGATGAGCCCTCGACGCACGCCGTCGGGTTTGACCAGGATCAAGGTACGTTCAGTCACGAATGCTCCTCCTCACGGTGGCACGGCGAGCTGTTCTGAACCGCCGTGGGTTTAGTAGGTCAGGTGCCCTTGAAGGTTGGCTGGCGTTTCGGTATCGCTGAAGAGTTAGTCGCACCAACGAAACCACGACGAGTAACCGACCACCAGCCCCTAAGCCGTCCGGGTTGGGCTCGGATGCCATAGATCCGGTTCATGACGCCCATAGGACCGGGACCGGCTGGCGGGCCAGGACGGCCAGGGCGAATTACGCGACCAACCCGAAGTTCGCGTCTTTCCTGTCGGCGGAGTACATGCCGGGGCGCCAGCCGCGGCAGAACGCGCCGGTATCAGGCAAGCAGGGTGCCGTGCGTCACGATCCGGTGCAGCCGCAGGCGCCCGGGCAGCTCGCCGCCCGCCGGGACCGCGCTCTTGCCTGGTGCCAAACTCAGGCGGACCATTAGCCACACGTGCCTTCGGCGCTCGTGTCGACCGCGCTACTGACGGAAGGATTTCTCCGGTGATCAAGTACGTCTACGAGATCGACTATCCGCCTAGAGGCAAGGACGAGTACCTCACATGGGTCCGATCGATCGCGGATGCTCTTCAGGCTCCTGCCGAGCTGCGGCGGGTGGCGTCGTATGACAATGTTTACTCGGCGACACCCCATCGCGTCGTCGAGTTCACGTTCGACTCGCCAGAGGACGCGGCCAGGTACTTCGACCGAGAGGAGATAGGGCTGATATTACGAAGCGAGCTGCCGGCGCATAGCGCCAACATCCGTATCAAGGTCCTGGTGCTGCGTGATGATTACACAAGGACACCGAGGTAAGGGGCCGACCGTCCTGGCCGGGCTGGCCGGGCTGGCTCCGTCGGCCGGAGCGTCGGCGGCGCGCAGCACCATGACCGAACGGCCGGTCACGTCGACCGCGGTCCCGCTGGGCAGCACCGCAGGCCAGCCGCCTGCGCCGGTGCCGGGTCGGCTCGGCGCCGCCGTATCGACGACAACATGCCAGCCGTCTGCGTGATCGGCGCCGGGCAGGGCGAACCGCACGGCGTCGCTGTGCGCGTTGAAGAGCAGCAGGAAATGCTTGTCGCGGACGGGTTCGCCGCGGTTGCCGGGTTCGGTAATGGCGTCACCGTTGAGGAACACCGCCAGCGACCTCGCGTGGGCGGTGCGCCAGTCCGCATCGGTCATTTCCCGGCCGGACGGGTTTAGCCAGATGATGTCCCGCAGGCCGCCCGGGGCGGGGTGCCCGCTGAAGAACCTGCGCCGCCGGAACACCGGGTGCGCCCGGCGCAGCGCGGACAGCGCGGCGGTGAAGTCGGCCAGGTCCGCGTATTTGGCGGCGTTCTCCCAGTCCACCCACGACACCGGCGAGTCCTGGCAGTAGGCGTTGTTGCTGCCCTGCTGGGTGCGCCCCAGCTCGTCGCCGGCCAGCAGCATCGGGACACCCTGCGAGCAGAACAGCGTGACCAGGAAATTGCGGACCTGCCGGGCGCGCAGCTCGCGGACCGCCGGATCGTCGGACGGCCCTTCCGCGCCGCAGTTCCAGGACCGGTTGTCATCGGTGCCGTCCTGGTTGTCCTCGCCATTGGCCTCGTTGTGCTTGCCGTTGTAGCTGACCAGGTCCGCGAGGGTGAACCCGTCATGGCACGTCACGTAGTTCACTGATGCCACCGGCCGCCGCCCGCTGGTCTCGTACAGGTCGCTGGAGCCGGCCAGCCGCCGGGCGAACTCCGGCAGGGTAGCGGGTTCGCCGCGCCACAGGTCGCGTATGCAGTCGCGGTATTTGCCGTTCCATTCCGACCACAGCGGCGGGAACCTGCCGACCTGGTAGCCGCCTTCCCCGACATCCCATGGCTCGGCGATCAGCTTCACCTGCGACACGACCGGATCCTGCTGGACCAGATCGAAGAACGCGGCCAGCCGGTCTACGTCCTGCAGTTGCCGGGCCAGGGCCGCGGCCAGGTCGAAACGAAACCCGTCCACGTGCATGTCCAGGATCCAGTACCGCAGCGAGTCCATGATCAGCTGCAGCGCTTGCGGACTGCGGGCATTGAGGCTGTTACCGCAGCCGGTGTAGTCCAGGTAGACCCCTGGGTCGCCGTCGTCAAGCCGGTAGTACGCGGCGTTGTCAATGCCGCGGAACGACAGCGTCGGACCGGAGGCGCCGGCCTCGGCCGTGTGATTGTAGACGACGTCCAGGATTACCTCGATGCCCGCCGCGTGCAGCGCCTTGACCATCGACTTGAACTCGGTGACCTGGCCATGCGGCTCGGCGGATGAGGAGTAGCCGTTGTGCGGCGCGAGGAACCCGATCGTGTTGTAACCCCAGTAGTTGGACCGGCCGCCCGCCGCCAGCTGCCGCTCGGAGATGAACTGATGCACCGGCATCAGCTCGACCGCGGTCACGCCCAGCCGGGTCAAGTGGTCGATGATGACCGGGCAGGCCAGGCCCGCATAGGTGCCGCGTTGTCCGGGCGGGACCTCGGGATGGCGCAGGGTCAGGCCGCGGACATGCGCCTCGTAGATCACCGTCTCGTGATACGGGGTTCGCGGCGGCCGGTCATCCGCCCAGTCGAAATACGGGTTTGTCACGACGTTGCGCGGCATGAAAGGGGCGCTGTCGCCAGTGCTGATCGCCTCCGGCGCACCGGGCCGGAGGGAGAACAGGGCCTCGTGCCAGCGCACCTGGCCTGCGACGGCCTTGCCGTATGGGTCCAATAGCAGCTTCGCCGCATTGCACCGGTGGCCGCGGTCTGGCGCGTACGGGCCGTGCACCCGATACCCATAGTGCTGCCCGGGGCCGACCCCCGGCAGGTAGCAGTGCCAGACGAAACCGTCCACCTCGGTGAGCTCAACCCGTCTCTCCCCGCCGTCACCCGGACTGAACAGGCACAGCTCCACCCGGTCGGCCACTTCAGAGAACAGGGCAAAATTGGTCCCTGACCCGTCCCAGGTGGCACCGAGCGGATAAGCAGTGCCCGGCCAGACGCGCATTTCCTGACTTTACCGTCAGAAACGCCAGAGCGGGCCGGGCGAGCACGGCCGGGGAGTGCGACACGAACTCGTAGGTGAGGCAGGGACGTGCGGTGCAGATGGTCTCCGCGTTACAGAACGGATGAAAAGGGTAACGCATGCGGCTCGATCGCCGGTTCCGCGGCGCGATACAGTGAGCTAGCACCGGATGTCTGGCCCCGGCCTAGACCAAGCGGGTGGTCTTCATGCGCAAGTATCTTGTCGTCGCGAACCAGACGCTGCAGCGTGCGGAGCTGCGGGACGAGCTCCGCAAGCGGATCGAGGCGGGACCGAGCTCGTTCTACCTGCTCGTCCCTGACACCGGGGCGGCGGACTATCCAGACGTGGCCGTCGCGGCGGGTGCGCTGCAGCCCAGCATGACATGGTGGATGACGGACTACCGGGGCCCTGCCACCGATGAGGAGGCGAGCACGCAGGCCCGGCAACGGTTCAGCCAGATGCTGGCTGACCTGGGTGCGCTGGGTGTCCCGGTCGAGGGTGATCTGGGGAGTGCCCAGGCTGTGGAGGCTATGGAGAAGGTGTTCGCCGATCACCAGTTCGACGAGATCATCGTGGCCACGCTTCCCCAGCCCATCTCGCGCTGGCTGCGGGCCGACTTGCCCCATAGGGCCGAGCGGCGGTTCGGCCTGCCGGTCACGACCATCATCACCAAGCGCTGGCCCTGAGCCGACGGCGGCCAGAACCCGGACGCCAACTGGCGTACGGGGGTGATCTGCGCTGACCAGCCGGGAGGTGTCCCGGGAGCCGCTCATCTCCCGATCTTCAGCGCCACTGAGAGTGACCCGTGCACGGAGCTTGGCCACCTCGACGGCGCGCCTTGGTTATTCGTGCTTGGCTCGGCTGAGGAATCGGTCCCTGTCCACGATCACCCGCTCTAGCTGGCCGGCGCCGACGACCAGGATGTGGTCATCTGGTGATCCCGGGAGCCGCTTGTGCCGGGCCGTGAACCTGAATACAAGCCGCGGTCCGTCCACCTCAGTGAGCTCAGTCTCGACCACGACCTCCGTCCCGAGCGGGCTGGGCCGCTTGTGTTCCATGACAGCGGACGTACCGACCGAGGTCTGGCCTGGTTCCAGGCTGGGCCTGATAGCCGCCACCGCTGCCGCCTCGGCCAGCGCGAGGAGCCGCGGCGTGCCCAGAACGGGCACATCACCGCTGCCCATCGCCACCGCCGTATCGGTGTCGGCGACAACAATCCGCACGGATGAGCGCAACCCCGGTGCCAGCGCCATCCTCGAAGCCTAAGGCAATGGCCGGCGGATCCGGCGCCAGAGCCTGGCGGTGCCGCCGCTGGCGACCAGCGTGGCGGCTGCGAGCTCAGCCAGCAAGCCGAGGGCAACCAGCACCCCGGCGATCAGGGAACTCAGTGAGCTCGCCGGGGAGGAGAGATTGGCGGTGAGCACCCCGGCCAGCACGCCGCCCGTCAGGCAAACCCCGCCCAGGGCGGCGAAAGCTACAGCGAGCCGCAAGGTCCCCAGGTCGGCGACCAGGGAGCCCAGGTGACGGCGCCTTGCGCCGGGCAGGCCGTCGCGCCGCGGGGTCGCCACGGGACCCGGACGCCGAAGCCGGGCCAGGGCGATGCTGGCGCCCACCACCGCGGCGCCAAGTACCGCTGCGACACCGAAGCCAGCCAAGCCCACGGCGGTCAGGGAACTAGCGGAGCTGTCTGACGATGAGTGGTCGGCAAGGACGCTGGCGACCACTGCGCTGGCCACGAGGCAGATGCCGCCGAGGGCCGCGAGGGCCAGGGCGAGCCGCAATTCCGTGAAATTGCCTCCGCGCCTGGCTGAAATGCCCACAATGTCACGTTAGTGGATCACGGGCTCGCCTGCACATGGGCATAGCCTAACCGGCCAGCCGCAGCGTCCCTCGGTCGCCGGTCGCCGGTCGGCTGGGGCACCGGGTCGTCGGTGAGGGCGACGAGGTCGTCGTACCAGGCGAGAATCTGCGCCCGGTCGGTCTCCTCGGCGCTTGCCGCATCGTCGTGCGGGCCAGCCGGATCGCCTCGCCGGCTAGGTCCACCCGGTCCGCGTGCCCGTCACGGGCGCCCGCTGTCTAATCTCCGTCTGCACCCTTAGAAGGGGCGGCCAATTCACCGACGACCTCGCGCAGAGGCCTGCCGTCGCCCGAATCTGCGAATGCTACGAGAAGGGCCATGGCAATCGACGCCAGGGGCCGTGATGTCTTGTTCTTGTGGTCGATGGCGAGAGCAGCGGGAATGGCTTCGCTCTTGACGGGCAGCAATGATCTGAAAACTACGCCTTCGCCCGCAGCTTGCAGAGCGTAGGCGAGATCGTCCACGCTTATGTCTGGTCTTAGCTTGATGCCGAGTTTGTCGATGGCTTCGGTGTAGAAGTCTCTCCAGGTTTCGAAATTAGTCTTGTCTATCCGGCGCAACGCGTTTGCGACGTGATCGTCGTGCGCCAGGATAGCCTGGAAGACCATCTGCAGCCGGAACGCTGGATCTTCGCTAAGGTCCCGTACCTCGTCGTAGGCGATCTGATCGATCGCCTTGTCCAGCGGCTGCCCCTTAAACAGGGCATCTTTTGCCTTTGCCGTTTCTTTGGGCGTGGCCATGCGCGGTCGCAGCGCGTAGATAACGAGGTCGCGGAGATAGCCGGCCTGGGTCCGCCACCGGTAGCGGTATGCCGATTCTGTGGGCTGGTCACTCTTGTCGCCGATGTGGCGACGGGCGGCCTGATCGACCACTTTCCGACGCGATACCCATGCTAGGAGCTCGTCGAAGGGCGCCTTGGCTTTACTGCTATCCGGGTCAGGCGGCTGGCCGGAGCTACGGGCCAGGCCGCTGCGGAGCAGCTCCTGCCCTGCGTCAAGGAACTCGCGGGTCCGGGGATTGTCAGCCAGGGTATCGGCATGCCAGACCTCTGACAGCAAGTCATACAAGCGATCATCGGCTGCTTCCTGATCTGCTTGAGTCTCTCTACTCATGGTGTTCGCCTCCGTGCCTGGTGTTACGACCCACCTGGGCGGGCTACCCAGGTGGGTGTTGCCCTGTTGCCAGCTAAGTTACCGGTCAGTACCTTGAGGTGCAAGGAACCTGCCGCTAAGACATACGGGCATTCCTGCTGGTCGCTGGGGGGTACATGCGGCCCGGTGATGACGTGAGTGATCTGGCTGCAGTCAGGAAGGCGAGGCGGTAATGCGGGAAGAGTCGCCAGATAGGGCGCGGCCGGAACGTGCGCCCAGTGGGCGGGAAACGATCGTCCGGAAGCGGCGTCACAGGAAGTATGCCCTCCTGACCGTCCTCTCGTCCTGCGGAGGATGCCTCGCCCTCGGCCTCGCCCACGGTGACCACAGCCTCAGGCTGACCCACGTCCACCTGGCGCCCGTCCTGGACGAGTGGACGGAAATCTCGCTGAGCGTTCTGCTGGTCGGCGTGGTGACCGCAGTCGTGATCGTTCTTGTGCTCGTGCTCTGGTGCCTCTTGGCGGCGGTTCGCAGTGTCGGTGATCAAGTTATGGCCGATCGCTGGCTCGATCTCGCGACGCGTGTGGTGTACATGGTTACCGGTGGCTTGATGACAGGGCTCAGGAAGGTGCCTGCGCAGGACAAAGACCTTGTCTCGGTGGGCCTAGAGGCTCGCACGGCCAGCTTCTGGGACTTGCTCATGCCCGCCGAACAAGCCGACCTCGTGGCCTCGGCGGTCGAGAAAACGTTTCGGCCGGGTTGCATCCTGTGCCACGAGGGACAGCGGGCCGATTACGTCATCGTGATTCGATCCGGCCGGATCAAGGTCTGCGTCGAGTCACCTAGCGGGCAGCAGCTCGTTGCGATCCGTCAGGCCGGAGATATCGTCGGCGAGCGGGCCGCCCTTCAGACAGCCGAGCGGTCGGCCACTGTCACCGCCCTAGAGACCGTCACCGCTCATGTCGTCCCAACCGAGGATTTCGCCGCCTTCCTCCAGCGCCATCCACGCATCCTGACGATCATAGAGAATCAGATCTACGATCGGCTCACCGAAAATGTCTCCTGGTACGCCACTGCCGACAGCTATTGCACCGTGGGGGCGGCCCGGCCAGCGGGCTCATGGAACGGCCAGAATTGCACTATCGTACTCATCGACATTGCCAGCTTCGGTGCCACAAAGCGCACTGACGAGGATCGCAGGAGAATCCGCGCGGCGCTGTACCAGATCTCGCAGACCTTGTTCGAGAATCCTGCCCGGCAGTATTATTATCACCGCGAAGACCGTGGCGACGGCTTTCTCCTTGTCGTACCTCCGCACGTGCCGACCAGTTCAATCGTAGACCGGATCCTCGACAACGTCGTCACCCTCTTGCGCCGGTACAACAGCACAGCGACATTGACAACCCGCATCCAGATGCGCGTCGCGCTTCATGTCGGTCCTGTCGTCTCCGACGCCTATGGAGTGGACGGACGAGCCATCATCCATGCGGCCCGGCTGCTTGACGCCCCCGCTCTCCGGCGCCATCTGGCCGAAACCGGAGCTGACCTCGGATTCATCACCTCGCCCTTCGTCTACGACACCATCATCCAGCCTAACCCTGGACCCGTCGGCCCCGTGGTCTACCAGCAGCTAAAATGCCGGGTCAAGAAGCAGGCTTTTAACGCCTGGATGCATCTCGCACAGACATCCGGTGAAATCCAGCCGGCCACGGCAAAGGCTGCCCAGATTGGTTAGCTCTCCGCCGCGCTGGGTGCTTCGATCGGATCGGCTGGCCGATCAGCACCACTCCGGCTTGCCTCAGTGGCAGAGGCACGTTTGAGCGCTCGGGCGGATAGGGCTGTAAGCCAGCCGAAGCCGGTGATGATGCTGGCACGCTGGAACGACCCAGCGCGGTTGACCAGCCGGGTTGACTGATTAAAGCCCGCACCGGCCAGTGCCGCGGTGGCCAGCATGGTCGTCGCAGTAGCCACGCTGTACAGGCCGAATCCGCGCTGGCGGATCCGGGCGGCCTGCCAGGCGCAGATGAACGCGGCGGCTGGCAGCCCGACGAACACGGGGACCGCGGCGAGGTTATGCACCATTCCGGTGCGGCTGGGCGCAACGAGCGCGTCGGGTGTTCCCGGCGGGTAGCCGCTCACCGGGTCAGTCGCGAAGACGGCTGCGCCGATGAGGCCGGCCCCGGCTGCTCCGATCAGGACCGGTCCTGTCCGCGCGCCGAGCGCGGGGTCATGAGCGTTCCGAAGGCCCGCGGCGCCCGCCAGGACCAGCGTCCCGGTCCCGGCGAAGTTCGCGGCCTGAACCCAGCCGCGCGGCCCGAGCGCCAGCGAACTGACGGGATGACGCGACGGCCGGTACCCATCCCGGATGGCGCCCTGGATGAGCAATGCCGTGACGAAGACCGGCCCTGCAGCCAGACCGCAGGACAGCAGACCGCGATTCCACCTCACCCGTCCATTCTGCACGCTGGCGGGCTCCGCGAGCCAACCTTAGCGAGCCGCGGCTCTCAGGTGTGTCTCGGCCGACTCGTGACGCGGTCGCCGAGAGTCGCCGAAGATGGGTAACGCAGGATATGAGTATCACTACGCCTGAGGGATCTGCCTATGGCCGTCGTTCGTCATTGCCGGCACTGCTGGGGAGACTGCTCAGGCGGCTGCCTTCTGGACGACGATGGCATGTGCATTCACAACGCGTACGTCAGGTTGGTGAGACGGAGGCGGCCACGCGTGCTGAGTCCAGCGTGGCTGCGGATGCTGTTCCGGAGTGCCAGGCAGCAGGCTGACCAAGGTCACCGGCCCGGCCGGTCCGGTGGTCAGGAACTTGGTTGTTCGCCGCCCAGGCACTGACGTTTGACCGGTCTGCCCGCAGTTGATTCAGTATGCTCGCCCGATGCTGTCGAGCAATCCGTCGTCGGGAAGTGCTTCCGCCGGAGCCGCTGAGCCGCTGAGCCGCTGAGCCGGTAACCGGCCGGGCTCCCGCCGGGACCGTACTGCCGCAGGTCTCGTGGCGTCCTATCCGCCGGCCTCTTGCACGCGCAGTTCGGCCACGCATTCGGCGCTCCCGCAGGTCCGGCCGGAGCCCAGGCGAGGCCGTCCGCACCGGCAGGCGGGGCGAAGCCGGGCTAGCCAGGCGGCGTAGGCCAGCAGTTCGGCGACGCCGCTACTACCCGGCACCGAAACGACGGGCCGGATCCCCCCGCCGGGCAGAGCAAGCCATTCCCGCGGCCTAGCGTCCGCCGGCTCGGCTGGCACGGAACCCATGACTCTATTTTGCCTTACGGTTCAGCCTCCGGGCGCTGCGCCCATGTCGGAGTCCAGGTGCCGGCGACGCGGTGGCCCGGCTGGGTGGAGCCGAGGTAGTCGCGGAGCGTGATGAGGGCGGGGTGCGGGTTGTCGCGGCGCCAGATCAGTGAGTGCGGGTAGACCGGTGCCGGGTCGTGCACGGCGATGCGCCGCAGGTCGTAGTGGGCGGGCCAGATGAGCCGCATCTGATCGCTGACGAAAGTCGCCAGGACCGGCGAGCCGGCGATCGCCTCCAGGAGGTCGTCGGTGCCGAAGTTGGGTCCGATCGTGTCGATCGTGAGCCCGAACGTGGCGGCGAGCTCGTCGTAGAACGCGGCCCACTCGGTTCCTGGGACGATGGCGGGCATCCAGATCCTGTGCCCGGCCAGCTCGGCGGGCGTTACCGCGCGGGCGGCGGCGAGCTTGTGAGCTGGCCCGGTGAGGAGCTGGAGGGGATCGTCCAGGACGCGGGCGACCTCGACGGCGGCCGGGAGCTGCTGCGCGGTCCTGGTAACGGCGCGGAACGACGCGTCGATCACCCCGGATCCGACCGCGGCGATGGCGGCGTCGGCGTCGAAGAGGTGGGTCACGACATCAAGCTCGATCTCCGGATGCGCGCGGTGGAAATCGCGCAGCAGAAGAGCCGGCGCGATCCGGGGGTTGATCACGTCGACGCGCAGCGCGCGGCGGCCGGGGCGCACGGAGTCGGCGGCCCGCTCGTCAGCCCGGAGGAGATTGCGGGCGTGCGGCAGGAACGCCTGCCCGTCGATGGTGAGCTGGGCTCCGCGCGCCGTGCGGGTGAACAGCCGCACGGCAAGGTCTTTCTCCAGTGCGGCGATGCGCTTGGAGACGGCCTGCTGAGTGAGCGACAGGTCGTCGGCGGCATCGGAGAACCGGCCGGCCTCCGCGACGGCGACGAAGGTACGCACCGCGTCCAGGTCCACGCCCACCGACCTTACGGGTACAACGCACGGTTGTGGCTCGCCGGCCGGGCGGTTGTTTGCTCTGTCCGGCTGCTGCTCGCTTTGATCAGGGCATGACAGGCAGGCGGTCGCTGGGACCGCAGTTCGGGTGGCTCTGGTCGGCGTACGCGGTAAGCGTGTACGGCTCAGGCTTCGGGTTCGGCGCGTTCCCCCTGATCGCGATCCTGGTGCTGCACGCCGGGCCGGCCGAGGTGTCGGTGCTGACGGCGGCGGGGCTGGCGGTGGGGGCGGTGGTCGCGGTGCCGCTCGGGCCGTGGGTGGAGTTCCGCGGCAAGCGGCCGGTGATGGTAGCGATGGACCTGACCCGGTTCGCGGCGCTGATTTCCATCCCGGCCGCGTTCGCGCTCGGCTGGCTCAGCTTCGCCCAGCTCCTGGTGGTCTCGGTCATCGTGGCCGCGGCCAAGATCGCGTTCGGGGCGGCCAGCGGCGCCTACCTCAAGACGGTGGTGCGGCCGGAGGACCTGCTCGTCACGAACGGGCGATTCGAGTCCACGACCTGGACCGCCACCGTGCTCGGACCGCCGCTCGGCGGGGCGGCGATCGGGCTGTTCGGCCCGGTGACCACGGTGCTGGCCGATGCCGTCAGCTACCTGCTCTCTGCCGGCTTGATCTGGGCCGGCGGAAGCGGGACGGGCGGGCCCGAGGCGCCGCCCGCGCGGGCCGGCGCGACCCGGCTCCGGGCTCGCGACCTGTCCGACGGGTGGCGGTACATCCTGACCCATCGGGCACTGCGGCCGCTGTTCTTCAACACCCTCGGGGTCAACGGGCTGATCATGGCGACCGCGCCGCTGATCGCCGTCCTCATGCTCGGGCGGCTCGGGTTCGCACCGTGGCAGTACGGCCTGGCGTCCGCCGCGCCCTGCGTGGGCGGCCTGATCGGCTCACGGCTGGCCGCCCGCCTCGTCGCGCGGTTCGGACGGCACCCGGTCCTGTTCACGGCGGGGGTGCTGCGCGCATGCTGGTCGCTCGGGCTGGCCTTCATCCGCCCCGGTGCGGCCGGGATCGTCCTCGTTATCGCCGTCCAGTTCGGCCTGGTCACCTGCATGGGTGTCTTCAATCCGGTGTTCGCGACCTACCGGCTCGAGCACACCGAGAAGGACCGGATCGCCCGCACCCTGTCCGCGTGGTCGGTCACAAGCAGCGCCAGCGTCGCGGCCCTGACCGCCCTGTGGGGCCTGCTGGCCAGCATCACCGGCCTCCGCGCCGCGATCGCGGTCGCCGGTCTCCTCCTCCTGGCCACCCCGCTCTTGCTGCCCGGCCATGACCGCACGCCCGGCGGCTACGAGGGCGGGCGTGCGGACGAGGTGGTGCCGGACGGCAGCCGGCGGGTCACGACCAGCGCCGCGATGCCCATCGCGGCCGCAACCGCGAAGGCGGCCGCGACGCCCAGGTAAAGGTGGCCGCCGGCGGCTGCGGCCACGGCCGCGCCGCCCACTCCGATGCCGATCGCGGTCCCGAGCGTGTCGGTCAGGTTCAGCGATGCCGAGGCCTGTCCCTCCTGTCCGGGCGCGGCATGCTGCAGCATCATCAGCGAGAGCGGGGCATAGGCCAGGCCCATGCCCAGCCCCGCGACGGTCCAGGCCGCCAGGCCCTCCGCCACCGGCACGCCCGGCGAAAGGACCAGGGCCATCCCGGCGATGCCCGCCAGGATGATCGCCATCCCGGTGCGGACCAGGCGGCGGCCTTCCCAGACGTCACTGAGCCGGGCCTGCGCCCAGGCGCCGGCCGTCCAGGCCAGCGTGGCTCCGGTGAGGGCGAGGCCGGCCACGACCGTGCTGTGGTGACGCACCGTGGTGATCGTCAAGGTCACGTAGGCGTCGGCGCCGAAGAACGCGAACGTCAGCATGCCCCGGGTGAGGATCGTGGCGGGCAGTCCGGGACGCGCGGCCAGGGTGCCGTCAGGGACCAGCCGGCGCAGTGCGGGCAGGCCAGCCAGCAGGCCGGCCACGATGAGCGCGAGTCCGGCCAGGACGGTGCCGGAACTAGCGAGCGTCAGGCCGGCCAGCATGAGAGCCGCGCCTGCCGCCACCCGGATGCCGTCGCCCAGCCGGTGCTCCCGAGCCGGCACGGAGTCGGGCGGGCCGAGACGGATCAGGGCCGGCACGGCCAGCGACCCGGCCACCGCGACGATCGGCAGCAGCCCCAGGAACACCCACCGCCACCCGAACAGCCGCGCCACCTCGGCGCTCAGGGCCGGCCCGGCCAGCCCGGGCGCGACCCATGCGGTGGACATGACGGCCATCATGCGGGCCCGCAGCGGTCCGGTGAGGCTGCGGCCAATCGAGGCGTAGGCCACCGCGGGCACCGCGCCCGCGCCGATGCCCTGCAGCACCCGGCCCGCCACCAGCACCCCCATCGAGGGAGCCGAACCCGCTACCGCGAGTCCGCACCCGAACAGCACCACGCCGGCTACGAACGGGGCCGCGGGCCCCCGCCGGTCGGCCTCCCGCCCGGCGGCCACGATGCCGACCACGCTGCCCAGCATGAACCCGCTGAACACCCAGCCGTACAGGCGCAGGCCGCCGAGGTCGCGGGCGACCACCGGCATCACCGTCACCACCGCGAGCGCCTCGGACGCCACGAAGGTGATGGTCAGCACCAGGCCCGCGGTCAGCGCTCGCCGCTGCGGTGCCCAGAGCTCTCGCGCCCGCCCCCCATCCGCGCCCTCACCCCGGCCCTCGCCCATCGAGCTGCTCCTCCGTCCCGTCGCTCCCTGCGGACCGGAGTGATCGCGCCGCCGACGAACCGACTCTTCCTTCCTACCTCAGGTGATCGGTGACAGCTGCGGCCCGGTGCGGCCAGAATAGTCACGGCCGAACGAGCGTTAGCCTCGCGGCACGACCACGGAGCCCGTGCGACCCTGGGGTCGCTGGTCCTAACGACGTTCATCCGGCCGGAGCGTGCCAGTTTGAGACCGCAGGTCGCCGGAGATCGGGCTTAGCTTGGTCAGGGCTGGACTGCGTTCCTGCCGGGCACAGACGGCCGGTGAGGAGATCAAGATGAGTCGACGCGAGATCGAGTTCGATGCCGAGGGCGTTACCCTGCGCGGATGGTTCTATCCGGCGGAAGGCGTGAGCAATTCCGCTCCGGCGGTGGTCATGACTCACGGTTTCTCCGCCGTCAAGGAGATGTACCTGGACAGCTTCGCCGAGGTGTTCGCCGCGGCCGGGCTCAATGCGCTGGTGTTCGACAATCGCAACTTCGGCGCCAGCGATGGCGAGCCCCGCCAGGAGATCGATCCCTGGGCGCAGGTTCGCGACTACCGCCACGCCATCACCTACGCCAGCACCCTGCCCGACGTCGACGCGTCGAGGATCGGGATCTGGGGAAGCAGCTACTCCGGCGGCCACGTCCTGGTCGTGGCGGCGATCGATCGCCGCGTCAAGGCGGCGGTCAGTCAGGTACCGCTGGTCAGCGGGCACGACAACCTGCGGGCTCTGGTCCGGGCGGACTTCATCGCCGGGTTCCGCGAGATGTTCGACGCCGACCGGCTCGCCCGCTTCGAGGGCAAGCCGCCAGCCATGGTGCCGGTGGTCGACGAGGACCCGCTGGCCCCGTCAGCGCTGCCCACCCCGGATTCCTGGCAGTGGTTCACCGAGACCGGCCGGACCCGCGCCCCGTCCTGGCGGAACGAGGTCACGCTGCGCAGCGTCGAGTTGTTCACCGAGTACGAGCCAGGTAGCTATCTGCCCTACATCAGCCCCACGCCGCTTTTGATGCTGGTGGCCGTGGGCGACCACCTAGTGCCGTCTGAGCTTGCCATCGCCGCCTACGACAAGGCGCACGAGCCCAAGAAGCTCGTCATCTTGCCCGGCGGTCACTTCGACGCCTACGTGGAGGGCTTCGAGGCCGCCAGCGGCCCGGCCCGCGACTGGTTCACTCAGCACCTCACCCGCTGAGGTCCGGCACCACTGCCTCGGCGAGGCCCCGGGTCCGGAGATTGCCCTGAGCAAGATCGCCTTGTGCAATAACATGAAGCGGCTGGCCGAATTCGTAGCCACCGTTCTCGGGCCAGCCCGCAGATCCTGAAAACGCCATCGCACAGCGGGTCCTCGGCCTCCCGCGCCCCTCTTGAGGAGCAGCTTCATGGCCATCCGCGACTCCCTAGCCCTCGATGAGGACTCCCGAGCCCTGCAGGACACCTTGCGCGGCTTCCTGGCCGATCAGCTTTCCTCTGCGGCGCTGCGAAGCTCGCTAGACACCGACACCGGATACGACACTGCGCTGCACGCCCGGCTTGCGACCGAGCTTGGCCTGGCCGGGGTGACGATTCCCGAGGAGTTCGGCGGGCTCGGCATGTCGCAGGCTGAGGCAGGCGTGGTCCACACCGAACTCGGCCGGGCGCTGTACCCGGGTCCGTTCCTGGCCGGATGCCTGGCCGCCGGCGCCCTGCTCGAGGCCGGTGACCTGACGGCGGCGCAGCACTGGCTTCCGCGGCTGGCCGACGGGTCAGTGACCGGGACGGTGGCCGCCGCGGGCGAGGACGGTCGCTGGTCGCCAGGATCCGACAGCGTGGAGGCCGGGCGGTCGTCCCAGGGGTGGTACCTGCGCGGCAGCCGGTGGTACGTCCTCGCAGGCCACGTGGCGGGCATCGTCATGGTGCCGGCGGTCACCGATGCGGGACTCGCGGTGTTCCTGGTGGAATCGGGCTCCCCGGGGTTCTCGGTATCCCGCCAGCTGGGCATCGACCTGACCCGCCGCGTCTGTGTCATCACCTTCGACACGACCCCGGCCCGCCTGCTCAGCGACGGCCCGAGCGCGGCCGCCGTCCTGGCCCGGGCCGAACGCGAGCTCCTGCTCGCGACCGCCGCGGAGGCGGCCGGCGGCATCGGCTGGTGCCTGGACGCGACGATCGCCTACGTGCAGGACCGCGAGCAGTTCGGCCGCCCGATCGGCTCTTTCCAGGCCGTCGCGCACTCCTGCGTCGACATGCTCGCGGACCTGCAGTCCGTCTCGGCGGCCGCCAGGTACGCCGCGGTCGCGAGCGCGGACGGCGCGGCCGAGGCCCCGATGGCGGCCCGCATCGCCGCGCTGCGAGCGGGCGAGGCCTACCGCGGCGTGACCGAATCCGCCATCCACCTGTTTGGCGGTATCGGGTTCACCTGGGAACATGACGCCCACCTGTACTACCGGCGGGCGTGGTCGGCCGAGCGCCTGGCCGGCGGCCCGCACGCGCACCGCGCGGCCATCGCCGATATCGCGGGCCTTTAGTGCTGATCAGCGGGCGGTCGGGGTGAACTCGGGCTGGTCGAGCAGTCGCAGCCAGGTGCCGTCGGGTTGCCTGCGGGCTACCTGGGCCCTGGCGCCCGCGCCGTCTTTGGGCGCGGTGGCGGTGAGCGCGATGTCGCCGCTGATCAGGGTCGGTAGCGGCGTCTCCGGCTCGAAGTGCGGGGCGTTCGCCAGGACCTTTTCCCACAGCGCGCGAATGGCGCCGCGGCCGGCCGTCTGGCTGCCCGGCGGGTAGGCCATGACGGCGTCTTCTTCGTAGAGCGCGGCGATGCCGGCCGCATCACCGTCGTTGGCACGCTCGACGAACAAGCGGGTGAGGTCTTCCGGCGTCAGGGCTTTGTCGTTGTCCGGCACACGAATCCTTTCCTTGAGCGACTTGGAACACTGTCTACCCTGGTCGGCCCTCGGTCAGAAGTCCAACAGATGGTTCTTCTAACAACTAGAATCTATGAATATGGAAATGAGGCAGCTGGAGTACTTCGTCGCGGTGGCCGACGAAGCGAACTTCACCCGCGCGGCGCAGCGCGTGCATATCAGCCAGTCGGGGGTCAGCGCTCAGATCCGGCAGCTCGAGCACGATCTCGGTGCGACCCTGATCGACCGGTCAGGTCGCACGGCCACCCTGACGGCAGCGGGAGAGGCGGCGCTGCCGCACGCCCGCGCGGTACTCGCCTCCGCCGGTGCCGTCCGGCAGGCCGTGGACGCCGTGAACGGGCTGATCCGCGGTCGGCTTGTGGTCGGCATGGTCACCGCGTGCACCGTCACCCCGCTGTTCAATGCCCTCGCCGCGTTTCATCGCGCCCACCCCGGCGTCGAGATCACCCTGATCGAGGACAACTCAGGTCGGCTCACCGAACGCGTCCGCGCCGGCGAGGCGGACCTGGCCCTCATCGGAGCGTCAGGCGCCCCGCCGCCAGGGCTGAGCGCGCTGCCGATCATCAGCGAACGGCTCGTCGCGGCCCTGCCGCCTGGCCACCCCCTGGCCGGACAACGGCGGGTCACCCTGGCGGACATCACGGCGTACCCGATCGTGTCCATGCCCGTGGGGACAGGGATCCGGACCGTGCTCGACCAGGCCTGCGCGGCTCAGGGCATACAACCGGACATCGCGCTGCAAGCCAGCGCGCCAGGCGCCGTCGCCGATCTCGCCATCCGCGGGCTCGGCGTCGCCATCCTCTCCGAGTCCATGGCCGCCAGCCACGACACCCAGCTGAAGAGCCTGGTCATCGACGACATCCAGACGCCCGCGGTGCTCGCCCTGATCTGGGCCGAGACAGACAGCCCCGCCCTCCGCGAACTCCTGCAGCACAGCCGCCAGGCCTTTGCCACCCCGCAGTTACGCCGCGACGAGCAGGATGCCGATCGCGGCGAGCACGAGGCCCGCCCGCTGTACCCAGCGCAGCCGCTCGCCGAGCACCACCCTGGCCAGCAGGACGGTAGCCGGCCAGGCTGGCATGGCCAGGGAACATCGCCGCCGCGGCGATCGCGGTGATCCCCGCGGCGGTGTTAGCCACCATGAGCACGGCCAGCACGTGTGCCCTGCGGGTCGCCATGCCGCCGAGGAAGTCGCCACTGCCGTAGAGCACGGCGGCGGCGAGTCCGAGCAGGATCACCATGACGCGCACCTCCGATCGGTCAGGCCGCCTGTGAGCCGGCGGCGTGCCACCTCGTTAGTGACTGGTAAACCCATTTTAGGAGTTAGTGAGAGACCAGTCAAATGACTTATGCGGTCATGTATGGTAGGCTGACGCTCGTGACCTTGCCGTCGTGGGTGCCCGCCCAGGAGACCAAGCCGGCCCCGATGCCGCTGCTGCTCGTGCAGTCATTCGTCAATACCTGGGACGGCGACGACGGCTCGGACCTGCTTCTGGATCCCGCCGCCGCTCGGGACTGGCTGACCGATGCCGGCCTATGGAGCGCCGAGCGCGCACCGGACCCGGCCGAGTTGCACCTCGCTCGCGGCGTACGCGAGGGCATCCGGGCCATGGTGGCGGCCAACGCCGCCGGCCCCGGGCCCGGGCCCGGCGATCTGCAGCCCCTGCAGGCCGTCGCGCAGGCCTCCCGGCCCGCGCTGCAGGTCGGGCTGGGCGGGCAGGTCAGCCTCGGTCCCGAGCCCGCCGGGCCCGACGCCGGCCTCCTCGCCCTGCTGCTGACGATCCGCGACGCGCAGCGCGATGGCACCTGGCAGCGGCTGAAAGCCTGCGGGAACCCGGACTGCCGGTGGGCTTTCTACGACCGCTCCCACAGCCGGGCAGGTGCCTGGTGCGACATGGCCACCTGCGGCAATCGGATCAAGAACCGCAGGCTCAGGCAGCGTCAGCGATGACCGGTGAGACCTGATCCGGGGACGGACCTCGGGCCTGGCCCGGCGGCGCTTCGTCTGCATCGCTGGAACGACCGGGCCGTGGTCGCCGTGGCCATCGCCGCCTTCGCCTCGGGGTTCGCGCAATTCGGCGTGGTCGCCGCCCTCGGCGACGTAGCCCGCGGGTTCGGCCAGGTGAATCTGGGCGCAACCCTTGCCGACCAGGCCGGGTTGTCAGGCACCGACCTGGGCATCGGACTGGCCATCATGCGGCTGGCATCGCTGGGTGCCCTTCCCATCACCGGCCTGGCCGACCGCTTCGGCCGCCGGAGGATGCTGCTCGTTACGGTCGGCCTGGGGCTGGCCATGACGGCGGCCGCCGCGGCCAGCCCCAGCTACTGGTGGTTCGTGGCCATCTTCGCCAGCGGACGTCCCCTGCTCAGCGCCACGAATGCGCTGGCGCAAGTCACCGCGGCCGAGCAGACCGGCTCGGCCGACCGGGCTAAGGCGGTGGCGCTCATCGCCGCCGGGTACGGCACCGGCGCTGGTGTCGTCGCCATCGTGCACAGCCTGGCCGAACGCGCGATCGGGTTCCGTGGCGTCTTCGTCTTGGCGCTGATCCCGCTGGCTTTGCTGCCCCTGCTGTCGCGCTGGATCTCCGAACCCGACCGGTTCGCCGTGGCCGCGGCGGAAGACAAGCATCCGATGCCGGTGCTTGGTGCCGTGGCGCCCCGTTTCCGGCGGCGCCTGCTGCTGGTCGCGGTACTGGCTTTCGCCGTCTCGGTGATCACGGGACCGGCCAACAGCTTCGTCTTCCTCTTCGCGCAGAATTTCCTCCACCAGCGTGGCATCGTGACGGCCGCCATGGTGGTAGGCGCCGGCGCCGCCGGACTGGTCGGGCTCCTAGCCGGACGGTGGCTGGCGGACCGGGTGGGCCGGCGCCTGACCGGTGCGCTGGCGATGGTGGCGGTGGCCCTGTTCGCCACCCTGACGTACACCGGCTCCGCCCCGGCCCTGCTGGCCGGCTACATCCTGGGCGTGTTCGCCGGCTCGGTCTTCGCCCCGGCTGCCGGGTCGCTGGTCAACGAGCTGTTCCCCACGTCGGTTCGGGCCTCGGTGGCGGGCTGGTCACTGGCGGCGGGCGTCCTGGGCGCGGTAGCCGGCCTGGTCATCTTCGGCGCGGTCGCCGAGGCCGTCCACAGGTTCGCGGTGGCCGGGCTGGTCACCTTCTTGCCTGCGGCACTGGTCATGGCGTTGTTCTGGCTGCTCCCCGAGACCCGGGGGGTTGAACCCGAGGATCTCTGGTCCGCTTCCTGAGGTTCCTCCGCGCCGGTCGCTTCGCCGCGCAGGAAGAGCAGCATGGTGTCGAGCGCGGCTTCCAGGTGCTGGCTGCTGCCGGTGGACATCAGGATCGTGACCCCGCCCTGGATGGCGGCGATGATCGCCGCGGCGGTGCGGGCCGCGTCGATTGCCGGTGCGATCTGGCCTGACCGCTGCATCACGGTGATTCCTGCCTTTACGGCGCTCTGCCACTGCTGGATGAGCCGTCCGGTGATGGCCTGGGCCGCGGGGGAGTGCCGGCCCAACTCGGTGATCAAGGTTCCGAGCGGGCAGTGCACGCCCTGGTGCCGGTACCGCTGGACCAGCGTGTCGCGCCATGACCGCCACGCCGCCCAGGAATCCAGCTGCCCCAGGTAGGGCTGCTGGTCGAGCAGGACACGTTCGCTCTCGTAGTCGGCCACCGCGAGCAGAAGCTCCTCGCGGCCGCCCGGGAAGTAGTGGAACAGCTGACCCTTGCTGGTCGCGGTGGCGGCGATCACGTCGTCCAGCGTGGTCCTGGCCACGCCATGCTCACGGATCTCGGCCGCGGCCCCGTCGATGATGCGCTGGCGGGTCGCGGACCCCTTGACGGTGAGCATCGTGCCTCCTCTTTGGACTTGCTAGTCCACTTTAGATCGGCGAAGGTGGAAGCGCCAGGAGATGAAGCCGCAGCTAGAGGAGCTCGTCGTGAAGGCCATCGTCGTTTCCGAACTGGGCGGTCCCGAGGTGCTGGGGAGCAGCGAACAGCCCGCGCCGGTTCCGGGACCCGGACAGATCCTGGTCGACATCAGCGCCGCGGGCGTGAACTTCATGGATACCGGGGCCCGCCGGCCGGGGATCGGCGGCCACCCGCCCGGTGCCGTTCGTGCCGGGGGTTGAGGCCGCCGGCTCGGTCCGTGAGCTCGGGGCGGGCGTGACGGACTTCGCGGTTGGTGACCGTGTCACCTGGGTCTACGCCTACGGCACCTACGCCGAGCAGATCGCGCTGCCCGCGGCGGCCCAAGCCCACCGGGACCTGGAGTCGCGCGCGACCACCGGCAAGCTGCTGTTGCTGCCCTGAATCGTGAGCCCACCGGTAAGCGCGACAAGCAGCGCATATCCGATCCGGCTTATCTTGTGCCGTCGCTGATACGGTCCCCTACGACGGCTAAAACCGTTCTTTGTGAGATGGGGGCAGGCGGCTTGCCGCTACCTAAATGTCCGCCGGTGCGCCGGCCTTCAGGCCGGTGGTGAAGGCGGACGGAGATGAGCCAGTCAGGACGGGGGGTCTTGCTGCTCGATGTACTGGCGCAGGACGGAGATCGCGGCGCCGACAGATCCGGCGAAGTACGACCCGGACCACAGCTGGTTCGCCCGCCAGTAGTGCCGGGCGAGGTTCGGGAACTCCTGCCGGAGCCTGCGGGAGGACACGCCCTTGAGGCTGTTCACGAGCTTGGACAGTGCCACCTTGGGCGGGAAGTTCACCAGCAGGTGCACGTGGCTGGCCTCGCCGTTGAACTCGGCAAGCTCGGTCTCAAAGTCCGCGCACACGGCCCGCATGCAGGACGAAGACACAGTGCCTGCCAGAGCGTATGTCCCCGTAGCCGGCCATGAAACCAAATATTCTGAGCGGGTGCAGCTCCGGTACAACTACCGCCTCTATCCGGGCCCTGGCCAGCGTCAGGCCCTGGCCAGGGCGTTCGGCTGCGCCAGGGTGGTGTTCAACGACGCGCTGCGCGCCCGGCAGGAAGCACACGCGGCGGGGCTGCCGTACATCACCGACAGGGAACTGTCGGCGCGGCTGACTGCGGCGAAAGCCAGCCCGGAGCGGGCCTGGCTGGGCGAGGTCTCTTCGGTGGTGCTCCAGCAGGCCCTGGCGGACCTGAACGCGGCGTACCGGAACTTCTTCGCCTCCGTCGCAGGCAAACGGAAGGGGCCGCGGGTCGCGGCGCCGCGGTTCCGGTCCCGCAAGGACCGCAGGCAGGCCGTCCGGTTCACCGCCAACGCCCGGTTCAGCGTCCGTGCGGGCGGGAAGCTGCGGCTCCCGAAGATCGGGGACGTGCCGGTGCGCTGGTCCCGCGACCTGCCGTCTGAGCCGTCATCGGTCACCGTGATCATGGACGCGGCCGGGCGCGACTTCGCGAGCTTTGTCGTGGAGGCCGCCGAAGACCCGCTCCCCGACGCGGGCACCGAGACCGGGATCGATCTGGGGCTGACCCACTTCGCGGTCCTGTCCGACGGGCGGAAGGTCAGCAATCCGAGGTTCCTGCGCCGCGCGGAGCGCAAGCTCCGCAAGGCGCAGCAGGCCCTGAGCCGCAAGGCCAAGGGCAGCAGCAACCGGGCCAGAGCCCGGATCAAGGTCGCCCGGATCCACGTCCGGGTCGCCGATACCCGCCGGGACTGGCTGCACAAAGAATCCACTCGCATCATCCGCGACAGCCAAGCGGTATACGTGGAGGACCTGTGCGTGTCCGGTCTGGGCCGGACCCGGCTGGCCAAGTCCGTGCACGACGCGGGCTGGTCGGCATTCACCGGAATGCTGGAGTACAAGGCGCGTAAGCACGGGCGTACGTTTGCCCGGATCGGCCGGTTCGAGCCGACCTCGCAGACCTGCTCGGCGTGCGGAGCGAAGGACGGACCGAAGCCGCTCAGCATCCGCGCGTGGACCTGTGCGGCGTGCGGAACGGTACACGACCGAGACGTGAACGCGGCCCGGAACATAGCCGCCCTGGGACGCAGGGAGGCTCGAAACGTCTGCGGAGGGACCGTAAGACCGGGGCTTGCCCCGGCTGGACCCGGTGAAACAGAAACCCTCCGAGGTGCCGCATGAGCGGCACGGCAGGAATCCCCGCGCCTTCAGGCCGGGGAGGACGTCAAACGGGAATCACGAACCGGGGCCGGAGTCGCGACGAATGACCGAGTGCCATGAGTGAGCCTCCGTTTCCGGCCGGTCACAACCAACCCGAGATGGTGTGGCGGCGGAAGTTCTTGCGCATCACGGCGGGCGGAACAGCGGGGCTGGCGGCGTGGTCCGTGCTGAGTGCTCTGGCGCCAGCAGCGCGAGCGGCGGCCAGCCCCCCTCGGGGACCCGCGGCGAGGACCGTCTCGTTCGACACCGGCTGGCTCTTCGGGGTGGCATCGGCGGGCAGCGACCTGCCCGGTTTCGACGACAGCGCCTTCGCCGCCGTGACGTTGCCGCACACGGTGGCGCCCCTGTCCTGGCAGAACTGGGACCCGTCGGCCTGGGAGCAGGTCTGGGTGTACCGGAAACACTTCGACGCGCCGTCCGGCACCGACGGCATGCGGGTGTTCCTCGACTTCTCGGCCGCCATGACCCGCTCCACGGTCACGCTGAACGGGGTTAAGGTGGCCGATCACCTCGGCGGTTACCTGCCGTTCAGCGCCGAGATCACCAGAGCGCTGCTCCCGAGCGGGAACGTGCTGGCGGTCACCCTGGACTCCACCTTCAACCTCGACGTGCCGCCGGACCGGCCGGCGCCGTACCTCAGCACCTCGGTGGACTTCTGGCAGCCAGGGGGGATCTACCGCGATGTGCGGCTGCGAACGGTGCCCCTAGTCTTCCTGACCGATGTGTTCGCCCAGCCGGCTAATGTCCTGGACCCTGCCGCCCGGCAGGTCGTGGTGCGGGGCACAGTGGATGCCGCTCTCGTCCTGCCGGGCAACGTGCAGGTCGCGATCGAACTGCTCGACGATGGCCGCACGCTCGCTTCCGTCCAGGTGCCGGTGACGATCACCGGGGCGGGCCGGGTGACGGTGACCGCGACGCTGGCCGGGCTCGGCGACATCACCTTGTGGGAGATCGGCCATCCGAAGCTGTACCACGTGGTGGCGACGCTGCTGGTGAATGGCAGCCCGGTGCACGATTACCGGGTGCGGATCGGTTTCCGCGAGGCTACGTTCTCACTCGACGGGTTCTGCCTCAACGGCCGCCAGGTCAAGCTGTTCGGGGTCAACCGGCACCAGTTCTTCCCGTTCGCAGGCGGGGCGATGCCCGCCCGGGTGCAGGCCAGGGACGCCGAGATCATCCGGTACGAGCTGAACTGCAACATGGTGCGCTGCTCGCATTACCCG
>Ga0302325_10003838_pt1 | contig 35113 bp, 25 predicted proteins | sample Palsa_T0_2_FD_201948 | JGI IMG/M metagenome (GOLD analysis project Ga0302325, IMG submission 201948) | Peat permafrost microbial communities from Stordalen Mire near Abisko, Sweden - Palsa_T0_2 | ecosystem: Environmental > Terrestrial > Soil > Palsa > Peat permafrost | place: Sweden: Abisko...
AGCCGCATTGGCAACCGATGTGTGCGCCGACGCGGCGGACATCCACGCTGGGCTTTTCCGCGGCGGTTTCGGCGAAGGCGACGGAACATGCGGCGATGACAAGGAGGGCGGCCAATCTTGTCCGCGGCCAGCTCTCAGCCGGCTCTGGCCGCCTAAAAGGCGGCTGCGGGCAGGATTGCCCGCCCTCCACTGCTCGAAGCGGGCTATTTCGGAACTTCCGCATATCTACTAGTAATCCCGACCACTTCGGTGCGGGCGTATTGCATCTTGATTTTGCTGGGAACCAGGCACACCAGCGTGCCGCCGATCAGCACCAGGCCGCCGATCCAGATCCAGGAGACCAGCGGGAAAATGTAGGCCTGGATCACGGCGCGCACGCCATCGTCCGACATACCGCCGAAGTTGAGGTACAGATCTTCGTTGAGGCGGGGGCGCACGCCTACCTCGGAAGTACCCTGGCGGCTGGCTTTATAGAAACGCTTTTCGGGTTTGAGCGTGCCAAGCACATCGCCGCCGCGAGAGACCTGCACGGTAGCGCGATGCCAGTTGTAGTTGGCGTTTTCACCTTCCTTAAGATCCACAACCTTGAGATCGTAGTGCCCCAGCGCCAGGGTATCGCCTACGTTCATTTCCTTGACGTCCTTCTTTTGGAACGCATTGCCCGTGAATCCGATGAACATGAGCACGATACCCATGTGGACCAGATAGCCGCCGTAGCGGCGGGTGTTGCGATGGGTCAACTCGACGGTGGCGCGCAGCAGATTCATGTTGTTCTTGGCGGCGATGGCACGGCCGCCTTTGTAGAACTCCATCAGCACAGTGAGGGCGACGAAGAGACAGAAGCCGAAAGAAATCAGCGCGTAGAAGCTACGCACGCCGGCGCCCAGCAGCGCGACAACCAGAACCAGGGAGGCAATGCCAGGCCACTGGAAGTTACGGCGCAGGCTTTCCCATGAGGTGCGGCGCCAGGCGAAGAGGGGACCGACTCCCGTGAGGATCAGGAGAAACAGCCCAATGGGGATCATCAGTTTGTTGAACCAGGCCGAATCAAGGCTGATCTTCTCGCCGGAGACGGCTTCCGAGATGACCGGGAACAAGGTACCCCAGAGCACCGCAAAGCAGCTTGCCAGGAGGATCAAGTTATTGAACAGGAAACTGGATTCGCGGGAGATCACGCTCTCCAGCTCGGATTCGCTCTTAAGGTACTGGAGCCTGTCGATGATCAAATAAGCAATGCCAGCTATGCAGATAGCCAGGAATGAGAAGAAGTACTTGCCGAGGGGGCCTTGCGCAAAAGCGTGTACGGAGCTGACCAAACCGGTGCGAGTGAGCGAGGTGCCGAAGATACAAAGGAGGAAGGTGGTGGAAATCAGCACGATGTTCCATACCTTCATCATGCCTTTCTTCTCCTGCATCATGACGGAGTGGAGGAATGCGGTACCGCTGAACCAGGGCAGCAGCGAAGCGTTCTCGACGGGGTCCCAACCCCAATAGCCGCCCCATCCGAGCACGTGATAGGCCCAGGCCATCCCGAGCATGACGCCGGTGCTCTGGAAGAGCCAGGTCACGAGGGTCCAGCGGCGGGTGGTGTGGATCCAGGCGTCGCCGGGCTGACGGGTGATGAGCGAGGCGATGGCGAAGGCGAAGGGCACCGTGAAGCCGACGTAGCCGAGGTAAAGCATTGGCGGGTGGATGGCCATCGCCGGATACTGCAAGAGCGGATTCAAACCGTTGCCGTCCGGCACCGCGGTGATGGCGCCTTCCATCGCTAACATCTTGAATGCGCTGACCACGAAGTTATTCAGGAACAGGAAGAAGGTCTGCACGAACATGAGCACGCCGACTACGTAAGCCATAATGTCGCGGTGCTTCCGGCGGTTGGTGAAAACCACCACGGCGGAGTAAGTGGAGAGCAGCCAACTCCAGAAGAGCAGCGAGCCTTCCTGTCCGCCCCACCAGGCGGCGAACTTATAAAGCGGCGGCATGCTGCGATTACTGTGCTGGGCCACATAGGAAAAACGGAAGTCGCCCGTGAGGAGAGCAAAGACCAGAATGCCGGAAGCGACGGAGAGGAGCGCCCAAACGGAGTAGACGGCGCGCTCGCCGCTAACTATCAAAAAGGGCTTGTGGCGGATACGGCCGACAACGGATGCGAGTAAGGCGTAGATAGCGGCGCAAAACGCCAGAAGTACAGCCAGGGATGCCACGTTTTCCATGCGTCGGCCTCTCTAAGTTGTCTTATTGATGGGGAGCGCCGGTGCGGCACGCAACTGACCCGGCTTGGCTTCGTATTTGGAAGCGCATTTCGCCTGAACTTTGCCGGCAAGGAAAACGCCATCGCGGCCCATGCGGCCGTCGGCGAGGGCTTGCGCGCCGTCGCGAAAGGTGTCGGGGAGGGGGTCGGAACCGGTGTAGGCCACTCTCAGCTTCTGTTTGTCCTGGGTGAGGGTGAAGTTAACCTGTCCATTGGCGTGCCGGATAGACCCCATTTCGACGTCGCCCGCGACGCGGAGGCGTTCTGTGAAAGCGCGGTCGCCCATTTGGCCGACCTCGGAAATAGTTTTGTAGTATGTTTTGGTTTCGCCGACTCCGGTGCTGGCGAGCCAGACCAGGGCGGCGATTACAACCGCGATCAAAACGGCGAATTTCCCGTATTTTCTCATAACCATCCCTCTGAAGCACTAGTATATCTGAAAACGTAGCGGATAGCTGGGCCGCTGGGTTTGGGTGCTGGGTTTCGGATTCCGATGTGTCGGAATCGCCGGAAGATATTGGTTCCACGGAGATACCTCCGGTTTTCCATTCGCTTGAATGATTTTTCTTTGTGCGTGGCTTGCAGCGTTTGCAGGTCTTCAGGCAGCCGGACCAGTCGCGCTGGAGGCGGTTTTAATAGCGGGAGAGTTTGTCCGGGGCCTGCTCGCCCTCGCAATCGACATGATAGGCCCAAAATTGCAGGTCGCCAGAGCCATCTCGAGTGTGCTCTTTGGGCAGCGTTTTGAAACGCGGCCGCAGGTCGAGTGGCCGACTTCAATGCGGACGATGCGAGGGAGGCGATGCGGGGCGACGGCTATGTGTTCGACCAGGTCCTCCGCGACAAAGTATCCCCAGGGGATTTCCCGCCGGCGTAGTGTGATAAACTACCCCCGACCTGGAGGTCACATGCGTCCTCTCAACAAAAGCCGTTTCCTCGTTGCTTGTTTCCTGTGCTCCGTGGCTGTCGCCAGCGCGCAGCAGATCCAGAGCGCCAACACACCTACCGTCGTTCCCAGACTCCTGCATTTCGCCGGATCCTTTCGACCCCCGGTGAGCCAGCCCGCGGGGACGATCGGCGCCACTTTCGCGATCTATAGCGAACAGGAAGGCGGCACTCCCCTGTGGACCGAAGATCAGAACGTCGAGCTGGACGCCAATGGCAATTACACGGTGTTGCTCGGCGCGACGAAGAACGCAGGGGTGCCGCCGGAGTTGTTTGCGGGCGGCGAAGCACGCTGGTTGCAGGTGAAATTCTATGAGCCGGGTGAGGTGGACCTGCCGCGGGTATTGCTGGTGAGCGTGCCGTATGCGCTGAAAGCTGGGGATGCCGATACGCTGGGGGGCAAGCCCGCGTCGGCTTACCTATTGGCTGGCTTGTATACTTCGGCGCAGCCATCCGAAGCAGCGCAGCCCGCCCCGTCGGCGACGGCCGTGGCTGCCAAGACAGGCGCAGCCGTAATGCCGGCCTTTACGAGCACCGGAACAACCAATTACGTCCCCGAGTTCACCGATACATTCGGCGATATTGGCAACTCCGTGATGTATCAGAACGGCAGCAACATCGGCGTGGGGACCACCGCGGGGGCCATATCCATGGACATCCGTCCAACCGCCACCTCTCCTTTCGCACAGCTCGGAGTGGCGCAGACTGTCGACTATATGACCTTGTTCGCTTCCGATACCTATGGTCCGGCGTTTTACTGGGATCCCACAAAAGCTCTGCGCTTCGGTAAGGGGGGCACCGGGTTGTATAACGCGAATGGATTTACGGAGTACATGAGGATTCAGCCGAACGGATACGTGGGTATCGGCACGCTGACGCCGGCCGCCACGCTGGAGGTCAACGGCAATGCACAAGTGGACGGCAATATCACCTTGAGCGGGAACCTGGTGGCCTCAGGCAGCGGCGGTCCCCTGATTCAGGCTCCCAACAACGGGTCGGGCAACTTCAGCGCGGGCCTGACGGCTCTGCCTGCCGGTACGACCGGAACAGGTAACACTGCCGTTGGAGACCAGGCACTTTCGGCCAACACAACGGGCATCGACAACGTCGCCCTGGGAGCGAATGCGCTGCATGCCAATACCACTGGCGGAGGCGGGACGGCGGTCGGGTACCTTGCGCTTGCCGGCAATACAACAGGAGCCGGCAACACGGCCATGGGATACGCCGCGCTTCAGTTCAACAGCACGGGCAGTTCTAATACCGCCTTTGGCCATGGTGCGCTGAACTCGAACACTACAGCCGGCGCCAACACGGCCGTAGGTAACGGCGCGCTGGCCCTCAATACAACGGGAGCCGGCAACACGGCCACCGGATACTCCGCGCTTACGGCCAACACCACGGGCGCCTCTAATACAGCCGTTGGCGATGGTGCGCTGCTCTCGAATACCACGGCCGCCGCCAACACGGCAGTGGGAAACGGCGCGATGGCCCTCAATACAACGGGAGCCAGCAACACGGCGACGGGATACTTCGCGCTTACGGCCAACACCACAGGCGGCTCTAATACAGCCGTTGGCGATGGTGCGCTGCTCGCGAACACAACCGGTGGCGCGAACACGTCGGTGGGGTTCGGCGCCCTCGACAATGTCAGCCTCACTGCCGGCACGGGTAACACTGCCTTGGGTTACGGTGCTGGCGGCAACCTTACCTCCGGTGGCGAAAACATTTACATCGTAAACGCCGGTGTCAGTAGTGAGTCCGGCGCCATCCGCATTGGAACCGCACCCGCCCAGACCTCCACTTACATCGCGGGGATCTACGGCGTCAATACGAGTGGAATCCCAGTCTACATTAATAGCAATGGACAACTGGGCACCGTCTCGTCCTCCCGGCGCTACAAGGAAGACATCCAGGATATGGCGGACGCCAGCAGCGGGTTGATGCGCCTGCGGCCAGTCACCTTTCGCTACAAGAAGCAGTTTAGCGACGGGTCGAAGCCGATCCAATACGGGCTTATCGCAGAGGAAGTCGCGGAGGTTTATCCGGACTTGGTGGCGCGCACTGCCGACGGGCAAATCGAGACGGTAAAGTACCAGGTGCTGGACTCCATGCTGTTGAACGAGTTGCAGAAGCAGAAGGAGCAGATCCGTTCTCTCGAAGAGCGGTTGGCGAAGCTGGAAGCCGCGCTCGAAGGAACCGCCGCGACGGCTTCGTCCCGTTAAGCGGTCCGAGTGTGATAAAGTGGCCGCTGACCTGGAGGTCACATGCGTCCACTCTTCAAGAGCCGGTTACTCGTTGCTTGTTTCCTGTGCTCCGTGGCTGCCGCCAGCGCGCAGCAGACACAGAGCGCTAACACACTTACCGCCGTTCCCAAACTCGTGCATTTCGCTGGATCTTTCCACTCCCCGGTGGGCCAGCCCGCGGGGATGATTGGCGCAACTTTCGCGATATATAGCGAACAGGAAGGCGGTACGCCCCTGTGGACCGAAGATCAGAACGTCGAGCTGGATGATGTCGGCAATTACACGGCGTTGCTCGGCGCGACCAAGAACGGAGGGGTGCCGCCGGAGCTATTTGCCGCTGGCGAAGCACGCTGGCTGCAGGTAAAATTCTATGCGCCGGGCGAAGTGGACCTGCCGCGGGTATTGCTGGTGAGCGTGCCGTATGCGCTGAAAGCCGGGGATGCCGACACGCTGGGGGGAAAGCCCGCGTCGGCTTACCTATTGGCTGGCTTGTCAGCCGCTGCGCAGCCGTCTGAAGCAGCGCAGCCCGCCCAGCCGGAGGCCGCGGTGTCGGCCCGGACAACGGCGACCGTACGACCGGCCTTTACGAGCACCGGAACAACCAATTACATCCCCAAGTTTACCGACACATCCGGCGACGTGAGCAACTCCGGGATGTATCAGAACGGCAGCAACATCGGCGTAGGGACGACCGCGGCAGGCATATCGATGGACATCCGTCCCACCGCCACTTCTCCTTTCGCACAGCTCGGAGTGGCGCAGACTGTCGACTATATGACCTTGTTCGCTTCCGATACCTATGGTCCGGCATTCTTCTGGGATCCTGCGAAAGCCCTGCGGTTTGGCAAGGGGGGTACGGGACTGTACAACGCGAATGGATTCATCGAGTATATGCGGATTCAGCCGAATGGGTACGTGGGCATCGGCACGCAGGCGCCGGCGGCGACGCTGGAGGTCAATGGCAACGCGCAGGTGGACGGCGGGAGCATATTGGCGAGCGGCAGCGTGCCAGTAATTCAATTTCCCAGCAATGCGTCAAACAACTTCAGCGCCGGCTTAGGGGCCCTGCCGCCCAGCACGACCGGGAACACAGACACGGCTGTTGGCGATGGAGCGCTTCATGTCAATACAACTGGCTCTGGCAACACGGCCGTCGGTCTGGATGCGCTAGCCCTGAACACAACAGGCTCTTCGAATACGGCCACCGGTGCCCAGGCGCTGATCTTCAACACGACCGGAACCAACAACACGGCCACCGGTAACGGCGCGCTGGACTTCAACACCACCGGGAGCGCCAACACGGCCAGCGGTACCCTCGCCTTGCTGAACAACTTCACCGGCAGTAACAACATCGCCATCGGGTACGAAGCGGGATACAACGTCGCCGGCAGCAATAACATCGACATTGGCAGCCAGGGCTCCGGCGGCGACAGCGGTGTCATCCGCATCGGAACCGAGGGCACTCAGACGTCCGCTCTTGTCGCGGGAATCTACGGCGTCAATACGAGTGGAATCCCTGTCTACGTCAACAGCAGCGGGCAACTCGGCACTGTCTCGTCATCCCGGCGCTACAAGGATGACATCCAGGATATGGCGGACGCGAGCAGCGGGTTGATGCGCCTGCGTCCAGTGACCTTCCGTTACAAGAAGCAGTTCAACGATGGGTCCAAGCCGATGCAGTACGGGCTGATCGCCGAAGAAGTCGCCGAGGTTTATCCGGATCTGGTGGCGCGCACAGCCGACGGGCAAATCGAGACGGTAAAGTACCAGGTGCTGGACTCCATGCTGCTGAACGAACTGCAGAAGCAGAACACCATGATCGCGGCGCAGAAGGACCAGATCGGGGCGCAGGAACGGCACATCCGCTCTCTCGAAGAGCGGTTGGCGAGGGTGGAAGCCGCACTCGAAGGAACCGCCGTGACCGCTTCGTCTCGCTAGGCGATCCGAGGGAGCCTCCGCGGGTCGCCCGCCACCGGCTCGCCATCGCCATTCGTGCGCGGGTGCTTATTAACCGGCTAACGATTTCGGCGGACGGCGTCTAACCCTTTCTGGAATCGGGAGTTAGCGTCCGTCAAAACATTAGACCGGTTAATAAGCACCCTTCGTGCGCTACGCGTGCGCTACAGCTATGCCAGATGTCTACAAGTTTCCCCTTGTACGGATGGTGATAAGGTGGGGAGTAACAGTTCAGGCACCCTAGTCGATTTTGCTGGACAAATCGCGCCGGATCGGCTACTGTATGGTGGATGAGTGCGCGGCACCGCGACCAGCAGACGAACGATCTGTCACGGGAAATCGAACGGCTGCGCCAGGAGCTAGCCGATAAGGATCAGCAGATCCAGGGACTGGCCGAGCAGGTCTCTGAGCAGCAGAAGCAGATCGCGGATGCCGAGAAGCAGATCGCGGATTTGGAGCGTCAACTGGCGCTCCATAAGCAGAACTCCACGAATTCCTCCAAACCGCCTTCCTCCGATGGACTGGCGGGCGAACCCCGAGAGCGGGGCCGGCGGAAGAAGAGCCGGCGGAAGCCGGGTGGACAGCCCGGCCATCGCGGAGTGCACCGGCCTCTGGTACCAGCCGAAAGAGTCGACGAGATGCGGCCCCTTCTGCCGGAGCAGTGCCAGCATTGCGGCCAAGCCCTGCCGGCGGAGATCGAGCAAGTGCAGACCACCGGCACGGTGCAGCGGCATCCAGTGACCGAGTTGCCACCCATCCAAGCTCGCATCATCGAATATCAGTGCCATCGGGTAATCTGTCCACAGTGCGGCGAGAGCACGCGGGCGACGGTGCCAGAGGAAGCCTTGGGGCACTTCGGCCCACAATTGGCGGCGCTGATCGCCTATCTGACGGTGGTGTGCCGGATGCCGCGCCGGGTGGTGGAAGGGCTGCTGGGGCAGGTTCTGGGCATCGAGATCAGCTTGGGAAGCACGCAGAAGTGCTGGGAAGAAGCCAGTCAGGCGGTGGCTGCTCCGTGCCAGGAACTGGAACGGCAATTGAAGGATGAACCCGTATTGAACGTGGATGAGACGGGCTGGCGGACCAATGGCGCGAAGCGCTTCCTGTGGGCTTTCGTGGCGGCGCGGTACGTGGTCTACACGGTGGCGGCCACCCGCGGCAGCGCAGTGTTGATCCGTCTGCTGGGAGCCGTCTTCCAGGGCGTGCTGTGCAGCGACGGTTTCAGCGTGTACTGGAAGGATCACTCCGGCAAAACCGCAGTTCTGCTGGCGCACCTGAAACGCAATCTGCTGGGGATTGTGGAGTTCACCAAGAATAGCGCGGTGGAGATTCTGCCGCGACGCGCTGGCCGAGCATGCCAGACTATTCCGGCTCTGGCACAAGTTTCGCGGCGGTCGGATTGATCGCGGCCAACTCCGGCTACGTTCCCTCCCGATCCAAAAGCGGATTTTTGCGTTGGCCGAGCGGCATTTGGACAGTCCCCACCGTGAGGTCCGCAACCTCGCCACGGCTCTGTTTGAGCACACAATGAGCGGCTGTTCACCTTCCTTGATCGGGAGGGCGTTGATCCCACCAACAACAGCCCTGAACGAGCGCTGCGCACCGGCGTGCAGTGGCGCAAAATCTGCTTCGGCAACCGTAGCGCTGAGGGCGAGTCGGCCACCGCTCGTTTGTTGACGGTCGCCGAAACCTGTGATCTTCAGCGCCTTAACATTCTGGCATATCTTTCCGCCGCGATTGCGTGCCATCGCCGCGGCCGGCAGGCCGCCTCGCTGCTGCCCCGATAGGGACCACCTGAACTGTTACCGGAAATCTCGGAGGGACAAACAATAGATCAAGTCGCCGCGACCCTGGGACAGCCTTCGAAAAAGGCCAAGGTCGGGACCAAAGAAATTTACTATTACAAGGACTTAAAAGTGACTTTTGTCAACAGCAAAGTGAAAGACGTGCAGTAGCCACGCGGCGGGGGCACTGCGCTAGGGCGCAGCCTTACGGGTTTCCGCCGCACAAACTCACCGAAGTGGCAGGAAGGAAACGGAAATCGACGAGAAAGCTGGGTTAATTAAGGCTGGTTAAGGTGCGGCCCGCCATGTCATCCCCATGTCATCCCATGCAAGTACACGACGGTACGGAACAGCATTTCGTAGAATCAACTACATAGCACCGGGCAGGATGGGGCCGGACGGCGCCAATCGTCTTCGATTCCCGTTAGCGCTACCAACGTTTCAATAAATTACAACCAGATCCATCCTGATTCCCGTACTTCGATGGTGAGTTCGTCTTCCCGGATGATGTGGACAGTCCCCCCGGCCTCAACGCTGAAGCGGCCGGAGCGCGCAGCGCTCTGAATCGCACCCGCCAAAAACGCGCCCGACGGTGCATCCCCGCACGCCGACTGAAACCGTCGCCTGGGCCCCGGCCTTTATATGCCTTGACACGCATATGCTCTGTGTAGTATATCAAGAGAGTGGAATCCGTGTTCGAAATCATTGCGGAGCCAAGCCGCCGCGCGATACTGAGCCTCCTGGTCTCGTCCCAGCAGTCGGTTGGAGAGCTTGAGCGTCAGCTTCGTATGCCGCAGCCGACTGTGTCAAAGCACCTGCGAGTGTTGCGCGAGGCCGGTTTCGTAGAATCCACGGTGGACGCACAGCGCCGTCTCTACCGACTGACGCCAGAACCGCTTCAGGAGGTGGATGCCTGGCTGGCGCCGTTCCGCCGGTTCTGGTCCGCTCACGTAGATGCTCTCGAACGCCACCTCGACCGCATGGATCAATCCACACCAACGGAAAAAAGACAAAGGAGAAGACGACGCGGCCCAAACCGCGAACGTGACAAAGGAGAAACGAAATGAAAATCAAAGTGACCAGCATATACGTGGACAACCAGGACAAGGCCCTGCGCTTCTATGTGGAGGTATTGGGCTTTGCCAAGAAAGCCGATTTCAGTCAGGGCCCATTTCGCTGGCTGACCGTGGCCTCGCCCGAGGAGCCGGACGGCACTCAGTTGCAGTTGGCGCTGAACGACAACCCCGCGGCTAAAGCGTATCAGCAGGCGATCTTTCAACAGGGCCAGCCCGCGACCAACTTCTTCACCGACGACGTCAAGGGCGACTACGAGCGGATCAAGGCCCGCGGCGCCGAATTCACAATGCCGCCCACCGCCGTGACCGGCTCGACCATTGCGATGCTGAACGACACCTGCGGCAACCTCATTCAGCTCACCCAACTGGCACGCTGGTAAGGGCGGCCGTTTCGCAGGATGGCAGCCACAAGGAGAAGAAGATGACCGATCGCGGGCAGTACACACCGGGTCCGGCCAGCGGGGCGCAGATACGAAAGGACGGAGCGAAGTGGACGCTCATCCTCGTCAGAGAATTGCGGCACTCGCCGGAAAAAGTCTGGCAGGCGCTTACCGACCCGGCGCACCTGCGCGAGTGGGCTCCCTTTGAAGCCGATGGGAGCCTGGGTACGGTTGGATCCACGGTGAAGCTCACCACGGTGGGAGCGCCCGCGCCGCACGTTTCCGAAACAACAGTGACGCGAGCCGACGCTCCCGAGGTGCTGGAGTACAACTGGGGTGAGCACGATATGCGGTGGAAACTCGAAGCCTTTGGTGGCGGCACGCGCCTGACGCTGTGGACCAACATCGATCGCCGCTTCATCTCAATGGGCGCCGCCGGGTGGCACATTTGTTTCGATGTTCTGGACCGGCTTCTCAGCGGAACTCCCATCGGCCGCATGGTCGGCCCCGACGCCATAAAGTTCGGCGGCTGGCAGCGATTGAATGCCGAGTACGCCAAGCAGTTCGGTATTGAACTGCCCAACCGGCCGCCTCAGGCGGCTCAAAAGTCGTGACGCAGGACAAACTAATCATGAAAGAAGCCATCAATGTCCTTCGACGACTTATTTCGAAGAGACCGGCCTAAGAACACGCTGCCGGAGGCATAGAGATCCAATGCATCCATCGGAACGTATTGACGAGCTGATTGCAAAACTCACAGACTGGCGTGGCAAAACGCTCGCCGGCATCCGCAAGAGCATCCTTGAGGCCGACCGGGAGATCATCGAGGAATGGAAGTGGATGGGAAGCCCAGTGTGGTCTCGCGACGGAATCATCGCCGTCGGCAATGCCCACAAAGATAAGGTGAAGCTTACCTTTTCCCACGGGGCGAGCCTCCCAGATCCCGACCAGCTCTTCAACGCGGGCCTCGGAGGCAACGCGTGGCGAGCGATCGATCTTTTCGAGGGCGATAAGATTAATGAGCGTGCTCTAAAGAATCTCGTCCGTGCCGCCGTCGATTACAATCGGATCAAATTGAAGAGCAAGGCGCCCGCGGGTACTCGAGCGAAAGTACATAAAAGCAAAAAGTGATGGCGCGAACCGCTGCTGTTGGCGCCCCATTGCGTAATCCCGCGTTCCAACGGCTTTGGCTGGGGCTGAGCATCTCGTATCTCGGGGACCAGTTCATCATCATCGCCCTGCTCTGGTTCGTGCTGCAGTTGACCGGTTCTGGCGCCGCGGTGGGCCTCGTCATCCTGTGCTTCGACCTCCCCGGCGTCCTCACCGGCGCGGTCCTCGGGCGTCTGCAGGATCGCTACCAGCCGCGGCTGGTGATGGGCTTCGACAACCTCGCCCGAGCGGCGCTCATCGCGGCGATTCCCACGCTCTACGCCTTGGGACGGTTGCAGCTCTGGCACGTCTTCGTGCTGGCGTCGCTGGCCGGTGCGCTCTCGCCGGCAACCACGGCTGGGGTACGGGCGTTTGTGCCGCACCTGGTGGACGACGCCGCCCTCCATCGCGGCAATGCGCTCACCGCGGCCAGCCTGCAATTTTCGTATCTCGCCGGCCCGGTGGCAGCAGGCTTCGCCGTCGCCAGGTTCGGCGGTCCCTGGGCGCTGTTCATCGACGCCGCCAGCTTCTTGCCGATGGGCCTGCTAGCGCTGACCCTGCCCATGATCGATCGCGAGCCGCGGGTCGCACAGCTTGCGGCAGCCAATCGCCGGCTCGCCCGCAAAGGCGCGCCGGCGCCTAAAATCCTTGAAATAACTGCCCGCGCGCCGTTTTGCGGGCTGTTACGAGAAAGCTTCGGCGCGCTGTTCAGCCAGTCCTACGTGCCCGCGCTCACGCTCCTCTCGCTGGTGGAGTTAGTTTATGCAGACCGCGACGAAGCGCAGATTTACGGCGCCACTGTGGAATGACGCGCTGGTTTTTCCGGGCCACGCATCATCGTGCACCATGCATCATCGGATGGCCTCCCAACGCGCGCCGCGCCCCCGGCCCACAAGTCTAACTTGGCCGGCCTTCTTCATTTCCGCCAGAACCTTTTTAATAAGTTGTGAGCTGGCCGCCGGCAACTGTGCAACCATATCGGCTAATGTGAAAGGCTCCACTTGGCCAAGCACAGTCTGGCGAATCAGGTCGCTCTTTGCGGGGCGCGCTTCGACCGATTCGATCTGGCGTTGGAACTCCCGGTAGGCGCCTCGCAGCGTGCCCAGGAAATAGTTCCACCATGGGATGATCTCGTTCTTGCCTTCGTGCCACCCTTGGGAGCACAGCTTGAGAGTCCGGTAATACTCTTCCTTGCTGTCTTCGATCAGCCGCTCCAGGCTGATATACCGAGCCACTAGAAAGCCCTGAGATTGCAGCAGCAGAGCCGTGGCCAGCCGGGAGACGCGGCCATTGCCGTCACGAAAAGGGTGGATACAAAGGAGGTCGAGGACGAATGTTGCCACGATCAACAGCGGCGGAACGCGTTCTTCATCGGTGGCGGCGCGATACCTGCGGCACAGCATTTCCACGGCCGCAGGCGTCTTTTTGGCGGAGACTGGCACGAATCGAAGTTGAGGCTCCCCACTCGGCAGGATTTCGAAGATCTCGTTGTCTCGCTTCTTCCATTCGCCGTCGTCTCCCGAAGATCCGCCCTGGGCAAGCGCGTGCAGCCGGCGGATCACATCCGGTGTAATCGCAACCCGGCGTTTTCGCGAGTAAATCCAATCCAGCGCCGATCGATACCCGGCCAGTTCTTCCTCGGAGCGGTCGCGCGGCCGGGCCCTCCCAATGACCAGCGGACGCAGGCGGTTCGGCGGAACCGTAATGCCCTCGATTCGATTCGACGATTCGACGCTTTGGACGATCGCCTGTTCGCGCAACACTACAAGCACCTCAGGCTTCTGCCGGATCCAAAGGTCCTGTTTTCCGCGCGCTTCCATGCACGCGCCGAGAAGCCAGCCGGTTCCTAGCGGGATCTCCAAACCGGCCAGCTTGCCGGGGTCGAGTGTCAGCATTTCCAGTTTCTTTAGGGCCTCAGTAGCTTAATAATAGCTTATTGCGTGGCGAGTAGCCAATTCGGGATTGCAGGCTGTAAACCGCCCAGGCATAGGGGCGGTCAAGCCCGCAGCCCGCTCCATTCTTCAGCCACCACAATGGAATTGGCCGGATTGCGGGGGTCGTACTTCACACAGATAGCCCCCAGTAAAGCGACGCCGTCGGGCATGAATGGCTTCAGCCTGGAAACGTCCTGGGAGGCGGTGTATTCCACGCCGCGCACCGCGTAGGAATAGACCAGCAGATCGTCATGGATGTCCACCAGATTCGCGTCGCCCATCTTGCCCGCGTAAAGTAACATCAACCGGCGGCGGCGTTCCTTGTCATCGGCAGAGATCCGGGAACGCAGCCAGGCGCGCACGCCGATGGTTGCGAGCAGGACAACCAAGACGCCCAGCAGCGCCCCGGTAATGCCATTAGCCGCTGTGAACACCGTCTCCGCCGCTAACCGGCGACCGGGGTTTCCTGGAACACCTTGGCCCAGTCCTTGAGGAACTGATCGAGACCCTTATCGGTAAGCGGATGATTGAAGAGCATATCCAGCACCTTGAAAGGCATGGTGCCGATGTGCGCGCCCGCCAGTGCCGCATCGATCACGTGCGTCGGCGACCGTAGCGAAGCGGCCAGCACTTGAGTCTTGAAACCGTGGATCTTGTAAATCTGGCAGATGTTCTTGATCAGATCCATACCGGTCCAGCCAATGTCGTCTAGCCGGCCCACGAAGGGGCTCACGATGTAGGCGCCGGCCTTGGCGGCCAGCAGGGCCTGCCCGGGCGAGAAGCACAGCGTAACGTTGACGCGGATGCCGTCTTTGCTCAGGATCGAGGTAGCCTTGATGCCATCCCGCGTCAGCGGGCATTTCACGACCACGTTCTTGTGCAAGCGGGCCAACTCGCGGCCCTCCCGGACCATTTGGCCGGCTTCGGTGGACACCACTTCGGCGCTGATATCGCCATCCACGATGTCGCAGATGAGCCGGATTTGGTCCTCGATGGGCCGGCCTTCTTTGGCGATGAGCGTCGGATTGGTCGTCACGCCATCGACAATGCCCCAATTGGCGCCCTTTTTCAAATCGTCCAGGTTGGCGGTATCCAGAAAAAACTTCACGGTTGCACCCTCCAGTTCTTTAGGATTATAGCATTCGGACGGACACGCCCGGTGTTAAGCGCCCAACAGGTCGAGGTAACGCGCCACCGCTTCAATACCCCGGTAGAAGTTCGGGAGATGCAACTTCTCATTCGGGGCGTGCAGGTTGTCGTCCGGTAGCCCGAAGCCCATCATCACGCTGGGAATGCCGAGGCTCTGCTCGAAAGCGGCGACGATGGGAATCGAGCCGCCGGAACGGATATAGACGGTGGGCTTGCCGAAGACTTCGGACATGGCATCGGCCGCGGCGTGTATAAAGCGGTTGTCGGGGTTCACCAGCGAGGGCGGCGCCGAGTGGATCGCCTTCAACTCCGCGGTTACGCCGCGCGGGCAGGCCTTCGCGATCGCCTGCTTCAATTGTTCCGCGGCTTCCTTGGGGTCCTGATCGGCCACCAGCCGGGTGCTGATCTTGGCCACCGCGCGCGCTGGGATGACGGTCTTGGCGCCTTCGCCCGTGAAGCCGCCGCGGATGCCGTGGACCTCAAACGTGGGCCGCGCCCATAGCCGCTCGAACAACGGGATCCCCGGTTCGCCCACCAACTCGCGCGCGCCCATCTCTTTTTTCATATAGTCGCGCTCATCGAAGGGCAGGCGGGCCCAAGCCTCGCGCTCCTTGTCGCTGGGCGGGACAACCCGGTCGTAGAAGCCCGGAATATGAATGTGGCCGTCCCTGTCCTTCAACGTGCCGATGATTTCGGCGACCGCCTGCAAAGGGTTGGGAGCCGCGCCGCCATAGACGCCCGAGTGCAGATCGTGATTGGCGCCTTCCACGTGCAGTTCGGCGTACACCATGCCGCGCAGCCCCACGCAGATGGTGGGCAGCTCCGACGCGAACATCTCGGTATCGCAGATGACGGCCGCGTCGCATGCCAGTCGCGCGGGCTTGTTTCCCACGTAGCTTTCGATGTGCTCGCCGCCGGTTTCTTCCTCGCCCTCGATCAGGAATTTCACGTTCACCGGCAGCTTGCCGCGGGTCTTCAGCAGGCCTTCCACGGCTTTGATCAGGATGTAAGTCTGGCCCTTGTCGTCGGAGGAACCCCGCGCGAAGATATCCTGGCCGCGCACCTCCGGCTCAAAGGGCGGCGACTTCCATTCGTCCAGCGGATCGGGCGGCTGCACGTCGTAGTGGCCGTACAGCAGCAGCGTGGGCTTGCCCGGCGCGCCGGTCCACTCGGCGAACACCAGCGGATTGCCTTCGCCTTCGATCAGTTCGCCGGTAAGCCCCGCGGCGAGCAGCTCGTTCAGGGCGAATGCGGCGGCGCGCAGGATGTCGGGCTTGTGCTCGGAAAGCGTGCTGATGCTGGGAATGCGCAGCCACGTCTTCAGCCCTTCGAGAAAGGCGGCCTGGTTCTCCTGGTAGTAATTCACGATTACACCTCAGTGCCATTGTACTCGGAGGGCGGCCAATCTTGGCCGCAGCCGGCTTTTTAGCCGGCTCTGCAGTCTGGGCCGGCAGGAATCCAATGCACACTCTCAGCCCGAATGAGAGAGAATAATCATTCCTGGAGCCTGAACCTCCGGAACAACCGAACAATGGCGCTCAAGAAATCCGGACTCTACAGCTCCCTTTGGGCCAGTTGCGACGAACTCCGCGGCGGCATGGACGCCAGCCAATATAAGGACTACGTCCTCGTCCTCCTCTTCATCAAATACGTCAGCGACAAATACGCCAACATCCCCTACGCCCCCATCACCGTCCCCAAAGGCGCCAGCTTCAAAGACATGGTCGGGCTGAAGGGCAACCCCAAACATCGGCGATCTGATCAACACGAAGATCGTCGCCCCTCTCGAAAATGCCAACAAGCTGTCCGACATGCCGGACTTCAACGACGCAACCAAACTCGGCAGCGGCAAAGACGAGGTGGACCGCCTCACCAACCTGATCGCCATCTTCGAAAACCCCGCCCTCGACTTCTCCAAGAACCGCGCCGAAGGCGACGACATCCTGGGCGACGCCTACCAATACCTCATGCGCCACTTCGCCACCGAAAGCGGCAAGAGCAAGGGCCAGTTCTACACCCCCGCCGAGGTCTCTCGCATCATGGCGAAGGTCGTCGGTATCCGTGACGCCGCCACTACCTCCAGCACCACCGTCTACGACCCCACCTGCGGATCCGGCTCCCTCCTGCTCAAAGTGGGCGACGAAGCCCGCACCAAGGTCACACTCTACGGGCAGGAAAAAGGACGCCGCCACCGCCGGCCTCGCCCGCATGAACATGATCCTGCACAACAGCCCTGGGGCGGTCATCGAGCAGGGAAACACGCTGGCCGACCCCAAATTCAAAGACCGCGACACCATCAAAACCTTCGACTACGTAGTCGCCAATCCGCCCTTCAGCGACAAGGCCTGGCGCAACGGCGTTGACATCGCCAACGATCCCTACCAGCGCTTCAAACCCCCTTCGGCACGCCCCCGCCCGTCCAGGGCGATTACGCCCAGGTAGTGGGACGCGGTCCGCTGCTGGCCCAAATGTATCAAGAAGTTGCGAGATCGGAAAACGGCTTGGTGAGAATTGTCAAGGAAAATCGGATTGGGTGCAATTGGGCTATGGTTACCGGGAATACGGTCAACGCCCACGCTGTTTCTTAGCCTTTGAATTCTTGGATTCTGGAGGTCTTTCTGGCGGCGTTTCAGGCTTCTCCTCATCAGGAGTGCGAGATCTGCCAAGTATGAAGGACGTAACGATACTGCCTAACCCAAGAGTGCTAAGGATTCCTCCGGCTATTTCTTTGCCTTGAACAATAACGTACGTGCCGCACCCGATAAACAAGACGGATATCACGAGAGCGCAGACCTGCCCAATCCTCGCCTCATAGAAGCTACGGCGCATCCCCTCAATTCGCGCTTCTAGGGTGCGCTCTTCGAGGTGGCGTCGATGCTCTCCTTGGTCCTCAGCCATTTTGAGAATACGCTCTGCGGCTCCAGGGCATGCAGCTTCATATCCCACCAGGAGTTCTGGTGGTGGCAGTGGGCCGGAGAAGGATCGTTCCACCCCTATCAGCAGGCCTCGTGGGTCTTTACCGGCCGGTCGAGGCGGGACGTTCGGCAGATTCGGGGTCAGCGACATGAGACGCAATGATTTTATACTTCTCCATTGCCGCAAACAAGTCCGTACCCACGATTGCCCAATCGTTTAGTATGGCTTCGGAGTCCGAAGGGAGCGGATGTGATGGAATCCTTGTATGAGGGAACAGTGCGTATCGCGTAAAACAGCGACGAAGGAGACCGACCCTTCTGTGCTGACCGCCAAAACCGATCCCCCATTTTCCAGGTCCCGCAGGTCGATAAACGCCAAAATTCCGTTCCGCATCGTTGACGTAAGCTTCTAGCCAGCCCCGATACGAGGTTGCAAGATCTTCGACACTGGGAATATCCTTTGCGGAGGAACACGTCAGGACATGTCTTGGCTTGTCTAGTGTGGGTGCGGCCATTTCCACTCCTATCTGATCGGTTGGATGCGAACCATTCTTTACTCGGCCTCTCATGAGGTCCACCCGCTCTTTGGATGCCTTTCGGCTCGTCCGGTTATATCAAGTTTAGATTAGCAAATAACCTATTTGTTATCAGTGATTTAGTTAACAGCGGAGCCGCGTTCCGTTCAATTCAACACCAAACGCACACTTGTAATCGCTGGCCTCTGTTAGGATTAGTACGCGAAGCTCGCCACGTCAATAGCAAACGATTAGAACACGCTTAAGCCTTTGCGCGCAATACTGTGGGTAAGCTAATCTAGGTACTAAAACTAAAGTACTAATTGGCCGATAGGAAGCTCCTTAACGCTCCACACATAATCTGCGATATCCCCTTCCATCGCGGGCGTGATTTTCAGGAGCCGTGAATCTGGCAGAAGTTGTACCACGCGAAGTGTAGTGCCACGGCGGCCGGTGATTCTCCAGTTTTTTGCTGAAGGCGTTCGTCAGCCGCGTTTATTTCATTCCCCCGTCAATTTTTGGCTTGGGCGGCCTACCTCCAGCCTTCGTCTTCCGCATAGCCGAGATCTGGCGGAAGTACTCCGGTCCACGCTTCACTGTGGCCTTGCCGCCCATCTTGCCCAGCACCGCAGCCTGCCCACCTGATCTTTGACAACACACTAACGACTCCCACTGCTAAGCACTCAGTGTCTCTCCGCCAGTCCCTTTTTTCGTCCCCCGTTGACCGATTTGCCGCCAAGTCGGACGCCTCCGCGCTCGCCCAACCCATCACCCGCCACCCTATGCCCGCCACCGCTCTTAGATCCAACCATTTGGGCTTTGATCGCCCAGCAGTGTGGGACTCACCCCGTCTGTCCCGCCCTGAGCACTTCGCGCGCCTTTGCGGCATCGGATGCAGCCACCAGCACCCGGAACCCGCCTGCGGCAAGCGTGTCGTCCTCTAAGAAAGCTGGGATCTCAGCCGATTGCAGCAGCGCGCGCGCCGCCTTGGCTTCCTCGCGCGATGCGAACAGAGCAGCCGGCGCCAGATCTTCCTCTTCCTGCCGCTCGATCGCTTCATCCAAGGGGTCTTCGGATTCCAGCGCGCTTTCTTCGGGTTCCTCGACAGCCGCTATCGGCTGCATCGTGCGGCAGGCGGGCGTCGCCTGCAGACCCCGGCGCGCCAACTCGGCGTCGTAGCATTGCCGCGCCAGATCCGTCAGTTCCTGCCTGGAGAGCGAACGCAATTCCTCATCGGGCATCTCGGCATACAGCCGCTTGAAATCGTCCACGCTGAACTTCATGCGTCCTCCGCTAACTTGTTTTCTTCGCCGGTTTGGCTTTGAGGCTCTTAGCGTATTCGTAGCTGGTCTTGAAATAGGGTATCAACTCGCCGGTATTCGCCAGGAGAGCGTCTGGAACCGTCACATACTCCTTTTGAACGATCCCGTATGCCTCAACTAGCTTGGTTTTGTACCTCTTCAGGAACTTCTCCCGCTCTGCCACAGGAAGCCTGAGCGCCAAGGCGCCGGACGAGTGGAGGTAGCTGAACATATTTCCGTTGATCGACGTGTAGGGAACGGTTGCGCCTTTCCGCTGGACGTCGGGATTCGTCCGCACCAGCTTGTCATACAGATGCACCTTTTCGGGCGGAATATTATTCTTTTTCGTGGCGCTCATGGCCGTAGGTTCTCACATCCCCGGCATGGGAACACACTCGAGAATCTGCACGGTGGCGCCCGGCCCGCGGAAATGAGGGTGATCCTTCATCAAAGACACGGCCTCTTCCATGGAAGCCGCCTGAAGGAGCGAGTAGCCGGTGATGGCGGTCTTGCCAGACTCCGCAGCGCCCGCCTTAACGGTGGTGGACTTATCGAGCGGCGCGCCGAGGTCGACGACCGCGCTGCCGCACTTCTCGTACCAGGCTTGCCAAGCAGCCATACCCGCCTTCATTTGCTCAGGCGTCGAGTTGGCAAACATTTCTGAAACCGACATGCCCGTTAATGCGGCTTCGGATTGATATAAGACAAGATATTTCTTCATATGCGCCACCCGGCATTATAGCTCACAGTCCTGCAGTTTGCGGCGCAGGAAACGGCGCTCGGGCTCGGAGCAAGGGCAGTCCAGTGCGGCGCGAAAGCACGCTGCGGCTTCGGTTTGCCGGCCGAGTTCCAGGAGCAAGTGCCCGCGCACGGCGAGCCACAGATAATAGCCGCGCAGCTTCGGATCGTTCGCCAGCGGCTCCAGGGCGGCCAGCCCGTCCGCCGGGCCGCGCACTTTGGCCACTGCCACGGCGCGATTCAGCGCCACCACCGGCGAGCCGTTGAGCGCCAGCAACCGATCGTACAAATCGAGGATCATGGGCCAATCCCGCGATTGCGGATCGGCCGCGCGCGCGTGAGTCGCCGCAATGGCGGCCTGCACATGATATTCGGAAACATCGTCGCCCGCCATGGAGCGATCGAAGTGATGGAATCCGAGGGCGATCAAACGCTGGTCCCAGCGCCTATGATCCTGATATTCGAGCAGGATCAGGTCGCCGGATTCGTCCACGCGCGCGGGCAGCCGGGCGGCTTCCAGCGCCATCAGGGCGACCAGCGCATCGGCGCGCGGCTCGGCGATGGAGGAGATCGCCACCAAGCGGCCCAGCCGTAGCGCTTCCAGGCAGAGATCCTGGCGAATGAGGTCCTCGCCGGCATGCGCGGCGTATCCTTCGTTGAACATGAAATAGATGACCTCGAGCACGGAATCGAGGCGCAGTTTCAACTCGGGTCCGTGCGGCATGTCGAGCGTCAGGCGGCGGTCGCGGATCTGCCGCTTGGCGCGCACCAGGCGCTGCGCGATGGCGGCATCGTCGGCCAGGAAGGCGCGGGCGATCTCGCGCACGCCGAATCCGCCCACGGTTTTCAGGCTCAGGGCCACGCGGGCGTCGCGGGGAATCTCCGAATGGCAGCACATGAAGATCATGCGCAGTTCGTCGTCGCAAAGCTGCTCTTCGAGGTAGGGATCGTTCGGCACTACGGAAGCCGAGCGGGAGAGTTCGGCTATAATCGTGCCGGTCTTCTCGCTCAGCGTGCGGTTGCGGCGAACCACGTCGATGGCTATGTTATGGGCTACGCGGAAGAGCCACGCGGCGGCGTTTTCGGGAACGCCCTGGTAAGGCCAAGTCTGGAGCGCGCGCAGCATGGCCTCCTGCACGGTCTCTTCCGCCAATTCCAAATGGGCCGGGCCGAGCAGCCGCGTGAGATGCGCGACCATTCGGCCCGCTTGGTGCCGGAACAAGTGCTCCAGCAGCACTCCGGTATCGGGATATGCGGCTACGTACCCCAGACTTGCCTTACCTCAATGGTGCCGCCGTGCTCCAGGGTCGGGTGCTCCATTGCCAGGCGCACGGCTTCATCGTAGTCGGCGGCTTCGATGGTGTAGTAGCCGCCCAGGATTTCTTTGGTTTCGCTGTAGGGACCGTCGGTGGTGCGGATCTGGCCGCCCTTGGAGCGCATTACACGGCCGGGGTCTTCCGTCAACCGGTGCGCATCGCGCGTGAACGGCTTTTTCGTCCAGGCCATGTACTTCTCGAGCGCCTTCTGCATTTCCTCCGGGCTGAGCTGATGAAAGCCGGCCGGGTCGTCGTGGAGCAATAGCATGAATTGTGGCATCGTTTTCTCCTATCTATTTTACGCGCGTGTATTGCGCGGTTTCGGCCATCTTCCGCTGACCGTTTTCGTAGAACTCCCACTCGGTGTTGAGGTGGTCATGATCGGCCACCCGGATCTTGGCATTGTGCATGTGGCCGCCGCCCGGCGTGAGATTGGTGGCATCCAGAAACTCGAAGGCCACTTCGCCGGTTTCGGGGTTGAAGGCGCGCGCCTGCATGCGCGGCTGGTTGCCCGCCATGCAGTAGTGAGTCAATAGCAGGCGGTCGCCGTCCAGATAGTAGACGGTCAGCATGGCCGGCATCTTTTCGCCGGATTCCCGTTCCACAAGGGACGTGCCGCCGGCGATGAGTTCGTAGCTGATATGAGCTTTGCCCATTTGGGTGTCGGCCTCCCATTCTCCCACCAGGGTTTTGAGCCGGGCGTAGGCCGCCGGGCCGGCGGAATCCTCGGATTTCGGACCGGCGGCCTGCACGGTAGTGACTGCGGCGGCCGCCAGCAATACGGTTGCGATAACAAGAAGGTGTCGTTTCATTGGTTTTCTCCTCTGGGTGTTGCGTGTTGCAACCTTATAACGAACGGAGACGCGCGAAATCGACATTCGGCGCGAAAAACTTTGAGCGAAACGGCGTGACAGAGCGTCCAATCATAGATATCGCATGCTCTCTCGCACCTTTCTCGCCGGCCTTCTGTCGATCGCACTGTTTGCCATGCTGTTTGCGGAAGCCGCGTTCGGGCAGCTTGCTTCGTTTCCCAAGCCGGCGTATTTCCGCGAGACCTTCGCGAGGCCTGTCACGAAGGTGGAACTGAAGTCCCCGGCGCGGCTGGACGACTACGTAGTGGGCGGCAAGCTGGAGCTGTCGCTGCGCTCGTATCTGGAGTTGGTGATGGCGAACAATACGGACATCGCCATCCAGCGGTTGACCGTGGATGTGGCGCAGAACGCCATCACGCGGGCCTTCGCCGCGTTCGATCCGCTAGCCACCGCCAGCTTTAGCAGCACCGAGCAGCGCACGCAATCGGGCGATCCTCAGACTACCGGCGCCAGCACGCTGGTCAATCTCTCGCAACCCGCCAATTTCACCTACAGCCAGACACTGCCGACCGGCCTGCAATACCAGGTCCAGTTCTTCGCCCAGAAGTTCGGGACCAACAGCATCGACTACGATTACAACCCCTCCATCAATTCCAGTTTGGCGGTGAACATATCGCAGCCGCTGATCAAGAATCGCGGCGCGTACATCAACCGGGTGCCCATCATGGTGGCCAGCAGCCGCTTGCGCAAGACGGAGTACGACCTGAAGACGAGCCTGCTGCAACTGGTCGGCAATGCCGAGAACGCATACTGGGACGCGATACTTGCGCGCGAAAACCTGCGCGTTGCCGAGAGCGCGCGCGATCTGGCGGACCAGGCGCTGAAGCGCGCGCAGCGGGAGCTGGAGTTGGGCGCGCTTTCGCCGCTGGACATTTACAATCCGGAGCAACAGTTCGCCACCTCGAAGATCGGCGTTTCGCAGGCTGAATACTCACTGAAACAGACCGAGGACGCGTTGCGCAGGCAGATCGGCGCCGATCTGGATTCGAAGATCCGCACGCTGCCCATCGTACTGACCGAGACCGTAGGGCCTGCAGTGGACGCGCCACCCATCGACGCCGAGAAGGAGGTGCGGAAAGGCCTGGCCGCCCGGCCGGACCTGAAGTCCGCCATGCAGGATCTGGACATAGACGATCTGGGGATCAAGCTGGCTAAGAACGAACTCCTCCCGGATCTGGAATTGACCGGCAGCTACTCGACGCAGGGGCTGGGGGGGATCTACTACCCGACGATCGGCGAACCTGGGATTCCGGGCGGTTTCGGCGACGCCTTGACCCAGATGTTCGGCTTCGGCTCGCCGGTGTATTCATTCGGCCTGACGCTGCGGCTGCCGATCAAGAATCACCAGGCGTCGGCGGACATGGCGGACGCCCTGGTGACGAAAAAACAGCACACCCTGAACGTGCGCACGGTGCGGCAGCAGGTGCGCTTGGATGTTCTGACGGCGGTGAGCCAAGTGGAGTCCAGCAAAGATGCCATGAAGCTGTCGGTGGTGGCGCAGGATTTCTCCAGGAAGTACATGGAAGCGGAGCGCAAGAAATACGAGTTGGGCAACAGCACCATCTTCTTGGTGCTGCAGGCGCAGAACGCGCTGGTAACGGCCGAGTCGAGCGTGGTGCAGAATGCGGTGGGCTACCGGCGGAACCTGATGAATCTGCTGCTGCGGACGGGGGATTTGCTGGAGGCGCGGGGGATCGCGGTGCAGTGACGATTCTTATGCGGACCTCCAGGCCTGTCAGGATGGGCCTGCGGCCCACGAATAGCGATGAAAACCGGCCTGAATCGTTCCAACAAAGCCCCCCGAGTTCCGGGAAGCGAATTTCCTGGAATCTTGGCGAACAAAATCCTTCAGATGGACAGCCGCTCCGGGGTCAAATGCAAAATAAAGTTCGCTGCTTCACTGTCACGTCTCACCGTTGGCGGCGAAGTAGCCGCTCCCGCACCCGCGCAGTGAGCCGCGTTCCAGTCCGATCATGTCCGGCGGCGGCGATAGCCATGGCAGCCCATGACTCAGAGCGGCATTATGCGGCGATATCGGTAGCTGCTTCGGCCTCGGCCGCTATGGCCGTGGTTGAAAGGCGCGCAGGAAAATCGGTCAAGACGCCGGCGTTGGGAGCTGCGGCCCAAGGCCCCAGGGCGCTACCGCGAAGGCGCCGTTTGGACCTGACGTGAAACACGTCACTTGACTTGGAAGCTCTGGCTCACGGGCGTCGCGGCGGCCCAGTTGGCGTTGCCGGCCTGCGTCGCTTGGATCGTACAGGTGCCGACGGCGACCAGCGTCACAGTCGATCCCGATACCGTGCAGACGGCCGCGGTAGTCGACGCGAAGCTCACGGCAAGGCCCGACGACGCGGTCGCGTCGACCTTGAATGGCGCCGCGCCGAGTGTGCGATTCGATAGTGCCCCAAAGGTAATGGTCTGGCTCCTTTGCGTGACCTGGAAGCTCTGGTTCACCGGCGTGGCGGCGGCCCAGTTGGCGTTGCCGGCTTGCGCCGTCCGGATCGTACAGGCGCCCACGGCGGCCAGCGTCACCGTCGCGCCCGATACCGTGCACACGCCCGGAGTAGTCGATCCGAAGCTCACGGCAAGGCCGGAGGACGCAGTCGCGCTGACCGTAAACGGCACCGTGCCGAAAGTCAGATTTGGAAGCGCCCCGAAGGTGATGGTCTGGCTCTCTTGCGTCACCTGGAAGCTCTGGTTCACCGGTGTCGCGGCGGCCCAGTTGGCGTTGCCGGCCTGCGTCGCCTGGATGGTGCAGGTACCGGCGGCAACCAGCGTCACCGTCGCGCTCGAAACCGTACATGTAGCCTGGGTAGTTGAAGCGAAACTCACCGCAAGGCCTGAGGACGCGGTCGCGGCGACGGTGAATGGCGCGGTGCCGAAGGCCCGATTCGAGAGGGCCGCGAAGGTGATGGTCTGGCTCCCGTGCGTCACCTGGAAGCTCTGGTTCACCGGTGTGGCGGCGGCCCAGTTGGCGTTGCCGGCCTGCGCCGCTTTGATCGTACATGTGCCCACGGCCGCCAGCGTCACAGTCGTGCCCGACACCGTGCACACCGCCGGCGTAGTCGATCCGAAGGTCACCGCAAGGCCTGAGGACGCGGTCGCGCTGACGGCAAACGGCGCGGTGCCGAAGGCCCGATTCGAGAGTGTCCCGAAAGTGATGGTCTGGCTCCCTTGCGTGATCTGGAAGCTCTGGTTCACCGGTGTCGCGACGGCCCAGTTAGCGTTGCCGGCCTGCGCCGCTTTGATCGTGCAAGTGCCGGCAGCCACCAGCGTCACAGTCGCGTTCGACACAGTGCAGTAACCCGGGGTAGTCGATGCGAAGCTCACGGCAAGGCCTGAGGACGCGGTCGCACTGACGGCGAACGGCGCGCCGCCGAATGCCCGATTTGAAAGTGCCCCGAAGGTGATCGCCTGGCTCCCTTGCGCGTTCTGGAAGCTCTGGTTCACCGGTGTCGCGGCGGCCCAGTTGGCGTTGCCGGCCTGCGTGGCTTGGATCGTGCAGGCGCCAACGGCGGCCAGCGTCACAGTCGCGCCCGATACCGTGCACACCGCCGGGGTAGTCGATGCGAAGCTCACCGTCAGCCCTGAGGACGCCGTGGCGCCGACGGGGAACGGCGCGCTGCCGAAAGTCTGGTTCGGGATACTCCCGAAGGTAATCGTCTGCGCCGCCTGGTTCACCGTCTCGGTCAGCACTGCGGAGGTGCCCGCCTGAAACGCCGCATTGCCGCTGTAGGCGCTCGTTATCGGATGCGAGCCCACCGCCAGCGATGCGGTCGTATATGCGGCCGCGCTGCCGCTCAGGCCGACCGTCCCGCTGGGCAGCGCCGTGCCGTTATCGGAGAAGGTCAGCGTTCCGGCCGGCAGGCCGAAGAAGGGCGCCACCGGCGTCACCGACCCAGTCAACGTAACGGACTGCCCGAGACTGGATGGGTTCTGCGAAGAACTCAGCGCGACGCTGGTGGCCGCTTGCCCTCCCAGCAGCACCTGCGCCGTATTCCCGGACCCGCCCGTAGCCACCACGCCGGCCCAGCTATTGCCGTTGAAATCCGCCAAGGCCAGAGATACCGGGCCACTGCCCGCGCCAAATGCCACAGCCGCCTGCAGCGTCCCGTCGCCATTGCCCAGCAGTACGCTGACACTGCCACTGCCCGCATCGGCGGCCACCACATCGGCCTTGCCATCCCCGTTCATATCCTCCACGGCTACCGACTGCGGGTTGGCTCCCGCCGCGTAGCTCACGGCCGCCTGAAATGTCCCGTCCCCGTTGCCCAGCAGCACGCTCACACTATTCGCCGAATTGTTCGCCACCACCAAATCCGGCCGGCCATCGCCGTTCAGGTCGCCCAGCGCTACTGCCTGCGGATTGGTCCCCACCGGATAGCTCACCGCCGGCTGGAAGGTCCCGTCCCCGTTGCCCAACAGCACGCTTACCGTCCCATCCGCCGCGTTGACGACCGCCAGGTCCGCCTTGCCATTGCCGATAAAATCCCCCGCCGCCACCGCCGCCGGTCCCGATCCGGCCGTATAATTCACCGCCGCCTGGAAGGTGCCGTCCCCGTTGCCCAGCAGCATACTCACGCCGCCCGCGTTAGCCACCGCCAAGTCCGGTGCGCCGTCGCCATTGAAATCGGCCACCGCCACCCCGCTGGGCACGCTCCCGGCCGCGTAATTCACCGCCGACTGGAAGGTGCCGTCGCCGTTCCCCAGCAGAATGGCCACGCCGCCGCTGGCATATACCGCTGCTACGTCCAGCAGGCCGTCCTCGTTGAAGTCGGCAGTGGCCAGGGCGACGGGACTCGCACCCACCGCCGAATTGACCGGGGCCTGGAAGGTCCCATCGCCGTTGCCCAGCCACACACTGACGCCGCTGTCGGCCACCACGAAATCCGCCTTGCCATCGCCGTTGAAATCGCCTACCGCCACCCACGTGCCGGGGCCATTCGCCAGATAGGGAGTGGCGGGCAGCAAGGTGCTGCTCGGCAGCGCTGTGACCGTCAGCGCCGTGGGGGTGGAGGCGCTGCCGGTGAAGGACGGGCTGCCGCCGTACGAGGCGCGCAGCGTGTGGGCGGCAGCGGTCGACTGACTGGTCGTCAGGCTCGCGGAGCCGCCTGCAACCGTCACGGAGCCGAGCACGGCGACTCCATCGTAGAATGTCACTTTGCCCGTGCCGGGCGCCGGGGAAATCTGGGCCGTCAAAGTCACCGGCTGTCCCAACAACGCCGGACTTGGCATGACAGACACTGTCGTGGACGTTCCCGCTGGGGCGATTGCAAAGCTCTGGCTGACCGGAGGCGCCGCGGCATAGGTGGCATTGCCTGGTTGATTCGCCGTGATGGTGCAGGATCCCGCGCCGGTCAGCGTCACCGTGTTGCCGCTCACCGTGCATTGCCCGGCAGCGGTGTAGCACACCGCCAAGCCGGAAGAAGCTGTGGCCGCGACCGGGAACGGGGCGCTACCGTAGGTTTGGTTCGGGATGCTCCCGAAGGCGATGCTCTGCGCCGCTTGGTTCACGGTCTCGGTCAGCGTACCGGACGTGCCCGCCAGAAACGCCGCATTGCCGCTATAGGCGCTGGCGATCGGATGCGCGCCCACCGCCAGCGACGAGGTCGTATAAGCGGCCGCGCCGCCGCTCAGACCGACCGTCCCGCTGGGCAGCGCCGTGCCGTTATCGGAGAAGGTCAGCGTTCCGGCCGGCAGGCCGAAGAAGGGCGCCACCGGCGTCACCGACCCAGTCAACGTAACGGACTGCCCCGCTGTGGTGGGATTCTGCGAAGAACTCAGTGTCACGCTGGTGGCCGCTTGCCCGCCCAGCAGCACCTCCGCCGTATTCCCACCGCCGCCCGTGGTTACCACGCCGGCCCAGCTATTGCCGTTGAAATCCGCCAAGGCCAGAGATACTGGGCCACTGCCCGCGCCAAAAGCCACGACCGCCTGCAGCGTGCCGTCGCCATTGCCCAGCAGCACGCTGACACTGCCGCTGCCCGTACTGGCGGCCACCACATCGGCCTTGCCATCCCCGTTCAAATCCTCCACGGCGACCGACTGTGGGTTAGCTCCCGCCGCGTAGCTCACCGCCGCCTGAAATGTCCCGTCCCCGTTGCCTAGCAGCACGCTCACACTATTCGCCGCATTGTTCGCCACCACCAAATCCGGCCGGCCATCGCCGTTCAGGTCGCCCAGCGCTACCGCCTGCGGATTGGTCCCCACCGGATAGGTCACCGCTGCCTGGAAGGTGCCATCCCCGTTGCCCAACAGCACGCTCACCGTCCCATCCGCCGCGTTGACTACCGCCAGGTCCGCCTTGCCATTGCCGATAAAATCCCCCGCCGCCACCGCTGCCGGTCCCGATCCAGCCGCGTAATTCACTGCCGCCTGGAAGGTGCCGTCCCCGTTGCCCAGCAGCACACTCACGCCGCCCGCGTTAGCCACCGCCAAGTCCGCTGCGCCGTCGCCATTGAAATCGGCCACCGCCGCGCCACTGGGGCTGCTCCCGGCCGCGTAATTCACCGCCGACTGGAAGGTGCCGTCGCCGTTCCCCAGCAGAATGGCCACGCCGCCGCTGGCATATACCGCCGCCACGTCCAGCCGGCCGTCCTCGTTGAAGTCGGCAGTGGCCAGGGCGACGGGACTCGCACCCACCGCCGAATTGACCGGGGCCTGGAAGGTCCCATCGCCGTTGCCCAGCCACACACTGACGCCGCTGTCGGCCACCACGAAATCCGCCTTGCCATCGCCGTTGAAATCGCCTACCGCCACCCACGTGCCGGGGCCGTTCGCCAGATACGGAATGGCTGGCAGCAAGGTGCTGCTGGGCAGCGCCGTGACCGTCAGCGCCACAGCGGCAGAGGCGCTGCCGACGTAGGTCGGGTTGCCGTCATACTGGGCGCGCAGCGTGTGGGCGGCGGCGGTCAGCAGGCTGGTAGTCAGGCTCGCGGAGCCGCCTGCAACCGTTACCGAGCCGAGCACGGCGACTCCATCGTAGAAGGTCACCTTGCCCGCGCCAGGCGCCGGAGAAATCTGCGCCGTCAAAGTCACCGGCTGTCCCAACAACGCCGGATTTGACGCGACAGACAATGTCGTGGATGTCTGTTCCGCGGCAATAGCGATGCCGCAGTTGCCCGTGGCAGTGCCGGCCGGCGTGCCGGTCGAGTCCACTACCTGGGCGGTGAAAGTGAAACTCCCGGCCGTGGCGGGCGTCCCGTTGATAGCGCCGGTGGAGCCATTCAAGGTCAGCCCGGGTGGCAACGACCCCACAGTAAACGAAAACGTGTAAGGCGGTTCTCCACCCGCGGCGGTCAGCGAGGAAGAGTATGTCGCGCCCACCTGACCCGCATTGGCCGCGCAAGCCAGCGTCACCGGGGCCGGCGCAATATTGATGCCACAGGTGCTGGTGGCCGTACCGGCCGGGGTGCCCGTCGAGTCCGCCACTTGGATGGTGTAAGAGAAGCTCCCGGGTGTAGTAGGCGTACCGCTTATGGCGCCGGTGGAACCATTCAAGGTCAGGCCCGGCGGCAGAGAGCCCCCGGTGATCGAGAACGTGTAAGGCGGTACTCCCCCCGCGGCGGCCAGCGCGGAAGAGTATGGCGCGCCCACCTGGCCTCCGTTGGCCGCGCAAGCCAGCGTCACCGGCGCGGGCTGGTTACTTGCCGGCAGAGAGAACGAGTAGAACGTGTTGCTTGCGGTTCCGAGCGGAGCCCCTGCGGGGAAGTTGTGATACCCGGTACCCCAGTACAGCGTGCCGTTTACAACCGCCGGCGCCGCGTTAACCGAACCGGGTGCTTGGAAGGACCATAATGTCGCGCCAGTAGCGGCGTCCAACGCGTACAAGTAGCCCGACATGGAGGCGGCGTACACTACTCCATTCGCCACGGTGACCGGACCCAGCGCCATGGCGTGGTTACTCGGATGAACGGTGCTGAAGCCGGGATCCGGTACCTGCCAAAGAATCGCTCCCGTGGCAGGGTTTAGCGCGGCCCAGGAACCTCCATTCCAAGAGACCCCCGACGGCTGCAGTGTGTAGGGCTTCTGGGCCGCGTTGCTGATCGCGACGTAGATGCGTTGGTTGTCGGATGCCGTACCCCACTGAATTCCGCCGACCAGCCCGCTCGGTCCGACCGTGGTAGACCACAGCGTTGCTCCGCTAGCCGGCGAAACAGCCCAATAGACACCGCTCTTTTGACCGGCCCCGACCATCTGGGTGGGAACTCCATTGATAGTCGCCGTGAAAAGGTTTGCGCCGGAGCCGAAATCGAAATCCTGTCCGCTGGGATCGGGGCAAACTGAGGCATGCTGGGTGCAAGCGGTGATCCACGCGTCGTCGGCCGAGCACCGGAGACCCCACTTCACGTTTCCGGTGGTGAGATCCAGCGCCACAATCGAGTCTTCATAATTATTCGACGCCTGGCACGCCAGAACCGCCTTGAGGTTTCCATTAGCGGCCTGCTCACACGCCTGGACGGACGAAGGAACCAGATAGTTGTTGCCCGTCGTCACATAAATCTGGCTCCGCGTGATATCGACCACGGGCGTGCTGGACCACACCGGAGCGCCAGTGTACGAGCTGGGCACGAAGTACGTCTTCCAGAGGATCTGCCCATTGGCTAGCGAAACCGCGACGAGACTTCCGCGGAACGCCGGGTTGGTCAGCTTTTCTTCGGTGGAGGACACCCCCTCGTAAGCGATTCCATTGTAAATAATAGGGGAAGCAGTCGCGAGCGAATTCAGGTCGGGATCGAGCGCCGTAATCCATAACAGACTGCCGTCGCTCGCGTTCAACCCTAAGAGATACGAGCCGTATGGACCTTGAGTCGCCAGCGATGCGCTCGCGCCGATGATTACCATCGTGCCATAGAGCGTTGGCGTGGTGCGCGACATCACCCCCGAACTTAAACCATAATCGGTCATTTTGTGGGTCCAGACGGTAGCTCCGGTAGCCGCGTTCAATTTGTATAGGTTTCCGGACCAATCGGGAAAATAGACGTAACCCCCGGTAGCATCCACCGACGGGGTCGCGGAAACGTCGTTTTGGGTTGTGAACTGCCACTTCACGGTGAGGCCGCTCACGTTTTGATTATTCAGTATTGTTTCCGCGGAAGCCCAACGACTGTTGTTCAGATCGTTGCCGGCGAAGGGCCAGCCATCGGGTGTTTGCGAAAAGGAGGGCACGGCGAGCAACAAAATAGCGCTCACCGCAGCCTCCATCGCGCACCTAAAGTTGAACATATCGCCGTAACCTATTTTGTTTGCCAGTGTTTTGACTTATCTAGGTTAACACGGCAGACGGCGGCCTGGTTTTTATTTACTCCCTTCGAGCAGGCGTGAATGTTCTATGCGTACTGGCTAGCGGCACTATTGGGCTAAAGTCCCCACCCTTGGGGACAACACCGTCCGCGTTGGACCAAAGATCATGGAACAGTAGCGCGACGTGGCCGTTACCAGTGGCGCACGGGAAACGATGCCGATCGAGTACGGCAGATCGTTAGGCCAAAAGGGGGCGGAGATAACCAGCGCAGAGAGAGGAAGATCCTTGCAACTTCCAGGAAATTCCGCTCACGCGGCCTAAGGAGGCTCCTGTCGATCCCTGGCAAAATCCGAGTAGCCCAGCCGCACGCAGTCTGCGATAACCGAGCGTCTGGTAGTGGGTCAGTTTGACTTGTGGGCCGCAATTCTGCCCGCAGCCGCCTAAAAAGGCGGCTGCGGCCAAGATTGGCCGCCCCACAAGCATCTCGACGCCCGAATTCCGTCTTGCGGAGACGGGCAAAAGTCGCGGATACCACTGGCTGATTGGAGCGGCGCCGCAAGTGATGCAAAACAGGCTCCCGGAGACCATATGCCCGACGATTAAGGGTCATCAAGGTTTGGGCGGATGAATTGAAAGCCATCACTGAGGTGCTCGTAGCGGCGCAAACGCTCGTAAGCGCGAGATTTCCGAACAACTGGACGGTGAAAGAAGTCTACGGCAGTATGCCAGTTTCCACGGGATTGTAAACCTGGTTGTATGGAAGGGCAGCGACATTGGCACGATCGATTCCCCGCAGTGGGGCGCTCGTGAGTTTCTTCCACCCTCGGCGCCACCGCTCGGATGACCACTTCCTAATTCGAGGCGCCGTAATCGAGCCACTCACGCCTGAGGGGAAAGCAACCGCCCGGCTACGAAAGCTCAACCTCGACAAGCGCGTTGTGGAACGGCGACTGTTGACGGCTGTTGGCCGGTACCACGCTGAGATCGGGCGCTCCGCACGCTTCCCGCGGGGGCGGGTGCCGGCGGCGAACCGCCAGGCAGCCCCGCATCTTGCCCATATGGCATCGCACCCTGCCGGGCGCTTCATCGCGGCCCGCGGATTTATGTTGCCGGCTGTGCTTCAGAAAGAGGCGAAGGGTGAAGACATTTGCGTTCGTCCTGTTTATAGTAACTTTTTCACTCGCGCGGGTTCGGAGATTCGCACCAAAGCTGACGAAATCATCTCGATCAATGGGAACGACATCGGCACGGTCGATCCCCGGAACGGAGCGCTGGTGAGTTTCTTCACCCTCGGCGCCGGCGCTGGAATGACCACTCCATGCTCCGAGGCGCCGTAATCGAGCCGCTGACGCCTGAGGGAACCGACGGAAAGAAAACAGGGATCATTCTGGCCGGAGCCGCCATGATAGTTATACTCTGAGATGAGGGCGCCTTGAAAGAAGTGCACACAATAATGCAACCGGAAAACTGACAGAACCGGATCAAACGATTTGGCGCTATCTGGATTTTGCGAGGTTCAAATCTCTCCTAAGCGGCAGTTCGCTTTGGTTTGCGAGGGCCGGCACGTTTGACGACAAGTGGGAAGTATTCAGTCGTTCCGTGCTTTTCTCGGTCGAGAGCGACGCTCGGCAAACGACGAGTCAGTATCAGTAGTTGGTGCGGAAGCACGACAGGTGGCTCCGCGATTTGCGAAAACAGCTATTCATTAACTGCTGGGTCGCCAGCGAGACGGAATCCGTGCCAATGTGGAAAATTTACGGCTCATATGATCAGGGAATCGCCATCAAATCGACCGTGAATAGCTTCAAGCGCAGCCTTCGAGGCAGCCAAGTGGACATGCTAGCGCTTACTGTTGGCCTAGTTCGGTACTATCGCGAGGGGCCTCAGGCCCTCTTCGACTACAACAAAGGGGTAGAGTTTTCCTGGGATTCAGCCGCCAAGGTTTCTCGAAAAGCGCGGTTGCTTCGATTTTGAGCACGAATGGAGGGCGATCATATATCGAGGTGCTGCCACCAGAGAGCGCGGACTCGAAGTTCCGGTCGTATTGGCTCGGTTGATCCAAGAGATTCTGGTCTCTCCCCTCGCTTCAGACTCTTTCCTTCGAACGGTTTCATCGCTGGCCGAGAAGTTCGAACTCTCAGTAAAGCCCCGGAAATCTATGCTCGCCGACCGCCTGCACAACATGCGCACGCTCGGCTACCTCAGCCCGGAGCGCCACGCGCACGTAGCCACCGAGACCATCGAAATCTACGCCCCCATCGCGCACCGCCTCGGCATGGGCAAAGTGCGCGGCGAGCTGGAAGACCTGGCCTTCCGTCGCCTCGACCCCGAAGCCTTCGCGGAGTTCACCGGGGGCTCCAGAACCCGGATCGCCCCAGGGGCGGATTTTGGCGGTATGCTTGAAGAATTGAGGGCGACACTCTCCAACGGCAAGCCGCCCGAAATAGGAGAACGATGAGCGCGACCAAATCCTACGAGGAGATTATCGATTTCATCGCCGCGGGCACAACCCCTGAGACTGTGGTCGCGTTCCGCCCTTCCGATAGCGTGCAGCAACGCGTGGCGGAATTGGTCGAACGCTCCCGAAACGCCAGCGCCTCGGCCGAAGAGCAATCTGAACTGGAAGACTACCTGCAGCTTGAGCACATCATGATCATGGCCAAAGCGCGGGCACGGCAACACACACGGCTTGCCAATTGACGTAAACGAGTCGCTGCGCAGATTCGTCGCCGAGCGCGCCGCGTATCGCTGCGAGTATTGCCTTCTTCACGAAGACGATTCGTATTCGCCGCATCAAATCGACCATATTGTTAGTCGTAAGCACGGCGGATCCTCGGATTCCGGCAACCTCGCGTATGCCTGCATTCGATGCAATGCGTGGAAGTGCTGCGAGGCGCAGTAATCGAGCCACTCACGCCTGAGGGGAAGGCAACCGCACGGCTACTGAAGCTCAACCTCGACAAGCGCGTTGTGGAACGGCGGATCCTGAAGGCTGCCGGCCGGTACCCCCGCTGAGATCGGGCACGCCGCACGCTTCCCGCGACGCCAGGCGGGGCTCCCGCGAACCGCCAAACGGCCACCCACTCGCCTCCCTTGCATTCGCGCTCTTCCGGTAGGCTCATCGCGATCCGCCGACTTATTTTGGGGCAGCGCCACCTAGTTCGCTCGACGGCGACGGTCGGACGTCCCGGTTGTCAGGAAAACGGCGGCTGCTGGTAGCGCCAGTATTTGCACCGGTCTGGGGCTAGGCCCGCCACTCCAACATCGCAACCCCCCACTCATCACCCGGTCTGCGCTAAACCGTATTCATGCTCACATCGCAAGACGAAGCGGCGAAGCTCCTGG
>Ga0302325_10003839_pt1 | contig 35112 bp, 31 predicted proteins | sample Palsa_T0_2_FD_201948 | JGI IMG/M metagenome (GOLD analysis project Ga0302325, IMG submission 201948) | Peat permafrost microbial communities from Stordalen Mire near Abisko, Sweden - Palsa_T0_2 | ecosystem: Environmental > Terrestrial > Soil > Palsa > Peat permafrost | place: Sweden: Abisko...
CGAGTTCGACTGCGAAATCCTCATTCAGGTAGCCCAGCAGGTGCTCGGCGTGGCTGCGCGCGGTTTCCGCGGCGGCTCTGCTCTCTTGCGCGGCCAGCTCGGCGCGATTCGCACGACGCAAGCTCACGAATGCGAAGGCGAGCGCTATGACGGCTAATAGCGCCAGTGCCGCGCAGCCCGCGGCAATGCGGCGCGCGCGCTTGAGCGCCCGCCGCGCCTTAAGTTCGCGGTCGCGCTGCTCGGACAGCAGTCGTTCGGTACGGTCACGCGCCTCGCGCTCGTAGCGCAGGTCGCGGCTCGCCTTGACGACAGCGCACAACACGTCGTGCGTGAGCTCGACGCGGCGCACATCGAGCCGCTCCTCGATGCGCAGCAGCCGCCGGTTGACCAGCAGCGGCAGCGTGCCGGTGGCCGCTCCGGCCGCTGCGAACGACGAGACGATGCGTTCTTCCGCGATGTTCTCGCGATAGCCGGACTCGGTGAGCAGCTCGTCCTCGATCACGCGGCGCACGGCCGCCGGTTGATCGGCGAGCACGCGCTCGTAGAATTCGCTGAGGATGGTGGCATGCGAGCCGGCCAGCAGGTCCAACGAGATTTCGGATCGGCCTTCTGCTATGCGCTTGTCGTTCAGCTCCCGGCAGATGAGGCTGAGGAGCGAAGGCTCGACTTCGGCATTGGCGATTTCCGCGCCTCCGGCGACGAAGCGCACGATTGCCGCCGCCACGTCCTCGGTGACCAGCCGGCCGCCGGGACGGCGCACTGCCTCGAGTGCCTGACTGCCCGTCATCGGCGCGAGCCTCAGGCGATTCTGCGTGATGCTCGGCATCGAGCTCTTGAGTCCTTCGAGCGGCGCCAAATAGTCCTCGCGCAGCGAGATGAGCACCCGATAGTCGCCGCGCGCGAAATCGAACTTCTCGGCCGCGGTGTCGTCCTGCTCCAGCCGCTCTTCCAGCTCCTTCGGCGGGCGGTTCTCCACCAGATCGGACAGGTCCGCGATGAAGCGCGCTGCGCGGGCGCGGCCGAAATCATCGGTCTGCGCGAGGGTGAAAATCTCCTCGAACTGATCGAAGATCAGCAGCGGGATCAGCGTTTTTCCAGCCTCGTCCTTGAGCACATCGTCGCGGTGATGCAGGAATTCCCATAAAGACTCACCCGCGACCGCGACGCCCGCCTGCGTCCACTCGCCCGAACGCCGCGCGGTAGCTGCAATCGCGGCCTTGATCTGATCCGCGGGCTCGGGCGCCTCGCGCCCATAGTCGATGCGTACATATACGGGGCAGTAGCCTTGGGTGCGCAGTCGAGGCACGAGGCCTGCGCGCAGGATGGAGGTCTTGCCGAGGCCCGACTGGCCAAACAGTATCGTCAACAGCTTGCGCTGCACGCGCCGCGCGAGTTCGGCGACCTCCGCCTCGCGGCCGTAGAAATACTCGCGCGTCTCCTCGGTGAAGGAGGCGAGTCCCAGCCAAGGATTCGTTGCATCGACTGCCGTGGCGCCGCCGGCAGCGTCGGCCGGTTTCGCGGCGCTGCCGTGGACGTCGTTCATTGGCTACGCGCCGTCATAAAATCCTTGAGCCGCTGCGCAAACTCCGTCGGCACGACCCCGCCGGGCAAGGAATTGAAATGCAGCGCGCGGAAACGGTCCGGGACAATGGCTTCGCCGGCATTCGTTGCATCGACGGTCACCGGCAACACGAACAATGCGCCGTCCGCCATGTTGCGCAATCGGTCGATGGCATAGCTCCACTCGCGCCGGAAATACGCCTCCGTGCGCCGCTGCGTCGCCGCCGAGATCACCGGGATGAAATAAGAGCAGCGCGCGATGTTCTGGCGGATCTTGCGGTCGTAGTCGTCGCCCGCTTCGAGCCGGTCCATGTCGAACCAGGTCGTGACACCCGCCGCCTCGAGCCCGGCCTTGATCTCGCGCACGGCCGCCAGATCCTCGCGCGCGTAGGAGATGAACACGGCGTTTTCCGGCATGTCGCGCGCCGGCGGCAGGAAGCGCGCCGGCATTGCCGCGACCGCCACGACAGGTTTGCGGCGCGCCTGCCACCGTTCGTGCAATTCCTCGACGAACTTGTCCGCCCCCACGTAGATGCGCGTGCGCACGCTCACCTGCTGCAGGAAAGAGACCAGCCGCTCGTCGGACCCGGAATAACCGTCGGCCAGCACTTCGCCTACATCGCGTGGGTCGGACAGGCGCTGGCGCTTGGCCATGCGCAAGAACAAGCGTGCGAGCCAGTTCGAGAAGTTGCTGCCGATGAATAAAAGGTGGTTGTGCTCGAGCTCGTGGAACAGCTTTTCCGGCGCGAGATGCTCGTTTTGCAACGCGCAGATGAACTCGAGCAAATCCTCGTCCGAGATGACGTACGTGGGTGAGGCCGACAGCTTGCCGAACAGGTGATAGACCACCGGGCTCGTCAGTCGATCGCGCTCCGTCGGCAGGTCCGCGACGCGGTTCGGAGCGTAGGACAGCACCTGCGTGGACGGCGCGCCGGCAAACCTGACCGAGTTCAGCGCCTCTTCGAGCAGCGAGTCGAAGGTCGTGGAAACGAAAACGTCGAGGTCTGTGATCGCGGCGAGGCGCTTGAGCGCCAGCGGTGGTTCGAATGCGGCATCCTTCATGATGCCTCGCAGCCTCACGTACGCTTCCTCACGCCGGCCGCGGCTGGACAGGAACCAACATACGACGTCGTTCAATGTGTAGGGTTGCGGCAACAGCGACACATCGACGCTGAGCTTCGCCGCGAGCTTTTCGGCGAGCCAGTCATACAGAAGACGCGATCCGCGGTCGGTCTCGACCAGCAGCAGCTCGGGACCCACGATCGGGATGACCCGACGCTCCTCGATAAAGCTCAAGAGGTCGTCCCACGCATCGTCGTCCAGCGTCGAGAGAGCCGGTTTGATCAGCGTTGCATTCAAGCAGACGACCCCATGCACGTATTAGCGCGCGTAAACGTCTCGGGCTGGTGGGTGCGCGCGTCCCATCGCCGTCTTTCGGTGAGTTTTCTGCCCATGTGCCGCACGGTCGCCGTGGTTTCGTCCGGCCGTCGGGGTCGCCCCTTGCCTGAGCATACCGCAACAATCCATGCAGTAGAAAGGGATTGGCAGGCGGGCAAGCGATATAAATCAACAGCTTGGCTGGAGCGCCAAAGAAAAACGCCGCGATTCGCACGCCAGTCAGCCGAACCGACTGGACGATGCCGTAAGCATTTGATCTATCTGGCAATCAGAACAATTTCGCTGGGTTCGATTCCCATCGCCCGCTCCCTTCCAAGACTCAGACTCCTGCGAGCAGGAAATCAACTGCTGCGATGATCGCATCGCGGTGCGATGCCAAATTTCCAGCGATCGGCCCTAGATCGCGGGAAGGGATGCCGGCAATCTGCGGAGTAAGCATTAAATAGTTCTTCCCTTCAAACTCCAGTACCGGCGTCAGCGTTCGCATCGCGCGCGCCCGAGCTGGGGCTGCTGGAGTCAGAGGAACGACAACCCGTGTTGCCAATGGCTCGAGCAAGTCTGATTGAACGTTGAGCAGCAACGGAAAACGCGCGCGCGATGCTGGATTCCGATTCCGGTGCAGGGAGAATTGCGGCATTAGAACGAGCGCGACCCGTCGCTGAACGCGCCGTGCTCTTCAACGTCGCAGTTATATGCCTTAATTGCATCTGCATTGTGCTCGAGCCATTCAGTCTTGCGGAATTGCCTTATCTCATGGTTGACAGCCGCTTCAAGCACCGCTGACAGATTGATGTGCTTATCGCGGGCCGCTTGCAGCAATTCCGCGGATATCGAGACGTTTACCGCCTTCTTGCTGCCGCGGGCGATGGACACAGATTTTTTCCTGACCATGCGCAATTGTATGCGCATAATCGATGCGCATCAAGGGTGCGCATAAGAATGCACTGACAGCAGGCATGAGTTCGCACCTGAATCCGACCGGACCCTGCGCTGCGCGTGCGAAGCGCCGATGAGATGGCTGAATTGCTCCCGTCTGACGAGAAGCGATGACATCAGTCCTGCGATCTGCCAACATCGCGGCGCCCCAGCGACGGAGTGATTGATGTCCGACGATGTTCCAGTGAGCGGCCGCGATGCATTCCTCAGCTACGCCTCGCTCGACGCCGAGGTCGCCGCGCGCCTGTGCGGCCTGCTCGAGAAGTCCGCGATCACGGTGTGGATGGCACCGCGCGACGTGCCCGCCGGCGCCAACTACGCCGACGCCATCGTGCGCGCCATCACCGGCTGCCGAACTCTGCTCGTCATACTCTCCGCGAATTCGGTCGGCTCGGCGCATGTCGGCAAGGAGATCGAACGCGCCTCCTCCAAAGGCCGACCGATCGTCGCCGTGCGCCTGGATGAGACCGCCCTGACGCCGGCGCTCGAGTATTTTCTGTCCGAATCCCAGTGGATTGATGCCCGTACGGGCATCGAGGCCGCACTACCAAAGCTCATTGACGGCATTCGGCGCCTGACCTCCGCTGCCGGTGCCGGCGACGCCGGCACGATCCCGGAGCGCCCTGCGGCAGCCGCCGCAGCGCTCACACCGACGGTGACCCCAATCCGGCGCTATGCGCTGCCCGCGGCGATCGCCCTTGCCGTCGTGCTCGCCGGCGCATTGCTCGTCGAGCGCGCCGGTTGGCTGCAACGCGCGCCGCCGCCCTCGGCTGCGCTTCCTGCAGTTGCTTCTGCCCCGCCCGAGCCGCGGCCGGCGACGCAGAAGTCGATCGCCGTGCTGCCGTTCGAGGATCTATCCGAGAAAAAGGATCAGGGATACTTCTCCGACGGCCTGTCCGAGGAGCTGATCGACCTGCTGAGCAAGGTGCAAGGTCTGCGGGTGCCGGCGCGCACCTCGTCCTTCTACTTCAAGGGCCGCCAGACGACGCTGGCGGAGATCGGCAAGGCACTCAACGTCTCGCACGTACTCGAGGGAAGCGTACGAAAGTCAGGCAAGGCGCTGCGTATCTCCACGGAACTGGTGAGTGTGAGCGATGATTCGCGGGTCTGGTCAGAGACCTACGACCGCCAACTCGACGATGTGTTCAAGGTGCAGGACGACATTGCCGGCAGCGTGGTCGCGGCGCTCAAGGTGTCGATGCTCGGAGAAGCGCCGCGCGCGGCCCCGACCGGCAACAGCGATGCCTATCTGCATTACCTGCGGGCGCGCGAGCTCCGGGCCGGTGAGGCGGCTGCCTTCGAGCCCACGCGCGATGAACTGCTGAAGGCCGTGCAGCTGGATCCCTCTTTCGCGCAGGCTTGGCTCGCATTAGGCGATCTGTACATCGACGGCTTCGTCGGCAGCAGCTATGGGCCCTACGAGGTGGCGCGGCGCCAGGCCATGGATGCGCTGCAGCGTTCAATCTCCCTCGATCCAAATCTGGTCTCGGCACACGTCGAGACGGCACGCCTCTATTACATGATGGACTGGGACATCCCCGCAGCGCAGGCAGAACTCAAGCGCGCCGCTGAACTGGCCCCGAGCGATCGGGAATCCGGCTTTCTGTGGCTCACCGGCTACATCGCCAACTCCGAGGGACAGTTCGATCAGGCCATTGCCTCGCATCTGAAGTCCCGCGACCTCGACCCGCTCAACCTCGACAATTACCGCCAGCTCGGTAATGCCTACTACCGGGCCGGACGTCTCGACGAGGCAGCAGCCGTCCTCAACGAGGTCTTGCAGCGCAATCCCGGCGCGTCCACAGCGCACTATCGCTTGGGGCTGGTGCGCCTCGCTCAGCATCGCCCTGAAGACGCGCTGGCCGAGTTCACTCTCGAAAAGAGCGCCGATTTCGCCTTGATCGGACCTCCGCTAGCCTTGGATGCGCTTGGCCGCACGAGCGAGTCCGATAAATTTCTCACCCAGGCGCTGGCCAGTAAAACCATTCCTTTTGCCGCCGCCTATCAGCTCGGCCTCATCTACGCCGCGCGCGGGCAGACGGACACAGCCTTCCAGTGGCTGCAGCGCGCGCTTCAGCAACGCGACGCCGGCATGCATTGGATGAAGTTCGATCCGCTCCTGAAGGGATTGAGCTCCGACCCCCGCTTCAAAGCCCTGCTGGTGCAGATGCATCAGGCCTGAGGCGACCGCTCGCGCGCAGGCCCGCTGCATCGGCCTGGGGGTCACGCGGTCTTGCTGCGCGCCTTCACGGCAATCTCCCCGGTTTCCAGCAGGGACTTGAGGTTGGAGAGTATTTGCGGCCAGCCACCCGACACGGCCTGAATGAACTTCGACTCCGGACGGTCGATGGCATGAGTGACACTCAGCTTCACCGCTGCCGGGCTGACATCGGGCACGCTCTCGATCTCAAAAGTGCACAGTGAGGGGCCCTCGGCCTTCAACTCCTCCTTCCAATGGTTCTGCCAGCGGATGATCAGGCGCTTCGGCGGATCCACCTCGACGATTTCGCCGCTGTCCGCGATCCGGCCGTCCTCGAACACGAGTTTCCACGGCGATCCAAGTTTCCAATCGCTTTCGCAATGCATGCCAAACCAGTACTGCTTCATGAATTCCGCAGTGGTCAGAGCGGACCACAGCCGCTCGGGCGTGGTGCGGATGAAGGTTACGTACACGAAGGTCGATTTGTTCATTTCTTGCCCTCCTCCAGGCGTCGTTTCAGATCGTGCAGCGCCTTGAGGCGCGGCTTCTCGAATTTGCGGATCCAGCGCTCGTAGATATCCTGCAAGGGCACCGGGTTGAGAAAGTGGAGTTTCTCGCGGCCCCGCCAGCGTGTGGCCACCAGATTCGCCGCCTCCAGCAGTTCCAAATGCTGAGTTACAGATTGCCGTGTCATCTCAAGGTGCTCGCATAGCTGGCTCAAGGTTTGCCCGTCTGTCGCATGCAGCAGATCCAACAGCGTGCGCCGACTGGGGTCGGCGAGCGCTTTAAAGAGCAGATCCGGTTGGTTCATGCAGTGCTTTACTTGGCCTAATAATATGCAGGTAAATACCTGCATGTCAAGATCCGCATATTCACCTGCGTCGGGACATCTAATGAGCCGGTGGGAAATGTTCGACGTGAGTCTCCGCGCTGCGCGCAAAGTACAAAACTCGGCGCCCTAGGAACGAGACCATGTAGCCGGCACACCCAGCCCTGGCGACCTTGGCGATGAATCCCTTGTAGGTGTATCCGGGAACCAGGCTCTGGGCCTCACGAATCGCATCCTTCACGGCGGCGGCGTCGAAATGCTCCGCGACCGGCACCTCCGCCTTGGCGCATGACAACTCAACGCTATCCGAGCTTGGCAAATAATAGACAACCACTCCGCGTCGAATGTCCACGGAATAGCCTTCGAATCCCGCCTCCTGCAGTGTTGCCACGATCATCGGGAAGGTCATCTTGTTCAACTCGGCACCGTAAAGACATGTTTGGGCAATCGATTGCAGATTCGCGTTCATGGCAGCGTCCTGGGCATTCATCAAGTTAAGTGAGTTCGGGCGATTCAATCGATGGGCGTGGACTTCAGCCCACGTATCCTCACGATCTCCTTCAATATCCGTTCGACCGCGCTGCGTTGTTTCGGCCCGAGATGGCCAAAGAACTCCGCATCGTTTCGATCGGCCAGGGCCGCCAATTTGGGCACCAGGCGCCGGCCGCCGGCTGTGAGTGCAAGCGTCTGCGCGCGTCCGTCGCTGGCGCTTGCGGTTCTTGTCGCGAGTCCCTTGGCAATGAGTCGGTCGGCGAGCTTGCTAATCGCGCCGCGGGTCAACCCGAGCTTTTGCGCAACATGGCTCGGAGCCCGGTGGTCATCGCCATACAGCTCACGCAGGATGGCCCACTCCGCGACTGTGACATCGCAGCTGCCGAGCTTGAGTGCAAAAGCGTGCGACACGTGGTTGGAGACGTAGCGCAGCCAATATCCAAGGTGGGAGCTCAGATCGGAGGCAGTGGGCATATCGGGCCGCATTCAAGATCTCAGCGATGTTGTTGACTAGTAAACTATCAGCAGATGATTTCCTTGTCAACTATAATAAAGCGCGAACGGTTAAGCACCGTTGATCGTCAGTGCGCCAGCGCCAGTGCGTCGATTCCCTTGCCCAACGTGAACGATGAGCCCACTGCGCTTACCACAGCCGTGGTGCGATCCAGCCCGACTATTCGCCGCAGCCGGAGGGTGGCCTCGATACCCGTGCAGTGACCGGCCAACAGGTTCTGCAGATGGAATTCCTTCAGCTTCGTGCCGGTCCATTCGAGCGTGGCATCGCTCGCCGCGAACAAGTGCAAGCCGCCCACCACCGCCAGGAGAGGCGCAGGACCCACGATGTGTCGCGCGTATTCGGCGATGTTGACGATGCCCGCGTGGCCGCATCCGGTCAGAATCACCGTTCCTTCCGCCGTGTCGAACACCAGCGCCGAATCCTCTGGGACATTGTCCTCGACCCGGCCGGCGGGCGTATCGAGCGATAATCCGGGATTCCAATTTTTTTCGTCGTTCGGCCGCGGTACCGGGCCGGTGAACCAGACTCCTGGCCACAACTCGGTTGGGTGGTCATGCACGACGAAGCTGCCGCCGGTCGCGGTGTATTGCGCTTGAATGTCCTTGAGGCCGTTATGATCTTCGCCGGTGGCCGTCAGTCTCGGGCGGAAGATGCCCGCGCCGACGTGCACACGGCTGATGGCCTTTGGGTTCGTCTTCGAGAGCTCGCGCCGCAGCATCATCAAGCCGCCCACGTGGTCCCAGTGATTGTGGGACAACACAACATCCTCAACGTCCGATAGATCGATGTGCAAGGCGCGCGCGTTTTGCAGCACCAAGTCGGGTGATGCGCCGGTGTCGTACAGAATCTTATGTCCGCCCACCTCGACCAAGGCGGAGTAGCCCCACTCCCCATAGCCGGCGCGCGGATCCCCGCCGACATTGGTGACCAGGACGGTGATCTTGAGCGCCTTCACGGCGTGCTTGCCATCGACGGCCTCGGGACCGGATTGCGCCGTCAGCGAAAATAGTGTCAAGATCATCGTCAGTGCTGCGACTGCCACGCGCCGGTATGTGTTCATAATGCCTCCGGGATGAAACCCCTTACCAGAATATATCCTGCACTGCGCGGGATTGCTCACCCGTGCGGCCTTCTGGACCACAGTGCGTTTCACTGTCACCATCCATGTTGAATTATGAGCGCCGCCGTTCCCGCCCTCGCCAGCGACCCGCTAAGGCTTATCTTGGCCCAGCAGCGCACTGCCTTTTCGCGCGACGGGCCGCCCTCGCTCGCCCAGCGGCGGGCGGATTTGCACAGGCTCAAGGCCGCCGTTCTCGCGCGTCGCAGTGACATCGAGACTGCGTTGAACGCCGACTTTGGCCACCGCTCGCGGCACGAGACGGCAATTGCGGAGATCCTGGCGCTGGTGCAGGGCATCGATTATCTGCACCGTAGGCTGCGCCGCTTCATGCGCCCCACGCGCCGGCATGTCGCGCTTCAATTCCGCTTCGGCAGCGCGCGCATCGAGTACCAGCCGCTCGGCGTCATCGGCATCATGGCGCCGTGGAACTATCCGCTCGGGCTGGCGCTGATGCCGCTCGCCACCGCGTTAGCCGCCGGCAACCGCGCCATGATCAAGCCCTCGGAGTTCACACCCGCCGCAAGCGATCTGCTGACGGCCATGCTGGCGGATGCATTTCCGCAAGATCAGGTCGCGGTCGTTACCGGCAGCGCTGCAGTCGGCGCGGCGTTTTCCGCGCTGCCGTTCGATCATCTGGTGTTCACGGGAAGCACCGGCGTCGGTCGCGAGGTCATGAAGGCCGCCAGCGCGAATCTGGTGCCGGTGACGCTGGAGTTGGGCGGCAAGTCCCCGGTCATCCTCGCGCACCAGACATCGCTCGAGCAGGCGGCTGGCGCCATCGCTTTCGGAAAACTCGTCAATGCCGGCCAGACCTGCATCGCGCCCGACTATGTGCTGGTTCCCGTGGACGACGTCGACTCGTTCGTCGCTGCCTATGACAAGGCCGTCGCCGCGCTCTATCCGCAGGGTCCAACCAGCGCGGACTACACTGCCATCCTCAACGAGCGTCATTACGGTCGCCTAACCGGACTGATCGAGGATGCGCGCGCCAAAGGCGCGCGAGTCGTAGACATTGGGGTAAGGCCGGAGGAGGCGCAACGCCGTCCGCACACGATGGCTCCAAGCATCGTGATCGGTGCCACCGACGGCATGACGATCATGCAGCAAGAGATCTTCGGCCCCGCCCTGCCCATCCTGCCGTATCGTGATATCGACGATGCCATCGCCTACATCAATGCGCGACCGCGTCCGCTGGCGCTCTACTACTTCGGCGCCGACAGCGAAGCTCGCCGCAAGGTGCTGGCCCGCACCGCCTCAGGCAACGTCACCCTGAACGGCACCTTGATGCACTACGTGCAGGACGACCTTCCCTTCGGCGGCGTCGGTGCCAGCGGCATGGGCGCCTATCATGGGATTGAAGGATTCCGCTCGCTCAGCCACGCCAAGGGAATTTTCGAGCAAGGCCGGTTTAACGGCAGCAACCTGCTGCGCGCGCCTTTCGGGCGCATCGCCGACGCGATCCTGGGACTGATGCTGCGCTAGGCGTTCCCGGATTCCTGTCGGTTGTCGGCCACAGTCCAAGATCCTGTGGATATCTGACTATAATGCGCACCAGCGTCACCCCCTATTGGAGGCAGAAGACCGTTAATGAATGAGGTCTGGGCGAAGTGGGAAAATCTGGTCATCAATGGGACCTATCCGCTGCGCCGCTATCTCAGCCACTCCGACCACAGTGTGGTATTCCAGACCGAATCGCAGGGCGCTGGCTCTGCCAGTGCCGCGCTCAAGATAATCCCGGCGGACCCGGCGCGTGCCGACCGCCAACTCTCAATCTGGAAAACAGTCGCCGCCCTGTCTCATCCGCACCTGATACGGGTTCTCGACACCGGACGCTGCCAGCTCGGCGGCCATGATTTTATTTTTGTGGTGATGGAGTATGCCGACCAGACTCTCGCGCAGATCCTGCCGCACCGGGCGCTGACTGCGGACGAAGTGCGTGAAATGATGCCTCCCATCCTCGACGCTTTGAGTTTTCTTCACCGCAAAAGCCTGGTGCATGGTCGGCTGAAGCCACCCAATATTCTTGTCGTCGGTGAGCAGCTAAAGCTGGCCTCCGACACCATCCGTCATGCCGGCCAATCCACGGCAGCCAACGCCACGCTCACCCCCTACGATCCTCCGGAATCGCACACCGGACAGACGTTCGCAGCCGGCGATATCTGGGCGCTCGGCGTTACCTTGGTCGAAGCGCTCACGCTAAGGCCCCCTTCCTGGCCCGATGAACGATCCGACAATGCGGCATTGCCGGTCACTATCCCACCGGGCCTGCGCGACATTCTGCGCCGCTGCCTGCGTCGCGACCCTGCGAACCGCCCCTCAACCGCCGACCTGGTTACGCTGTTCGGGAAGCCGCCGCCGGTACCGGTCGCTTTGGCGCCTACGCCAGCCGCTGCGCCGGCTCCGGCGCTCACACCTACCGCTACGCCCATGGTTGACCTCCAGCCTGCCCGTGCCGCCGCGCCTGTGCCTGTGCCTGTGCCTGTACCTGTACCTGCCGCTCGGCCGGTACCCGCTGCTGAGAAGCGGGACGCAGTGCCCCGGCCATCGGTCCCAGCAGACCCGCCGCAAACTCGCTCCATCGTCCCCGGCTTAGTGGGAATTCTCATCGTGGTGGCGGCGGTTGGGATTGGCACCTGGCTGCTTCGCAGCCGTACCGAACAACCGCTCGCTGAAGCGCCCGTGCCAATTTCCGATTCGGCGCAGACCGTAGCGCGAGCCTCGGCTCCGGCGTCCACGCCGCCAAATCCCACGGTGTCATCGAGTCCCACGGCAACGTCGATGCCCCCGGCACCGGCGCCCGCGCCCGCGCCTCGCACGGTGATTCACCAGGAGATTCCCGACGCCTCGCGCGGAGCGCGCGACACGATTCACGGCGACCTCAAGATCTTGGTCCGCATTACAGTGGACCGCTCGGGCACTGTGACCGCCGAGACCCTGCAGAGTCAGGCATCCAGCAAGTATTTCTCGCGCCTTGCAACCGAGGCGGCAAGAAAATGGACCTTCTCTCCGAGCCCACGGGACAACGATCAATGGGTTCTGCGCTTCGATTTCACCCGGGACGGCGTCACGGGGCACGCTGAAAGCGAATGAGACCGAGCGCCAACGATCTCAAGCTGCTGGCCGCCGACGAACCGCCCGCCGTCCTCGAGACCGGCCGCGACGGGCGATCTCGCTTCGTGATCGTCGTCGATCATGCCGGCCGCCGCATTCCGCGGCGCCTCAAGAACCTGGGCCTGCCGGCGGCGGAACTCGAACGGCATATCGCCTGGGACATCGGGGGCTTGGCCGTGGCCCGCCAGGTTGCCGCTAAGCTGGATGCATCCCTGCTGGCGCAAAATTATTCGCGCCTGGTGATCGACTGCAATCGCAACCCTGAGGTGCCGTCATCGATTCCGAGCTTAAGCGAATCGGTGCAGATTCCCGGCAACATGGACTTGAGCGAGGCGGAAATCGCCGCGCGCCGCGCCGAGATCTTCGATCCCTATCATGAACGCTTGCGCGCGCTGCTGGATGAAAGGCAGGCCACCGGAAGGCCCACTATTCTTGTGGCCCAGCACACCATGACCAATGTCTTCAAGGGCACGCGCCGCGAGATGCATGCCGCGGTGTTGTACAACCGCGACCGCCGATTCGCCGGCTTGGTGCTCGAGAGCTTGCGCCGGGAAACGGGCCTGATCATCGCCGACAATGAACCCTACTTCGTCAGCGACGAGACTGACTACACCATTCCGCGCCACGGCGAGGGGCGCGGGCTGCCGCATGTTGAAATCGAGATTCGCCAGGACCTGGTCAGCGATGCGGCCGGCCAGTCGACGTGGGCGAAGCGCATCGCCGGTGCGTTGCTGGATGCCGAGCAGGCATTCATTGCGCGCGCTGAATAACTGCGACAGCGCCGACGCTTTTAGCAGTCATTTCTTGGGCTCAGCACTATAATGTACCCATCAGTATCGAGCAGGACACGCGCGCGGCGGTTCGATCCATGATCGATCTGTTGACGCGCAGCCAGGGCCTGCCCGCGATCGATGCCTACCTGCTATGCAGCGTCTGCGGCGACCTGCGCATCAGCGAAATCGTCGACCAGCCCAACTGGGTGGTGTCGTTTTACTTCCCGCGCATCGTGTTCGAATGAAATTCCTGATCAAGCGTGCGCTGCTGTCCCTGATCACTCTCGGCATTCTGTCCCTCATCGTGTTTCTCGGCGGCCAGTTGCTGCCCGGCGATGTGGGGCGCGCGGTGTTGGGTCCGCTCGCGGACGCGAGAGCGGTCGCGCTCTTCGACCATCAGCTCGGGCTCGACCGGCCGCTGATCGTGCAGTACTGGGACTGGATTTCCCACTTCGTCACCGGCGACATGGGTGTCTCCTTCACTTATCGCGCTCCGGTGGCGCCTTTCGTTGCCGAGGCCCTGGTCAACTCCCTGAAGCTCGGGGCGCTGGCCTTCGTTATGGTGGTACCGCTCGGCATCGCCGGCGGTGTCTGGGCGGCGCAGCGTGTCGGCCGGTGGAGCGATCGCGCCTTGGTGCTGCTCGGCCAATCGCTCGGCGTCGTTCCGGAATTCATCTCCTCCATTGTGCTGATCCTGGTGTTCGGAGTCTGGCTGCGCTGGTTGCCGATGTCCGCGGATTGGCCCGAAGGCGCGGGCGCGCTCACTCAGATTCGCTATCTCATCCTGCCCACCCTTCCCCTGGTGCTGGTGTTCTTCGGCTATATCGCGCGCGTCGCCCGCGTCGGCACCATCGAGGCGCTCGATGCCGACTACACCAGAACCGCCATTCTCAAGGGCCTTCCCATGGGCCTGGTGATGCGGCGGCATGTGCTGCGCAACGCCCTGCTGCCGACCATCACGGTTACCGCAAGTCTCGCCGGCTATCTCGCCGGCGGACTGGTGGTGATCGAGACCCTGTTCCATTATCGCGGCATCGGCGCGCTGATTTACACCGCCGCCAAGGCCAAGGACTTTCCCATGCTCGAGGCCGGAGTGCTGACCGTGGGCGCGGTCTACGCCGTCGCCTCCGTGCTTGCCGACCTCGTGTCGGCGGCGCTGAATCCGCGCATTGGGGCGCAGCGCGCATGAGCATCGCGCGCGAACGGCTGCGCGCGGCGGCGCACTCGGCGACCCTGATCACCGGCCTCGCGATTCTCGTCGTCTGGATCGTGTGCGCGTTGTTCGGCAGCGCAATCACCCCATTCGATCCATACGCCGACAATTTGCTCAGCACGCTCGCCTCCCCCTCTGCGGCGCATTGGTTCGGCACCGATCAGCTCGGGCGCGACATTTTTTCCCGGGTCATCATGGGCGCCCGGGACATCCTCATCGTCGCGCCGCTGGCGACGCTGCTCGGCACCGTGCTCGGCACGACGCTCGGCCTGTGCATCGGTTATCTGCGTGGGCCGCTCGACGATGTGGTGAGCCGCGTGATCGAGGCCATCCAGGCGCTCCCCCTCATCATCGTCGCATTGATGGCGCTCGCCGCCGTCGGCACCTCCAATGCCACGGTGGTGCTGGTCATCGGCTTCGTGTTCACGCCGTTGATCGCGCGCACGGTGCGCGCGGCCGTGCTCGTGGAACGCGATCAGGACTATGTCGCGGCGGCACGGCTGCGCGGCGACGGCCGTCTCAGCATCATGTTCATTGAAATACTGCCCAATGTGCTGCCGATCGCCCTGGTGGAAATGACGGTGCGGCTGGGTTATGCCATTTTCTTCGTCGCCTCTTTAAGTTTCTTGGGCTTCGGCATTCAGCCGCCGTCGGCCGACTGGGGCATCGCGATCGCGGAGAACTACAGCCTGATCGGCAGCTATTGGTGGACCGTGCTGTTCGACGCTGCGGCCACCGCCTCGCTGGTCATCGGCGTCAACCTGGTCACGGATGGCCTCAAGAGCGTGGTGGACGCATGACCCCGCACCCGGATACCACCACCCCGCAGCCCGACGCCCTGAAGGTCGAGCATCTCGATGTGGTGTACCGCGTCGGGCGGCACGAGCGGCGAGTGCTGTCCGACTTGAGCTTCACCATCCGGCGCGGCGAATCCTATGGCCTGGTGGGCGAGTCTGGTTGCGGCAAATCGACTGCCGCCTTCGCGGCGATCCGCTATCTGGCGCTCAACGGCCGCGTCAGCGCCGGGCGCATCCTGGTCGACGGGCGCGACCTGATGGCGCTGTCCCCGGCCGAACTGCGCGCCTTGCGCACCCAAAGCGTCTCCATGGTGTATCAGGATCCGGGGCGCGCGCTGAATCCCACGATTCGCATCGGACGCCAGATGGCAGAGGTGTTCGAAGTGGCGCAGGGGTTGAAGCCCAGGCAGGCTCACGAGCAAGCGGCGCAGATGCTGGCGCGCGTGCAGATTCCAACTCCCGAGCGCGCGATGGCCAACTACCCGCACGAATTATCGGGCGGCATGCAGCAACGCGTGGTCATCGCCATGGCGCTATCGATCAATCCCGCGCTGTTGATTCTCGATGAGCCGACCACGGGACTGGACGCCACGGTCGAGGCCGAGGTGCTGGACCTAGTGAGCCGGCTGCATGGCGAATTCAACAACTCGATTCTGTTCATCAGTCATAGCCTGCCGGTGGTCGCGCGCATGTGCGACCGGGTCGGCGTGCTGTATGCCGGTGAATTGGTGGAGGAAGGTCCGGCGGCGAGCGTGTTCACCGATCCGCGCCATCCATACACGGTGGGGCTGCTGCGCTGCGTGCCCGCCTATGGGCGGCGCAAGAGTCACGGACGGCTCGAGACCATTCCCGGGTTTTTGCCGGCGCCGGGCTCCATTACCGGCCGCTGCGTGTTCGTCGACCGCTGCGGCAATGCCACCGATCGTTGCCGAAGCGCAGTGCCACCGCGCGTCGAGTTGGGAGGCCGTATGGCGCGCTGCTTCTACCCGGAGCGCGCACCCGACCTGCCGCACACCGCACAAGCGCCAGCGCAAGCGCTGGCGGCGGCGGCGCCACGAGCCGCGCAGCCGCTGCTGCGCGTGCGTAGCCTGTCCAAAACCTACCAGGTTGCAGGCAAGCCTTTTCAGGCGGTCAACCACATGGAGTTCGACCTGTGGGCTGGGGAAACCTTGGGGTTGGTCGGAGAATCCGGCAGCGGCAAGAGTTCGCTCGCCAAACTTTTGCTGGGCCTTTCCATTCCCGATAGCGGCGGGCGCATCGAATTGGGCGGCGAGGCGCTGGCCCCCGACACCGCCGCCCGAACAGCCGCGCAGCACAAGGCATTGCAAATCGTATTTCAGAATCCCGGCTCGGCGCTGAACCGCTCGCAGACGGTGCGGCGGCTCATCGGCCGCTCGCTGCGCCTGGTCGGACTCTTCGGACGGGCGCGTGAAACACGCCTGCTCGAGCTGGCGGATTCCGTTCGCCTCACGCCGCGGCATCTCGATGAAAAGCCGCGCCAGCTCTCCGGCGGCTTGAAGCAGCGCGTCGGCATCGCTCGCGCCTTTGCCGGCGGGCCTGCGCTGGTGGTATGCGATGAGCCCACCTCCGCTCTCGATGTCTCGGTGCAATCGGCCATTCTGAATCTGTTGGTCGACCTGCAGGCCGAACAGCAGGTGAGCTACATATTCATCTCGCACGACTTGAACGTGGTGCACTATCTCTCGGACCGCATCGCGGTGCTGTATCTCGGGCGGCTGCTGGAGATAGGGCCGGCGGAGGCCGTGTTCTCCGGCGCTCATCATCCCTACACCGAAGCGCTGCTCTCCGCCAATCCCGCCGCGGCCACGCATGCGAATCGGATCCGCTTGCAAGGCGAGCTGCCGAGCGCGCTCAATCTGCCATCCGGTTGCGTGTTCCAGACCCGCTGCCCGCGCAAAATCGGCCGCATCTGCGAGGATCAGGAACCGCCGCTGCTCGATGCAGGCTTCGGCCACGCGATTCGCTGCCACATACCGGCGGCAGAACTTAAGGGTGCGCAGCTCACACCCGATGCGCCTGCGCCAGGAATAGATGTCCCGCCGCCGTCGTCACCACACCCGTGATGTTCTTGGCGGTGATCGACAGCCAATCGGAAAAATACGCGGTGATCACCGGAGTCTCATCCAGAAGCAGGCGCTGAATTCTACCGGCCGCCGCGCGCTGCGCAGCCGGATCGAGGGCGGCGATGTAATCCGCGGCCAGCCGATCGAAGGCCGGATCCTTGAAGTGCGCCGCATTGAAGGTACCGCCGCTGCTCAACGTTGCGGACAGAATGGTATTCGGCACGCCACGATGGCCGTAGTCCTCGATCCCTAGGTCGGAATCCAGCCAGTCCGATTGACCGAAGGTGGCGCGGCCATAGTAGGCCGACTGATCCTCGACATTGAGGTACAAGTCCACGCCGATCTTGCGCACGGCATTTTGGATGACCACCGCGTAGTCCGGCAGCTCCTGAAAGCGCTCGGTGGTCAGAGTTGCCTTGAAGCCGTTGGGGAAGCCGGCGGCGGCGAGTAATTCCCGGGCCGTAGCCATATCCTGTGAGCGCTGCGGCACCGTAGGATCGGTGGCGGCATAGATCGGCGCGAACGGGCTGTCATTGCCGGGAGTCGCATAGCCGCGCAGCATTCCCTTCACCAGGTTGTCGCGATTCAGGCACAGCGCGATGGCGCGGCGAATGCGCTTGTCGGCGAACGGACCTCGATCGGTGCGCATATGCACCTCTTGGTGCGCGGTCGACTTCAGGGCGACGACATTGATGTCGGCGTCCGCCAGCAACGCCTGGCTGCCCTGCACCGGCACATGCAGCAGGGTATCGAGCTGGCCGCCCTGCATGGCCAGAACCTGCGCCTGGATGCTGTCGTAGAAACTGAACAGCAGCCGGTCGGGCAGCGGCTTGGGTCCCCAATAGTCCGCGTTGCGCACGAAGCTTGCGCGCGCCTTTGGTTGGTATTTCTCCAGCCGGAAGGGACCCGTGCCGTTGAAGTTCGCCTCAAAACCGCCGTCGTAATCCTTGGGCAGAATGACGGCGTTGTAATTGTCCGACGACACCAGGTAAGGAAAGCTGCCGTTCGGCGCATCCAGCGTGAACTGTACGGTGGAATCATCGAGCGCGGCGGCACCGCCCTTCGACAGCGCGCCGGAGAAGGCCGACAGCGCCACCGAGCCGTTCGCCGGATCGGCCAGTCGGTTCATGGTCGCCGCCACATCGGCGGCGGTCAGCAGGCGCCCATCGTGGAACTTGACGCCCTGGCGAATCTTGAATGTCCAAACACTGCCGTCGGCATTCGGCGTCCAGCTCTCCGCGAGCACGGGCTTCAAGTTCAGGTGAATATCCGTGACCGCCAGGTATTCACCGGCCTGCGACAGCATGCAGATGCCGCCCGTGTCAGCCACGGTCATGGGCTCGATCCGACCCGCCGGCACCGGCATGCCGACGGTCACCAGGCCGCCCGTCATAACTCCGCCAGACGTTGCCTCGGCGCGCGCGCGGTCCGGCGCGCTGGCCAAGTAGGGCGCGGCGAATCCCAGCACGGCCGCATGGCGCAGGAATGTTCGGCGGTCGATGCGTCCTGCCAGTAGTTCATCGATGACGGCATTCTCCAGCTCGCCGGCCCGGCCGCGCCGGCCTTCGTAAGACTCCAATGTCCGCTTGACTATCATGGCTTCGGCTTTGGGCGGGCCGGAACCCCGGCGACTGAACTTCGATTCTGTCGCCAATTCACGCGTTTGTCTCGCGCAGAAATGCCCTAAACTGACCGGCAACGTGACTGAACTCAAGCGCAGCATCGGAAACCGACAGCTCAGCATGATCGCCATCGGCGGCGCGATCGGCACGGGCTTGTTCTTCGCCAGCGGCAGCGCGATTGCGCAAGCCGGCCCGGGCGGCGCCATGCTCGCCTTCGGGGTCATGGGACTCGCCGTGTATTGCATGATGCAAAGCTTGGGCGAAATGGCGACCCAGCTGCCCATTCCGGGATCCTTCGAGGCCTATGCGGAACGATTCATCGACCCCTCGGTGGCCTTCGCGGTGGGCTGGAACTACTGGTTCAGCTGGTCCATCACCCTGGCGGCGGAGCTGGTGGCCGGCGCTCTCATCGTGCAGTTCTGGTTCCCGCATTCGAACTCGGCTCTCTGGGCCCTGGGATTCTTCTCGGTGCTGCTGGCACTGAATCTCATGTCGGTGCGCGCCTATGCAGAGGCCGAATATTGGTTTGCTGGCATCAAGGTGGTCACCGTGATCATCTTCCTAATCGTGGGCGCCCTGATGATCACCGGCATGATGGGCGATCACAGCGTGGGTTTTGCAAACTGGACCCTGAGCGATCCCAAGACCGGGACGCACGCACCCTTTGTCGGAGGCATCGGCGCGGCCTTGGCGGTGTTCCTGGTCGCCGGCTTCTCCTTTCAGGGGACGGAGGGCGTGGGCCTGGCGGCGGCGGAAACCGCCGATCCAACCCGCAATGTGCCCAAGGCGATCAGGACGGTGTTCTGGCGAATCCTGCTGTTTTACATCGGCTCGATCTTCGTGGTCGGCACCCTGATCGCTTACACCGATCCGAATCTTCTCAATGCCGACGAGAGCCACATCGCCTTCTCGCCGTTCACCATGGTGTTCGGGCGCATGCCGCACGTCGGCTATTACGCCGCCAATCTCATGAACGCGGTGATCCTGTCCTCGGTGCTATCGTGCGGAAATTCCTCGATGTACGTGGCCTCGCGCATGCTCTACGCCATGTCCCACAGCCGCAAGGCGCCCAAGGCTTTCGGCAAGCTCAACCGGCGCGGCGTGCCGGTCGCCGCGTTGCTTGCCACCGGCCTGATTAGTGCGCTGGCCTTCTTTTCCACCACCGTGGGCGAGCATCGCATCTACCAGCTTTTCTACAATGCCTCGGGCTTGAGCGGCTTCATCATCTGGCTCGGAATCGCGGTCTGCCATTTGCGCTTCCGCAAGGCCTGGGTGGCGCAGGGGCGCAGCCCGGATGAGCTCAAGTTCAAGTCCAAGTTCTATCCTTATGGCCCTTGGCTGGCGCTGGTGCTGTTCCTGGTGGTGCTGTTCGGCGCCAACATCAACGTGTTCCAGACACCGGTATTCTCGTGGTTTGATTTCATCACGGATTACCTGATGATCCCGGTGTTCGTCATTCTGTATTTGGGGCACAAGTTCTGGCACAAGACCCGGGTGGTTCCGCTCGTCAAATGCAATTTCGAAGTGGACTGAGGTTCTTTAGGACACCCTTTTCGTCCCGTCTGGAGGATGCGTCGATGCGAACTTTATTGATCCTCGCCATTGTCACCGCTGCTGCGCCCCTCTTAGGCGAAGCCGCGCCGCTCGACACCGCGGCGGCATTCGGAGCGCGCCCGAGCGTGATTCACGCCAGTCTGTCGCCGGATGGCAGGAGGGTCGCCTATGTGGCGCCGGGCAAGGGCACGGGATCGATCCTGTACACCGTCAGCCTGGACAAGGATGCGAAGCCGCGTGCCACTCTGTCAACGACCGGAAAACCGGAACATCTCGGCGATTGCGACTGGGTCACCAACGACCGGCTGGTATGCAACGTCTACGGCGTGGTGGGCACTGGGTCAGTGGTCTTGCCGTTCAATCGAATCATCGCCGTCAACTTGGACGGCAGCAATTTCTTGATGCTCAGCACGCGCAACAATAACTACAGCCGCGGCTTTCTGTTCGGCGGCGGGGGCGTCATCGACTGGCTACCCGAAAAGGATGGCGCCGTAATGATGGCCCGGCTCTACCTGCCCGACGATCACATCGGCACTCATTTGGGGTCGACGAAAGAAGGCATGGGTGTGGACCAGATCGACACCCGCACGCTCAAGACCACCGTCGTTGAACCTCCCAAGGAGTTGGTAGCGCAATACTGGAGCGACGGGCACGGCGTCATGCGCGTGATGGGCGTGTGGGGTCCGCGCAGCGGCGGCCAGGACACCGGAATCATGCTTTTCTATTATCGCGCCCCAGGTTCGCAGCAATGGCTGAAGCTCGCTGAATTCAACAGCACGGATCGCAGCGGCTTCATGCCGTACCAAGTCGATCGCGAAAAGAACGTGGTGTACGGCATCAAGAAGAAGGATGGACGACAGGCGATTTATACTGTCTCGCTGGATGATTCGCTGCACGAGGAGTTGATCTACGCCAGCGACAGCGTCGATGTGACGGATTTGATTCGAATCGGCCGGCGGCAACGCGTGGTCGGCGTCTCCTACGCCACGGATGTCAGGAGAGCGCAGTATTTCGACTCCGACATCGAAAAGCTTACCGCCGCCCTGGCGAAGGCTCTCCCCGATCATCCGGCCGTGCGAGTCGTCGACTCGAGCAGTGACGAAGGCAAGCTGTTGATTTATACCAGCCGCGACGATAACCCCGGCATGTACTACCTGTTCGACCGGCAATCGCATCAGCTTAGACCGCTGTTGGGGGTAAGAGACGAATTGGACGGCGTGAAGCTCGCCGGCATGACGCCGATCACTTATCCGGCGGCCGATGGCACATCGGTGCCCGGCTACATTACCTACCCGGTGGGCAAGGAGAACGCCAAGGGCCTGCCGGCCATCGTGTTGCCGCATGGCGGCCCCGGTGCGCGCGACGAGTGGGGCTTCAACTGGCTGGCACAGTACTTCGCGGCGCGCGGATTTGTGGTGCTACAACCCAATTTCCGCGGCTCGAGCGGCTATGGGGATGACTGGTACGAGACCAATGGCTTCCGCTCGTGGCCCACCGCGATTGGCGATGTGCTGGATGCGGGACGCTGGCTGGTTGCCCAAGGAATCGCCGATCCGGGCAAGCTCGCGGTGGTCGGCTGGTCCTACGGGGGATACGCCGCGCTGCAGTCGGCGGTGACCGATCCCGGAGTGTTCAAGGCGGTGGTTGCGATCGCCCCGGTGACCGACCTCAATGATCTGGTCGACCAGTGGCGCAACTTCTCCAATCACGCGTTGATGCAGAGCTTTGTCGGCGATAGTGGGACCCTGCACGCAGCCTCTCCGGCGCAAAACGCCGATAAGATCAAGGTTCCGGTGCTGCTGTTTCACGGCGCGCTCGACGCCAACGTTGCCATCGGCCAGTCCCGCCACATGGAGAACAGCCTGAAAACCGCGGGGGTGAAGCACGAGCTGGTGACCTGGGAAGATTTGGACCATCAACTCGACGATTCCGGCGCCCGGGCGGATATGTTGCGCAAGAGCGATGCCTTTCTTCGCCAGTCGCTCGGTATGTAGCCAAAACCACATACTTGCGCTCCGGCCTCGGATAGAATGCCGTCCCTTTTGTTTGGACAAGCATGCTCTCTACCTCCAATGTCGCCATCCAATTTGGCGCAAAACCCCTATTTGAACAGGTCACGGTCAAGTTCTCGGACGGCAACCGCTACGGCCTGATCGGCGCCAACGGGTCCGGCAAATCGACTCTGATGCGAGTGCTGGCCGGCGACCTCGAGCCCAGCGCCGGCGACGTCGTGCTGCAATCGGGCATGCGCCTCGGCAAGCTCAATCAGAACCAGTTTGCCTACGAGGACGAACGGGTCCTGGATGTGGTGATGCAGGGGCACGCGGAACTCTGGGCTGCCATGAAGCAGCGCGACCTGATCTATGCCGACGCGCATGCCACGGACGAGGATTACATGCGCGCGGCGGAACTCGAGGGCACCTTTGCCGAGTTCGGCGGCTACGATGCCGAGGCGCGCGCCGGCGCCATCCTGACCGATGCCGGCATCGATGCGGCCCGGCACAACGGACCGATGCGCGAGGTTCCCCCGGGCCTGAAACTGCGCGTGCTGCTCGCCCAGGCGCTGTTCTCGAGGCCTGATGTGCTGCTGTTGGATGAGCCCACCAACAACCTGGACATCCATTCGATCCGCTGGCTCGAACGCGCGCTCAACGAATACAACGCCACCATGGTCATCATCAGCCACGATCGGCATTTCTTGAATCAGGTGTGCACGCACATCGCGGATCTGGACTATCAGCATTTGAAGATCTATCCGGGCACTTACGATGATTTCATGCTGGCCTCGGTGCAGGCGCGCGAGCGCGTCGAAGCCTCGAATGCCAAGGCGCGTGACAAGATCTCGGACCTGCAGGAATTCGTGCGGCGCTTCTCCGCCAATGCCTCCAAGGCGCGGCAGGCCACCTCGCGCAAGCGGCAGCTCGAGAAGATCAAGATCGAGGAGATCAAGCCCTCCTCGCGGCAGAATCCCTACATCCGCTTCGAGCAGGGGAAAAAGCTGTATCGCTCGGCGGTGTCGGTGGACAAATTGAGTTTCACTTATCCGAAGGGCGAGCAGCCGGTGCTCGACAAATTGACCTTCGCCGTCGAAGCGGGCGAGCGCATCGCCATCATCGGACCGAACGGCGCGGGCAAGACCACGCTGATGCGCTTGCTCGCGGGCGAATTGCGGCCCAGCGCCGGGCACATCACCTGGGTGGAAAACGCCCTGCCCGGCTACATGCCGCAGGATCCGCAGGCCGAATTCGAAGAAAAAAGCGACCTGTTCACCTGGATATCCCGCTATACCGGCAAGGCCGACGATGACCAGCTGGTGCGCGCTACCTTAGGCCGGTTGCTGTTCTCAGGCGAGGAAACCAAGAAGTCGGTGAAGGTTCTGTCGGGCGGCGAGAAGGGCCGCATGATCTACGGCAAGCTCATGCTCATGAAACCGAATGTCCTGCTGATGGATGAGCCCACCAATCACATGGACATGGAAACCATCGAGTCGCTGCAGATCGGCCTGGAGCACTACCCGGGCACCCTGATTTTCGTGTCGCACGACCGCGAGTTCGTCGGCGGACTCGCCACCCGCATAATCGAACTGCGTCCCGGCGAGCGCATTCGCGACTTCAAGGGCACTTACGATGAGTACCTGAAGGCCGAGGGGCTGGAGACCTGACGCGCGCCAGCTTCGCCGCCTCAACTTCTTAAATAAGCGTCGGTGCCCGCCAGCCAGTCCTGCCGCGGCGGATTGAAGATGTCCACATCGAGGGTGTCCTCGAGCGCCAGAGCGCGGTGCTTGAGTCCGCTGGGTATGACCAGCACCTCGCCGGCGCGTACCGTCAACTCACGCTCGCCGTGTTCGCCCAGCCAGAACTGCAGGGCGCCCTCGAGCACATAGGTGATCTGACAATTTCGGCGTTCAGGTTGCTCATCGACTGACCTCCGAGTCTCCCGTGGCTTCGATCTCCACCAGCAAATCCTCGCGGCACACGTCCGCCCGCAAGTACACGATGGACGTCGAACTGGGCAGCAGATCCTTCAGCACCGCCTCTATGGCGCGCAGATCGCCGGGCTGGCGCACGTAAACTTTGAGCTTCAGCCCATCCAGCGAGTAGCGCGCGCTGCCCACCACCCGGTTTGCCTCGTCCAGCAATGCCTGGATATTCGCCAGCGTCTCGCGGGTTTGCGCGACTACGTCGCCTTGATGGATGCTTTCGTGACCGACGATGCTCGCCGTGCCGGACACGAACAGCGTCGTGCCGGCGGCCTCGCTCAGCACGCAGGCGCGGGAGAACACCGGGCTGTGGATCCCAAATTTCGGCGGGTAGTGGTAGGCGCTGGTCTGGCGCGGATTTTCGATCATCACCGGCGGGTTCTTCGCGGCGAGAAAATAAATTGAGATGGGGCTCCCCGCCGGGGAACCCAAGGCGCTCGCCGCGGGGACGCTGCCGACGGTGGTGCGGCCCGAACTCAAGAATGCCGACTGGCGGGCGGAATTGAAGTGCCGATAGCGCTCATCGCCGTCGGCTTCGCGATTGATGTCGGGCAAGTAGTTCCAGATGCGTATCGGATAGCGGTGCTCGGTGGCCACGAGCACCTCGAAAATCTCCCGATACGCGGTTTCCGTGGCGCGCAGCAGCGCGCCGGATCGGCCCTCGACGCCGTCATGCGCGCCGTTGAGATCGACCAGCGCCTGCTCATCGATGGTGATCGAGCCGAACAGCAGCTCGTCGCAAAACCGATGATGAACCCTGCCCAAAGAGGTCACGCCATTCGACAGTTCAACGGGGCGATTTCCCGACACCCGCCAGACCTCGCAGAGTTTCTGGGTCGAACCCAACGAGGGGGTCATGCTGGCGGTTACCGGCACGCGGGCAGGATCGATGCGCGGCGGCGCATCGAAGCCCACCACCCCTAGAACGCCCTGCCACCAGGCGCTGGACTGTGAATCGAGTTGGTCGGCGGAGACGTAATCGAGCCGGAGGGACGCGGCGGTATTCATGGAGCGGCAGTCTATCCTGGCCCTCGCCTTGGCGGGTAGTCTCACCCTCAGGTGCTGCGGGTCAGTAGGCGACGTACGGTCCCGTGGCGACCGAACTCGAGTAGCCCTCGAACACGGTGTACACCGTCTGTCCGAAATAGAACGGCAAGCCCCAGTCAAAACTGCCGGTCAGCGAGGCATTGCCGGTCGAAGGAAGCACGCCGGCCAGATTGGAGAACGCGATGAAGCTCGGCTCGCTGGTGTTCAGCGACTCGGCATTCGCCACGCTGAACGGCAGAGTATAGGCTTTGCCGGTCGCATCACCGTTCGCGTCCTCGCCCTGCACCGTGGCGCTCAGCGCGAGAATGCTGCTCGGGCAATAGAAGCCGGTATAGTTGCCGCTGCATTCGGGGATGTTGGTGTCGGCGAAGTAATAGCCGTTCGAGCCCGTGTCGAACACGCTGTTCGGCAAGGCTTGGCCGTTGAGTGATGTGGAGAACTCACCGTCATCCGGATCCAGCGCCACGATGTTCTGGCTCCCGGATTTATTATTCGTCTCGGTGTCGACGCCGAAGGTCATCGTGCCGGTCACGCTGGCCGCGCCATTGGCGGCAACACTGGGCAGGGTGATGATCACGCCGTTTTTATCCAGGGTAAACAGGGTCACCGGATTGGTGACCTGGGCCGTAAGTGTGCCCGTCCCGGAAGGCTGGCAGGCGGCGGCGGTGCACGCATAGTAAGACGAGTAGGCATCCGAGGCGGATCCGGCGGCCACGCAGGAAGGCCCGCAGTCCTGGGCGAAAATCCCGACCCCGAGGAGCCCGTTTGCGCCGAATTGCGCGACCGTGTTTTCAGCGACTCCCGTGCCTGCACAGGTACTGGGCGCGGCCGGGATCCCGGAGCTGCCGATCAGCTGCACGGGGACCGCGCTCGCCGTCTCGCCGGCAATCTGCAGATCCGCGGTGACCACCGAACCCCAGCTATAGCCGTCGGCGAATTCGGTGCATTCCACCAGCGTATTGCCCGTGATGGTTTCCACAGGCAGGGTCAGCGTGACCGCGGAGGAGACCAGTCGCAGCCCATAAGAGCCGGTGTCGACTTGGATATTGTCGATGGTCTGACACTGCGTGGTGCTGCCGGGCACGCATACCGTGACGGAGGTGAACAGCGTATTGATGTCCGGCTCGGAAGCATCCGGTCCGGGGCCGACCTGCACCGCCAGCACATTTGCGGCGGTGGGTGGCGGCGGAGGCGGCGTTGTCCCGCCGCTGCCCGACGATGGGGCTGCTGCGCCTCCGCCGCCGCCACCGCAGGCGGTCAAGGCGGCAATCGAGGCCAGGCCGGCGATGCGCAGAATGTTCGATAACGCACGCATTAGTTCAAATCCCCCAATGAAAAGCCGGCCGGCACGGCGGCAGGCAGGTAGGCTCTTCCTACGAACGTACCGCGCATATGGCCGGTCGACTGCACCACCAAATTATCGAGTTGAACCCGTACATGACGGTGATCGCCGCGGGTCACCTGCAGCGCGGCGACGTATTGATCGAAATATTCGCCCAGGGTCTGCCGCAAATTCGGCATGGCACGACCGCTCCAGGCGATGGCAAACACATTGCCGTCCAAGGACACGAATTCCCGCAGCGCCGTGCCGGAGGGCAATTGAATCTCATGCACCCGATAGTTCGCCTGGTAGCTCGCCTGGACCGATCCCTTGAGCTGCTCGGCGTCGGCACGCACCGAGGCTTCCGGCTGGCCTAGCGTTGCACTCGCGATACAGGGGAGCAGTAGCGTGGCTGCCAGCAGACCCTTTGGCCAGAGCGGGTTGTAGCGGCAATTGCGGTCAGATGCTGATCGAGATTTCATGCCGGCCCCCGTCGCAAGATCGTGGCCCTATTTTGCAGGAGTTTGAGCCAATAGTCGTGATTAAGTTCACGACATACGCTGTCGGTATGTGGCAACACTTTGCGACACTTTACCTTTCTTGACCCGAAATGCCGCGAATGGCGGGAATGATACGGGTGCTACGCTGTCCGACATCCGAACGTGGCTCAGGAATCGGGAGATGCCGTGAAAAAAGCAGCTTGGATTGCATTGGCGGGGGCGGTGGCCGGCATGGTCGGCTGCAATATCGATGGCTCTGGGTACACGGTAGGCGGAACGCTGACCGGGTTGTCGGGCTCCGGCCTGGTGCTTCAGGACAACTCCGGCGATAACTTGAGCCTGGCCGGCAACGGATCCTTCGTATTCTCCTCCGGCATCGACAATGGCGACGTTTACTCGGTCACCGTGGCCACCCAACCTTCCAACCCGGCGCAAACCTGCACCGTGCACAATGGCTCCGGAACCATCGACAAAGCCGACGTGACCAATGTGGTGGTGTCGTGCACCCAACCCGGACGCTTCGCCTTCGTGGCAAATCAGCTCTCGGACAACATCTCCGCCTACGCCATCGACTCCTCGACCGGCGTGCTTGTACCGGTCGCTGGGTCGCCCTTTGCCTCAGCGGGAACCACCCCGGTCGCCGTAGCCGTCGATCCCAACGGCCAGTTCCTGTATGTGGCGGATAGCGGCTCCAACGATGTATCCGTGTATACGATCGGCGCCGGCGGCGCGCTCACCTCGGCCGGGATACCGGCGACCACCGGCAATGGACCGGTGGCGATCGCGATCGACCCGTCCGACAGCTATGTCTACGTCGCCAATATCTCCGACAATACGCTGTCCGTATTTGCGATCGACAGCGCCACGGGATTGCTGACGGAAATCACCGGCTCACCGTTCGGCGTAGGCTCGGAACCGGCCGCGCTCAAGACCGATCCGGGCGGCAATTACCTGTATGTCGCGAATTTTGGCGGCGCCAATGTCTCGGTACTCGCGATCGACGCGGCCAGTGGCGCCTTGACCAATGTCGCTGGCTCTCCGTTCGGTTCGGGCTCGGGCCCCAATTCCATCACCATCGATCCGACCGGAACCTTTGCCTATGTTGCCAATGAGGCGGCGGCCAGCATAAGCGCCTATTCGATCACCGCCGCCACCGGAGCATTGACCCCGGTCTCGGGCTCGCCCTTCGCAACCGGCTCCAGCCCGGAATCGCTGGTGGTGGATCCCACCGGCCAATTCATGTACGCAGCCAACGTCACCAGCGCCAATGATGTGGCGGCCTATGCCATCACGCCCAGCAGCGGCGCATTGGCGCTCGCCGGCTCCCCGGTCGGAGCGGGCACATTGCCGGTCGGTATTGCCATCGACCCGTCGGGTCTGTTCGTCTATGCGGTGAATGACAACTCGGATGACGTGTCGGTGTACTCCGTCAGCTCGGCAGGCCTGCTCACGCGGGTCAGCGGCGCACCCTTCGCCGCGGGCAGCCAACCGCGCTGCATCGCCATCGACTAGAGCAATCAACCCGGCGCCGCCCGACGGGCGGCGCCGTTGGTCAACCCACTCTTACCCGCTGACTCGTTGGCGGCCCTCAGCCGCTATTGGCGCTGCGTGCATGAACCTAAGCCAGCCGCGGGCTGTTGATCGCGCGGACCGCGTGCGCGACGGCCTGTTTCTCGCAGCTGCGAGCCACCTCGAGTGTTTCCAGGTTCCGGCCGGATGCCTCCGGACAGACATGCTGTGCGACCCTTTCCAAGCGCTGATACAGCGCGCGCGCCCCGGCCTCGCTGGCCAAAGACTGGGGGTCATATTTGACCACGACGCTCGGCACATCATCGGCGCTGGCGGCGCTCGCCGTCCCGACGCTCAAGGCGCCGAGCAGGCAACCCGCGATCATTCCGATTACCACCTTGTTCCGCATGACGATTCTCCTTAACGGTGAGAGTTTTTGACTGTGCCCCCATAAGACGCTTCGGCGCGGCCTTTCGTCTGTGCAGGCGCATCGAAGTCGTCCCGCGCCACGACGAATTCGTCCCGGCCGGGGGTATCGCAATGCGAAATTCGGGGCAATTGCGCTAGGCTGACCCCCATGATGGGAGCGAAAAATCTCGATCGGGCGCCGCATCGCCATCTTGGCGGCTTGAGCGCCCGGCAGTTCGTGGGAATGGTCTGCCTGTTCTGGCTGTACGTCGTCCTATCGAACGTGCTGTACGCCTACAGCATGCGCACGGGCCTCGCGCGCGTGACCAATGCGCCGCTGTTCGCCGCGTGGGATGCCCGGGTCATGCAGCATGTGCTGTTGCTGCCGCTGGTGCTGATTTCCTTCTGGGCATCCCTGCGGGTGCAATGGCGGCCGCTGTGGCTGGCTCTGCCGCTGCAAGCGATTCTGGCATTCACCTTCGCCGCCCTGGCATACCCCGCCATGCTGCTGTCGCAACTCATCATCGAGGGTCCGGACTATCATGAACACAGCCTGCCGAACGCGGCCATTGGCTGGGCCGATCCGTATTTCCTGTCGCTTTGGCTGGCGAGTTTGGTGAACTTTCTGCCGGCCTACGGCTTCGGCCTGGCATTGATCACCGGCGCGGCCTTGTACACGCGCTTTCGCGATTCGGAGCTGCAGCGCGCGGCGCTCGAGCGCGAGTGGAGCGCGGCGCGCCTGGCCGCGCTGCGCATGCAGCTATCGCCGCATACTCTGTTCAATCTGCTGCATACCATCCGCGGCAATATCGAATGGGACCCGAAGGGCGCGCAGTCGATGGTGGTGCAGCTCGCGGATTTGCTGCGCCGGCTGTTAAGCGCCGGCGAACGGGAGTTTTCGCGGCTTGCCGATGAGCTGCAGTTCGTCAAGCTGTACCTGGACCTGCAGCAGCGGCGCTTCACCGACCGCCTCTCAGTCGCGCTGCCGCAAGCGGATGAGGTTCCTGCGGTGTGGACGCCAAGTTTGATCCTGCAGCCATTGGTCGAGAACGCGGTGGCGCACGGCCTCGCCGGACATCAGGGCGCCGTCAACGTGCGCTTGACCGCGGGCGTGTCCGGCGGTGTACTCAAGTTGCGCGTGGTCAACACCGTCGCGCAGGACCGGTCGGTGCGCCAGGATGGGATCGGATTGAAGAATGTGCGCGAAAGGCTCGCGGTGCAATTCGGCGACCGCGCCCAGCTCTTTGCCGGCGTCATCGACGGCGAATGGGTGAGCGAGATCAGCATGCCCGAAATTGAGCGCGAGGCTCAGGCGCGCGCATGATCGAGGTCATCATCGTCGACGACGAGGCGGCCGGACGCCGCACCTTGCGCGAGTGCTGCGAGGCGGAGGCGGATCTGACAGTGGTGGGCGAGTATGGCGATGCGCAGGCCGCGCTCGCGGCGATTCAGGCCAGGCCACCGCAGCTCTTGTTCCTCGACATTCAAATGGATCCGCTCAACGGCATCGATCTGGCCCGTGCGCTGGATCCCGCCACATTGCCGTCGCTGGTGTTCGTGACGGCCTACGACTCGTACGCCCTCGAGGCCTTCGAAGTCAGCGCGGTGGACTACTTGCTGAAGCCGTTCGACCAGGCGCGCTTTCGCAAGACGCTGGAGCGCGTGCGCCCGCGGCATCACGGCGGCGCGCTCAGCGAGCGGCAGGCCCTGCTGGCGGGCCTATTGAGCCAGCTTGAACGCACGGCGCGCACGCCGGAGGAGCGGCCGCGGCTGCTGGCGGAATTCGGCGGCCATCTGCGCGTGCTGGACGCGGCCCAGGTGGAAATGATCGAGGCCGATCGAAACTACGTGCTGATCCGGGTGGGCCGCGACAACTACCATGCGCGCAGCACCCTGATGCAGGCGGAGCAGGCGCTGAAGTCGCAGCCCATGCTGCGCATCAGCCGGTCCTGCTTGGTGAACATGAACTACGTCAAGGAAGTGAACCGCACGCTGCGCGGCGACTTCATTCTGGTGCTCGCCGGCGGTGCGACCGTGACCAGCAGCGAGGGCTTCCGCGGCAAGGTCAAGGAATACCTGAGCACGCTGCGCATCTCCTCATAGGAACGCGAATCTGCTCATAGGAGCTCCTCGGGAGCAAACGGCTTCAGCACATCGAGCGAGAAGCGCTGCCAGCGCGTGGTCTCGGGTTCCGTGTGCCAGATCTTCGGCGACTCCGGATCGCCGCTGCGCCATTCGATCTTGTCGGTGTGATCCTCGAGCTGCAGCCGGTAGCTGCCATCCGCGCTGATGTCATCGAGCAGGCTGGTGACCTGGCGCGCAATCTCAGGGCTGCGGATCACGATGCCCATCTCGCTGTTGGTATGCGCCGAGCGTGCATCCATGTTCAGCGAGCCGATGAACACCGTTCTTTGGTCGATCACCAGCGACTTGGCATGCAAGCTCGCATTGGCGCTGCGAAACGGATGAAAGCGCTGGCGCTTCTGGCCGAGCTGAGGCCGCACTTCGCTCAGCTCGACACCGAGCTTGAGCAGGGCGACCCGATAGCGGGCATAGCCGGTGTGCGCCAGCGGGGAATCGGTCGATGCCAGGGAATTGGTCATCACCCGGATGTGAACGCCGCGCTGCACCAGTTCCTGAAACAGTGCGACGCCGCCCTTGCCGGGCACGAAATACGGCGAAATGATGATGACCTCGGTCTTGGCCGAGCGCATCAGCGCGGCGATATTGTTCGCGATGGTCTCTTCTTCGTCCGGCGAGGTTTCGCTGGCCATCTTGACCGGCTTATCCGCGAGGACGGTTGCCGGCACCCAGTTGATCTTTAGCTCGGCGGAATCGAGTTCTGCGCTCAGCCAGTTGGATTCCGCCCCGGCGTCGATTGCCTCGACTGCTTTAGCCTCAGGCGCGGCTTGCGCGGTCGAAGCCAGCGACGAGATCGGATATGCGAAGGTGCTATTCCAGAAGGCATCGAAGGAGGCCGACAGTTGCGGCACGATGGTCCCGGCGGTCACCACGTCGAGGTCGATGAAATTGCTTTTCTTGTCGCGGGTGAAGTATTGGTCGCCGATGTTGCGCCCGCCGGTGATGGCGAGCGCGTTGTCGGCAACGAACAGCTTGTTGTGCATGCGGTGATTGAGCCGGCGCATATCCGTCGCCGAGGCGAGGAACCGAGTCCAGGTCGCGAGCCGCCCGCCGGGAAAGGGATTGAACACCCGCACTTCGACATTCGCGTGTTCGCCCAGGTGCACAAAGCGACGGTCCTCCCCGGCCGTATGCAAATCATCTACCAATATGCGCACCCTGACGCCGCGATCCGCGGCCAGCCGCACGTGGTGCAGCAGTGCGCGTCCCGATTCGTCCTGGTCGATGAGGTAGTACTGGATGTCGAGCGTGCGCTGCGCGTGATCGGCGAGCGCGATCAAGCTGTCAAAGGCATCGGCGCCGGAGGACAGCAGCCGGATGCCCGACAGGTTCGCGACGGCGCCGCTGTGCGCGACGATGCGGCCGAGCGCTGTGCTGCCGGGGTTCGACAGCGCTTCGGTGGGATACTTCTCCACATGCTTGGGCAAGCTGGCGCAGGCCGAGAGAAGCAGCATCGCGCAGCACAACCCGCCCAGCGAGCCACAGGGATTCCGGGATATGCGCATCGGGCCATCATATCAGGCACACTTTGCGCCCATGGAAACAAGGCGCCGTATTCGCAGCTTCGTATTGCGCGCCGGCCGCATCACGGCCGGGCAGGAGCGCGCGCTCGGCGAACTGTGGCCGGCCTACGGCCTCGACACCGGCGAGTCGCCGCTGGACCTCGATGTGGTGTTTGGCCGGTCCGCGCCGCGCTGCCTGGAGATTGGTTTCGGCGCCGGCGAAGTGATCGGGGCCCTGGCGGAGGCCAATCCGCACATCGACTACTTAGGGATAGAGGTGCATCGCCCCGGCATCGGGCGCCTGCTGCTGCGAGCGGATCAGGCCCGGCTTTGCAACCTGCGCGTGATCTGTCGGGATGCCGTCGAAGTCCTCGAGGGTGCGCTGGTTGATGGATCCCTGGATGAGATTCTGGTGTTCTTCCCCGATCCCTGGCACAAGAAACGCCACCATAAGCGCCGCCTGATCGAGTCCGGCTTCATCGCCAGCGCGGCGGCCAAGCTGCGCTCCGGCGGAGTGCTGCGGCTCGCGACGGACTGGCAGGCCTACGCGGAACAAATGCTTCAGGCGGGTAACACGTGCCCGAGGCTTCAGTCCCTGAGCGCGGATGCGACATATGTGGCGCGGCCCGAATTTCGACCGCTCACTCGATTCGAAAGTCGCGGCGCGCGCCTGGGCCACGGCGTGTGGGATTTGGCTTACACAAAGCGCTGACACGGTTGCTGCTACGCGCAAAAATTACATATTGCGCGAGGCGTGTATTGGGAGTTGAATTGAGCTGAACAAAACGCACGGAGAAAACAACGCACGGAGAACGGCCATGAATGTTGTGAAGCCGATCGTAGGTCAGTGGTACCGAGGCGGTACGAACGAACTCTTCGAGGTGGTCGCGATCGACGATCAAGACCAGACCATCGAAATTCAGTACTTCGATGGCACCGTGACCGAAATGGAATTCGATGCGTGGAATGAACATCTGCTCGACGAACTCATTGACGATGCCGACGCCCCCGAGGATTGGTCAGGAGCCGTGGACGTGGAGACGGAAGATCTGGACCGCGAATTCGAGGACACTGCGCGCGCGGTCTGGGCCAGTCCGAACGAGCGATCGCTGCGCCGCTAGCCTAAGCCTTCGCCAATTCGCGCGCCCCGAGTTCGTTCAGGGGTTTGCGCAATATAACCAGCAGGATTAATCCGGGCACGGCCACCAGGCAGGTGACCACGAAGAAATTCGCCCACCCGATCAGCGGCACCAGTTGACTGGCGATCCAGCCGGTGACGTTGCGTGGCAGGGTGGCGAGCGCGGACAGCAGCGCGTATTGAGTGGCGCTGTAATCCGACGAGCACAAAGACACCAAGAAGGCCACGAAGGCGGCCTGGCCCATGCCGCCGATCATGGTGTCCAGGGATGTCGCCAGCACCAGCAGCCATACTTTCTTGCCCGCGAGCGCCAGCCACATGTACAACAAATTGGTGAGCGCCTGGCCGATGCCGAACACCAGCAGCGAGCGGAACGTGCCCCAGCGCATGTACACCCAGCCGCCGAATGCCACGCCGATGATGGTGGACACCGTCATGTTGAATTTGCCGGCGATGCTCAGCTCCGGCAATGAAAATCCCATGCCTTTGATCATGAATGTGCTGTACAGGCTCAAGGCAAGCGCATCTCCCACCTTGTAGAGCAGAACCAGCGCCAGAAATCCCCAGATGCCTTTCTGCTTGAGGCCCTCGCGCAAGGGATGCCATACGGCATCGGCGAGGGTGCGCGGCGCCTGGCCCGGTACTTTCGGTTCCGGCGCGCGCAGCGTCGCGAACATGGTGGCGGCCATGAGGCAGGCCACGAATAGAAATGCTGCCTGCCAGTCGATGTAAGCGGCAATCATGACCAGCACGGCGCCCGCCAGCATCGCCGCCGTGCGGTACCCGAACGTGGCGGCTCCGGCGGCGAGGCCCCGCTCGCTCGGCGGAATGGTGTCGACCCGGTAGGCGTCGATCACGATGTCCTGCGATGCCGATAGAAAGGCCAGCAACAGGGCAATGCCGCCGAGCAGGTAGGGAGCCTTGGTTGGGGACTGAAAACCCATGACGCCGATGCACACGGCCAGGCACGCTTGAAAGATCAATATCCAGCCGCGGCGGCGCCCAAGAAACGGCGGAAGATAGCGATCCAGCAGCGGCGCCCACAGGAATTTGAAGTTGTACGGCAGAGCGACCAGCGAGAATATTCCGATAGCCCCGATGCTCAAGCCCGCCGATGCCAGCCATGCCTGCAGGGTGAAATTGGTCAGATTGAGGGGCAGGCCCGACGCAAAACTCAAGAATAGAACCGCAGCCATGCGCGGATCCCGAAGCGCTTGCAGCAGTGTGGGCTTGGCGGTGCGCGGGGTGGCAATGGGCATCCGGCGCGATGATAGCAGCCGCGCTTGCGGCGCGCCGCCTCCCTTGCGAGACTTCGGACCCATGACGCCAACCTACCAAACCGAGTTCATCGATCTATGCA
>Ga0302325_10003843_pt1 | contig 35085 bp, 40 predicted proteins | sample Palsa_T0_2_FD_201948 | JGI IMG/M metagenome (GOLD analysis project Ga0302325, IMG submission 201948) | Peat permafrost microbial communities from Stordalen Mire near Abisko, Sweden - Palsa_T0_2 | ecosystem: Environmental > Terrestrial > Soil > Palsa > Peat permafrost | place: Sweden: Abisko...
GCTACTCGGGATCCGGTTCGCCGAGGTCCATGAGGCGCTTCCTAAGGGCATCCTTACGTTGCCTCGCTGCTTGGTATTGGGAGACGACTTTCCTGACGTAATCGGTATCGAGCAAGCGAACGCCTGAAGGTGCCAGCATCAAATAGCCCTCTTCGGACGTTATCGAAGACGACTCAGAGATCTCCACGCAAGCGGCCTCTAGAGCATCCAAAGCTTCCTTGGCGTCCCAGAATTCTCTATACGCTCTCCTAACAAGGGCATCCCGGTCGTCTTGACACATATGACTGCTCTGTTCCCATGTGGTTTTTCGGACAGACGTAAAGGCCATCCGAGTTCCAGAATGCTGGGGGCTTCAGAGCGAGGGACCGCAACGTTCATTCTGGGAGACGGAACTCCGTCACCCAAAGTGTTTCAGTGCGGCACTGAAGTGCATTACGTCGTTAAAAAGTGGGATCTTTTTAAACCAAGGTCCCAGGGCAGAAAACGAAACTACAAAACCATTTATGTAACGGCAAATTGGGGCGTTTTGATCCTAAACGACAATACGTCGCCATTTGGATCGCCTATTGATTCGTTTTACTACTATTTTGCAGTCACAGAATACGACAGTCGCTCTTCAAAGGAACTACAATTTCGGGATGGCCTGCATACAACAAACGGGGGAGAACCCCGCTTTGAGGGCTACCATTGCGGCCTCTGAGGGTGGGCAGACAACCCGCGCGAAATGCCAAGTCTATCTTCAGCAAATGATGACCCCGAGATCCTCGTGGCGAACGGACATTTCCTAGAATGAACGAGACACAAGACGAACCACCCAGACTGCAAAAAGAGGCTCATAGATGCGGTGGTTGGGTCGGGACTCGCAGGCCATAGGGGAAGTATAGGAGGTGGGTTAAAGTAGATCGACCGCTCCGCCCCAATCCGGAACCCGGTCCCAAGAGCAAACCGCCAATGAAAAACCAGTAGCCAGAGTCTTGTTTGGACGCTACTTGTCCGGTGCGGGCGTATATCCCGGTAACATCCGGGCCGTCGAACGAAATATGTGATATTGGTCGAAGACCATATCGTCCAGCAAGGTTTCAAAGGGCGCATCTACCTTGAGGGTTTCGTCCCACTCACCAAGGAAAATCACTCTGGAAGGAAATTATGAGACAACATACGAAACTAGCATTCGCCATGCTTCTGTCCAGCGGTCTGCTCTCCGGGCATCTCTCCTACCTCAACGCTCAGGTTAACCCCGTTGCAAATATTCTTTTCGTGAAGACCCAACGGGAGTGGACGGTTCCCCAGCGAAAAGGTCCGGAATTCGACTGGTCCATAAGGCTTTCGGCGGAGGGCCTAGCAAGTCGTTGAAAGTAGAGGCGGTGAAAACCTCAAATCGACCGGTCAGCAAAGTAAAGGTTGTGGACCTTTCCGGATCCTTCGAGGGCGGCTTTACCTCCCGACGACCCCAGGCGATGTTGAGTGGGGTGACAAATTGCCAGCCGTGCCGATAGCTCTTTCGTGGGATTGCCGCGCTGCGGGCGCGATGCCTAAGTTTGAGGGATGCTCGAAACAGTCCAACAAGAAAGGCTGTTCGTTGTCCGCTTCGTGCCGTTGGACATGAAACCTCAAAGCTTTACGGCGTCCACCGCTGAAATTCACGGCGAGCACTTGGTTCTAAAGAACAGCCGGGCCAAACTGGTCGCTATGCTCCTCTCTGAAATTGTCGAATCATGGTCAGAGCTACCAACCCATCCGAGGTCTAGCGCAGCGTCTTAGCGACCGCCCGGGCCGGGGCAGGAAGACGCTTGATGCTTGATGGGTTTAACCGGACCCCACGTCTTTCCAGAGTGTGGGCTGACTACTTTGCCTCTCTCTAGGGCGGCGGAAGCGGGCGAGTGGAGCCTGTATCCGGCAATCCAAATGGTTGATCAGTGCCGGGACAGGAGTACACCTTTAGATCGCCATTCTTTTCGAAGAGCATGATACCCACCTCCATGCCATCCACAGTCGCCAGATGATCGCTCACAAGGCGCTCACCTTTCTTTGGAACCGGCTTTCCGTCGAGTGCGAAGTACACCGTAGGACAGCCGCAGGTACAACGCTCTCTGACGCTCAAGCGTGGTATTTGGGCATGCAGTGTCGGTCTGTCTCCGTATGTGCCATGCTCAAGTAACCACGCAACCACCTCGCGCTCGTGATCCGTGAGCGGGCGTTCGCAAGGGGCTAAGGCCGGATCGCTCATGCTCGACATGATCGCACAACCTGTCGTTAATGACGTCCGGTAGGAGGACATAGCCGCAGCCATACGATCTTGGAATCTGGTTGGAGCTTGACCGCTTCCACGACGCCCCCCACCTGATCGCCCTCTGGATGTTTGATCACCCAATCTACGACCTTCATGACGAGTTGGGTTTGAAACTCTTGTTGAGTCCGAACTCCGAATGCCGACTTCAGCGATTGCTCCCATGCCATGGCTTCTTGTTTGGCTTCGGGTGTTTTGTGCTCCAGAAATGTGCCTGCCGCCTTCTCGCCTTCTCCAATCGACCTGAGCTTGTTCACCGGTGGTGGCACAACATCAATGTCGAAATTCTTGCCTTCGAGACGAAACGAAGCGACTCTTGCATCTATGCTTCCATCGGCGATCAAACCAACAAACAGGAACATGTTGTATCTGACGATCCACTCCCAGGTAGATCGCTCTCTGTCGGGCAGGGATTGGAGTTGCAACAAGATGAGGCGTCGCCACTCGTCGGCCACCTTACCAGGATCTTTCGACCCCTTCACCGAAGCATACGCGCTCGCAGCAGTCCCTTGAGTATCCCAATGAAGCGGAGGATGATTCGGAGGAGTAATATCGGCGGATCTGACGCCACCGGAGACAGTGAAGAAATTGTCATCCGTGCCTTGCTTCACAATCTTGCAATCATCGAACGTCGGCGGGTTCCTATCGTGAAGCTCAATGCTATCTGTCGCCACGACAAATCGATCATCAAGCCACTCGAAGAAAATGGCGGTTCCTCTCGATCCGCCGTCAATCGGAGCGCTTGCGGCAGTCCCAGCAAATGGCCTTGCGCCAATCAGAAGTACCGCGAGAAAAGGTGACACCCATTTGATAAACTTCACCCACGTCTTGGGCAACATTTGCACCACCAAGATTGAGAAACGAGTTTCAGAGACAAAAACCTTCTACCGGTCAGCTATGCGCACTGCATGACGGTGCCAAGCCGTCCACTGATTCTACGTCTATTGTGAGGACTTCACTTCAGAAGCCTTCTGAGGTGTTCTGCTGCCGATGACAAGCTGGAGGCGGCGCGTACTGGCAACTGGTTCCTGGAAAACAATCTCGTCATCGCCCGTCTTGACAAACTAGCCCGTAACGAAGAGGTCCAGCAAAAGCTTCAGGCTCCGGATTGCGGCTGGGATTTAGTGATCTGCGATGAGGCCCACAAGCTCTCGGCCACGTTCTTCGGCGGCGAGATTAAATACACCAAGCGCTATCACCTCGGGCAACTTCTATCCGGGCTTACCCGGCACTTCCTCCTAATGACGGCCACCCCGCACAACGGGAAGGAAGAGGATTTCCAGCTCTTCCTGGCCCTCCTCGACAGCGACCGTTTCGAGGGCCGTTTTCGTGATGGCGTTCACCAGGTAGAGGTTTCGGACCTCATGCGCCGCATGTAAAAGGAGAGCCTACTCAAATTCGATGGCACGCCGCTCTTCCAGGAACGAATCGCTTATACGGTGCCGTACAAACTCTCTGACACTGAGGCGCGGCTGTACAGGGAAGTTACCGACTACGTGCGAGAAGAGTTCAACCGCGCGGAGGCCCTGGCCAACGATGGTCGCGCCGGCACAGTGGGTTTTGCTCTAACCATTCTCCAGCGACGGCTGGCGTCTTCCCCTGAGGCCATATATCAGTCCCTTCATCGGCGTAGTGAACGGTTGCAGAAAAGGCTCAGGGATCTGGAATCTTTACAACGCGGTGCGGTGGCCGAGACAATGGCTGGCTCGTTCCCCGCTCTCGATGCTGACCCAAGGTTACAGCCACCGGGGTCTACGGAAGAACTCTCGAACATCAGGGTACTTTTCGTATGTTCCCGGTCTTCGTCGAGGCGTGCTCACCGGAACGAGATGATTATCCGTTGTGCTCATCGACCAGCCACTTTCTCTTTGGAGAGAGAGTCGAACACGGACGCACCGACGGGTCCACTCATAGTGCCAACCACACGTTCTGATCCTGGCCCTCTTCGTGGTCTTTCTGGATCCGGTTCAAACGGCGGGTCTCTGCTCGCTGTTGAGCAGCGATCCGGGTACCGTCAACGGTGCGCGGGTCTGGTGGGTCACCGAAATTGACCGGCTTGTACTGGCGTTTGAAACGGTGCTCTGGTGCCATGCGACATCGTACGCCTGACGCCAGAGATCGTGAACGCGCCCGACTACTCGCGCAGCGAGGTTGGCCCACGACCGCCGCCTTGCGGCGTAGCCGATCTATGGTGGCGCAAGCATCGCCGCTGGGACCCGACCCTCATCCCCACTCATCGCAGTCGCGGGCTATGTGGCCTGCCCCCCCGCACCGCCGGCAAATGACGGTGCGCGGTTCGCGAGCGAACCGTGGAGCCTCCGACCGCTCGTATCCGGCGGTGTCGCCCTCATGGCCCTGGAGCATAATCTCTACATCGATAAGCTTGAGCTTTTGCTTTTTGGCCGTAACAAGAAGCGTCTCCGGGTGGTCCGGCACCGGTTTGCGCTCCACTCCCACCGGATGTAGCGTCGAGTGAAAGCAGGACATGCCGCCATCCCCGTACTCATAGACCGCCATCCCCTGGGGAGACGCTCCTATGTAGCGCAGTTCTCCCGCGCGGTGGAGGGCCACGATGCCACCATCCTTTAGGCGGTACCAATATTTCTTGTTGCTGCTAGCGGTACTGGCGGCCTTGTAGTTGCCATTTGCGTAACGGTCATTGGCACGATCTCGCCACCGGTGGGCGGAGCGGGAGGCTTCGCGCACCGCCTCCAGCAACGGGGGTTGGATGTCGCTCGGTTCGGGTTCCCGCCGGCGCGGTCTGAATCCGGGCGCGGCCATGGCGTTCAGCACCCGCGCCCGCAAAAACAGGTGTACGGTATATCGCCCGTGCGTGCTGCTGTGCCGTTCCTCAGTGAGGTCTGGCTCGCCGAGGTAGCGCTTGATCATGGAGTCCGACCATAAATACTCATCACGGATTTCGGCGCGGGTGCAGTAGGGGGAGGATGGTACGAGGGACGGGGCTTCAGCTGTCGTCGCCATAAAGACTCTCTTGTGATTGGTTCTTGAGCCCTGAAAACTAACACACCTGCGCCCCACCGGGAGAACCCAGCGGGGCGTAGTGCGGTAGCGGCCCTGGTGGCCTGCCTACCTAATGAGCTACCTGGGCACGCGCCGAAGCGGGCTGGCAGGTCAGCTCATAGTCCTCCCTGGTCGGGAGGCTGATGCCTCCCACATTGCTGTGAGAGGCGTGCGGCGTTTCAAGGCATGTCTTCCTGGGTCACAAAGCTTTTTCTCCAGCCGCATCCTCAGAATACGACAGTCTCGGTACCTTACCCAATGTGGCATTTTAGCCGCAGGACTTGTGCGCTCACTTATCGGCCGGCCGCGACAACACTTGAGTGGAAAAGCAGTGGAAAAGTAAAAATATTTTCGCCCTTACCCGATGGCCGAAGTCGACAAGCTGCGGCATGATATGACGATGAGCGACCTAACCGCACAAAGCAATACAGCCAAAAAAGGGAAGGTGGCTTTTCACGAAGCCAAGGTGTTTGTTACCCTTCGGGGGAAGCCCGGTCAATGGTTGACGAACGACGACATAGCAAGAGACGCCGGGGTAAAGCCCCGAACGGCACGCCAATACACTGCGCGGTGCTTCAAGCATGGGCTGCTTGAACGTGCCGAAACATTTCCCGCGTATAAATTCCGATGGGTGACCGTGGTGGGGGAGCCGTCAGCCTACCAGAAGAGGATTGAGGCCGCCCTTGAACCCTTCGGACTCGGTTAGCATACCCGCCACCAGCTTCGCTGCCCTAGGGCCCGTCCGGCCTTTCACCGACGCCTTATAACCGATCCTGACGATCCGTTTCTCATCGAAACGCCGGCTGAAGTTGCAACTCCCATAGACGCCATCGCTCGCATCCTCCGGCACGAAGTCGAAGTCTGACATGGGCCTTCACCGAACGATCAGTGGTGAAAAGCAATCACATGGGCGAGAATCGACCCGCTCGCGGTGGCGGTCGTGTTGGTGGCCAGGGTGGAGAAACGGGCTGCCGACTGGTCGTACGCGGTCAAGCTCACCGTCGCGCTGCTGCCCGCCACAATGCTCCTGGCCGGCGTGGACAGGTCCAGAAAAGAATAGGTTAGCTGCAGGCGAGATAATCATGCCCCACGACCAAATGAAAATGATGACCAGGGACGATATCTGTGCCGAGCTAGGCTGGACCGACGCTATGATCCATTCCCTTCTCCAGAACCCAGACTCGAACAATGCCCGACGGGATAAGGTCACCGGCGGATACACATATGGGCTCTACAAGAGGGAACGAGTGCTGGCCGTCGCTGAATCGACCGAAGGCCGCGCTGCCAAACGGCGATGGGATGAAACTTTACGGGCCAGCACGCCCAACCCCGGGTGGACGACCTGACTCGGCGACATAGGGCGTGCACTGGGCATCACGGCGGTCGCGGCTGGGAGGTTGCTTGAGCGACTTGGATACCGCGCCGAAAGGCATGTCACAGATCGCGCGGTTGCGGCTGGGTGCGGAGTTCGGCGCTGGGATGGCTTCACCATGTACGACGATTGGCACTTGGACCGTGTGGTGGCCGCCATCAGATCGGCGGCACAAGTGCCCGGCGAACCGGTTGTCGCCGATGCTCTCGCGGAGGCAGTTGGTAGACAGGAGGCAAGGGAGCGGGTGGCAGCCCGCAAGCGTGAACAGGAGGAAAAGGAAGCCACACGTCGGCAAGAGGAGGAGGCGTTGATATCCGAGCTGCAGGTTGAGCTGCGAGCGCTGCGCGTTACGGAGCCTGGCATGAGCTTGCTCATTGCCGTGGAATACGTCACTCCTCACCCGGCCCGCCGTATGTCATGCTGAGGATCAGAGCATCGGAGCCGCCAAGGATCTCGCCTTACTTGAACGCCGCGCCCAAGCAGAGGGGTTTAGGGTTTGGGACGGAGGATGAAACGATGACCCCGACCTTGGAAGGGTCCAGGGACGGGTCTGGCTACGATCCCGTTCACCTCACCTGCCCGGGCAGCGCAGATAGGGCACGCAGGCCTTATGGACCAGGCTAGCGGTTGGCTCAGACCGTTGATCGACGTGGCCATGTCGTTCATAGCTGCAGGTGGGTGATTGCTGTCTGTCCGCTTCCACCTGGTCGGGCTACATCCCGGCCCAGAGGCCTTATCTGCCGCCGGTCCAGCTGAGGTTGCCGCGATGTTGGCGAGATCCTTCCCATGGTTGACGTTAAATTTTATGAAGGCGTTCACTGCTCATCCTTCTCAGGAATCCGCGTCCATTTGCCCTTCGTGCGCAGGATAGATTTGCTGAATTGCACTACTGCGGCCTCATCCATCGAGACAGGAGTATTGGGGTCGAGCGGGACGGCATTGGCCTGGAAGTCATCGAGCGCCTTCATTATCTCCTTCGGATCGCTGCCAGCTGGCGGCACATAAATGGTCTTTGCTTCGTATTTCATCGGCTTCTGAACATAGCCTTCTGGTGGCCTCATGTGCTTGTTCCATAGTTGTGTCACAAGGAAAGAATCATCGTTCGGTGGGTAGGCCGCAAAACTGTATATGCTTTCCTTCTTCGTTTTCTCTGGCAGCGCGTCATAATACTCGTCCAGCCGCTTCAAATCCGCCTTTAGGGCATCTCCGTGGATAAAGGTTTGGTCGTCCCGAAGGAAAAGCGGGGCTGAGCGGACATGCAGATCATCGCGTGATGTGAAGACCATGCAGAACGGCAAATAGTAAAGATACGCGATGTCGACCACATTGCTCTTGCGATCACTGCCTATCTGGCTTGCAGCCATTCCAAGACAAAAAAACAGATCAACCGTCAGGACATGAGTAAGGTAAGGCGCGTAGTTCCGAATCTTCGGTCGTCCAAAGCTCACCCAGCGGGCGACGATCTGACTTACCGATCCCTCATCGCTTATGGTGAATGCGAGCCCCATGCGTAAGACTTTTTCCTGATCGGGACCGTCGACAATAGAATCAGCCAGAGCCTTGATGTCTTCGAGCTTTGTGGGACGGCCTGCCGCCTGGTGAATCCCCTTAAAGCTCGCGGACATAGCCTTGAGGTCGAGGGATTCCACTTCATGTCGCCATTTCACGGCGATTCCTCTTTCGATTTCGAGAAACTCTCCATGTTTCCAGCGGTTGAGTGCTTCTGCCTCGGGAGACTGCTCGTAAATGATGGCCTTGGCACCCTGATACATCACAGGTTTTCCTCCGCCGATGGCCGGGAAACCCTTCAGCTCGATCTCTGCGTTGCCAATGAGTTCGCCCCAGATGAGCGTTAGGTGGTAGAGATTTGGATGGGCCTGCATGTCAGGGGTCTTGTAAGCGATTTCGCCGACGACCTGTTCCGGCGTTTTTCCGGCTTTAACCTCCTTCTCAAGGTCCGCCAGTGTTTCGATGTAAAACAGTGGCGTGATGTTGGACATGAAGAAATTGTCCATCCAGTTCGCCTGATCGGGATTCAGTGCCTGAAGAGTCGATTTGTCGAATATCAGGATCGGGCCTTGGGCCATCTTCTTACCTCCCCTTGTTGCGGGGGTAGTCACTGATTAGTGTCGCACCAGCCCTGTCGCGACTGCTATCGTTAGCCTCCTCAGGTTTAAGGAGGTTTCCATGACTGCATCCAGAATTGCCAGTTTGCTCCTGGCCACAATTGGCACAGTAGCCATTGCCCAACCGGCGTATAAGCCGCCTGCCACCTCCGCAGGCGAAGTATCAGGAATCGACTTCGAATCGTCGCAATCGCTGGCACCCTTACAAGAGCGCTTTTCAACCTGTGACCGCACCGACATATGCGACGGCAAGAAGTTGGAAAAGCCCTATAAATGCAGCTCTGATCCGAGTCGGAACACCGCCATTTTGAAGCTCAAGGGCGACGTCATCTTTTATGACAGCAAGATGGCGATCGACGCTGACGGGTCTGCGCTCTCCAAAGCGAGGGGAGGCACGAACCTTCCCGGAACGGCATGGCACTACCCGACACCTCCCGGTGACAGCGTCGACGCCGAACATGTTCCGTACATTGTTCTCTCCAAGGAGTTCGTCGCAGCAAAGTATGCCAGCCTGCGCCAGGGCGTGACGATCCACACGGGCGACATAGCCGCAGTCGTATATAACGGCAAAACCGAATACGCCCTTGTGGCTGATACCGGCCCTGCCTGCAAGATTGGCGAGGGATCAATGAGGCTGCACGACGAGCTTGGAAACAAGGCCTGTGCCGAATTTGGTTCAAACGGCATTTGCAAGACGGCGTCGAACAATGGCATCCCGAAAGACGTCATGTTCTTTCGTATTTCCGCATTCAGCCGCGCTGATATCCAAAGGGCTTACACCGGCCAATGTAGGTCAGAGGTTGAATGACGAGGGTCCAAAACTCCTGAAGAAACTGAAACAGGGGTCCGCACCGCCAAACTGATCGAATGAAAAGGGTGAGGCTTTAGACTCGTTTAACGTGAGACCCTGCTGGGCCTGCGCAGGCAAAACCGCGAAGAAGGCAACGACGAGAAGGGTATGGAGTGGATAGAGTAGGCGCAATGTGCACCTCCTGCGCAAATCATTCTGGGCCTGGTGACGGAACAAGGCAAGTAAAAGCTTCGCCGGGCTGACCCCGAATAATGGCTGGTCTGACCGAGACCTACGCCACCGGGCTCTCGCCGTGCCTGCTGGACATGGACGATGCCATGCGTTTGTATGGCGGCACAACCGGCACCCAAAGATTGTTAAGTGGCTCCCCACGCTTATCCAGGGATCCTGTACGGCATCGGATGTACAAGTAGGTGCAGCTACCTACGTGTACCCCGAAAGGCCTATTAGTGGCCGGTCGCTTCGGGGCGAAACTCCTAGCTACAACCATGTCGGGCCGGGACGCTCTCGTGCGAAGCATCGACGAGGAAATACTCGGCGACGGAGCGGAGACGCTCAGAGACAGAGGTAAAGATGAAAACAGGGCTGAGGTTTCCTGTCGTGACCTTGTTCTTGCTGGTAAGTTCTTCTTGCTCGCAAGCGCAAGCCGTTTTCAGTACTCTCTGCTTGTTTACAACTGGCGCGGCTGCCGGGCAGGTACGTGACTACGCTCCGCTCCCTCCATTACCAGTCGGCAACGCGTGCTCTGACGGTATGGGAAGTTTTGGTTACATCATCGCTCCGCCTACTCCCCCACCAACACCGACTGCGCCACCAGATCCATTCGCAGCGATACTGCAGAGCGTTAAATTCAACGGCACCGCGCTCGTAAAGGGGGCCAGCGGCAACAAATATCGCGAAGCCTTCGGAGTCGCTGATAATCTGGGCCCTACGATGAATGGGCTAACGACCCGATTCCGGCTTGGCTCATTGTCCAAGCAATTTACTGCAACTGCCGTACTCGCCTTAGTTGATCAGAACCTTATTCAATTGAACACCAGCATATGCGCGTATTTGGATGCTTGCCCACCCCAGTGGAACCCCATTCAGATTATCCATCTCTTGCAACATACTTCAGGCATTCCCGATTTCACCAGCTTACCGACATACTCCTTATTGAAGACACAACACACAACTTCTGCTCAAATGGTCACGGGCTTCAAGGCTTTCCCCCTGGCTTATCCTCCCGGCATAAACTTCCGGTACAGCAACTCTGAATATGTAATTCTTGGCTACATTGTCGAACGAATTGTTCATCAGGATCTCGGCACCTACATGGCGCAGACATACTTTGTTCCGAGAGGGATGACCAACACGGGATATGACCATCAAAACCCATTGGACGACTCAACCGAAGCAACAGGCTACAGTTTGGTAGCAGGAGCCTTGAGCCCTGTGGGTCCAATTAACATGACGGTTCCTGGTGGAGCAGGAGGCTTCTTTTCGACGGTAGATGATCTGTCCACCTGGCTGGACGCTCTCCTGTCGGGGAAGATCTTATCGGCGGCTTCTTTGCACACCATGTTGACGCCGGGACCCGGTTATGCAGGTTGCGGATGGTTTATCAAACCGACGCCCGCCGGACACACCGCAATCTATCACATCGGCACGATTGATGGGTTCGAGAACGCTATCGTGATTGATGGTGCGACCAAAGCGATGGCTATTGTCCTTAGCAATGTGGACGCCACACCCTCTGAACAGCTTGCGCGTGCCTTAATGGTTCCAGCGCTTTCTAATTAGTCACTTTGAACCTTTCAGCGCGGACCGTAGTCCGACACGCCCGATCCATACCCATGGTCATGAGCAGCATCCCGGAACTCGCGAAGGAAGATTGAACAATGAACCCAATCAATGTCGCGTTAACTAACGGAAGAAAGGACTCCTTCGGGAATACAGTCTCGCGAATCTTTGCCGCTGAACCAGACAAAGGTTATGCAATCTGGGAAGCGAAGGAAGACGGGAGGGTGTATTGCGACGCAGACAACAATCTGCTGGCGGAGAACCCGGCAGTAAGCGAGTGGACCATCAAACTTGTCAGTCTCATCGGCGAACATCAACAATTCAATGGACAGTACAACTCTTACCTTGCACACGCCTACAAGCTCTGCTTCGATGGCAATAGCGCCGCAGCAGTCGAGACCCTGAAAACAACCTATGCTGAGGTAAAGAGGCGACTTGCAACCGCAAGGCGGACGAAATTGGGCTACTTGCTGGGCGCATTAGTCATGTTTGCAGTGGCGCTGTCAGTTTGGTTTTATCTCCGCCTACGTGGGTGGCCGGACGATTCTCATAAATACGCTTCCGGCCTAACCGCATCGGCTCTCGGGGGCCTTCTTTCCGTAGCAGTTGGGAAGAATAGAACCGGGGCCGAGACGGAAGAAAGCTTTTCAATGAATTGGGTCTACGGCGCTTTGAGGCTGTTGATCGCCATTATCGCCGGTTACGGCGCTACTCTAATTATCAGGACAGGAATTGCGCTCTCTTTCCTTCAAGCTCAAGATGCCTATGGCGGTTTTCTCCTCGCCTGCTTCCTCTCTGGGTATAGCGAGAGGTTCATCACCGGCATGTTAAGTAGCATTGAAAACAGGGCTTGAGCCGGGAAAGACTTGCCCATTGCTGGATCGCGTTACCGGCATGACAATGGCAGCTTGTTGCACCGACCATGCTGGATCGCCGTAATCCCAAACAGCATCGAAGTTTTCGAAGCGGAAATGATAATCAGGTTTATCCATCCAGCACCGAAGGTTGCGTGGTTGCGTCGTGGCTCCGACCTTGGTTATTGATGTACGGTGGCCGCTGCGACGAGAGTTGCCTTAGGCCCAGGCCCGCGAGGGGCTGGGCCTGTCAGCGCTGTCCGCGACCGCACACCGTGGCTCCGCGCGGCCCATGGCGGGAGGGTTGCCATAACGGGTGTATCCCGTTCGCCTTCGCCCGCCCGACCTTGTAACCGACGTTGTGGCAGGTGCCCCAATCCCCACCGTCTCCACATAATCAGAAGTACGGGTTCAGGCCACTGGTCCGTGCCAGGATGACGTTCAGTCCCCGGGGTGCCGGTCGATCTTATCAACGCCGAAGCAATCGACCATGTGACGGGAGTCATCACCGATCACCCGGCATCAGTCCGGGTGGCATGTCTGGTGAATTGTCGGCCCCGTCACCGGCTCGCAGGCTGGTCGACCTTCTTGTGGTGGGCCCTGAAGCTCATGCTACTATTTGGCCGCACAGCCAGTACATTCCTGGCCCGGTGCAACTAAAAGGGAAACGATGCCCCTCGCGGATCTGGCCCCCACACTTCGGCTCATTAAGTACCAGTTCCGGACCGGGCGTCTGGAACAGGCCTTCACCACCCTCATGCTTGTTTCGGTGGGCGCAGGAGGAACTCTAAGTGGAACAAAGGACAGCTGGCCAAAGTTAGCAGGGGTCAACCTCAGCCTGTTCGCCCAATACGGTTCATATGTTGCCTACGCGCTCGCGGCGACGTTCGCCTTGCTGCTGGCCTACCGGATATGGAAACAAGCTATCGTTGTTGAAGAGCCGCCACCTCCTCCGCCGTCGGCAGCCATCAAGGGCTTGCTCCCGTTCACCGAGGATGATGGAAAGCTCTTCGCGCGGCTAGGCAGGTCCATCGAGCTTCAGCGCCTGCTAGCCATCACCCAGAGCGACCAAATAGGCATCTGCGCAGTTCGCGGCCAATCCGGGGCAGGAAAGAGTTCGCTCCTGCAGGCTGGACTCGCCTTCACCCTCGGGAAGGAGCACTCCGTTTATTGGGAGGCAGTTCCAATCGCCTCGTCCGAGGCATTGCTCCACGCGATCCGGAGCCGCTTTCCTGAGGTAACTGCACTGGAGTCTTTGCCTGGCGAATTTCCCCATCGTTGTGTCCTGATACTCGACCAGTTTGAGCAGCTTAGCCAAAGTCAGGCTGAGCACGCTCCCATCTTTGCGTTGCTCGACCGCATCGCAAAAGCCCCTGCACCTCGCGCACTTTCAGCGGTCGTCGGATTCCGCCGGGAATACTTCGCCGATTGGATGGATTTTGAGCAGCAATGCGTCTACAGGGCGGAACATCTTCCCATCAACCTCCTCGCCGCACCCGTCGCCGCCCAAGCCCTCACTGTCCTCGCCACGGAGGCCGGATTCACCCTGGACCAGGCCCTGGTTGACAACTTCATCGCTTCCGTAACCGCTCCTGAAGGCGTCTCCCCCGTCGATATCGCCATAGGGGTTCTTAGTCTTGCCAACTTCGTCCAGCAACGGGGCGTTAACCATGTCGATAACTCGGATTACACCACCGCTGGAGGAGCCGAGGGCCTCCTCCTCTCCTTCGTTCAAGAGAAATTCGATGATATACCGCAGCAGCTTCGTGGCCCATTGCTTACCGGCCTGGTCCTGGCTCTGGTAGATACAACAAGTAACCAGCGCGTCGCTGCGGGGGCAACCGCCCCCGAGATCGCGGCGAAAGCTCAAGTCCCAGAAAATCTGATGTCTCCGTACCTGAATAACCTCACCCATCCAAGAGTCCGTCTGTTGGAAAAAACCGGCGACGGTCGATATAGGCTGCCGCACGAGAGGCTTGTGCCGGTGCTGAGACGGCTGGGGGGCCTGACCTTGGCTGAAAAGGACCAGGTACGTATCCAGTTCGAGAACGAGTTTCGAAGGTGGTGCGAAAACAAGGCGTCGCCGCGCCTACTTGGCGGTAAAGACTTAACCATCGTGCTCCGTAACCGGCAAGCCCTTATCCAGGGTCATGACGCAGCTCAAAAAGAGGAGTACTTAGCCGCCTCAGTAAGACGCAGAATGCGTTTTCGCGTTGCCACCCTTGCCGTGGCCGTTGTCCTGGCGGCGAGTGGTTACCTGAGCATGCGCTGGGCCGGTTGACCCCTTCGTGCGACTGGCTAATCGGCTGTAGCAGTTTTGATCTCATAGTTGGACACCTCTGCTAAGGATCCGGTAGACGGGCAACAGGAAATTGAACTGCCGTGAAGGGGGCTCGATCGAGCAAGCCGGCGCCGCGCTGTTGCTGCTGTGCTTGACCGCACCGATAATGACGCTAATCCGGGAGCCTGCTGGCCGGGCGTTATGATATCCACTATGGCGAAACTCCGTATGCCTGTTGAACGCGCTGGAAAGGCGCTGGCCGATCGCATTCAAGCGGGTGAAGACGTCGCTATGAAAGTAGAACTCGCGAAGAAAACCGGAGGATACCGCGATTGGCTCCATCTTTTCGCGGCTTGGCGAAACGCCTCAATCGCCGAACTTAAGACTATCTATGAGGGGAAGGAGACGGCGATGGAGTTTGAGTTCGCTACCGAAACAATGGAGCGCTCATCCCCATCATCGACATTCGAGTATAGGAAGAACGCGGTTCGCGATGGAATTCAGAAGCTTGAGAGCCTGATTGAGCGGCTGCCGCTCGCGCTTCCGCAGCCAGAAGATGCCGCTGGCATAAGGAGCCTGCATCCTGAGATTTATTCAAGATGTCACAGGTTGTATGCTGGCGGCGAATACGCTGAAGCAGTCGAGAAGGGCTTCAAAATTGTTCGAGATAGGCTGCGCTCTTTGACATCCCATGAGACCGGATCGGAAGCGTTTGGAAAAGGACAACTCTATGTAGATGGAGCTGCAGCTCAACATGTTGACGAGGATTTCCAGAATGGTGTGAAGTTTCTTACTATGGCGATTGATCGATTCCGAAATGAGAAAAGCCACACGGCCGACGGAAACATCACTGACCCAATCCGCGCCTACGAGTACCTGCGCCTCAGCAGTCTGGCCATGCACCTTTTGGAGCGAGGGCGGATTCAAGGTGCAAGTGCAACAACTCCGCCAGCCGTTCCAGCTCGCTAAGCAACCGTAGCCACCTCACCCGTCGTCGCCGAGCTCGCCTTCTGCGCCGCCACCGGAAATGTCCAATCAGCCTGGTCGACGACCCGGTGGCCGAGATCGTCCCGACGGTTGCCTTCCGCATTGTGGCGAGCGTGACCACGATGTGTTTTTGCCTCGGCGACCAGGTGGCTTCAAGAACTCGTGGATGGTTGTACCGGCCGGCTATTTCTCGAAGACTTTGTCCATCAGTCCATCAAGGCATAGTGACCGTGCATGTCCAGCGCTATCGTGGTGGTGCGGTCTAGGACTGTGAAGGGTGGCAGACAAAGCATTCAAGCACCGCCCCGTTCGATGCTGTGATCTTCGGCACTCCCGCAGTGCGGCCTGCTGGTCAGGATAGGTGACCGGTAAGGGGCTCCAGGTTTCCGGGTCGACGCAATCCCGGATGTCTTCGTGCTGAGCTTGACCCACGGTCAAGCGTGAGAACAGCTTCATTCGAGTGCAGGGCAATAGGGTGTCGCGACGTTGGCCTGGTGGGTGAGCTGGTCGAGCAGAGTGCCGGCGGAGCTCTTAGGGGCTAGGAGGCTTGAAGTGCTGCGCGACCAGGAGGTAACTCGACCGCGCGGGTTGAGTTCGCCGCGCTCTGCCCGAGTCGTTGCCCGAACGGCTCCCGGTCGGCATGCTGAGGTTGAAAGCGGCCGCACGGGTAAGCCGCGAGCACGGCGACCAAAACCGCAGGCAAGACGAAGGCATCCTGAGCCCAACCAACAACCAGGGGCGCGTCCTGGGGCATCCTGGAGCGATTTTTTCAAAAGAAAAAAGCCGCCACGTCAGAGCCCCTCTCTTGCGATGACCGGCGCCTGTTGATAAGTGGCTACGCTGATACACAATACTGCGCTGCCTCGGTGGTGACCGCACCTAGATACGTGTTGATGATGATCGCCGATGTTCAGTGAAGTGGCGGGCGGAACGGTCAAGCGTGCGCTTGATTCGACCACAACACCGGGGTCGACCCGGGGAGCCATCAGCGGCGAGCCGTACTGCGACCGACGTGTACCCTCCTGTGACAGTTGTCCTCGATCGCGCGGAGAGCACATCCGCACGGACAGCTACCGCAACACGAAATCTACGAAAGCCAGGCCTGATTTCAAAATGGCCCCCCTCAAAAATGGACTGGACGCGTAGATTGGCAGAGCACACAATCTCGGCATGTCTCTTGATTTCTTTTGGTCTTTGGTGAAGCTTGCCTTCGGTGCTCTGTGGCCCGAGATGGGTACGAACGGAGTTGGGGGAACGCTTCTGTTCGTTGTTCCGCTATTGGTGCTGGTGGTCAATGCCTTCCGCGCTCCCAGCGGCCAAAAATGGCCGACTATCGTTCGGCAATGGAAGGAGGAACTGTTAGGCACCTTCATAGTGCTGGGTGTAGTAGTGGTCACTCTTTTCGTGTGGGAATTTTCTTGGAACCAACCAAATACAATTCGAGAGAAGGCAGATTTAGCGGGACGGCCTGACCCGCCTAAACCGCCAATTGTCGTTGAGGAAAATAATCACGACCCATTCATCCAGGGCGAGATCGAAGGCATTAAGAAACAGTTGCAGTCTATGTCACCGCCGGTTCCAAGCGCTGCGTTCTCCGTGAAAACGGAATTTGGACTGATCTCTCCTGGCGTTCCGGATAAGTTCACGAGCTTCCTCGTCGGATACAAAGGTGTAACGGGGTATGTTTTGTTTCCGATCACGCATTTTTTATTCATTCGGATAACCAACTTGCTGCCGGTTCGGACGATGATCGAGAGACTCCAGATTTCCCTGGATGGTTGTAGCGCTGATGAGCGACTGGACATGACGACGACCGGCGACGTGTTTTTTGCATCTCAGCGCAATTCTCTAGGTTCTCCGGTAGTCGGGCGCACGATGCTATTCAAGGATAACGGTACTGGCCGGGCATTCGTGCTGGCCGATGTAAAGGAGATCGATCTCAGCCGCTCTGGACGTCTCGATTTGCCGCTGTTGGACCGGGTGATTTCGCAGCGCTACTTTAATCCCGGCGAAAGCGTCGGGGGATGGATCGTGTTCGATTCCAAATGCATGGGATTAGCAGAAAAATTTACCATTGAAGATGTTGCTGGCAGAACATTCAAGTATCAAGAGAAAGGTAGGAACGAAATGATGAGCGGGGATGTATCTGCCAATAAAGCAATCACGATTGCCGAAGCAGTCGATCTATCGGGGTCGATCGTGAGGACAAGTCAGTAGAGCAGGATCAGCCCAGCCCCCTGCCGGTGTGTATTTTTCAAAAAAAAAATTGAAGCGGGATTTTGGCTTGATCGTCGTATGGTGTTTTTCGCCGCGACAGTCCGAACCGGGAGGCTCTCCACCCCCTTTGTTTTGACCGGGAGGTATCTCCAAATTTCCCTAGCCGCATCTCCGCCAAATCCCACCACACGACACCATCCACATTTTTACTTTTGCTCGGCAGGGGTACTCAGCCGAATTCAACTCCGCATTCTTTGCCGGAGGTCGATGACGCTACTTGGCCCTCCTTTCTCTTCCCTGGCTTAAAGTCAATCAAGTCAATCACCCAAATAGCGCCGACACATCACCGAAGTAATGTAGACGAGGCTGATGGAGGTCTGTTACATTTGCCTCAACGAACAATGAGGTATATGTAACGCCGAGGGATGACCATGAACGGCAAATATGTAGCTTACTACCGAGTATCGACGGCCAAGCAGGGTGCATCTGGTCTCGGTCTCGAAGCACAGCAAGAATCAGTCCGCTCCTATCTCAATGGTGGTGACTGGTCGCTGGTCTCCGAAGTCATCGAAGTCGAATCAGGGAAGCGAAACGATAGGCCGAAGCTGGCTGAAGCTCTCAGGCTGTGCCGGACGCGGAAAGCAACACTCATCATCGCCAAGCTCGATCGTCTGGCTCGCAACCTCAACTTCATCTCGAACCTGATGGAAGCCAAAGCCGATTTCATTGCAGTCGACTTTCCCCAGGCAAACAGGCTTACGGTTCATATACTGGCTGCTGTTGCTGAGCATGAGGCAATGATGATCTCTGCACGCACCAAAGCCGCTCTGCAGGCTGCGAAAGCTCGCGGCGTCAAGCTGGGCGGCGACAGAGCTGGCATTATCGCATCACAGTCACCAAAGGGCATAGCCGCGTCAGCAGCTATCCGTGCAGCGCGATCACAGAAGCACGCAGCCGACATCATGGCCACGATTCGGGAAGCTCAGGCCAACGGCTCTACCTCGCTGCGTCAGATTGCGAATTACCTGAACACCCACTCAGAGTCGGCTCCACGCGGCGGGTCATGGTCGGCAGTCCAAGTCTCGCGTGTCCTGGCTCACTGATTCGGGGAAAGAGCCTACGCTTACGACACGACCGAAACAATTCTGACCAGAGCCGAGCCGAAGGCGCACTCCGCTAGCCGGAACCCCGGGTGATGACCGTCACCTAAGCAGGGGGGATTGAGCTGCACTGCCTTTCATGGTCGGCTTGCTCCTCTGGGCCGCGTTCATCATCTACTGAAGCTCCCCGCACGCCGTGGCGACGCCGGTCCTGAACACCCGCGGAGCGCCATTTCAAGTTCGTCGCATACGCTGCACCGCAAGGCAGCTTCGGGACGGGCGATTTGCTGCCCCTGCACGAATGAGACTTCTCGGCGACGGCAGAGTGAGATACCTCCGCGTACCTGGGCAAGCTTCTGGAAGCAGTGTACTAACCTGTCAGCCATGTAGAATTTTTTGCTGCTACTCGTTTCGATGGACGGTCGTAGTCGACTTATCGGTCGTAGCTCGCGTCACGGACACAAGCGCTAGGACAAAAAACGACCGGGCGCCGGCGCTTGGTCCGTCAATGCGCTGAGCCATCGCCGGCAGCATCGGATCAGTGCAGTTAGCTGGGGACCGCAGCATGCGGGGTCTTGAAATATGCCGGTCGTGGGTACTGGCTCCAGTCAATGGGCATTGCCTCATGGATTTCATTCTTGTGCGACACCCGGCGAATGAACAGGGACTCATCCTCGATCATCACCTGAACCGGCCGCTTGAAGAAGCGCCGTGCTGCGCGGCTGGTCGTGTTCCGTTTCGCCGTGGTGCTGGAGCCCTCGATCGCGGAGAGCTCGCAGCGGAGCCACCAGCCGATCGGCTTCGTGGCGAGGGCTTGAATCAACTCCCAGGAACGTGGCCGACGGCGAGGCCGGAACTGGCGAGGGTACTGCGGCGACTCTACTGTGATATGCATAAACTGTCCTCCACAGGTAAATACTGTTGGAGGAGGGTCGAGGGGAACTATTTTCTAAATTCTTTTTAGCCGTCACGCAAATCCCGGAAGTATTTCTCATACGACTCATCAGACTCCCGACGATCAAGGCCGTAAGCGGCGTCGCGCAACCGTCGTAATTCTCGACCACGTTCATTTTGCATATCTCGGATCACTAGCTCCCGTCGGTACTCCCGTTCGCTCTCAGTCTCTTTCCTGCGCTGCAGCGATTCCTTGCGCGCCAGGTCGGCCGCTTGCTCCTCAGCTTTGCGCTGCGCTCCTTCGAGTCGTATCTTTTCTGAAACCAAGTACGGCACGTAACCAAAGATTTCCTCGCCGTTTGCAATCAAGAGTTTCTGGTTTTCAATGTCCTCGTCGGTGTAGACCGGATTGCCCTCCTTGTCCAGCGCTCCCTGCAGTGTTTCTACAGAGTGATATGCCACTGCATGAGAGTGATATGTCGTGGGTTGGCTCAGGGATAGAATTCCCTGAAACACCCTTAACCTGTCGGCGGACCACAGCTCGCTCCTCTTCAACAAGCTGTCGTCCGGTAACCCGCTGGTCAGAAGCAGGGTTGGTGCCCTGCTCGCTCTCTCGGCCCGCCGGGCAATCATGGCCAGAGCCGCCTTTTTGAATTGCCCCCGGAGATAGTCGTCCCCGATCGTGGTGTAGTCCAGGAATCGATGGAGAGCCTTGCCGATCGTCGGCTCAATTTGCTGGAAGATCAGTTCCAAGAGGTAGGGGATCTTCGGCGGCAATTCGATTCGAACATGGCAAAAATGACGTGTGGCCGCATTTCCAGGAAATGTGTAGTCATAAAGCCACTCTCTGACGCACCAAGTGACGCCCGTGTGGGTCGATCCATCCTCCAGGCTAACAGTCACTCGACATCCCTCGGCCAGCCGCTCCGCCCACTCTCGCACCCACTCCCAGAGATGGGCCTCTTCTGTGGCGACGTCCTCGGCGCCTGCGTTGGCCAGGGAACCAACTGGGACATTTAGGCCTGCGGCATGATATTGAGCAGGGTTAGGGAAATATTGGTAATGGCTCACGATGTAGTCCATCGCCCGATCATGCTGGGCACGGGTCAGGAGCTTGCCCGCCCGCACCATAAGAAGGAGTAGCTCAGGAGTCAAATCCATATCCTTTGACTTGCCAAGGCCACCATGGAGCCAGAGGTTGGCCAGATCATCAGTCCGCCGTTCATGCTCGGCCTGCGGGAGCTCCGTGATGACGTTGATTTCCTGCTCAGCGTCGCCCGGCCTGCTTAGCTTGCTCTGCGATGGCTCGGGCTTTGTCAACGCTAGTTGGTGCGGCTGATCTTCCGGTGGCTGCGGGGTTGGCGGTTTTTTTGCCATGATGGGGCTCCTGTTTCGTGACGGGTTGGTTGTTCGATTGGGCGAGCAGGGACTGCTCACCGCCTGCAGAAATGCGGTCTTCGAAAAAGGCAAACGGGTCGCGGCCCTTTTGGCGCAACGCATCTCTCCAATATTTGGTTCTCATGGCATAGGAGACTGTGCTTTTGAGGACGGCCAGGGAATTCTTGCCGAGCATCAGGCGGGCCACCCGGATCCAATCTGGAGGATGCTTATCCGCGTCAGAGCATGCCCACGTAGGCTGGACAAGATCGAGGAAATGCTGAACCAGCAACAGGGCATCTTCCTGGGAACCAAGGGGCTGGCTTTTCTCCGTAGGTTTAAACGATGCGTCGAGTGGGTCGGGCGGGGCAAGGGGCCGGGGCGCGGCCGGGGCGGCCCCAGCGGTTGCCGATTGGGAAGACTTTTCTGTCGATCCAACAGGGATTGCTCTCGGCGATTGCGAGGACTCTTCTGTCGATTGAACAGGTATGCTACCCAGCGGGAGATACTCCTGCCCCAATGCGTCATATGGATCACGGTGAGCTGCAAGCGAACCTGATACATCTTCACCCTTCACATACTCCTCATCCTTACCCTGTTCTTCTAAAACGCTAAGAGGAGAAGAAGAGAGGAATCTTTTTTTGGCCTTAACAACAACAACTCTTTTCTTCTCCTTTTCCTTTTTCGTTTTAGGCGTCTTGTATCTGTGTTGTATAGTCGACAGGTCGGTACGCACCTGGGCGCCAGATGGGTCCGACTTCACCGCCACTTCATCGCCAGCAACAATTTTCAGAATGCTCGATCCCGTTGATTCTGAATAAGATGCACGGTCCTGCCTCACCGCCACTTCACTTACCTCTTCCCCGTCCGATGGGTCCCACCTCACTCCCTCCTCAGTACCGTCCCATTGGGCCGTTTTCGGCTCTATCCTGGGAGAGATTTCCGACCGTTTTCCCTTCTTGGGGCCGTTCGTGATCGCGAACCGGTTCAGCGTGACCAGGTAGAGTCCACGCTTGCCCGTGATGATGTCGCGCCGGAGATAGTCGCGCTTATCGAGACGGTCCAGAATCTTCTGAATGTTCCGCTCGTTGAGCCCGCAGTGAAGGAGCGTGACCAGCGCAGAAGCACAAGTCTTCAGGGTCCCGCTATCACTGTCAGCGAGCAAGAACAGCATGCTCAAAACCATAAAGTCGTGCCCGTCCATGCGCCCATCTTCGACATGACAAACCAAGTTCCTCCGGTATGGAATCCAGCCGTTGTCCCTGCTCTCATGAAAAATCATCCCCGCTGCCCCCCTGTATGGGGAACCGTAGTTGCCCATACAGGGAGATACCGCCGCCATGGCGGCCGCTCGGCTAACCGACCAATAAAAAGTTCGGGTACCTGGCCACCTCACCGGCACCCTCGGCCTGCCGCCGCTGAATGCATTGCGAGGATCGTTTATAGGGCGTTCGCGAAGAGTCGGACGACCCGTAGCGGGGCCGTTCGCCCTTACTGGAGCGGCGCCAGTGGCCGAGGAGTTTCAGTCTAAATGGAACAGTGGCCATGAAACGGTGGACCTGGCGCCAGAGAAGGACAAGGACGGGTTTGGCTACGGTCCGCTTCCTGTCACATGCCCGGCGGTGTGTAAATGCTCGCAGTCACGGTGGCCAATTATAAACATGCTCTTTTTCTTTGATTTTTGCGTCTAAAAGCACTGGAGCCATCGTTCTCTCTGGCGAGGCGATCGCAAGTGACTTAGTCATTGTGAGCAGTCTCCTCACCAGCGGCATCTTCCTCGCCGTCAAGCAAGCAGGCCAAAAGGTGGCGGGGTGCGCCGCCGGTTGAATCATAGAACCGGCGCAGAATGGCGTCCGAGTGTCCAGAGTTCCAGCGCCTTCGAAGTTCATTAGGGGAATGATTGGACGTGGCGATGAGCTGCGCCTTGACATCACTCAATGCGTTGATGATTTCGAACAGCTCCAGCATCCGAGCTTCGGTTGGGTTGAACTTATCGATCTCATCGAAGATGACAAAGATGTGAACTTCCGGAATGTTTGCCAACCTCCGGATGGTATCGACGTTCAGGGCGGGCGGGGGAATGCTAGCTTTACCGACTTTTCGATCCTGATACCGAAAGGCGAACATTTCGTCCACCCAGGTCTTGGTCGAGACGCGGAAGATGGTTCGCTCCGGAGTCTGCCCTTCGAGCTCTCTGAAATTATTCCAGGCCCAGGTCTCAATCGTTTTTTCAAGTAGGGCAATCGAAAGATGAGTCTTGCCTGTCCCTGCCGGCCCGTAAATGAAATAGCAATCCCGGGGGAAGCCCCTTACGCGCTGGATGCTCTCCTGCTGGGCTGTGGCCGTCATCTTGTTTAACGGGCTTGGTACCATCGTGCCTAATTTGACGTCAGAAAAGCGCGGTGGAACGGCGATCCCAGGATCTCCCCATATCGAATAATAAAGGCGATGGAACTGGCAGATGCATTTCCGCTGGAAGTAGGCATTGATCTCCGTCGTCGCCCCGGTAAACAAGGCATCATAGTACCCACGGCCACCGCAGATCGGGCAGGGCATTTTACTCTTCACCACCGGAATGATCTCGTCCTCCGTGAGGGTGCGTTCCTCATGGAGAAGCCATTCTTCGTCCTTTATTGCGCTCACGAGTTCGTCGCTCCAGTTGTCTTCTTCAGGATTTCGCCGTCCCTCCTTGAGCGCTCGAAGAAGCCGTTGAGAGAAATGTGGAGGCATCGAAGAAGTTTGCCTGCGGCGCCCCATCTTTTGGCCCGGATCACCACTCACGAGCCTGTAGATCCTCTCCCGGGTCCAGAGCTGCTTTTTTGGGGTCATTGCTTGATCTCCTTTCCATCTACTTCAAACCACACTTTTGGCTGGCTGGTCGAACTGCTTGAACAAGGCGTTGCCGGGGCGATCAAGTTTCACCAGCCGGCACTTGTCGCCGATCGCAACGACGTCGCTGTCCACGAGTACTGTGCCGGTCTATTCCCATATGGTCTTCGGGTTTTGCGCTTCTTTTACGCTGAGCCATTGCTTCTCCTTTTAGGGCGCACTTTCGGACATCCCGCCCTGATGCGGTTGTTTTCTGGTAGGCATCGATTTGGTTTTTAGCCCGTGCCTCTTTTCTCGTCTCATCGCCGTGGTCCATCGATTCCTCCTTCTCTTTCAGTTGTGCATGTGACCACCCCGACGGCTAAACCGCCCACATACCCGCGCCATCAAAGCCGTCGCCTGCATCGACCATGCAGTTACTGCCTGGCGACCGCACCTTGCTGCCGCTCGCTCCCGTGAGCGCGATCCGGTAATTCCGGTTTCCTACCCCAACTCTGCGCGGTGCCTTCGCCCTCGCTTCCCGAGCGCCCTCGACAGCCATTGCAGCGCTCTGGCCATCAGCATTGAGCTGCTGCGCCATCTCGACTACCTTCTGATGTCGCTTGGCAGCCGGGTCGATATCGGCCTTCTCCAGCTCAGCAATTACTTCAGCCGGCACGCCCTTGATCCGCGCATAGTCGGCCGCGATCTGCCGTATGGTGCGCCCCGTTTTTCCCAGGTGCCGGCCGAAGACCTCGCACGCCAGCAACCACGCACCATGGCGCAATACAGCGACACGGTAGCGATGTAGGATCTCGCCGAGCCGATAGCTTCGAGCCGTCCAACAAGGCGCACGACGATCTGGGCGGAATCCAGTCTCTTGACGTCGTCGAACTGGCGTCGGCAAGCCCAGGCAACAATTGCCTGCTCCTGCTCGATGCTGAGCTGTTTCATTTCTCTCGCTGACATTTAATTACTCTCCTCAGGCTGGGCCTCGGCATCATCCGCAACTTGCTCCGTCTGGATCTGCTCGATCAACGGGCGGTCCAACTCTTCGTCAAAGAAGTCCAGGGTCCGCTTGATGAGTTCGGCCGGCGACCATCCCAGGTCTGAGCGCTGCTCAGGCGAGCGGTGAAAAATATCCAGCGCGAAGTCGGCGGCATCGCCATATAGCGCCTGGCCGTCGTCGGCTCCACGTTGCGTCGGCCACCACTCCGTTATCAAGAATTCGGCAATCATCGCCCGCAGCCCGGGCGGCATGCCCTTGTTCGCGAAAGCTGCGGTCATGAGGCGCTTGACGTCTTCGGCATGGTAGTGATTCTGCCGGAGTGCCAGCAGTGCTTGGGCGGCCTGGTGGTTTGGGTCAGCACCATAGCCGTGGTTAAGGATGGCAGCGAGCTTAACGCCTAACTGCTCACCGGTGTGTTTCGGTTGGTTGGGAGCGGGGTGGGGATGATGATGGTGGTGATGCGTAGCCATTGATAACTCTCCTTTTCGAAACGCAGATCGACTGTCCGCGACATGCGCGGCGTTTTTTAGGGGCTGTGATTCAGGATCCTGGCGGGCTACTGCCTCGTGTGGCTCACAGGCATGACACTGGTACACCTCCGGATACAGCTACTCACAGGAAATATCGGCTCAATGGCGTCGGACTTTAGCTCGGGAAGCAAAAAAAGATTTGTGTCTTGCAGGAATGGATCGCCACGGCCATTTCGGGAATAGGTGGTGACGAGGGTGTTATTCTGCGCGAGAATGCGTGAAAACGCAACAGAAAATGTAAAGCCTTGCCAGTCTGACATGTGTGGGATATGCCGCGGGCGCTGCTGGGATCAGCTAGCATCCCTGGTGACTTTGCGGCTCTTGAGCCAGGCCATGATCAACACCTCATCAAAGCGGTAGCTGCCGGCGGGTATCCGGATCGCAGGTAGTTTCCCCGTCCGCACCCACGCGCACAAGGTGCCTTGTTTGATGTCGCCAACTCTCCTCCTGCGACGTTGCGATGGCGAATGTGACGCAGCACCAGGCTGCTGGTTTTCCTGGTCGCCACCTTTACCGCGTCTGAGTCTCCTGCTCCAATACCGGTAAGTTAGGGATGCGGGCGCCGGGGGATCAGCCCTTCGACCCAGAGCTACGCTCGACACCCGACCAGAACACCGTCAGAGGCGAGCACCCTAGCGGAATCGTCGAGCGGCCGGTCACGCCGTGGCCAGGACGAAGCGGAGGCTTGATCTGGAAAGGGCTCCGGATCGCAAAGGACGGCCTAAAGGCGTAATTTTCTTGCTCAATGAATCCTGGTCCCGGCCCCGGCGTCGGTATTACCTCTTATGCAAGTAGCACAGAAAACTCCCCGCGCACCTCGCGTGCTGGTCGCCCGCCGGTCCCCTGCGCTTGCCGCAAACATTTCCAACCCCAGCCTGACCACATAGGCAGCTTCCGCCCGCGAAACCGCGACTCTCCTTTGGTCGACAAGACCCCTCGTTCACTACTTCGACCACTACGGACAGTTTTCGCACATCGGTCGAGTGGTTGCCGCTCGTGCCGTCACGCGTGGGAAGCGCAAGGGCACAGTCGTCCTGACGATCGCTGCCATACCTAACGGGCAGGTGACGCGCAATGGATATGAGGTCAAGTGGGTGAAATGACCGCGCACCGTAAAGCAGCTCCTGCATGGTTGGCACGTATAGGTCCAGTCGCTTTACGCTCGCTCGCCCGGCGGCGGCTCATCTCGCCGCCTGGACCACTACTCCATGCAGGCGCTCGTAGACCTTGCCCGCAGCGGCATGGTGGGTCGGGGACGCGACCTTGCTGATCGAGCCCAGCACTTGCCCCAATGGCATGGTGGCGGACAGCTTCTCTTCGGGGGACGATATGTGGTCAGTAATGCTTCCTCCGCGACCTGGGCGTGGTGTGGTTCGGCTGGCTTGTCGGAGTAGAGTACTCGCTTCCATCATCTTGTTTCCCGTTCCCCATTTTTTGGGCCGTCTTCTTCATCGACAGCGACCTCTGGCTCCCAGTCACCGTCTTTGAAGTCTTCGTCTTCATCTGGTTCTTCATCGAAGTCACCATCCGGCTCGCTGGTAATTCGTTCAGTGGGGTCTGGTTTTCTTAGAAGAGTGTAGGACTTTTACGGTCAAAAAGTAAACGACAGAGTGACAGTATCAAGCTTATAATCAAATAGATACAGTACAGAATGCATAGAAGGTACGGAGAGCGCTGAGGGTATAGAATGCAACTTCTCGTTGTCTTCTTCCGGTACGCAGTTCATGGGCGGCATCGCCATGGTCGATAGGATTAAAGGTCTCCTAAGCTTTTGCCGATACTGTCCAGTGAGAGGACAAAGAGCAATGGCCAGCATGCCGCGTTTCGATTTAACCAAACCCAAACCGACCGTCATCCGGTTGATCAACCGCCGCCACACGAAATCGATCATGATCGAGGAAGGTGATGAGTCGACCTTGGCCCGCGAGGGGAACAGGTTTGGTTGTCTGCTATCACAAGTTAGGCGCGGGCTTTGGCGGCCGATTCCGTGGGGCCAAAGCCTGGAGTTGGCAGAATTCCTTGAGGCCATAGCGAAGGGGATGGAAGAGGAGGAGGCCGCTTTCTCCAGACCAGCACGTCTGGAGCTAGTAGCAGCCCAGCCAGCAGCGTTGCCGGAGCCAACGAAGAAAAAGAGAACTAAGAAGGTCCACGAGATTCGAGCCCTGGATCCGCCCCTATCTGCCACAAACATGCGCCTCTATTATGCGAGTGATCTCGCGTACACGCATGAATTTCCCCGCTGCGCGAGGACAATTCGGGACCACTTCGAGGACATAGACGAGCCAGGTGTCCATCATTCTTGGCAGCCCGAAACCCTCCATACCGGCCCCTACAACGAACTGCAACTCGTAGGATGGTACGCGTATAAGTATCACCAGGATGGCCGGTTTAAGATGCGGAAGCGAAAGAACCGGGCGAAGCGGAAAGGCTGACCTTCACGCCTTGTCTTTCGAGTCCGGCCTTCATCTTTTCTTCGAGGAGCTTCTGCCGACGGGGTACCCACGCTGCGTAATATTTCTCCGTGATCGCGATTTTTTTGTGACCGAGCATTTTAGAAACATCCTCCATGGAAGTTCCATGGAGCAAATGCTCAACAGCAAAAGTATCGCGCAGCATGTGCGAATGGAACCGTATCGGTTGCGGATCGTCTTCATAATCGACTAATGTAAGGTATTGATTGAGCCGGCCAAGTTTTCGCTGCCAGCGTCCGGTTTCCGACTTGCTTTTCGACTTTCCGCTCCAAAAAAAGTAGCGCGGATCAACTGTATCCCGACGCGGTAGAGAATTGAGCATTTCGACAACGTGGTCAGGCAGGATGACGGTGAGAGCCGCGCCTCCCTTTACCATCCGCAGAGCGTAGAGGTTTCCACGCAACCGCTCCCGCGACGCCTTGACGGCGTCGCTGATTCGCAAACCTGTCCAACGTTGTAGCTCGATGAGCGCACGCAGCTCAGCGCCAAAGCGATCACTGGGACGCTTCATGGATTTATCATATGAATAGGTTGCCGCGATTACTTGGTCGTAGCGCTCCTGATCGAGCGGGAGTGTTTGGTTTTCGTCGACCTTGATGGCCTGCATCCGGGCTGCCGGATCATTTTTGATCCACCCCAACCCGAAGCAGTAATCGGTGAACATTTTGATTTTTCCCAGCAACTGAGCAGCGGTGCTACGGCCCAGTCGATCCCCAACCCTGATAGCGTCGGTCGACCAGCAAAGCCGCCACTGATCAAGACTTTCTCGTGTGATGTCGGCGCAGTAGACGAACTCGCGCTCTTTCCGTAGCTTCCTTGGCTGGTTGCCGAGGTTCTTGACGGTCGCATGGTGGGGATCGACATGTTTCGCCCACGCCGCGATCTTGGCCGCTGCGATCACATATTTTTTTTGGGTGTCCCTATTCTCCAGCTTCGAACAACGCATAGCGACCCATTGGTCAAGGGCAAACTCGATGGTGACCTGGGCCAGTTCCTTTTCCACCTTCTCTGCCTGGAGCGCTCTCAGCTTCTGATGGAGGGGATCCCAACCATCGCGGATATCCTGGGCCTTCCGCTCGGCTTCCTTCCACGAACGAGTCCCCGCAGTTTTGTATACGTCTTTACCGCCCGTGTAGATATAGAGTTCCAAGCGACACTCACATTTTCGGCTGAAAGGGTTCCCGGCTTCGGGACACGGTTTGCCTTTCTTGCTGCCGTGGCGTTTCCGGACTGTGACCGTCTTGGTGGAGTTAGTCAGGTGTAGAACTGGGGCTTCCACAACCCGAGTTTACGCTCAGATGGTGTCAAAAAATGCAGGAAAAATGCAGGAAAACTACTGCACTGTGTGAACTTTTCACTGACCTGTGTGCACTCTATGCATTTCACGCCCTATTGTAATGAGAGGCTTACAGATTCCAGGTGAGTTCCAGCTGCTGTCGGGGGTTCAAATCCCTCTCTCTCCGCCAAAAGAGCCGGGTGACTGGTTGATACCGCGATGTTCTCGCGATGTTCGAGTTTTTCACTAGCCGCTTAAGCCGGACTTGCTTCCGGTGTCCGACACTTCCCGATCCACACGCACAGTTAGAATGTGAGTCGGTTTCACAGAAAGCCGCAGGGCCGGCGGACAGTATTATCCCCCCAAGGCGATTTTTTCCGGGCTCCCCAGGCCGGGACGGGAGCCGTTGCTTTTTCCGTCGAGGCCAACGTTCGGCAAAACCACAACCGTAAACCAATATTCAGCGATTGCACGAACGACCTTAAGGAATTGATCGAAATCGACCGGTTTGACAATGTAAGAGCTACAGCGCATGTTGTACATCGCCAAGACCTCTTGTTCCTGCTCTGAAGTGGTCAAGATAACGACTGGCAGACCTTTTAAATTATCATCCTTGATCATCTCAGCGAGTACTTCCCGCCCGCTCATTTTGGGCATATTCAAATCGAGAAGTATGAGATCAGGCGTGGGAGCATTCTGGTATTCACCCTGCTTGCGCAAGAAGGCCAAACATTTCTCACCATCTTCCACGCGGTGCAAGTTGACCAGCAGCTTAGCCCGTCGAAACCCTTGGCGGGTAAGCTCTACGTCGTCGTCGTTGTCTTCGGCCAGCAGGATCTCCGCAGGCCGACCGTTAGTCAGTTGATCGCTCATTGGTTTGTTCCGTCCCTTCGGGAATCGTGAAATGAAATGTGCTTCCATGGCCGAGTTCGGATTCCACCCAAATCTTCCCCCCGTGACGATTGACTACACGACGGCAGACGGCTAATCCAATACCTGTTCCCGGTTTGTCCCTTTGATTGTGCAACCGTTTGAATATTTCAAAGACCTGCTCGGAATGCTTAGGGTCGATGCCAATACCGTTGTCGCGGACGGAAAAGATCCAGTCCTTTCCGCTGCGTTTGGCTGAGATCTCGATAAGGGGTGGTTGGTCACTACGGTACGCCAGCCCATTGCCAATCAGGTTTTGCATCAATTGGACTAACTGCGAGCGGTCACCCATCACGATCGGCAGTTCGCCACAGGCGATTTGTCCCCCGGAATCGTGAATGGACGACTCCAGGAGAATGAGGGCGTCGTTGACAATATCGAGGAATGGAATCCGCTTGAATGGCCCGGAGCGGGCGTCCACACGAGAATAGGACAGCAAATCGCGGATCAAAGTTTGCATGCGCGCGACCGCTGCGACCGTCCGCTGTATCCAGTCCTGGGCTTGTTCATCTAACTTGCCTGCGTATTCCTGCTGCAGTAGCTGGACGAATCCAGTGATGCTGCGCAGCGGGGATTGCAGATCATGCGATGCAATGTAGGCGAATTGTTTCAGCTCCAGGTTGCTTTCTTCCAAAACTTGATTGGCAAGCGCGAGTTCTCGCTCGGATTTCTTGCGGGAACTGATGTTGCGGATCGCGGCCGTTACCAGTATTCCTTCGACGCTTGCCAGCGGACTCAGCATGATCTCGATGGGAAATTCAGTTCCATTTTTCCGTCGCCCAGAGAGTTCGATCCCCGCGCCGATGTGCTGTGCCAGCGCCTCTGCCGTACTTCGTGTAGCGTCGGCGATCAGGCGTTCCGCAAAGCCCTCAGGAATAATGTTCTTGACCTGGTGGCCAATCAGTTCGTCGCGCCGGTAGCCAAACTGTTTCTCTGCCTGAACATTCACCAGGACAATCACCCCCGCCTGGTTCACTACCACCATTGCATCCGGGGCTGCTTCCAATAACCCCCGATACTTCGCCGCCGACTCCTTGCTCTCGGTGAGGTCGTGGCTGAACTCAGAAAATCCCCGCAGATCCCCGGCTTGGTCGTACAAAGCCGTAACGGTGAGACTGGCTAAGAACCGTGAGCCGTCTTTCCTCACCCGCATGCCTTGTTCTTCGTGCCGTCCACCGGCGGAGGTCAGCCGGAGTATCTCCTGAGGCCTACCCCGCTTGATATCGTCGGGAGGGAAAAAACAGGAATAGTTCTGGCCAATAATCTCATCGGCTCGATACCCCTTAATCAGTTCGGCACCGGCGTTCCAACTGAGAATCCGGCCTCGCGGGTCCATCATGAAGATGGCGTAGTCCCGGATTCCATCGAGGAGCATCCGATATCTTTCTTCGCTCTCTCGAAGGGAATTCTCCACGAAGTGGCGTTTTTCCTCCGCCTTTGCCAGACGCGCTTCCGCCGCCTTGCGGGAACTGATGTCGCGGATCGCCCCGGTCACCAGTATTCCTTCGACGCTTTCCAGCGGACTCAGCATCATCTCGATGGGAAATTCAGTTCCATCTCTTCGCCGCCCAGAAAGTTCGATCCCCGCGCCGATGTGCTGTGCCAGCGCGTCGGCAACGCTTCGGGTAGAATCGGCGATCAGGCGTTCCGCAAAGCCTTCAGGAATTATTTTCTTGATCTTCTGGCCAACCAGTTCGTCGCGCCGGTATCCGAACTGTTTCTCGACCTGCCCGTTCACCAGGACGATCTCCCCAGCCTGGTTCACTACCACCATCGCATCCGGAGCCGCTTCCAGTAACCCTCGATACTTCGCCGCCGATTCGCTACTTTCGCTTCGATCGGGGCTCGTTTTCCTTTCAGTGGCCGCAGTGCCACGACCTTGCTTGACGGTTGGCACACTCATGGGTTGTCTGTCGGCAAAGTGCTTGGCAAACTTTAGGGGTGACTTCCCCGACCGGGCGAGAACCTGCCTGCCCGGTCCTTTGAGACCAGTGGTTGATGGCAAGGGCCCAGACTTCTGGTGAGTGGTCCGTCCGATCCAACCTTCTAAGAATCGAATTACCAAACCAGGATCGATCGAGATACAACTTTCCAGTTATGAAGTACACCTCGAGGATGCCGAATAACCGGGTAGGAATCTTCTTAAGCTCTCGCTCTCGTTTCCCAAGGTACCCGATAGGTGGCAAAGTGAGTCAAGCGGACATTCTCGTCGTCGATGACGATCCCGACATGCGGCAAGCCCTGCAAATACGTCTCCGGGCGAATGGTTATGATGTTCATTGTGCAGAGGACGGAGTAGGAGCCATTTCGGAAGCACGCAAACATATGCCAGACTTGATCGTACTGGATCTCGGCTTACCGGCCGGGGATGGGTTCGTTGTCTTGGATATATTGAAAACAAACCTCCATCTCTCGTCTATCCCGGTAATCGTCTTGTCCGGGCGTGACCGGCGAGCAAACGAAGAACGTGTACTCAATGCTGGTGGCAGAGTGTTCTTGCAAAAACCGGTTCAGACGAATGAATTCTTGGCCGTAATTCGGCAAACGCTCAATGAAAAGCATCAGAAATCCGAAGGAGTGCATGACTTGGACGATCGCGGCACCTTTCGCGTTTAATCACCAGCAAAACGCGAGCCGCAGACAATGAACCACACTTGCTCAGGAGTCATTGTGTCCCCCAGCGTCGAGTCTTCCCGGCACCTGTCGAAAACATGGGGAGTGTCAGCAGAGTGTCCACATGAGATGTACTGATTGCACCAAAGCCTACGAACTGATCGAGCTTCCGGTTGGTTCATCTAAGGATGCCGTCAAGTCAGCTCGTAAAGAGTGGTCCAAAAACTTACATCCCGATATCTGGCAGAACAGGCCCGGCTGGAAGGGCGCAGCGCAGCAGCTCACCAACATCAACGTTGCCATCGATCATTTGCTCCGATGTGACAGAGCTGGTTCCTCTTCATACACGTCGACGGGCACCAACCCCAAGGCCGAGGCGCAACACGCTTTGAAGAGTCGGACCATGGGCTGGATCATGTCCGCCGGGTTCTGCGTTCTGTTCGTTCTCCCGCTTTTTCTGTATTTGACAACGACACTCTTCTCGTCGGGGCAGGTAGATGCTTCCAATCAAACACCGACGTCCTTCACCCTGCAGCCGTCTGGCATTCCACCATCGGATGCTTCCGAGTCTTCTCCTACCCAGGCCGCTCCAGTCATTGAAGAGCGTGTGACGGCGGAGCAAGACATTGAGCAAGCGGAAGCAACGTCAGTGACTTCCTCACCCGCTCCGGTGAGCGCCGCAGCCCCGGCGGCTCCCGCATCCACCACAAGCCAAACAGCAATGGCAGATGAGGCCCAACTCAAAGTGGAGACCTTGGAGAAATATTGCGGAGTAAACGCTCAGGAGTGGAATCTTAGCTGTCAAAAATGGCACGACGAGGTTTCGGTCAGTCCTCGCCCGGCGTACGTTCCGGTCCCCATCAAAGTGGGCGACGATCCGGTCGTTCCTGACATGGCTCCTAGGATTCGCAACCAGTATGGTTTCTCGCAAAGGACGGCACCAGTCGGCTACGCCGCGATGCAGGAACCAGAGGCCCAGCCCACCAGCCGCGCCACTACCCTGATTCTGAGTAATGGCCCAACTCTGTATGTGACCAACGTCTGGTATTCGAGGGAACGGATTATGTTCACCCTGCCCGACGGTTCACCTCGGTCCTTGGGATTGGAGCAAGTGAATTTCCGCTCCACCATTCAAGCCAATCAGCAGCTCGGCGTGGATTTCCATACACCGCCGGGCTATCCAGGCGGGAGTTAAGTTGGGCGAAGCAGCTTGAACACATAATTGTGACAGGCAGAGGCGGTGTGTACCTGACGCTGACGCCTGAACAGTACGCAAAGCCGAGACGGCGCTAGGTCAATCTCTCCCACGGATCATTGAGCACCGATGCGCATGATGAGACTGGGAGCCACGCTACAGGCTCCAGGTGAAGGGGCATGCCAAGTGGAGCCGTCAGCATAGGTTACTGAGTTCACGTCAATGGTGCTGATAGCAGAGAAATGGCCGAACGAAAGTTCACGGGAAGCGCTGCTGTTTCCCTTCAGGTCCAAGGCGACATCCACCGTCTTCCAGATGTCAGGTGTTGCAGCGGAGACAGGGATAACTCTCCATTTGTAACCGAACCCGTGAGCTGTGACTTGCGCGTTCACGATCTCGTGAGGCAGGAAATTCGTCATTCTGAAGTCAAACCACTGCTCCGTTTTCGGAGCAACATGTTCTGCTGGCACGGCTTTGGCGTTCTGGTACGCGAAGAGGCCGCTGCTACGCTCCACTCGCAGCCCTACGGGACACTTGGAAGGATCAATGCGTGGGGGCCGCGTGAAACTCTGTCCGAACATTGATGCGGTTGCGAGCATGATGGCAAGTGAGAGAATACTGGCGGATTTCATGTCTGCCTCCAGGTTCGTACGCCTGACGTAAAGAGGCTACTCCTGCCGATTTCCTTTGAGCAAGGCTCGCACGATGGCGGGTAGGAACTGGGGATATAGTGGTGGGGAGGTGCCGACGTTAGCGAATGGCAGAACCGTATGGGAACGATTCGGGTTGGAGATATGGTTGTTGTACGGAGGTTTGTCGGCTGGCGGAAAGCCCAGGTCTCTCAGGCCCGACCATTACTGATACTGTGATACTACTTTCAGGCCGTTACAATCCCGGTACGCCGCTGTTTACGCACCCCAGGGCAATTTAGAAGCCATAAATTGTTTTGCAGAATCAATAACTTAGTGAAAACAAAGGGTTGCCTGGAGTGAGCCCAGAATCCCTCTCTCCCCGCCAAAGAGGGTGTAAATCATTTTGTGTAAACGATCTTCGCTGATAGAAGGGGATCGTATGAAGAAGCCGAAGGATTTGATTGACGAGTTGCTGGCGGGGTGCAAGACGCCGGCCGACATAGCTGGTGAGA
>Ga0302325_10003844_pt1 | contig 35082 bp, 30 predicted proteins | sample Palsa_T0_2_FD_201948 | JGI IMG/M metagenome (GOLD analysis project Ga0302325, IMG submission 201948) | Peat permafrost microbial communities from Stordalen Mire near Abisko, Sweden - Palsa_T0_2 | ecosystem: Environmental > Terrestrial > Soil > Palsa > Peat permafrost | place: Sweden: Abisko...
GGAAGCGGCGGGTGGCAGGCCACCACCGCACCCAACGTGCCGAAATACCTCATTTACGGCAACTACAATAGTACCGGAAACGACAGCATCGAAGTGAGAGCCGGTGCCAATTACGACTGGATGGAGTGGCAAACGGATCTCTCCTACCAGCAGTTTCAACAAGGCACGATCACCTACGTGAAGAAGAAGTGCGATGCGGCAGCCGCGCCCAGCCTCCCGGGCCAGCATACCAATCCGCAACAGTGATGGAGTGACGCAGATGGGCCATGGGCCCACCTGCGTCTCGCCCCCGTGTCAGGTAATATCGGCCGGCGCTCACGGACTTCACGTAAATCGGCGCCGTCTGCACCGATGCTCAATTCCGCAACAAAGATTGTGCGCGCGCCCTGATGGTGACCCTGATGCGCGAGGTCTTCGCCGTAAAATTTGGTCAATGTTTGTGGATGAAGCTGTTGGGCACCCCATTTCATTCGATAACGTGTCCGATAACGTTATCGGGTAATGCCAATTGTCATCTCATAGCGTGATCGGAGCGAAATGGTGACCAGCGGGTCCGATCCTCTTGCTAAATTGCGACGGTGCGCAGGGTTGGATGCCCGGCGCAAAATTCCGGGGGATGACCTTGACCTTCCGTGTGCATTCTTTGAAAAGACCGACATGGCGACGACGCTGAAATTTGACGCCGGCCGTTTCAGGCGTTGTATGCGGGCCGTGGGCGCCAATGTTGGAATGTGTCCCACTTCGTTCTATGCTAAGTCCTTGATTTAATTGTGCGGAGCTGTGGCCGAGAGGCTGAAGGCGGCGGTTTGCTAAACCGTTATACGATGTAAAGTCGTATCGAGGGTTCGAATCCCTCCGGCTCCGCCACTGTTTTATCCTTATATATCAAGTACTTAGCTGATTTTATGACTCTCCGCCAACCCGCGGAAATGTCGCGCGAATTTCCGGTACGGGATTCGGATCTCGCGCAGAGAGTCGTCCTCTGAGGGCGAAATTCGGCGTTGCGGCCGATGCACTCTCTGTTCGCCGTTTTCCGTAGTACGACTTTTTCGGCCGCGCGAATTCCCTAGGAATTCGAATGTGCCCGTATATCCGCATGCGAGCATCGCACTGCCCGCATTGATGCACCTGTTTCGGCATGATCGATCCTAGGCAATCAGACCGACCAAAGTGGTATCGAATTACTGTCCGCCGAGGACCTTTAGGGCCGCGGTCTTGGGGTCGCCGTAAAAAATTGAATCGACATGCTCCATGATGTCTGCGCTCACGTCGAGGAAGCTGCGTTTGTTCTCGATGGGGATAAGTGCGCGTTTGGCGCCATTATCTTTGGCGACTTGGAGTGGTTCAGTGAGGGACCGCAGGGGCTTAATGTTGCCCTGGACGCTCATGTCCCCCAAGACCAGCAACGCCGGGGCAACAGGCGCCTTTCTGAGAGCCGAATAGGCCGCAACAAAAAATGCGACGCCAATCTCGGCCTCGACGCGATTTCCCAGCAGGTCAATTACCTCGACATGCATGTCCGAAGTTTCAATGTCGTGCGCAACGCCGAACTCTGATTTCTTGGCTTGGATGTAGCTAAACGCTCGTTGCACGGATTCTTTCATCGCGCCCGAAATGCCGCCTGCCATCTTCAGCTTTCCGCCCCCGCTCGATACGGAAACTTCCATGCGGTAAAGGCCGACTGTTCCGTCGGAGGTCACACCAGCCGTGTAGACCGACCCGGGCGAGAGTGGGTCGGTCGAAATAAGATCGCGGCCGCCTTGCTCCGGAACACCGACAAACCGCTCCTCTCCTGTGTCCTGAAGCGTGTAGCTGAAGGATGTAGTTTCGCTCCGCCAGGGGGATGAGCCTGACCAAGAAAAGGAGCTTCAACCGTCGAGACATCTCACCGGGCTCATACCCCATACTTCGGACGATGAGATCGATCCACTCGTCCGTCGTAAATTCCTTGCGGACACGGCGATACTCATCAAGGTCGAAGGTCGCGATCTGGATCGGGACGAGCTTGTCAATCCAGAATGGATTTTTTCCCTTCGACTCCTCGTCGGTTTCGAAGCGCATATCGACTTGCGCCCAGACACCACCCATCAGCAGCCGCTCGTAGTCCCGCACATACTGACTGGGTATGTGTAGAAACTTATTGTTGAAATTTACGCCTTCCGCCCAGTAGTCGGAATCGACCAATCGAACCTTTACCTTGTCGATGAATGAGTATTTTCCACTCTCCTTGACCTTGCTCTGCGCTTTCGCAGACTCGTCCGGTCTAATATAATTGTTTGCCAGAGTATCGTTGACGACTCGCAATCCCATCTGAATCGCGACTTCGTCTGATGAAGCGCAGTATTTTCCGAGCAAAAATTCCAGCACGAATACGGGTACATTTGCTCCGACCTTGACCTTTCGGACGAGATCCTTTCGGACGACTTTTCCGGCGAACAGCTGGTTCGCCTTGTTGTCAAGTGCGTCGCGGGCCGGTGGCGTACCATTGCTCATGCTTAAACTCCGAGACGAACTGGGATGTCGGTGGGCGAACGGTACAGCTCTGCGTCTGTCGTCGGATCTTGAATGACGATCCGGAGCGAAGGTGCGCTCTCGTCGCCTAACAAAAACGCCACCGTAACGGGCTTTCCGGCATGGAGCTTGACGCAGCCAGTCGCTCGATCGAAGTCGCCGTCGATAGCCATTCCGACGCCGCCCACTTGCTTGCCCGCTGAAATCAGGAGCGGCCGGACAGCCAGTTCGTTTGAAAAGAGGGAGAGGTTCTTGCCATCGAGTTGGATCGTCACGCTGAAGATGCGGTTCGTCACCGCACTAGGGAGACCCGTGGCGGTCACCGGTCCCAAGGTCGATCGCTCTCGTTCCCGCGCCTTCATTCGGACGGTCACCACGGGTATGACCAACTCCTGCAGCGATGGCCCGCCGTGGTGGAATGCTAGATCTCCTCCCGCTTTGAAGACGCCGCTGCCGAGGGGAAAAACAAAGTCCAGATCGGAGTCGTACCCAAGCGCAGAGGCCGTCACCCGGACGCAACCAGCAGGGGTTGCTCCGCCGCGTCCTATCCAACAACGGCGATGAAGATCAACCTCGTCCCCTCCCGGCGCATCAATCCGCATCGACTCATCTCGATCAGTTGGGAAGAACAGGTGCCCATGGTCGGCTGTTAGAACGCAATGCTCAACGCCGGCCGCAGCAAGCTTGCGGATGGCCCTGGCCAAATTGTCGATGACGGTATCCATCACTTGGCGAGCCTGGAACGTGAACCCGCGCTCGCCGGCATGGTCGATTTCCTGAGAGCGCACGATGACGACCTGCGCTCCATCTATCTTCTTTGCGAGCTTTGAGGGCTGGAGACCAAGCAATTCGTCCAAAGCAATATCGGCCAATCTCGGCACGCGCGAGGCAGCAAATTTCTTACGAGCGGGTAGGTCGGGAAGGAATGCGCCGTCGATTCTAACTCCGAGCGTACCGGCCTGCTCGACAACACTGAAGCTAGATGATGCCCCCGGCTGTAGTGCGGCCATACCGATCGGAGTAATGCTGGGTAGCGCGCAGACAGCAGGACGCACGCTGACTTCGACCGACTTTGGAAGACGCTCCGAGAGTTCGACGCCCATCTCGAAACGCATGGCGTCAACGAAGAAGTACGCTACGGGCTTGGGCTGCTCCGAGACGACCTCGCTGTAGATCCGTGTCTGATGCAAAGACGTCGAGACCGTCCATTTTGCCGCGACAAGAGCTCTTGTAAATCCATCGGCCATGGTGCGGCAGGCGTCTTCATAAACCCCCCGAACGACACCCAGCGGGCGCTCCTCCGGTTCGTCGTCGAGGTTCGCAACCCAAGCCTCAAGGCGGCGTTGAGCCTGATCCAATCTGAACCACCCGTCTTTGGCCGTATAAGCTTCAATCCAGGCATTGGCGTCGCCACTGGCCTTCCCCACCGCTGCCCGCACGGTCGCTCCGAGACTCCCCAACTCGGCCATGCGGCGACAAGCCTCCCACTGGGCCTTCCGTCCCACATCACGATCAAGCCAGAAGCTGTGTTCCTGCCCTCCGATGATTTCGAGAGCTTGGTCGAACTTCTTTGCCGCGACCAGGTCGCCGCAATGGGCCAACAGCACGCGTTCCTCAAAACGGAACGTATCGATCGACCGGAGAGTCCCTGCGGGAACGACGGCGTCGCGAAGCCCCAGCTCGGCCTCCACGCGATCGGCCATCGCGGGATAGACGTCGGAGAACGTCGAGCGAAGCTGACGGGCGAGCTCCCGAACCGCTGCTTCCTCTTCTTTGGTCTTCGGGGCTGGGATAGCGTCAAGAACCGAAGGCGGAGCGCCGCTGAGGTCACATCTGAATTCACCTGCCAGGCCATACCGAAGGGTGATGGATCGCAGCTTTGGCAATGCGGCGTCGTCAGGAAGCTCCAACCCGAGCTTCGAACGCACGAGTTTCACCAGCTCACGGGTCGCCTCTTTTGCCTCGATCTCGGCATCGCGCTCGTCGCTTGCGAGCCACGCCGGGATGATGCCCTCGTTTCCCGACGCGCTGTGGAAGATCGACTTTAAAACCGATGGCGGCTCGGTCGACAACGTGTCCGACGAAGCACGCGCGAGGTCCTCATAGGAAACCCGCTCCGGCGCCAGCATCTCATCGATCACACCGTCGGTGTATCTCTGGCGCAGAACATTGCGCGCGAGCCGCTTCAGCTGCGGCTCATAGCAGTCACCAGCCTTTTCGAGTTCCATCAGTACTGAGCCGTGGCGATCACGATCACAGCCGGGCAGGTAAATGATCATGCACTCGGTCGGCGCATCCCCGCATACGAAGTGCTCCACGACCGAACGTAGTTCGAACATCGAGCCTGCATATTCGGTCAGCCGCGCCGCCGTGCCGCTGACGGTCACGGGCACCGCCTCGTCGCTTGTTCGCACGCCACCGCGCAACTCAGCGATGAACGGCGCGAACTCGCGGCGAACGTCGTACCAGACAACTACCTTCCTCGCTTTGAGCCTCTCGGCGAGCTGCTTGGATAAATAGTCATGCAAGGGATGCATCAGCTGAGGCCTCCGCTTTCCACTTTCGATGATTCTTGAAAGCGGGCGGCAAACCAGCGCACGCGCGCAACACCGTCGGAGACCGCCTCGCCGGATGACGACACAATGTAATTTGCGACCTTCGGTAACAGCAGCACGAGCAGGAGATCAGACGAGTCACGATCTAAAGAGAATCGTCCATCGCCCTTAAGCGCTTATGCGCTCACGCGGGTCAGCCAGATCGAGTATGGGTTCGAGGCTTGTCTTGATGCGGTGTACGAGATCGCTCATGCCACCATCCTATCCGCATACTCGCAGGCGTCGGCACAGGGCAGCGTGAGCTGCACGATGCTGCCGGCGATCTGGTAATCGACCTTGCGGAACTGATGAAGTCGAAGCAGCTCCCGTTCGACATCCGACGGCGACATGAGGAACATCCGCCAGTCTTCGGATGCGAGCACTTTTCTTGGACTCTGCATGTGTTCACGAAGCGCGTAGACGATATAGAGAAAGCTACGCTCTGGGAGATGGTATCCAACAAATTCCTTGACTGCGCTGCCGCGTAGAAGTCCAAAATCGACTGACATCTTGAGCAGGGCCGCGGCAACGCGATTCACCGTTGTCTCGCTCCACACGTGTTCGATCTTTCCGCCCCTGAACGCAACACTCCGAATATGTGCATAAAGTTCTTCGGGCCGAACACGGTAGGCACCCGACGTGAAGGCTGGAAACAGCCAGTTCACGAGAAAATCGCGAAGCAAAAATTCGTCGCGAGTCATGTGCCAAAGCAGAATTGGTTTCCATTCCTCAATGGGACAGCCGCGTTTAGCCAGCAAGACAAGCGCCCGATCGCGGTCACTTGGATCAAAGCGCCTATTCAAAACGAAGATAAAATCTCGCAAGCGGGCAGCAGTCTGGACGCCAATGAAGTTTTTGCTTCTAAGCCGTTCGAGATTCTCCTTCTTTGAAGAACGAAAATCCCACGCGGCGAAGACGGCGTACGTTTCATCGATCATCGCTCCCTTAATGAGGGTGAACGACGAAGCGATGTTTGATCGGTCCGCCCTCTTCATGCGTTGTCCAAGCGGGCGTACGGAACCGCCAATGCGCCTGGCTCTCCACGAGCGAAGCCGAATGCGAGGGTAGTGATGTCCCGATCTGTGGTGGTAAACGGAGCGAGTAAGGGCACGGCGCGTCCTTCGGCGGATCGACGCAACCGTGAGAACAGCTCAACGTCCTCGTCAGAGATCAGATTGAAAGATTGAAGTACTGACTTCAGTTCGGTCTCTCTCAAAGCCTCAAGTTCCAGGAAAAACGATTTCCACTGGTCCGCTTGATCGAGCCAACGCTCCCAATGCGCCTCGAATTCCTCTTCCACGGCTTCAGGAAGCTGCCAGAGCGTGACGCTTTGGGGCGGATCGAAGACTTCACGACAGCGGAAGCCGGCGACTGAGAATACGGAGCGAGCCTGCGCAAAATAGTGTGTGCGTGGGAACCCTCGTCGGACAGCCGCAGATCCCAGTCGGCCTAGCTGCCCACGGGTATTCCACCACTTGGCGAGGTCCATCTCGCCAATTCGGGCCACGACCAAGCGGAGCCTAAGCAGACGGTCAAAATCGAGCGCATCTTGCGGCATTAATTATTTTCCCAAGCGGCGATTGTGATTGTGTTCCGTGCGAGCGATCTAACCCTGCGGAAGGATACGAACGTCGAGCACCCAGCCTCCAATAGTAAAGCCCCATAACGCATTTTGACGAATTGACCGCATCCCTGGCCAGATTGGCAAGATCACGCTCACGCAATCTAGCCGAAGAGGCGAAATCGTGGGGAGAATTGGCCGACATGCTGGCCGCAGCGCCCGTTGGCATAGTGGCCTCTGGACCCTCACAACAAGCAGGTCCCGAGGCGCCGGGAGCCGACGAACTCCTACCGGTTTCAAAGGTGGCCCAGATGCTGGGAATTGCTCCCGCCACATTGGCCAAATGGCGCGTCTTCGGGAACGGCCCTGCTTATATTCGAATGGGTAATAGGATTCTGTATCGCAGGCGCGTACTCGAAGAGTTTGTCGCTTCCAGAAGTTATCCACACACTTCCGCCTACGACATTTCGACGCCAGGGCCAACAACCAATTCAAGTCGCTAAGGTTGTCGGTTTGTTTTACGGTGAGTATGGTTGCGGTTTTCGACTTCGGCAGTAGGTACGTCGATCTGCTCGGCCCATGTTAGTGGCAAACTCTCTTTCATTGCGAGCCAACCCGCGGCGCTAGTCACGCTGTGCCCCTTGAGAATATCCTCCACCAATTCCGGCGCGAGAAACGCCAGTCTTAAAACTCGCACCACGTACGACTCAGTCAAAAATTCGCGGTCAGCGATATTCCGCACTGAGTTCGCACTGCCCGATTTGAGCATCTCGGCCCAAACATGCGCGCGCGCCACCAACTTCACGAGCGTCACGTCGGGTTCGCCTGACAGTTCGTCGTTTCCATTACGCATAACAATCTTCATGACGCCAGCACGCATTTGGACTGTTGCGGAAATAAGATATTGATAGGCCCTCTTGTCGTCGCGATCATCAGTCAGATTTGGTGACATCGCGGCCACCGACTCATCTGAAGACGCGAGTATTGATCTCAATCCTCGCGGCGCAATATGAAGTCGGATCGCGCCCTCTTCGACAATAACCCGCTGCAGCACTGGTCGCACGAGTGGCATCCATGTCGATGGAGTTGCCACTCGCAGCTCTTCGATGACGTGAGCTGCCTGTTTGAGCGCCCGCTCTCTTGCCGTGCTGAGAATCTCTTCGCCGAGCGCATCAAGGAGCTTTGGTAGGTCGCCAAGGAACTCAACAAGTCCCTTGCGCACAGCGCCCTCGATCTCGAGCGCCGGGATCCGCGGAAGATCGGCGGTCGCGGGTGTGATGCCTTTCGTCAGCGCCTGATCGATATAGTAGCGATAGCGCTTGCCGTCTTTCTTCGAGGCGTGCGAGGGCGTGAACCGCGTGCCCTTGGCATCGAACAGCAGACCAGCCAGCGGACTTCGAATCCTCGCGCTTGCAAAGGCATGTCGATCGCGTCGGTTCTGCGCCATGCGTGCCTGCACGGCATCCCAGGTCTCCTGATCGATAATGGACTCGTGGGTGCCCTGATAGCTCTCGCCCTTGTGCGGAATCTTTCCGATATAGATCGGACAATTGAGAGCCGTGTAGATGTGACCGGGGAAGAACCGTTTGCCGCCCAATATCCGGCCGTCAGATTTGGGTCGGGGTTTGGTCTTGAGGCCCAAGCGGCCGGCCTCATCCCAGACCTTCTTAACGGTGCCGTGCTTCAGATAAAGCCGGAAGAGAGTCCGCACGGTCTCGGCTTCGGTCTTGTTGACGACAAGCTGACGGTCTTTGACGTCGTAGCCCACGGGGACCGTACCGCCCATCCACATGCCCTTCTTCTTCGAGGCCGCAATCTTATCCCGGATGCGCTCGCCTGTGATCTCGCGCTCGAACTGGGCGAAGGAAAGAAGCACATTCAGCATGAGACGTCCCATCGAGGTCGTCGTATTGAACTGCTGAGTGACGGAGACGAATGAGACACCTTCCTTGTCGAACAGCTCCGCGAGCTTCGCAAAATCCATCAGGGACCGCGTCAGCCGGTCGATCTTGTAAATGACGATGACGTCGACGCGCTGCTCGCGGACGAGATCGAGGAGAGTCGTAAGCGCCGGGCGCTCCAAACTGCCGCCCGAGAAGCCGCCATCGTCGAAGCGGTCAGGGACGAGGCGCCAGCCCTCGTGGGCCTGACTCCTTATATATGCCTCGCAGGCCTCCCTCTGGGCTTCGAGCGAGTTGAACTCCTGCTCCAGCCCCTCGTCGGACGATTTGCGGGTATAGACGGCACAGCGTAGGGATTTTCGATGGCGCTCCGTCATTTGAGCGCCTTGATCAGGGTCTTGGGCTCGATTGAGGCCTTCTTGTGCTTGTCGCGCAGGCCGAAGAAATCCGGCCCAGACCATTGCGTGCCGGTGATTGTACGGGCGACGGCTGACAGGGACTTATACGTCTTGCCCTTCCAGGCGAAGCCCTTCGGCAGCACTTCAACGATTTGGGTTTCGCCCTGCCATTCGCGCAGGAGGCGCACGCCCGGCTTGAGCCGCGACGCAGGCATCAGCTTCAGCCGCTCAGTCTCGTTTTCGAGATTGGCGGCGATCTCCTTCAGACGCTTGAGCGTTGCAGGCTTGAGGCCGCCATACATCCGTTCCTGCAGGCGATAGGCGATGCCCCGCAGGAGAAGGTCACGGCTGATATGGCGTGGGGCCGTCGCTCTATAGACCTTGGTCCACTCGGCACGCAGATCCGGCGCGCCGAGTTTGGACAGCATTTCCAGATGCGGTTTCAGCCGCTCCGGCGTCATTCGCTTGGCCGGCATTTGTCATCCTTTGACGTAGACTGGCTCGTCGAAAATGGCGCAGACGTTGCAGCTGATGCGGCGGGTGCTTCCGAACCCTGCCGCTGCGCGCGCATGAACTCTTGCAGAATGCGCAGCGGCCTAAGCAGGAACGGACTGAAGAACTTCCTATCCACCGCTCACCGCCCTTAGACCGCCGAGATGCGATAGACGCGACCACGACCGTCAACCATCGACGACGTGACCTCGAGACCGAGCTTCTTCTTGAGCGCACCGCTGATGGCGCCGCGTACGGAGTGTTGCTGCCAGCCCGTCGCCTTCATCGCCTCGTCGATCGTGGCACCTGTCTTGCGCCGCATAAGATCAATCAGCTTAGAAAGCTTGCTGCCCTCCCGCGGCGCCTTCTTCTGCGCCTTCGGTACCGGTTTAGCTTTTGCGCTGGGCTTCGCCGTCTTGCGCGCACCTTTCGCGACCGGCGCAGCTTCATTCTTCTGTTCCAGCAGCGCATCGACGCCGATAGCCTTAAGCCCCTCCGACGTAATCGCGAGCGCGAAGCGGTGCCCAGCTTTGTCCTCGCGCCACGCCACCGCATCATTCGCGGCTTCACTCTCGACGACGAGCTTGTGCTTCAAGAGACTCTTCAGCACGAGCGTCACAGCCCCAGCGTTCAGCCTGAGCGACTTGGACAACGGAAGAGCCGCGCCATTTTCGCGCCGCGCGGCGGTGGACAATATAACAAGCTGTGAATCGGTAAGTTTCATTGGTGATCTCCTTGTGTCTTGCGACGGCAATAGCGCCGTCACTGACGAAACCCCGCGTGACGTGCGAGGGGAGATCCGGGCTTTATCGGCCCTGCGGGACGATGACAGCAACGCTCTTGGTGCAGCGGCAGTCCAGTCCGATCTTCAAGAATTGCTGGTAGAATCCTATCTAGTGAGCAGAAAATTTCCGTTTGTGAGTGGATTTGGCGCGACGCCGCCGCGAAACGGGTGGCAATGGACCCGCGTAGGCGGCGAGCGCGCGAAGAGAAGCGGCAATAGATGCGACGTGTTGCGCCGCAACGTCGAGCTTCGCCGACAACGAGCCGCACTGACGTTTGTCGAGATGTGGCGACTGGCCATCCGTCGCTATGGAGTGCGTATCTTCCAGGATCTCCGCCGCGAATACGAACAATCGGCGCGCCAATTCGCGATGATGCTTTTCCATGTGCCACCTCCGACCGTGGCAATGACGCTTCCTCTGCAAAGGAAGTCCACTCGGCGTGTAGCCGTCGATGTTTCGGTGAACTGTTTCCCAATGTTAGATCGGTGCTGATGATGCCGCAAGAAGTTCGCGCGCAACAGCGGCGAGCGAGGCGTGCCGGTACACCCTGAACTTGTCGTTCGCATTCGGCGCCGGTGACGCGACAATGCTAAGTTTCTTCGTATTTGACCGCGCCACGCTCTCAAGCTTGCGGGCGGGAATCAGCCAGCTTATCTGAACCGCGGTTCCGTCGAGAAGTGCCGCCAATATATAGCCGCTCCCCTCGCGCGCGAAGGTCTTGAGGCGCACGTCGAACTGCACGGTGCCGCCCTTATCAAGACCGGTCCGGCATTTGACCTGTAGCGGAATCGCCCGCTTCGTATGCTTGTCGAAGAGGAGGAGATCGGTACCGTCGTCGTCGGCAAAAGGCTTGAAGGGGGAGAGCCGTCCGTCCGAGGCGTACATCAAGCCCGTGGCTACGACCGCCTCGCCGATCGCCCCGATCTGGGTCGAGGTGAGCTTCGGCATCGGCGGTTCGAGACCCGTTTCCATGGGCCAAGCAACGCTTGCCCTGGGTTCGCAAGTCAAGCCGATTGTGACTCATCGGCTGTAGATCGATCGGCTGCATGGCCGTCCGCTGCGGACCATGGATATCCGCCGGCAAGTGGGCCTCAATCTGCAGCGTCTGCGCCACGAAAAGGGCTGGTCGCAAGAGGATCTGGATTTCGAGAGCGGCGTCCACCGGACCTATATCAGCGGAATTGAGCGTGGGGTGCGTAACCCCACGCTCACCAATCTCGACAAACTGGCTCAGGCCCTCGGTGTATCCTTGGGCGTCCTTGTCGACCCGCCTGCCCGCAAGCGGGCGAAGTGAGGCAAAGCTTCACTTCGGCATCGGGGGAAAGAACGACAGGAACTGCTCATCGGACTCGAGAAGCGGCTCCCCAGCCTTTTTGTAATTCTCCTCCCATTCATGCCGATGCTCGTAGTGCCAGTACTGCTCCGGCGTGCTGGGCGTGACCTTGATTCGGATCTTTGGCTGGTTCGGATCTGGGTTTTCCAGAATGCCGAATTTCAAGAGAAGCTCGATCGCACCCTCGTCGCCTCCGGCCGCGGCGTTGGTGAACTGAGTCGCGATGATGTCCCGCATGGCCATGCGCCGCCTCGGGCCGGGCCCGTTGACCCAAACCTGACGATCAAGCTCGATCTCGATCAGCTCGTTGAAGGAAAGCACGACCTTGGGCTCGTCTTCGGAGCCGACCGGAACGTCCTTGCCATTCACGCGCCAGACTGGCTCCTTGAGATGCGTGATCTGCGGGCGGCCGGGCAGCGCCGTGATCTCACACATCGTCATTACGATCTGCCCGTCCGGATGCTTCTCGACTGCGTCTCTAAGGGTCATGAGTTTGCGAAAGGCGCGCTTGCTGCCCTTTGCGGACTTTTCGACCAGGCTGCGGACCATCAGTTGTTTGCGCGTGATGCGGACCTGTTTCGCGCCGTCCGTTACCGTCACCTCTTCTTCGAGGGCGCCGACGAATGTCGCAGCGAGGCTTTTCGTTTCCCGGTCCTTCTTCTTTCTCGGTCTGCCCTTGGGGTTACCCGATTCACCCGGCCGGAATCGCCCCTCCTTGGGCGGCTTGCCGTAGCCGATGTTGTACCTGGCCTCGTTCTGCCTGCTGTTCGTGTTGTCGCTCATTGGTTGGATCTCTCATGGTGGCATTGGTCTCCTTTCTGGTCGGCCACGGGTGGGATTCGCCCTCGGTGCCCGCGTGGCCGCGGGCGCCGTGGCGTTCAATCGATCATTCGATACCGGTTGCGCGCCAACGTGCAATTTCATCGAAACTCTCATTGCTGTTGGCGAGCACAGCGCTCTCACCGACCGTCTGGGCCATTCGCCGGACTACAACGTCGACGTAATGGGGATCGAGTTCGAGGCCGTAGCCGCGCCGTCCCGTCTGCTCGGCCGCGACCAGCGTCGTGCCGCTGCCGGCGAAAGAGTCAAGGACTATGGCTTTGCGGTTCGAGGTATCCCGGATTGCGTCAGCGACCATCCGGACCGGCTTGACCGTCGGATGCGCGGCCAGCTCTTCGTCCCGGTTGGCACGGAACGTGTTGACGCCGGCATAGTCCCAGACGTTGGTGCGATATCGCTCGTGCTTGCCCAGTTCGACATTGTTCACGTGAGGCGCCTTGCCGTTCTTGAACAGAAAGACGAGCTCGTGCTTCGAGCGGTAGAGGCTGCCCATGCCGCCGTTGGTCTTGTTCCAGACGCATAGGTTCTTGAATTCGGTATAGGCCTTGCGGCCGGCTGCCAGGACCTCCCACATGTGCCGCCAGTCCATGCAGACGTAGTGGAGCGAGCCATCGGTGCTGAACGTGGCCAGATTCCGGAGGACTGACTCCAGGAAATCTGTGAATTCGCCTTCGGTCATTTCGCCCGAAGCCATCGCAAACTCGCGGTGGTGGTTCCGGCCACGCCCGCTGACATGACCCTCAATCGGGACGTTGTAGGGTGGATCCGTGAAAACGAGATCCGCCTTCTGGCCCTGCAAGAGCCTGTCATAAGACTCCGGCTTGGTCGCGTCGGCACACAAAACGAAATGCTTGCCGATCCGCCAGAGGTCGTTCAGCCGCGATACAGCCGGCTGCGACCGATCGATTTCTGGCACCTGGTCGGCTTCGTCCAGTTCGTCGTCCGACGTCCCCAGTAGGATGTCGAGTTCTGCTGTCTCGAAACCGGTCAGCGTCACGTCAAACCCGTGCTCGATCGACAGCTGCTGAAGCTCGACCCGCAGAAGGTCCTTGTTCCAATCTGCGTTCATCGCAAGCTTGTTGTCCGCAATGACGTAAGCTCTGATCTGCGCCTCCGAGAGATGCGCGACGCAAATCGTGGGTACTTCCTTCAGACCTTTGAGCTTCGCGGCTTCGACCCGGCCATGACCCGCCACGATCCGGTTGTCGCCATCGACAAGTACCGGGCAGAGAAAACCGAAATGGCTGACGCTGTTCGCAAGCTGGCGCAGCTGCCGTTTCGAGTGCGTTCGCGGATTGTGTTCGCGCGGCTTCAGCGCCTCGATCGGCTGGTACTGTATGCTGAGATTGTTCATGGCTTACCCCTTCTCTTGAAGCACAGAGGAAGCGAGGGCGAAACGAAATGCGTCGCCCAGCCCGGCTCGTGCCCGATTTGGAATTCCCGGCTAATGCAGCCTGCCGGTTTCTATAGATTGGCCGCTAGGTCGGATGTTTCCGGTGTTTTCGCGGAACCGGATTCCGCGCAGCGATAGCCTCACGTCCTCAATAGACGCCGTCTTAGCCCAAGCAATGAGTTCCTTGCGGTCTGGCTCCATCGCTTTCTCGCGAGTGGCTTGCGCCACTCGGCTCTTCTTTCGCCTCTCTCGCTCGAGCTTCCGCTGACGCTCCAGTTCTGCATGAGGGTCTTTTGCCCTGCCGACCGCATCCAGCACATACAGGCGTGAGCTCTCGAGACCGATATTTTGCCGAGCCCATTCGAGCCATTTCACTCCCACGCCCGCTTCGCCCGATTCTATCCTCTGGCGCAGTTCGCGCAGACTGATCGCGGCGGCGATAAAATGTCTGTCTGTCTTTGTGGCTCGAATTTCGATCTGACGAACCAGCTCCCGCAGGGGCAATTTCAAATCATCGTTATCTGACTTTTGCATTTCGCTCTCCGTGACGTCCCGGAAAAGGCGGCCCCCTCAAGATTTGCCGCCGCACGCGAAGATCGCGAGCGTGAATATATTTGGAGAAAGTCAAGCCCCTTGAGAACCATTATTGTGCCCTCACTTGGTAGCGCGCAAAACGGATTAACCGTCGCGAACTCGGCATTCAAGGACTGAACATTCGGAAACTTGGTTTCATAAAATGAGCCACTGACTGCTCTGCGCCAACAGCGGACATCCAAGTCGACGATTCGAGGGTTTGTCCCAAACCTCCCCGGGTTTACGACAATGGTCGGGCTTCAAACGGGCCAATTGTATTTCAAGTCATTATGGCCGACCGGACGGGCTGGATGCCGGGCGATGGGAGTTCGCCAAATCCCGTCCGTCCCTGGCGCCATCAAGTAGGTCAAAGTCTCCGCCGCCCGCGCGTCGGCCAGATCGCGCAGGAGCTAGGTGGTGGCCTGCAGCAGGTCTGCTAAGAAGGAGACCAAGGCTACCATCTGGTGTTCAAGATCCCTGCGCCGATGCAGTTTGCAGGCGCGGGCATTGCGACGACGGTGCGCATGCACATCTAGGACGATCTCACCGCCCTGAGGGAAGGACACTAACGCGCACCGGTGGCCGCGTAGCTGCGCCGGATCGAGAACGCATCGCCGGCGCGATCGAGCTGGTAGTCATCGCCGAGCGGATTTGCGGATAGCCACGAGGGCGCCACAGGCGAACGCGCAAGCGCAAAACCCGCCGCGTCGAGCCAGAATATTCCGTCTTTGGTTTGGCTGGGGACGACATCATATGGAGCTTTCGCGCCCGTCGTTCCTGTCAGTTCTGCCACTTGAGTTGCAGTCTGGTCTGCGGCGGCGGCAGGCGCGTGATGCAAGCTTCGCTGCCATTCGAGAAAGCGCTGCGGGTCGACAACGTCGTCAGCGGTGACGCCGGGGTGGTTCGCAGCCAACCACTGATCGAACGCGCCGCGCAGCGCCGCCGCTTCTTCGCGTGTGCGCGCTAGCCCTTGGGCCAGCGCGAATGCCACGAACGGATCGAGGGTGCCCCAGCGCAACAATTCACGGGCCCAGAAACCAAACCAAGGAAGCGCAGTGGTCGGGCGCCACTCCTGAAGCGTCGGCACCGCGAAAGGGTTCGCGGCGCCATCGGCCCAGGCACGCGCGACAACGGCGCCAACGGCGACACCCAACCGGTAATCCAGATTGTCCGCGACGAAGCGTTGCCATGCACGCAAATCTTGAGGATCGGGCACGGGCGAGCCCGGCGCCTGCAGCCACCAAGCGAGTAGATCTTGCCAGCGGGCCAGAAGCGCGCGATCGCCGTCGGTATTGCGGACGCGAAATCCGAAACCCCGGTCGGCGGCGAGAAGCGCACCGATTTGCGCCCAATGATCGAGACGTTGCTGGTCATTCCATGCGCCGTACTGATCTGCGGCGCGGATCAGCGCGAGGATCGTGGGCGCAGCACTTTCAAACCGGCGCCCCACATATGGCGATAGGCCATATTGATAGAGCCGTTTGCGCTCTTCGGGATCGGGATACACCGTACGGATAAGACCAAGTCCGCGCCGCACGATGGCGGATTCAAGCCATGCCTCTTGGGCCGCCGCATAGCGCGAGAAGGAATTCCGCCAAATTGACCGCAAAAGCGCTTCGGCCTCCGCGGGGGAAACACCTGCTGCGCTGAGTCGACCGACCTCTTCGAGTGCGGTCAGCAAGACACCATCGAGCTCGTCCACGCTGTCGGCCAACTGCGATCGCGGATCAGTCTGTGCGGTACCGGCTAAAGGACTGATCTGGAAAGGAGCGACTTGATCGAGCCAAGCGAAAAGAGCTTCACCTTGCAAGCCCAACTGCGCGCGCGCGGCAGAGGCAATCGCGCGCAGTAGCAAAGTCAATGCACTGGCCACTTGCTCTTGCCCCCCTTCGGTCAGTAATGCGCGACGCAGTGCGTTGTAGTCTCCGACAAGTTCGCTGCGCTGGCGGCGCTGAATCGCGAGTTGTGCGGTAGCGGTGGTCGAAAGACGGCGCGGTATCGCAACAAGCGTCATTCCTTCCAGCCCCTTTGTGGCGCCGGGGCGCCCCGCGCGGCCGGCAAGATTGCGAAATTCCGCCGTCGACATCGGCGCAACAATAGGCTGCTGGTTGGCGGCATCGTATGAGCGGCGCTTGAGAGAGGCGATAAAGATGAGGTCGAACGGCAGATTGACGCCTTCGGTCAGGGTCGCCGTGGCAACGGTAATCGGACAAATTCCGCGATCGATGAGATCGGTCATCAGACGGCGCAGACGCTGAGGCATCTGACCGTGGCTGGTGGCGATCCCCCGGTCCAGCAGCGCCACTTCATAGGAATCGGCGCCACAGTAATCAACGGCCGTGACGCGCGCCTCTTCGAAACGCGCGCGGTGCGCGTCAGATATGGCAAAGGTCGGCGCGCCCGCCCACGATGGGAGGTCAAACGCTTCCTTAAACCAGCGCATTGTTTTTTCAGGTTCTTGTGCCACGGAAATCAGGATGCGCCGCTCACGGTCAGTCAGGTGTAGAGCGGTCCACAGCAAACTGAGCTCATTGAACCGATAGAGACTGTTGCGCATCTGCGCCGGCAGCTGGGGCATGGTCGGGATGCGAAGCCGCAGATACACAGCGTCGTCCCGGCCGCTAACGAACAGCAGGCGCCCATTCATGATATCGAGCAACGCACGGGGCGGCCCGTCAGGAGTGGTTTCCAACACGCCGATGATTTGTCGGGTGCTGCGATAGCGTGAGCCGATCGCTTCCGCCTCGGGCCGGCCCTCGATCCATTTTGCCACCGGCGCGGCGGCGCCACCGGCAACGGCCGTCAAAGCGATGCGTACAATATCCGGCGCTTGTGTGAGTAGCCGTGAGACGAAGGCTTCCAGGCGGATGGCACGGTTGCTATGTTCGGCAAAACTGGCACGGGCCTGGGCGTCATCTTCGGGAACGACCTGATGCGCCTCGTCCACGATGAGCAGACGCAGCCGTGCCTGCAGGATTGGACCGACATATCGCATGAGCGCATCTGCTTTTTCGACAGTCGCAATGAGCACCGTTGGCCGTTCGGCCTGTAGCCAATAGTCGGTGATACCCCAATCCGAACCGCCATAGAGGCCGGTCACGGTGAAATCGGCGCCCAATTCTCTTTGCAACTTGGCTTCGACTTCGCCGGCTAGGGCCCGCGAAGGCACGAGATAGAGCGCCAGCGGGGCAATGCCGTCATCAGCATCGTTGGGTAAAAGCAGTTCTTTGACGAGTGCGAGATTGGCGACCAGCGTCTTGCCGGACCCGGTCGGAGTGCACAGCGCAAACGAGGAATTTTCCAACAATCGCGCCAATCCTTGTTGCTGCGACGACCACAAGATGCCGCGGCCGCGCGCAAACTGGCCGCGCGCGAAGGCTCGTAACTTCGCCCGACGGGCAGGATTGATGGCAGCGAGACGCTCGATGGGCGCGTATATGCTGGCTTGTCGAAAACCGTAGGCCGTTGCGTGCAACAAGGAAACCAGAAGCGAGACATCATCGCTAAAGGTCCGCGACGCCAACCGTTCGAGGGCACTGAGCTTTGTCATGGCGAGGCCGAGGCGTGCTTCATTGCCACGGCGCAAGGCATCGGCCGCGAGCCCTAGGGCTCTGATCATTTCGACCGTGAAATACCATCCAATCCGGCCGGGACCGTCGTCCGCAAGTAGGACCTGGGGCGCGTCGCGTCCGGTCAACTGGGGATGATGTCCCCAGAATGTTGCCACGTGCTTTAGAGCGGTGTCGAAATCGGCACGCAAGAACGCGGCGTAGAGTTGCGTCCCTTCGAAATCGAGAGGCACTTGGCCCAACAAGCCATTCGCCATCGCCGGCAACCCACCGAGTTGGAAGGCTGCCGCCGCAAACAACTCTATCGGCGCTATGCTGCTCGTTGTGTCGGCTGCGCGTGAGAGCCACTCCAGCGATTCGCCGGCGCGACGATAGCAATCGATCGCTCCAGCAGATTCTGGGCCTTCAATGTCTCGAAAAATTGTTGCCGCGTGAATGAGGCGGCGGGCATCGCGCAATTGACCCTGGGATTCGGCGTCGTCCCATTGGATGGTGGGAACCTCCCAGCTGGTCTGAAGGGATCGAACGAACGCGCGTGCTTGGGTCCGCGACAGGCGGTTCTCGATTGCCAGGGCCGCACGGATCTCCTCAGCGACCTTGATGCGTTCGGCGTCAAGCCGCGGCATGGTCGACCCCTTTCCAGAGATTGTCGTACAGGGCGTCGATCAGCGCTTCGCCGTCGGAGACGATCAGCTCCACGACCTGAAGATCGAACGGGGCTTTATATTCCTTCGGTGCCGCTTTCCACGGGATAAGGGGGGTCGCTTTCTTGCGCGAGGGTACATCGTTGCCGGCGAGCAGGATGAGGTTGGTGCGTGGGATTGGCTGGCCGCCTGCCACAATCAACGCTTTGTCGATAGAAAGGATGGCCGGCGCATGGCCGTCAGGGTCCTTCTCCTGCAGGATACGCTGCAGCTGGCGCATGCCGTGAGGGACCGGCGTGTCCCGATTGATCTCATACCAGACGCCTTTGCCCGAACGAATTTTCTTTTTGTCCTTGGTCTCGATTAGTTTTCCCAACAACAGTTCGTCGACCACAGAGGCGTGAAGCTGTTTGCGCCATTTCGCCTCGCCAGCAATGAAGCGAACGACGTCTCCTTTTTTGTCGAGGCACAATCCCAGGAAATCGGATCCAAAACGGCCAAACACTTGCCGAGCTTTGTTCGGATCTCGGGACAAGTTGAAAAGAAAATGCTCGACGTCTTCGTGGTAGCGAAACAGGAAGATGGGCACGGTCCACTTGTACTTGCCGACATAGCTATAGTGCTCGGTGAGGAGCCCTGCCATGACTTCTCCAAAGAGACCGCGCCGGGCCGTCAGCGGGAGACACGCGGGGTACGTTGCATGCGCGCCCGGCGCACTGGCGTCGGGATGAAGGTCAAGACCGATTTCGGCGTGAAAGTGCTCGCGCGCATCGAGGTGAGCGGATTCGAAATAAGGTATCAAAGCGTCGATGAGCGCCTTGTCGGGAGGACTTTTCTGCTCGAGCAACAGATGGCCGTAGTTGCCTACTTCCGATGGATAACTTTCCAACCATTTTGTGATAGCGGCTGCCGGCGGTGCGCAGGTGTGGAACGTCATACGGATTCTCCCAACCCAAAACGCGATCACGTCAGAACGCCAACGTGCCCGCCCAGCATGCTCTTCGGTTCGAACCCTCTCGGATACTCTCAGGATTCGGTTGGTACGAGCTTTAATGATGGATTGTTCGAGTTTCCGTTGAATGGCGAGTGCGATGACAGCGGTTGCCCGACAATCAATGCAAAGAGCCCTTCGTCCCAGCCCAGCTGGTCTGCAATACGAGGAACCGATGCCGGCCGGACGTGTCCGAGCAAGGAGAGCGCGTTGCTCAGCAGTTCCGGTCGCTCCATGGGCAGCTCATCGTCGTAACGCTCAACCTTGGACTGCCCAGTCTTCATCAAATGAATATTGGCCGAGCGGTATTGCGAAGCGTTTATGAGGTTGAGGTCGAACGCGCGTTTCACGATAGCCCGCACCGACACCTTCCAACGCTTCTTCAGTGCATAGAGCGCCGGCCAATTGAGCACCCGTCCCCGGGGAAATTCATTGAGAAAAGCTGCACGCGGCAACAGAAAGGCACTCGCAAAGCGATTTGCCTGCTCTTCGGTGAGGTGGTCGCCCGTCACGATGCCGCGATGCATGACGAGATGGCCGCACTCGTGCGCCAGGTCGAATCGTTGCCGGCACAAGCTTTGTTTTGCGGCGCTGCGAACGATGATCGGCCGCGGGCGATCCATGGAAAGTGCGTCGACTCGCTCCGAAACGCCCTCAAAATATGTCACCACTGCGCCGGCATTCTCGACCACGCGCATCATGTTGGTGATCGGGCCGGTGGCGCCGAGTTGCCAATGGCGGCGGCACCCCTCGGCGGCGCGTTCGATCGCGTCGGCGTTGTCTATCGCAATGTCCGGGAAATTGACTTTCGGCAACTCCATCGCGTTATCGATGGCGGTCACGAACGCGTCAAGCAGCGTACCGCGAGCCAAGACTTGACTGGTTACAGAGGCCGGCGTCGTGAACTGCTTGCGAAAGTGGCAGTGTTCGGGAGAGACGGGCGACGTCGATGTGAGATGGAAGAAGCGGTCGCGGACGCCAAGGCACTCAGCGAGCGCGCGGAGCATGTCTTCGTTTGGAACGCGCGCGCCAGTTTCGATCTGGTGAACGTACTGGCGCGTACTAACGACGGCTTCGCCCACCTCTTCGAGGGAACGGCCCCAAGCCATCCGGACAAGGCGGAGCTGAGCACCGACGGTGCTAACCATGACTCGGAGTCCGGATGTGAAGAGAATCGCCCATCGTGGTGATCTCGGGTCTTAAGCGGATTCGGCTTGGTCGGCGCCCGGGACACGAACGGACGGAGGGGGAAGCTCAACGCCTTCGGCTTGCGTGCCATCGATGGCATGGATGCGCGTGACTGTCGCTTCGAGTGGCACATCCCAAGTCAGCACCGGAAGATCGCCCATCAGCGCCACAAACTTGATCGATGTGACGAAGCCGTCGACATCCGTCTCGACCGCGAAGCGATAGGCGCAATGACGGGCTTCCGATTCATCCGGGAAGCTGAGGGTCAATTGGCGGAGTTCGGGATAGTTTTGGCGCAGCGTGCGCGTGGTCGGCTCGTCTGCCGGCCCGCGATAAAAACGCACCGGCACACTGCCAATTTTGAAGACGAGCTGACGGGAATCATCCTCGATCGAGAGCCAAGGCGGATTGCCCTGCGCGGCCGCTTCAAGAATCTGGAATCGCGCGAACTGGAAAGCGCGGCACCCCAAGGTCCAGCCGTCGTCGCCGACCGACGGATCGAAGCGGTCCAGTGCGTCGTTGCGGCCTTGGCGCAGCAACTTGGCGACTGCTGTAAGGCGATCAGCCGTGAGGTCTTGGTGCAAGTCCCAAGGTGTCTTTGCCAGCATGATGCCTCCGACGATCGAGATCATACAAAAGGCATTTCACGACTTTTGTCAAGCGGCTCTATTTTTGTCAACAAACTGGGTCCGGGTGCTCCAGTTACCAAGCTGGCGTCGTCGCCGGCGCAGGCGAGTTCTTTCTCAGCAACCTCGCGGATGCGGTCGCAGCAATGTCCGCTACGGGTCAAAAGTAGCGGTCCGACAACGTCCACTTATCGAGCTTTCCCCGTCGCGGGCGAAGTCCAGTAGGATCTGGCGAATTTTTCTACCACGGCAGCGGCTTGATGGGCTCCGAGCGGGTTCGCCGCCATCCCCACCCCGCGCTTGATCCGCCCCACAGTGCGGCGTCTCCTGCGGTCCCCGCGCTTATCGGGTCCGGGTCCCCATCCTCAATCACGGCGTACGGTGCGACCGGCGGCTCATGCTCTTATGCCGCAGCGCTTTCCAGCTCCGCGATCCTTTGAAATTCCGACAGCAGTTCCTGTTGATGCTGGGCGAGGTAGCGAACGACGCGGGCATTGCCGAGAAGCTTGGCTAGATAACCCTTCGCTAATACGAGATCGAGGTGGTCAATTCCGTAGGCCTGCTCTGCTATTTTGAATTCTCGATCGAGATTGGCCGATTCGCGTTCCATCATCGCCAACTGATCGTTGTTCATTTTCTTGGGCGCTTTTGGCTTCCCTGGATCGACGAGTTGCGATTGCGGTGTCGCCGCGAGAAGTGAGTCCGCATAGGGGACCGTGTACTTGTTCATTGCAATCATTAGCTCGGCCGCCTCGATTTGCCGCAGCGGCACCATTTTCTTGAGCGCCGCAAATGCCTTGACCGTTACGTGCTTGTCCTTGAGCAATTCGACGACTTCCGCACAGATACCGAAAAGCAGCTGCTTTCTCGTTTGCAGCGTCTTCACGTCGATATTGAGCGCCTTGGCAATGCGTTCGTCCGAGGCTCCGCGCTCTATCGCCTTCAGGATCATTCTATGCTCCTGAATAATGGCGAGACGGTTCACCCGCTTGTTATAAGTGTAAGCTTCGTCATCCGTGGAGATCAGGCAATCGATCTCGGTCCTGCCCATATCTTTGAGGACTTCAACGCGAAGGTGACCATCAAGCAGGAGATATTTTCCCTGCGTCTCTCGATCGCGCACCACCACGGGGGGCTCGATGACGCCGACCTCCCTGACAGAAATAGCGATTTGAAGATATTTCGAGGACTTTTTGAGGGCGGGAGCGACGAGCTTGAGCGGTTGAATATCAGCGAGAGCGACACGCAGGACCTCCTTCTCGAAGGCCATTTTCACTTCAATATCGGGCGCTCTGCGTCGGCCGGTCATGCCGCGCCTCCCGTTTGAAGGCGATCACCGAGATTGCGCGGAAGCGTGTGCAGCCCCTCCGCCCGCAGCAGCGTCACGAAATTGTCGTCGGCAAGAAGTTTCCGCAGACCCTCTGTCACGAATATCAGACAGTCCCGAGTTGTTTCCGCCTTGCGCACCAGCCGGCGCTTCTTGTCGGTGTCGTCGCGATAGGTACGAAGTAACCGATCCACCGACATTGGCCGCTCGCGGCTCGGTTCGGCTGGTCGACGTCCCTTACCGCGCAGGCGCCGTTGTTCCACGAGCCGTTTGACGGCAATCAGCTTATGACCACGGAGAATCTTCTTTTCATAGGCCAGCTGCAGGACACTTTGGATTTCGACATCGTCGGCCATCGCAATCTCGACCGCGATGCTGACGGGCATCTGACCGGCTTCGACGGCCCGAAGAAGCCGGTGTTCGCCGTGCTTGAGCAGACGCAGGACATTGCGTACATATTCTATCGTCAGACCCGTCTTGGTGGCGATCTCACTGTCGCGATAACCGCGCTGTTTCAGCCCCTCTATGTCATGTAACAGGTCGATGGCGCGATGCTGCCGCCTCGCCAGATTCTCGACCAGACTCATGACGAGGCAACCCTCGTTGTCAGCCTCGACCACGAGTGCCGGAATCTCCATCTGGCCAAGCGACTGATACGCCTCCAACCGTCCCTGACCGCACACGAGGTCATAACGAGGGCCGTCAGGATGATCGCGGCGCGCGACCGTAATCGGGCGCTTCAAGCCGATCTCGGCGATATTCGAGGCGATCTCATTGAAGGTTTTCTTGTTGCGGACCCTCGGATTCACAATCGTAATCTGGTCGATGGGAATAACCCGGACCTCAGGAGTGGACGTAGTCGTCATCAAGCGACCTCCAACAATTTCGTGCGCGCCGCCATGGCAAACAGCGGCTCCAAGGTTTCAAACCGATACGCGTCCAACGAGACGCCGTTGTGTTCAGCCAATCTCAGACGCGGTGCGCTCATATCGAGGCTCGGCAATAGGTAATAGTCCAGGGCGTGTCGGTTTTGCCGATCCATGCGTACGGCAATGGTCACGTCCGGCGATAGGCCAGTGTCGAAGCGGATATTCCAGCGCAGAGAACCGGCACCGGTCGCGCAACAGCGCACGATAATCAGGGACGCCGTAAATTCGCCGTTGATCGTAAGAATGTCGGTCGCAGGATTTTGGACGACGTCACCGCCGGCGCTTTCGATTCCAGCGATCGTGTCGGCCATGACGCCAGGATGCATAGCGCGCAAGGACCGGTTGATCTCTATGTATTGAAAGTCCCGGTCAGGCGTGAACCCGACTAACTGGTAGGCAGAGAGCAGACTGCCAAAGCGATTTTGGTAGGCGCTGCTCGACGGCAATTGATCGGCTTCGTCGATGACAATACCCGAGAGATAGCCGCGCGACGCCAGAAGGGCCCGCAGCGATTCCAGCATCTGGTCGTCAGTGAGCCTCTGCGAGCGGTCTCGGATTATCGACTGCGCGGCGTCGAAAAGGAGCCGATCGACGATACCCGCGAATGCTCCCTCTGAACGAATCCACATGTCCGGGTTATTGCGGACATGCTTTTTCTTCAGCTTGAAGGATGATTTGTTCCAGACATTGTTGCCGACATATTTCTCGTTGATGAGAACCTGATGAACGGTGCCGCGCGTCCAAGGGCGTCCAAGATCGGTGCTGATGCCTTTATCATTGAGAAGTTGGGCGATTTCTCGTTCCGGCTTTCCATCCTCCACGAAGGTTCGATACATCCAGCGGACGGTTTCCGTCTCCTCAGATGGTCCTGGCACCAGAACGACGCGGTCTGTTTGGAGGCTTTTCTGCTCGCCGCGCGCCAATTCGCTCTTGGATGCGCCAGTCTGATCAATAAGACGGCGTCTGAGCCCGAAACCTGGCGGCCCACCTTGTCGATATCCAAGCTCGATCAATCGGCATTGCCCGGCGAAGACCTTCACCGATAATTCGCGGCTGTATTCCCCCGCCATCGCCCGCTTAACGGTTTTCACAATTGCGGAGGACGGGCTTCCATCATTTTCGAACTGCTCCGCGCAGTATTGAACGGATATGCCGGCGCGCTTGCAGATGTACTCATAGTAGGCGCTTTCGTCGGCATCCTGGAACCGGCCCCACCGGCTCACATCATAGACGAGGATCGTGACGAAGTCCGCCCGCTTGCCCTCGACGTCGGCAATTAGCCGTTTCAGTGCATCGCGCCCGCCAATGTTCAGGCCACTCTTGCCCGCATCTGCATAGGTACGGACGATCTCGATTCCGCGGCGTGCAGCATATTCACGGATAGCGTCAGCCTGATTCTCGGTCGAGTATTTCTGGTGGTCCGTCGACATGCGTACATATTCGGCGGCGCGCACTATGCCATCCTGCGGCACCGTGCGCTCGGCATCGTTCGTGTCACGCCTACTCTTCACACCACCGACCCTTGCGTCACTTTTTTGGCGCCAGGGACATGTCGGCTTTTCGGATATCGAAAACCCGTCCTTATGCCTCACGGCCTCTGACTTTCAGTCTAAGCGCAGAGGAGCGGCAACATGATTCCGAAAACAGGCACAGTATTGCCGAATGCGAGGAACCGCAGAGACAAAACGGCCAATTATGCCAAGATGGTTTCCGCTGCGTTACGGAACGACCTTGGTAAAACACATCGCGCGAACAAAACTGTTATGCGCTGGACGGGCGCGCGCGAGCGGACTGTCAGAAACTGGCTGGCGGGAACAAAGGGACCAAGCGGCGAACACTTGGTGACACTGCTTCGGCATTCGCGATCGGTGCGGGAAGTGGTACTCGGCGGATACGCCGGCTATGACCGAAGCTTCGCAGCGAGCAAATTGGTTGCTGCGCGAGACGGGCTTCGCGAGCTGCTTGGGTGCATTGACTTAATGATTGACGGGTGATGCGGCCGCACGGCGCCACGGCTAGGAACCCCGCTCCAAGCCGTTTCTCCGGATGGAGGGACGGGGAATGGCAATCGATAAGTTCATCGCAGACAAGTGATGCCGGAAAAGCCGCACCAAGAATCGGAGACGAATAGAGGCTGGCGTCCTGATGTACGCGCATTGCGTCGGCGTCCGCCATTGCCCCCGGAGGGCGCATTTCGGGTGGCAACCATTTAGTCCTCCTCGTTCTCAGGGAGCGGATAACGGTCGATCAGGACTTCGTCGGCGCTGGCTATTTCTAGCGTGACTTCGAGCACGGTGTTGACGAGATCGCTATTCTGGTCGATCTCATCGAGCACAACCTCGAACAACTCGCGCTGCATCTCGAGGTCCATGCCGTCCGGCCCGTTGAGGCAGATGAGGCCGGCGTGGAGCTCGGCACGCTGATACTGTCCGGCCGTGCCGGGCGCGTTCGGCGGTCCGCGAAAGTCGTAGGCGTTGCGCGTCACAAACGTCCAATCACCATCGAGAACAACGGGCAGCAGGTCCCAGTCTTTAATGCCCCCGCGGCCAATCCAGACGACGTGCGAACTCTCGCCATGGCCGCGGTCATGGGCCATCTGAGCGAGTTCAGGACTCAAACATTCGTCGATCAAGAACTTCATGGCCGCCGTCGCCGCGCAACTTTGCGCGACGACGACGCGGGGGCGAGCGTTCGCATATGACGCGGACGGCCACGGGGCGGGGTCGCCTTGGCATAGAGAATCGCCAATTCGATCATCTCATCGGTGAGGCTCGGATAGGATGTCTTGATACGCTCAGGCGAGATGCCGGCAGCCGCCGATGCAGCAACATCGTGCACAGGCACGCGTGTACCCTTGATCACAGGTGTCCCACCGAGGATTTCGGGATCCTCGACGACGGCTGCGCTTGCTCGCGTGAGCTTGTCGTGCTCGGCCAGCGTATCGGCGATGAACCGGTCGAAGTGCAATGTGAGAAAGCTGTGTTCGACTCGCCAGCTTGGTCGCGTGTTGCGCCACGTCTTGATGAGACGGACGGCGTCACGCGTCTTGGCCTCGCGACACACGACGGCGATTGCGTACTTGCGTTCCGGGGCCGTGAGCGCGTCCGCGGTGCCATAGTAAAAGCGAATAAAGGCGCAGCTGCCTGCCCACACCCGCCGGCTGTCTTCGTTGACATAGAGGTCTTCCGGTAGGATGTGCTCGTCAATAAGCCTGTTGACGTCGCGCACCCCGACACCCGAAACGACGGCGGCTTCGGCGGTGGTAAGCAATTCGGCTTCGAAGGCCATAGGGGTCACCAATAATTCTTCCGATAGGCTCGGAAGATATAACCTACGACCTCCAAATACAAGGTTTCTCAGCCGAGAAAAAGTCTAATTCATTGTAATTATTACATTTTATCTAACATCATGTCCTGGCCGACGTCCAATTCCAACCTTTGGCCGTGAAGATCGACGAGGTGTTGCTGCTTTTGCGCGAGCAATGACTGCTCATCAAGGAAGCGGTTCTGTCACGCTGATGTTGTGTTGGCCAATCATGACGGACGCCCACGGCTACCCGCTGCGCGGGAAGAACGTAAATCAACTGAGCTGAGAACTGCGGACGTATCGCGCAGACAAAATTGGGGCGCTGCTCTTAGGGATTCGGCGAAAGTTGATAGAGCACGCCGCATCCCGCGGCCCAGCCGCGCGCATTGCCGGCAGGGCAGTCGGCCGTATCCCCTCCCGCCCAGGTCGCTCCAAACACATCGTCGGTGGCGTCAATTGAAACCGGGCCCGTCGGCAGGGCGCCGTCTTTTTTGCCCTTGAACGCGTAAAGCACCAGCTCCTGCCACGCTTTGCCCGCTGGCTGTTGAAGCTCGAAGACCACGCCGCAGCCGGCTGCCCGCCCGCCGAGCACGCTGCTCGTGCAATTGGGACCTTTCGTATCGCCGCCCGCGACGGTGGTGCCGAAAACATTGCCGCTCGCGTCGAGCGTGACCGGCCCCAAGGGCTCTGCGCCGTCACTACCATCATGAAATGCGTGCAGCACCTTCTCGCGCCAGGGAAACTTCCCGCTCTTGGTCAGCTTGTAGACGACACCGCAGCCATAGATCGTATGAAATTGCGGCCCCGTGCACCGCGCACTCGTCGTGCTGGTGAGATCGCCGCCCAACTGCGTTGCGCCGTAGACATCGCCGTTGGCGTCGAACGCCAGCGGGCCCTGGGGCTGGCTACCGTCAGTGCCGCCCTGGAAGACATAGAGCGTGTCCAGGGTCCAGGTGGTGCTTCCGTGTTTCGTAACCGGACGCAGGCGGAACACCAATCCGCAGCCGTTCATCGCCTGCTCGCATTGCGCCTGTGAGCTGCCGCCGCTGTCCGACACACCGTAAAGCGCATTGTCGGGTCCGACGGTAATGGATAGCGGATAGGTGAAGGTGGGAATGAGGCTGCTGGGAAACGTATAGATCAGCGACGGCGCGGACAGGGTTCCGTCCGACGCGACGGAAATCGTGGAGACCGTGCCATTGAAGCCGGAGTTCGAAAGCACATAGAGCGTGGCTTCGCTTGTCGTGGGGCGCCTCAGGTCAGGGGGAGCGCCAGCCTGCACCGCGACGTTGTAGGCACCGGGAACCGACGTGGTTGCGGTGACCTGGCCATCCTCGGAATAATCGATCACCGAGCCATTGTCGGTCGTCAGGACGAAAGAGCTGGAGGCCAGATAGGCAGTAAAATGCGTCAAGCTGACAGGATTACAGCCCAGCGGGTCGGATTTGCTGAATTGATGCAGCAATGTTATCGGCGGGTAGGAATACAAGGCGCCGCAGTTACCACTCTTGCCCTGTGTGATCACCAAAAAATTTACTTCGCTGTCGTTTGGAGCGACATCGATGACGGAGAATCCACTTTGCGTGAAAGCTTCGCGCGTATCTTCCTTGTCTTCGCCCGCACGCGCCGCAATGGTGAAAGCAAGGGACATGCAGAAGCAGAGACCGATCCTTACAAACCCCTTCATCCGACACTCCCCTGCTGAACCCCGGTTGGAGAAGGTAACCACGTCCCCCGGGGTGGTCCTGAGCGAACGCGGAAAATACTGCATTTTTGACGCAAGCGGAAGCCCGAGAGGCCGTTCGTCGCAGTCAGCATACATGTCCAGACAAAACCGTAGCCGAAAGGCTGCAATCAACGGTGAAGCGAGTTACTAATGATTGGGTTGGGTAAGAATAATTTGCCTTGCGGGCTCAGGGGATCGACGCAACACTTGCGCGAAGTTTAGCTGCCGGCGTTTGAAAACCCAAGGTCTCTCGGGGTCTTTGATTCAGCCGCTGCGCAACCCGATTCAGTTCTGCATGGCTATGACGCGCGAGATCTGTGCCCTTGGGAAAATACTGCCGTAGTAGCCCATTGGTGTTTTCATTGCTGCCTCGTTGCCATGGGCTTTGCGGATCACAATCCGCTGCTATCCTTCGTATCGACAACTCATAGAGAGGCCACGGGAAATGGCTTCCCGCTCCGCTGTCGACAATGACCGCGCCGATCGCCGCCTCAGCGGCGGGGCAATACCACCGCGAGAGGCCAACCACTTGTGTATACCCGACCGAACCCTTCTCAGCGCTCGTCCGATATCGCTTAAAGACTCCCCAGCCTTCCACCGATCCAACAGTTCCACATGCTGCTGCGGGGTCAAGCCAATCCGTCCTCGTCGGTCCATTTGCACCACCTCCACCACGACTGTACGTCATTTAGTGTTGCATCGACCCATTGAGACCGCCCCTCATTCTGCTCAGGCAGCATATTTTCGCAACTGGGTTATGAATTTACGATGGGATGATATGCAGCGCGCCACTTGGTCTAGCGCCACGCCCTCAGGCTCGCGCCAGATGCACCTCGACGTAGCCTGACGACGTGTTGGCAGTCTTTATGAACCCCAGAAGCGGCTTCTCGATACCCTTCTGTGTGGCCATCAGCCAACTGCCGTCCCTTTCCGTTGCGTATACTGTCGGCGTCTCGAGAATTCGCGTTTGATACTTTGACGCTCCTGACGCGATATGAATCTCGACGTCTCCTGTCGAGGTGTTGGCGGTCTTGATGAAGACCAAATCGGGCGTACCCTTTCCGTTATAATTGACCATCGTCCAGACCCCATCGTTTTCTTCGTCAAAGGTCGTGGGGACTTCAAGGATGCGCGTTTGAAATTTCGAGGCGCCCGATGCGATATGTACTTCCACCTGTCCGCTTTGTGTTCCTGACGTCTTGATGAAAACGAGATCCGGGATTCCGTCGCGGTCATAGTCGGCCATCAACCAGACGCCATCGCTTTCGCAGGAAAACGCCGTGGTCGTTTCGAGAATCCGCTTCTGATAGTTCGAGGCACCGGAAGCTATATGTACTTCGACGTTCCCGCTCTGCGTGCCTGAGGTCTTGATGAAGACGAGGTCCGGAATTCCGTCGCGATCGTAATCCGCCATCAGCCAGACGCCGTCGCTCTCATTGGCAAACGTGGTTGGCGTTTCGAGGATGCGGGTCTGATATTTCGACGCGCCCGACGCGATATGTACCTCGACCTTCCCGGTCTGAGTCTTGGTTTTTACATATGCGAGATCCGGGATACCGTCGCGATCGTAGTCGGTCATCAACCAGACTCCAGCGCTTTCGTTTGCGAAACTGGTCACGGTATCGATAAATCGGGTTTGATAGGTTGTATTGAGCGGGCCGCCGCCGAACTGTTGCCATAGCGCGGCCAGTTGCGTGAACGTCAGCCCATTCGGTGCCACGCCTTCGCTATTGAACCAGCGCAGCGAGAACACCACAAACGCGCTTGGATCGCAGACCTTGACAGCCGCAGGCGTGATCCACCCATACGTCCCCCACGTCTGCAGTTTGTAATTTCCGTCGGTGTCCACGCCGTTCCACCACACAGCGTGGCCGTTGTTGCTGTCTGCCGTTGCCGGCACATCCCACGTTCCGCCGGTCGCCAGGCTCAACCACGTGTCGGGAACATTCAGCATAAAGAAAACCCCGCCGAACAAGTAGATTGCAGTCTGCACTGCGGTTGCATCTGTGGGATCGATGCCCGAGGTCGCAATAATGCCCGCGTCAGGCTGACCCGCCAAACCGGAGCGCCATGCGCTGATAATCTGACCTTCATTCAACCCATTGTCCGGGCTTCCGCCCGCGTCGAGAAAGCCCTTAATGATATTTACGGGGTCGAAGCTCGATTCAACCCCGGTGTTACCGGTGAAGGTATTGTCCGCATGACACGCCGCGGCATACATGCAATCCCCGAATTGGTCGTATCCGTTGCCGTCAAGCGGGAAGCTGAGCCTATTTCCCTTTGTCCAATCGATCGGCAGCGTCGCTTTCGGGAATTCTCCGGTGAGAGAGAATCGCAATGTGGGATGCCCCATCCGCATCGCGTTGCGGTCCAGAAACTTCGCGGTGATACCCAGTCTAGGCAAGACCCTGGGTTGCGGCGGAACCGAGGTCTGCGCCGCGACCACGCTAGAAGCAAAGGGAAGCGCTGTCAGTGCGGTCAGGAATGTGCGCCGCGAGTCCATCTTCAGTCTCCTCAATGAAGTACAAAATTCTCAGGCGGATCATCAATTCTCTTGTTGCGGCCTGCTCCTGTTGCGCGTTTTCAACATCCTGGAGACTGAAAAGTTTGGGCATCGATAGGAACCACGGTCCACCCCGCAGGCCATGCACTTTGTAGCGCCGCCTGTGCCGCCGCTTCGGATGTTCCGCGATAGGCTATTTTCGTGCACGTAAATTCTGCCGAAGGAGGTTCAATCTCGAATAGATAGGTCATGCAATCAGAGCACGCCGGGTTATTTGCGCCCTGTTGGCTTTGGTCCCACGTCACTTCAATGCCGTTACTCTTGTTGCTTGTTGAGCCGTTCGCGTTGGTCGCGGTCAGGTAGAAAAGGCTCGTACTGTTCTGCGGCACGGCGCTAACCCCGCCCGGAGGTGAAGTGCCCCCCGAAAATGTCGCGTGCGCGAAGGGATGGTCGCAATCCAAATCTACAAAATTGCGGAGCACGCAGTCGTCCGCGCCCTGCAGCGTGACCGTGCAATCCGCGCCGCAATCCGAAACGGTCCAGAAGAAGGCAATTCTCGAATTTGGCTTGATATATGCGCTGTTCGGGTTCGATACGAACGTGTTGATCGTGGGTGAAGGCGGATCGAATAACGGCGGTGAATTCATCGCCTGCCAGGAACCGCCCGGCGTAAGCTGTCCAACGATCGACACCTTGGGATATTTGAAACCGCTTTCCGATGACGCCACCAGAATCAGGCGCCCGTCATTCATCATCGCAACCGATTGCGCATCCGTACCCGCGGGAATGTCGAGTTTTTCGCCGCCGGTCGTCCAGCTGCCGTTCGGCGCTGTCTGCCAAAGATGGAAGATGTTGCCCGCGGCGTCTCGCACAAACGCCTCCAATCGCCCGTCCTGATCCGCAGCTACAGTCATCGGACCCTGAAAGGGACCCGTCGAGACGACTTCCCAGCCGCTCCATCCGCCTGCCACCAACTGATAGCGATCATACAGATAGCCGTTGCTGCCGAGCGCTATAATCTCCGCGCGGCCATCGGCATTCGCGGCAATTTCGACGTCTTGGATTGCTGTTCCCTGAAGGCTCGACCACGGAAGCCAACTTCCACTGGGTGCATATTGTGTTGACCACCACACGCTGTGATCGCCGCCGAGCCCGGTGAGCGCGATGCGGCCGTCTTTGTAAGGCGAAGGCGCGAGCATCTGAAGCTTGGTGCCGCCAAGATCATGGCTTCCGAAGGTCCAATCGCCGACGCTATTCTGAGCGACAGACCAGGCCCCACCATCGTTCGACAGCGCGAAGAATTCAAAGCGCCCGTCCGAATCCTGCGCGCGGCGAAGCCCATGCAGACCATGGGTATCGAGCGTCAAGGGCGCAAGAAAGCTCGTGCCGGGGCCGTTTTGGCTGGATAACTTGATCGTGCCGCTCTGGATGGCACCTACATAAATGCGTTTCTCCGTGTCTCGGCTCGCAACAAAATCTTCGCCTTTGAGACCGAGATCGTTGGTCAACCACACCCAACGATGGTCCGTGAGATCCATGCCGGGTACTTGTGCATAGGCGTGATAAATCCAGCTCGAAGACCCCGTCGAAACGAACACTTCAATCCGATTGTCGCTGCTGGGAACGACCGCGATCTCCCGGGCCTGTGCAGACTCCCCTAAAAGGGCTCCTAAACTGAGTATCGCCAACGCGCGCGCTAACAAAGAATGTATAGCCACAAATATCTCCCATCCGGATTCGAGAAATTTTGCGATCAGAATGCTTGAGTTATAGCGGCATTCGGTTTGCGACGATAGATGGGGGCGTTCTCAAGATACGATAGTCTACAGCATGAATGAATGTTGGTGCATGAGTGGGTTGAGAACGTCTTTCGCCTCAGCGCAATGCACTCGCCCGGGCTGCCGATACCGCAGCACATCAGTTCACACTGTCGCTTTTCTTGCAGTCTTGTCAGTGACATACGGTGCTGTTGCGCTCTTCATCGGATACCCCAGGTAAAAATCTGGCGGTTGAGCGACTGCAGGGGGATGGAATCCCGCCGATTGCGGGCCTAGGCTGAACGCGATTGGGACGGGAGCCTTCGATGAAATCGTTTGGAATCGTGGCATTTTGTGCAGTGTTTACGTTTGCGGTTTCCGTGCCGGCCGTGGCGGCTGGGCCTTCGGGCGCGATGAAAGCGCAGTACTATGCGCTGGGCGTGGAAATGGGATTTGCGTCTGTCCATTCGGTGGCGGCAGCCAATGGGCGATCGGTGGACAACATTCGGGCGATGAAGGCACTCGTCGTCGCGGATATTTTCGCAATCGAACCGCTAGCGACCTCTATTGCTCAGGCAGGGGGTCCGCAATTGGCGCCCCTTAACACAGCCGATCTCGACTTTGTTTCGCAGAACGCAATTTCGATCACGGATGCACGCAACGATTTTTCAAACGTGAGCAATTCGATTGTCTCGGCCCGCGACGGAATGACTGCAAGTTTGTCGAAGACCTCGCCGGTTGACACGAATGCCTATCTCTTGGGAGTGAACATTGGGATCGCGGAGGCGTAGGCGACCGTCGGGGAAAGCGCGCGTCCAATTGTTATCACGAGTCTCGAGAATGCACGTGCGCCTGTCACGGCTCTCGGTCTCAACCCTGCACCGCTTGAGCAGTGCGTTCGTTCGGCAGGCGCAGCGCTTGCAGAAGGTGGAGACGGCGCCGCAGCCGAACTTCCAATGCCGCAGCTATACCAACAAATCTTATCGGCACGGAGCACTTATCAAAATTTGTTATAGGCGCATCCGCATTTGGTGGCAGGTCTTTTGCGACAGAGACGGTAGCGGCAAGAGAGGCAGAGACGGCGCCGCTCCTTTTTGTGCTGCTGGGCGTTTGGTTTATCGTGCGAGCCGTTTTTGCCATCCATCACTGAGTTGGTACGCGGGCCTATGGAAGCGCGTCAATTCGGAGCATATGTGATTGCTGCATAGAGTTCTCTCATGGCCTCGCCTTCGCAGCGGAGTCGAACAAAGCTTCCAGCGAAATCCGCTTTCGTGTCGACATTACTGTTCTCCGCAGCCTGGCGGACAGGTCTCGCTGGTGCCATCTAGCTGAAAATGAAATCGTGGCTCACCAGAGCGGCCAGCGATTCGCCTTTCAGGATGATCGTGTCGGTGGCATCCAGCGTGATGACGACATTTTTCCCCACCTGCGCCATGTGGGACTGCAGTTCGGTATAGCTCGTGAACGTGTCGTTGGCGAAATCAATGACGTCGTGCGTGCTGCCGCTTGCCGCGAAATCGTTTATCGTATTGTGACCGAATGAACCGCTGAACATAAACGTGTTGTTGACCGTCGCATAGATGAACTTGCCGGTGCCGGCATTGTGAATGTCGACGGTGTCGCCGGCGGAGAGATCGATCTCGCCGTTGATCGTGCCGGAATTGTCGAGTGTGACATTCGTTCCCAACGCGACCGTGCCATAGATCGAACCGCTGTTCTCAAGACTGGAGGCGTAACCCATCGTGATGCCGCCGTGAATCGTGCCCTCTTGGTAGAAGACATTGAACTCGGCCATGGCGACATTGCCGTGCATGTTCCCGTCATTTCTGAGGATGCTGTAGTTTGCATCGAACGTGACATTGCCGACGAGCTTGCCGGAATTCGTCACGGAGCTTGCCGTCGATCCCGCCATCGTCACCCCGCCGGTTATGGTGCCGGAGTTCGTCAACGTGAGGTCGGCGACGGCGATGCCGCCGGCGATGACTCCCGAGCTGTCGATCGTGTCGGCAGACGCGTACGCGTCGCTGATGCCGCCGATGACCGTTCCGGCGTTCTCGAAGGTCGAGCCGCCGATAAAGTAGAGTCCGCCGGAAATCTGCCCGCCGTTTTCGATGGAGGCGCTGCCTTCCTGGACG
>Ga0302325_10003845_pt1 | contig 35077 bp, 25 predicted proteins | sample Palsa_T0_2_FD_201948 | JGI IMG/M metagenome (GOLD analysis project Ga0302325, IMG submission 201948) | Peat permafrost microbial communities from Stordalen Mire near Abisko, Sweden - Palsa_T0_2 | ecosystem: Environmental > Terrestrial > Soil > Palsa > Peat permafrost | place: Sweden: Abisko...
ACCAACTTTACCATCGAACTCCCGGCGATAAAGATATTTAACTGATATTCGTGAATGGCCTGGACTCAACCCACCGACCCCTGCCACAACATGCTGGCATCGGCTATCATAGCCGTTCTGCCGGTATCCGTTATCTTTTGGGCCCTGGTGATGCGGAAGATGAAGGGCTATCAGGCCGGCCTTCTGGCTGGCATCGCCGCCCTGGTCATCGCTACCCTCGTCTACCAAATGCCCGTCCACCTGGCCCTCTTGTCCGCCCTCAACGGCGCCGTATATGGCTTGTTTCCCATCTGCTGGATCGTCTTTAACGCCGTCTTCCTCTTCAACACCACCATCCGCAGCGGACAATTTGAGGTCATAAAACATTTTATGGCCACCATCACCGCCGACAGAAGGATCCAGGCCCTGCTCATCGCCTTTTCCTTCGGCTCCTTTCTGGAAGGGACAGCCGGATTCGGCGCCCCCGTGGCCATTACCGCCGCTATGCTGACGGGCCTGGGTTTTAATCCCCTCTATGCCGCAGGCATCTGCCTCATCGCTAATACCGCACCCGTAGCCTTTGGCTCCATCGGTATCCCCGTGACCGTCGCCGCCCAGGTCACCTCCCTTCCCGAACACGCTATCTCCCAGATGATCGGCCGGACCCTGCCCTTCATCTCTGCCATATTACCCTTCTACCTCGTCACCCTGATGGCCGGCTTCAAGCGAGCCCGCGAGGTGGCCCCCGCCGCATTGGTCTGCGGCCTCTCCTTCGCCATCATCCAGTTCTTCTCCTCCAACTTCCTCGGTCCTGCCCTCCCGGACGTGCTGGCCGGTATCGGATCCATAATCAGCCTGCTCATATTGCTCAAATTCTGGCGGCCCCGCTCCATATGGCGCTTTCCTACAGAAGCGGAACCGGCACCATCGCCGGCGCAACCTCCCCCCCAACGCTTACTATGGGCCTTCCTCCCCTTCCTCATCCTCACAATTATGATCATCACCTGGGGCCTGCCCCCCATAAAAGATTGGCTGACGAGCAATGGGACATGGCAAATCCCAGTGCCCGGGCTGCATAACGTCATCCACGAATCCAACGGCAGCCCCCTGGCCCATATCTACCGACTGAACTATTTGTCCGCCGCCGGCACAGCCATACTCATCGCTACACTCGTCTCGTTGCTCTTCTCCGGTTTGACGCCAAAAGAAAGCGCCCGGACACTCATCGCTACCTTCCGCCAATTGCGCATACCCATACTCACCATCGCCGTCGTCCTCGCATTCGCCTACCTGGTGAATGATTCCGGGATAACACAAACGATCGCAAAAGCCCTCGCCGATACCGGCGTACTCTTTCCCTTCTTCGCTCCCGTACTCGGCTGGCTTGGTGTCTTCATCACCGGCTCCGATACTTCCTCCAACGCCTTATTCGGTAAATTACAGTCGGCAACGGCAGTTTCCATCGGAGTGGACCCCATAGTCACCGTCGGCGCCAACGTCTCAGGCGGCGTCATCGGCAAGATGATTTCCCCACAGTCGATCGCTGTGGCTGCCGCCGCAGGACAACTCGTAGGCCGGGAATCCGACCTGTTTCGCTTCACCGTTCGCCATAGCCTTATCCTACTCGCCATCATCTGCTGCATCGTGCTGGCCCAGGCCTATCTATTCAAATGGATGATCCCTATTTACACCCATCACATATGAATGAGAAGAAAATAAATATCGTTGCCCTTGACGGCCACACACTCAACCCCGGCGATCTCAGCTGGAACCAATGGCAGGAATACGGAGAGCTCGTCATATACCCCCGGACCTCCTACGATACCGACAGCATCGTCACCCGCTGCTCCGATGCACAAGCCATACTCACCAATAAGGTTCCCCTCAGCGCGGAAACGCTCAGCCGCCTCCCGGTATTAAAATACATCGGCGTAACCGCCACCGGTTACAACATGATCGATACCTCCGCCGCAAAACGACAAGGCGTCGTCGTCACCAACGTCCCCGGCTACGGCACTGCCTCCGTCGTACAAATGACTTTCGCCCTCCTCATGGAGCTGACCCTCCACGTCCAGCGGCATAGCGACGCCGTCATGCAGGGCAAATGGTCCCGTTCCCCCGATTTCTGCTTTTGGGATTTTCCACTCGTGGAACTCGCAGGCAAGACCATCGGGATCATCGGCATGGGCCATATCGGCGGCAAAGTAGCCGACGTCGCCACCGCGTTCGACATGCAGGTTCTCGGCAATAGCCGCACTCAAACCCCGCAAAGCCATCGGACCAACTTCTCCTGGGCCACCGTTCCTGAGCTGCTCGAAAGATCCGACGTCGTCAGCATTCACGCCCCACTGGTCCCTGAAACAAAAGGCCTCATAAACAAAGATACCCTCGGTTTGATGAAACGGACCGCCTTCCTCCTCAACACCTCCAGAGGACCCATCATCGTTGAAGAAGACCTCGCGCAGGCACTCAACAGCGGACGCATCGCCGGCGCAGCCGTCGACGTCCTTTCATCCGAGCCCCCGCCGATCACCAACCCGCTGTTCAACGCCAGGAACTGCCTCATCACCCCGCATATCTCCTGGGCAACGGAAGAAGCCCGCATTCGCTTGATGGCCGGCGCACTCGCTAACCTTTCCGCCTGGCTATCGGGCAATCCACTGAATGTTGTAAATTGACTCCTCATCATAAGCCGAAATGTCGCTGCACATCCTCATCGCCCCCAACGCCTTCAAGAACAGCCTGACCGCGGATGCCGCGGCGGCGGCCATCCTCGAGGGGCTGGAACAGAGTGCACTGTCATTCACCGCCGAATGCTTTCCCGTAGGCGACGGCGGCGACGGCACCGGCGATCTGCTCATGTCGAGACTCGATGCCCGCAAGATCGCATCCTCCGCCCGCGATCCCTTCGGCAGGAGCCGGTCCACCTACTATGGCCTCACTTCCGATCATAAAACCGCCATCATCGAAATGGCCAACGCTTCCGGTCTCCGCCTCCTCGACAGCGCGGCACTTGACCCGCTGAACGCTTCATCCATAGGCACCGGCGACCTCCTCCGCGCCGCACTCGCACAACACCCCGGCCGCATCCTCCTTTGCATGGGCGGCTCGGCAACAGTTGATGCCGGTATCGGCATCCTATCGGCCATGGGTATCCGATTTTTGGACGAGGCAGGCGAGGACCTTCCTCCATCCCCCATCCACCTGACCCGCCTGACATCCATCGACACCTCGGGGCTCGACCGCCGGCTCCTGAACACGGAACTCACCATTCTCACAGACGTGGACAACCCCCTGCTGGGGCCAGGCGGGGCCGCCGCGATCTTCGGACCGCAAAAAGGCGCCTCGCCCGAAGCCGTAAAGAAACTTGAAGCCGCATTGGAACAGCTTGCTGCTATCGTGCGACGTCAATTGGGGATAGACCTTTCCGCCCTCCCGTCTGGAGGAGCAGCAGGCGGCGCGGCCGCGGGCCTGCATGGCCTACTCGGCGCCCGATTGGTCCATGGCATCGATTATTTTTTGGATATAACGGGATTCGACAAAGCGCTTGATCGCGCTCAGTTGGTGATTACAGGCGAAGGGAGCATCGACGAACAGACCCTCCAGGGTAAAGGCCCATACGGCGTCGCCAGCCGTGCAAAAAAGAAGGCCATCCCCGTCATCGGCCTCGCAGGCCAGCTGCCCACAAAAAAACACCCCGGCCTCGACGACTATTTCCAGGCATTACTGCCGATCAATCATAGCCCACTACCACTCCCGGCCGCCCTCGCTCACACTGCCGCTAACCTCACAGCTACCGCCCGCGCGGTCGGTAATTTACTTGCCCTTCCCCTCGCGCCTGGGCATCAATAGTTTACTCACCAACCCCGTCCATCCCGTCTGGTGCGAAGCTCCCAAACCCTTTCCGGTGTCGCCATCAAAATATTCAAAGAAGAGTATATAATCTTTAAAATGCGGATCTGTCTGCAATCGCTGATCATCTCCAAACACGGCCCGGCGCCCCTTTTCATCTTTCAGGAAAAGTCTCGACAGCCGTTTCGACAATTCCGTGCTGACCTCGTCCAGCGTCTTCAGCTGGCCCGAATGCGTCGGATATTCGATCTTGAAATCATCGCCATAGTAGTGGTGAAAACGCTGTAGCGCCTCGATGATCAGGAAATTCGTCGGCATCCAGATCGGTCCCCGCCAATTGCTATTGCCCCCAAACAGGTCGATGGTCGATTCCGCCGGGGTATACTGTACCGCAAGCACCTGCCCATCCACCTTCAGTTGATAGGGATGCTGCTCATGATACTTGGAAAGCGACCTGATCCCATGATCGCTCAGGAATTCCGATTCGTCGAGCATCCGGTAAAGGATACGCTTGACCCGATGCCCACGCAGCAGCGACAACAGATGTTTCTCTCCCGAGCCCTTCTCATGCCATCTCGAAACAAGCGCCGCCAGGTCCGGTCGTTTTTCCAATAGATAATTAAGCCTTTGGGCGAATTCCGGGAGCTTCTGTAAGATCTCGTCGTCAATCACCTCCACGGCAAATAACGGGATCAGCCCCACCATCGACCGGATCTTAAGTCGTAAACTCAGATCTCCCGGCATCCTTACCGTATCATAGTAGAATTCGTCTTCGTTATCCCAAAGCCCATCCGTTCTGTTGCCCATGCAGGACATGGCAGCGGCGATATTCAGGAAATGCTCGAAGAACTTATTGGCCATATCCTGGTAGATAGGATTGTACATCGAGAGCTCCAATGCGATCCGCATCAGGCTAAGACAATAAGCCGCCATCCAACTCGTCCCATCCGCCTGCTCAAGATGCCCCCCATCGGGCAGCCTGGTATTGCTCCGGTCAAAAAGCCCGATGTCGTCCATCCCCAGGAACCCGCCTTCAAAGATATTGTTACCCTCCTGGTCCTTACGGTTCACCCACCAGGTGAAATTCAGCAGGAGCTTGTGAAAGACCGTCTCCAGGAAAGCAATATCCCCTTTGCCGCCATTGTTGTTCTTCTCGATCTCGTAAACCCGGTAGGTCGCCCAGGCATGGACCGGCGGGTTGGTGTCGTCGAACGACCATTCATAGGCCGGCAGCTTGCCATTCGGATGCATATACCAGTCGTGCGTCATCAGCACCAACTGATGCTTGGCGAAATCCGCGTCTAAAAGGGCAAAGACAATACTGTGAAAAGCCAGATCCCAGGCCGCGTACCAGGGATATTCCCACTTATCCGGCATGGAAATGATATTGCTATTCTTCAGATGCAACCAGGTGTGGTTCCTGCCCTTCCATCGCGCCGCCGGCGGGACCGGCTGCCTGGCATCTCCTTTCAACCACTCTTCCACGTTATACATGTAGAGCTGCTTGTTCCAAAGCATACCGGCAAAACCTTGCCGCATCACCAGTTTCTCGTCCTCATCCGTGACACCCGTCTGCAGCGCGGCATAGAATTCATCCGTCTCCCTGATCCTGTCACTGAAGACGCGATCGAAATGCTCGAAAGGATCATGATCGCATTGATTGGCCAGCCTGAGCCGGATAACGGCAGACCCTTCACCCGGCACCATCCGCTCATAGTTCAATGCTACCTTTGTCCCCGACTGAAAATTGACGGCATGTTCACGGCCATGGACGATATAGTCCTGTATCCCGTCCTTAAAAAAACCAGGCTTGTCCTCCCCAAAAAATCGCTTGGAGTTGGTTTCGTTATCGCAATAAAGACAGTGATCGGTCTCCTCCGCATAAAACCCCCATTCCCCCAGATCCCGATGGCTGACGACGACATTGCCCTCATTCGAAGACATCATGACCGGTTTGTAGTCGTCATTCCCCCAGCTCCAGGTATTCCGGAACCATAAGGTCGGCAATATATGCAGCGGCGCCGCATCCTTTCCCCGGTTGAAAACGGTGATCCTGATCAGAATGTCCTCCATCTCCGCCTTTGCATACTCGATGAATACGTCGAAATACTTGTTCTCCGCGAAGACTCCCGTATCCATCAACTCAAATTCCGGCTCTTCACGTGACCGCCGGTGATTTTCCGCCACCAACTCGTCATACGGGAATGCCGCCTGGGGGTATTTGTACAGCATCTTCATGTACGAATGGGTAGGCGAAGAGTCTAAGTAATAATAAAGCTCCTTGACATCTTCTCCATGATTACCCTCATACCCGCTAAGTCCAAACAGACGCTCCTTAAGAATAGCGTCCTTCTTGTTCCAGAGACCCAATGCAAAACAAAGGTGTTGTCGTTTATCGGCAATACCGCCGATCCCCTCTTCGCCCCAGCGCCAGGCCTTGCTGTAAGCCATATCATGCGTGGTATAGGTCCATGCCTGACCGTCGGCGCTGTAGTCTTCCCGCACCGTGCCCCATTGCCGCTCCGAGAGATAAGGCCCCCACTTCTTCCAATCCGGTATCTTCAGTCGTTCTTTTTCATCCATTGCTAAACGCGTTAAAACGCGTTCAAGTTAGCCATTATCGCTCCGTCAGACAAAATAATTCCATTCGTAAATATCCGTGCTGCGGCCGTAGCGGATATCATCGAGTGCGTGCTTTAATATATTCGCATGACTACGCTTTTCCCCGGCAACAGCTAATTCATAATCCCGGCCATCCATACCGATCGCCCGGATCGGCGATACGACCGCAGCCGTCCCCGCCCCAAACGCTTCCTTCACAACGCCCCGTTTCAATCCTTGTTCCAATTCCTTCACACTCACCGGACGCTCCTCCACCCGCATCCCGGCATCCCGCGCCAATACCAGCAGGCTGTCACGTGTGACACCATCCAGGATGCTATCCGACAGCGGCGGCGTCACCAGCACGTCCCCGATCACAAAGAATACATTCATCATACCCGACTCCTCGATATATTCATGCTCCAGCCCATCGGTCCACAACACCTGGTCATAACCTTCCGCATTCGCCAGTTCCGTTGGATATAACGCGCCCCCATAGTTGCCCCCGCATTTGGCATAACCCGTCCCACCTTTCGCGGCGCGTACAAAGTTGCGCTCTACCTTCACCCGCAGCGGCCGTGAGAAATACGAGCCCGTAGGCGAACAAACAACGGCGAACTTATAGCTCTCCGATATTCCGACCCTGAGCTTTGTATCCGTGGCGATCTGGAACGGCCGCAGATACAATGCGCCTCCATCTTGCGACGGCACCCAGTTTTGCTCCAACTCCACCAGCCGGCGCAAGCCTTCCCTGAATAACTCCGGCGATACCACCGGCATACAAAGCCGCTCCGCCGTCCTTACGAGCCGCTCATAATGTTTGTGCAGCCTGAAGATCTGCACCCGGCCATCCTCCGCCCGAAAGGCCTTCATGCCCTCGAAGATCGTCTGGCCATAGTGAAAGGCTAGCGAAGTAGGTAACAGGGAAAAGGGTCCATAGGGCATGATCGCCGCCTCCTGCCATTTGCCCCCGGTATAGTCACATACCAACATGTGATCACTTACAAAACGCCCCGTTTCCAGGTTGTCCCAATCGACTTCCCCTAAACGGGTTTGATAGACCCGGCTTACCGGGATGTAAGGTGCTGCAAGCGTTTCCATATTTTTTAACCACAAATTCGGAAAGATTCGATACATAAAACAGATGCAGATTTGTTATTTTTGACTATATCAGATAGCCATGCAAAAGACAAAATTCACCGGGGACGAGCCCATTTATCTCCAGGTCGCGGAAGGCCTCGAAAAACTCATCGGTAACGAGACCCTCAGGATCGGCGATAAACTGCCCTCCGTGCGCATGCTCAGCGAGGAATACGGTATCAGCATGGGCACTGCATTCCAGGCCTATTACCACCTCGAAGGAAAAGGGCTCATAGAAGCACGCCCCAAATCGGGTTACTATGTCCGCTTCAGTCTGCGCCGCATGCCGGGCCTGCCCCGCACGTCCGAGCCCGAGGCCGTCGCCAGCGAAGTGAGCGTCCGCGACATGATCGCCTCGGTCTTTGCCCATATATCGCAGGATGATTTCGTCAACTTCTCGATCGCAGCGCCCCCGCTCTGTCTGCTCCCGGCCGCAAGGCTTAACAAGTCTATGATACATGCCCTTCGTTCGACTCCACAGCATGGCATCCTCTATGAGAACAGCCAGGGTAACCCCGACCTTCGCCGGCAGCTGGCACTTCTTTCTTTTCATTGGGGCGGAAAATATTCAAGCGACGACGTCGTTGTGACGGCAGGCTGTATGGAAGCACTCGTCATGTGCCTCAAGGCCACCACCCGGCCCGGCGATACCGTCGCCATCGAAAACCCAACCTACTTCGGTATCTTCCAGGTCATCGAAAGCCTCGGGCTGAAAGCCCTCGAGATAGCAACAGATCCGCTCACCGGCATCGACCCCGATCATCTCGAAGGCCTCATCCGCCAACATCCCGTCAAAGCCTGCGTCTTCGTTACGAATTTCAGTAACCCGCTGGGTTCCTGCATGCCTGACGAAAAGAAAAAAGCGCTCGTGGCGCTCCTCACCAAACACCGCATCCCGCTGATCGAAGACGATATCTACGGGGAAATGTATTTTGGCCGCAACCGCCCCAGGACCTGCAAGACCTTCGATAAAGACGGGTGGGTACTCTATTGCAGCTCTCTCTCAAAATCCCTCGCTCCCGGTTATCGCATCGGCTGGACCCTGCCAGGACGTTTCGCCAAGGAGGTGCTGCGGACAAAGATGATGCATACCGTGACCGGGACCACGATCACACAGCAGGCCGTAGCCCACTTCCTGGGCATCGGCCGTTATGAATATCATCTCAGGAAACTGCGCAAGGCGCTCCATACCCAATGCCTACGCTACCTGCAGGGCATACTCCAGCATTTCCCCGCGGGAACAAAAGTGTCACAACCAAAAGGAGGATTCGTGATTTGGGTCGAACTGGACCGCCAGCTCAACGCCTATCATCTTTACCAGGAGGCACTAAAACACAATGTGTCCATTGCCCCGGGTCAGCTCTTTTCCGCGCAGGGAAAATTCGGCAACTGCCTTCGCATCAGCTACGCCCGCCCCTGGGATGAGGAGGTGGAAGCGGGTTTACGGTTAGTGGGGAAGCTGGTGACGGCCCACATCCGGGCAAATTCTTCGGGACGATCACAAAAGGGTGGATAGCCTCCGGCGTTAGCACGGCATCGCCTTCCTTCACTTTCAAAAAGGCATCAACGCGTACATCCCGGAAGGTCTGCACAAGACCCGACCCGGGCCATTTTATCTCCACCGTGTCGATGACCGTGGCGCTCCCTACACCCATATGCTGCCGGAGCGGATTGGCGCCGAAACTACTCCCCGAATTCACGTCCTTATATACTGACCGCAGTTGCCCTTTGTCATGGATGACAAGCCTTATCCGCGCCCCTATCGCGGCCCGGTTGCTTTGCACCCCCTGCAGGTCAAGCGAGATCCAGTGATTTTTATTCTGCCCCGGATTGATGAAAAGAAGGTTTTGATAGGGATCTCCAAGATAAGGGCCACCCATATCGATATAGATATCTTCGTCGCCGTCATTGTCAATATCAGCAAAAGCAACCCCATGACCCTTTTGTAGATTCCCCGTACGCGAAACGCCGGTCACATCCTCAAACCGCTTCCCGCCGTCATTCCTGAAAAGCTTGTTGGGCAGTAAGGATTGATATAGCGGATTCCCAGTCCCAAAATACATGTCCAGGTACCCGTCATTGTCAATATCCCCAAAATTGCAACCCATGGCAAATACTACTTTATTAAGCCCCACCGAATCGGATACATCAGTAAAAGTTCCGTCATGATTGTTGTGGAAAAGCAGCACCTTCCCCGCGCCGTTCAAAGGCTGCCGCAAAGCCTCTGCCGCCGCATAGATGGCGAGCGAACGATCGATCTTGTAGTTACAGGCCAATATATCCGGCCAGCCATCATTGTCGTAGTCAAAGAACCAGGTGGCGAAAGTCGGCGTCTTATTCTTTGCCAGGCCCGCCGCCTCCGATACATCCGTAAAATGCACACACCCGTTTACAATGCCGTCATTCCTCAGCAGGCGCTTCGTCCCGGTAAGGGAGGAAATAAAAATATCCGGCCGCCCATCATTGTTATAGTCCGCCGCGACGACACCCTTTACAAAATCGACGACGCGGCAGCCCGCCCGCGCAGAGACCTCCGTAAACGTTCCGTCTTTGTTGTTCATATACAGCTCGCAGGGGAAACTGTCTTTACCCGTGCTCTCCGCACCCACGAACACGTCCAGCCAGCCGTCGTTGTTAAAGTCTGCCCACACCGCCGTTTGCGATGGATGCAGGCTCAGGAGCCCGGCCTGCACGGTCACGTCCGTAAACGTCCCGTCACCATTGTTCCGCAGCAAAGACACCGGCTCGCGCCCATAATGTCCTTTCCATGCTCCGCGGACGATAAAAAGATCCTTCAACCCGTCATTGTTGTAGTCGGTCTGCATGAGATGCAGCCCACCCGTGAAAGCACTCAATCCGGATGAAGCCGAAAGATCGGTGAACGTTCCATTGCCATTGTTCCGCACATAATGCATACCCTCATCCAGCGAGATGGATGAAGTCACGACATCCAAATTGCCATCATTGTCCATATCCTCGACCAGCGCACCCCCGGACATATTATTGATGTCCAGGCCCGTGCCCGCCGCCATTTCCGCAAAGGGCTTTATCGACCCCGTCGTATCGGCGTCCAATCCCTTCAGCAGCCACCGGGGCGGGACCTCCGAGGGATATCCGCCGACCGTCATATAGGCAATGTTCAACAACCACCGGGACTCAAGGTCCGTGGAGTCGCTCTGCAACAATTGCTCATACAAACGGATAGCCATTGACGAACCCGCTTTATTATTGTGTACACCCGCTCCACGTATCGGAAACAGGCAGGATTCCGCCGAATGATTGTTAAGACAGTTGAAACGTTCGCCGATGCGCAAATAACCGATCGCCATCATCTTCATCACCTGCCGCTTTGCCGCGAGGCTTTCAACGGCCGGCAACTCCCCCTCCAATAGCTTGACGGCCTCCTGCTCCTTGCCTAATTTGAAAAGCAGGTCCGCCTTGACCGTCGAGGCCATTATCAGTTGCTGACTGTTATTGGAGACATTGATTACCGAATCCATGAAGCGGAGACTCGCCTCCGGTGCAAAGGCGTTGGCCGGCACCGATTCCGAATCGCGGATGGCATGCAACAGCCTCACCATATCCTCGTTCGAATGGCTCCCCGATTGACAGGAAATGACAAAAATGGAGAGAAGGAGAGGGATCAGATATCGGCAGGCACTGAAATTCATGGCGGTTTTAACAGGGTATAAGTTACGACTATTCCCTTTTTTTCGTATATTTAAAAGGAAGTTCTTTTCAAGACGGGCCACACCCGAGGGTACCGAAGGGTGCGAACGAGGCTCTCAACGGTGTTGAGGGACGAAGTTCACCGTCGGCCGAGCGCCAGACAATTGATTACCTAAAAACGATGCTATATGAACCTAGTACAACGCGTAGAACACTGGGGTGACGCTCATCACCCCCAATGGCTCGACATAGTGCGCATGCTCCTCGGCGCCTTTCTCTGTTACAAGGGTATAGACTTTCTCATGAACCTGGGCACAATGCTCGGACTGCTCACCAACCGAACGTCCTTCGGCTCCTTCACTACCATGCTCATGAGCAACTACGTCGCCTTCGCCCACCTCCTCGGCGGCATCCTCCTGATCCTTGGCGTACTCACCCGCTTCGCCTGCCTCGTCAATATACCTATACTGGTTGGCGCAGTATTTTTTGTGAATACCGCCCTATACAGCCGGCCCAATCCGGAGGTGCTGCTGTCCATCCTGGTCCTGCTGCTCCTGATCTGTTTTCTCGTCGTCGGCAACGGCCCGGTCCAATTATTAAAATTCAGGGAAGGCGAACGCGGCGATACTATTTGAATGCTGAATTACGCTTCGGGTAGCTCTGGTCAGGATTCGTGGTAGATCTTGTCAATGGAGCTTTTATACTTCTCCATCACGACCCTGCGCCGCAGACTCAGCTTAGGCGTCATCTCACCGGTGTTGACGGTCCACTCCGCCGGCAACAGTTCGAAGCGCTTTATCTGCTCCGTATGGCTGAAATATTTGTTGTAGCTCTCCACGACTTCCTTATAAAAAAGGATCACCTTGGGGTCACGAGCCATCTCCTCGTTACTGCCCACTGCAACCCCATGCTGGCCGGCCCATTCCTTTAGCCGGGCAAAAGCAGGAACGATCAAAGCGCCCACAAACTTCTTCTCCGCCCCGACGACCATGATCTGCTCCACAAATGGAGACTCCGTCAATTTGCTTTCTATCGCCAGCGGCGCCACATATTTTCCCCCGCTGGTCTTGAATAACTCTTTCTTCCGGTCCGTGATCTTCAGGTAGCTGCCGTCCACAAATTGCCCGATGTCACCCGTATGGAACCACCCATCCGTGATCGCCTCCGCTGTGAGATCGGGACGCTTATAATACCCCATCATCACATTCGGTCCTTTGGCAAGGATCTCACCATCTTCGGCGATCTTTACCTCCACTCCGGGTATCAAGGGACCAACCGTCCCAAAATGCCGGTCTTCGATCTGCTGGCGGTTGACGCTTATCACCGGCGAAGTTTCCGTAAGTCCATAGCCTTCTAAAATGGGAATACCCGCCGCCGTAAAGATGCGGATCAGCCTGACCTGGCAGGCAGCCCCGCCACTCGCGATACATTCGATATTGTTGCCGAGGGCCTCCCGCCATTTACTGAATATGAGTTTGTTGGCCAGCGATAATTGCAGGTTATACCATGACCCCATCGATTTATTGATCTCATACCGCGCCGCCAGATCATGCGCCCAGAAAAACAACTTCTTCTTCACACCCGTCAGCTCCGACCCCTTGTGCATGATCCTTTCATAAACCTTCTCCAGTAAACGCGGTACGGTCACGAACATCTGCGGCTTTACTTCCTTTAAATTGTCTCCGATCGTGTCCATGCTCTCCGCATAATAGATCGAACTGCCATTGAACAGATATAGATAGGTGAGCATCCGCTCATAAATGTGATTGAGCGGCAGAAAGCTCAGGGCCCTTATCTTCCCCTGTGGCAGACAGGGTGAGCAGGATTTTACATTGCTGACGATGTTCCGGTGGGACAGCATGACCCCCTTAGGCGTCCCCGTCGTCCCAGACGTATAAATAACGGTAGCTAAATCTGTATCCGCGATCTTTTCCCGTATCTCCGCCAACTGGGCCACCTCTTCCGCGGTCGGCGATACCAACAACTCCTTCCAGTGACGGGCATTCACGACATGCTCAAAAGTGAAGACCTCCTTCAGAGAGGGGACCCGCTCCTTTATACTCAAAACTTTGTGAAAAAGATCTTCGTCATTGACAAAGATGATCTTCACCGCCGCATCATTCAGGATAAATTCCAATTCTCCGACCGAGATCGTGGGGTAAATGGGCGCCAGAACGGCGCCGGTGCGTTGTACGGCCAGATCGAGGATAATCCATTCCGGCCGGTTCTTCGAAACGATGGCTACCTTCTCCATGCCCTCCACCGTCCTGTCCTCCCCGGAAATGCCAAGCCGGAAAAGGCCCGTACTAAGTTTTTGAATGGTATCCGCTACTTCCGTGGTGCTGTGGCTAATCCATTTTCCATCTTCCTTCCCGGCAAGCATATCCGGTAAATTCTCTCTTTCCACATTCAGTTCCAGGCAATCGAACAATCGTTTGGGGTCGGTCATACTCATAGTTTGGATCAAAGTAACAAAAAATGTCTATTTTTTTTTATTATAATGTCGTCCACTTACTTAGCCGCGGAAACCTGGTAGTACTGTCCCTCTGGCAATTTAAAGATCCGGCCCTTCTGGAAATTTGTAAAGCGGCTGTAGTCATCGCCGTGCGTATTCGTCCAGGCCTGAAAAGCCGGCAGGTTGCTGGCCGCGCCAAAGATCCACTCGTTATAGGCGTCAAACATCCCATCCTTCAACAATTGCCGCTGGTAATCAAAAAGCCGGAAGGGGTAATTGCCTGGATATGTGTTGAACCAATTGATAATGAACCTAGTGCGCAAAACCGTCAGGGATTCCGCCGTGACCCCGTCCTTTATGGCAAAATTCAACGGGCTTATCACGTTCAGGTAGGCAATGATAAAAGCGCTCTTCGTATCCTGATCTTTTTGCATATTCGCGGTGGTAAACAATTTTTTGTATCCCTCCAGCAACAGCTGCTTCATCTCCGCCGTCCGCTTGGTATAACTCTCCAGGTTCACAAAGACCTCACCATAAAGCAATCCCCAAACCTTATCATAGGTAAAAAAATAATATTTGGCAGCATTGTAATAATTGCCGGCATAATTGGGATCCGTCTCTATGCCCTTTTCCCATTCTTTGATCGCAGCATAGTCCTGCTGCGCCCATAACACCTCTCCATACTCGCTATACAGCACCCCGCTCCTCGGCCAACGCTTCAACCCATTCTTATACAACCTGTCGCATTCCTTGGCTTCATCCTCGATCTTTAAAAAAAGCGCCAGTATCTGGTAGGACTGCACATCCGCATCCGGCCTTTCGATCAGCGGCTTCGCAATGGCCTCCCCCTTGGTATAATCCCTGTTCAGATAATAATTGAAGGCAAGGTCCTTTAACAATTCCAGGTTTTGCTGGTCCTTTTGAAGGGCACTGTTCAGCACGACGATGGCATTCGTGTAATCCCCCTGGTTAGTAAACGCTCTGGCGGTCTCCTGCGGTGTCTTTTCGGGCGTGGATTGCGCCATCGCGGTCAGCCCGGCCACCAACAGCACAAAAGTTAATAAAAGGACTCGCTTCATGGTATGTGATTTAATTATATCAAATGCGTCAGGAGGCCGTCCCGCAACTTGGGCTCAAACCAGGTGCTCTTTGGCGGCATGACCTGCCCGCTATCCGCGATATCAAACAATTGTTCGATACTCACCGGGTAAAGACTAAAAGCAGCCTTCATCTCCCCACTGTCTACCCGGCGCTCCAATTCGGCCAACCCGCGGATGCCCCCCACAAAATCGATCCGCTTATCGATCCTGGGATCTTTGATGGACAGGAGTTTGTCGAAAACATTCTTTTGCAGGATCGACACATCCAGCACCCCGATGGGATCGGTGCCATAGGTGCCCTCTTTTGCCACCAGTTTGTACCAGCTGCCGCCGGTGTAAAGCCCAAACTCATGGAGCTGCCCGGGCTGGAAAGCCTTGTCGACCTTCCCGATGAAGAATTCCTTCTGCAGGCTGTCGGCGAACTCCGCCACGCTTGCGCCGTTGAGGTCGTGGACCAGTCTGTTGTAATCCATGATCCTTAGCTGATCGGAAGGAAAAAGCGTCGTCAGAAAATAATCGGAAGCGGCAGAAGCGCCGGTACCCAATGCCTTCCTCACCTTGGCAGCCGATGCTGCCCGATGGTGGCCATCGGCGATATAGGTATTCGGCACATCGGTCCGGAAAAGAGCGGTGATACCCGCTATCGTACCCTCGTCATCCACGATCCAGATAGCATGGCTGATGCCATCATCGGCCTTAAAATCATAAACGGGCTCGTGGTCCCTCTTCCAGGCCTCGATAAGATCGTCGATGGCATTGACGCTCTTATAGGCCAAAAACACATTCCCCGTCTGAGCCCTGGTCGTCGTCATATGATGGATCCTGTCCGCCTCTTTGTCGGGCCTCGTTAATTCATGTTTCTTGATGATCCCCTTCTCATAATCATCCACCGAACTGCAACATACAAGTCCCGTCTGCTCCCGGCCATTCATCACCAGCCGGTAGATATAATAACAGGGCTTATCCTCTTCTATCAATACCCCCCTTTCTATAAAGCCCTGCAGATTCAGCCTCGCCTGGTCATAGACCTCCTGCGAATGCGTGTCCACATTCAATGGCAAGTCGACCTCCGACTTGGTGACATGCAGAAAAGAATAGGGATTGTCAGCGGTTTCCTCCCTTGCCTCATGACTGTTCAGCACGTCATAGGGCTTCGAGGCGACCAGCGATGCAAACTGCGGAACAGGCCTTAGCGCCTGGAACGGGACAATCGTAGACATATAGGTTGTGTTAGATTAGGCTCTGGATTAGGCTTTTTTCAGCGCAAATTCGTTCATCAGTTCCGTCAACACCTCCACGCTCGAAAGCGGCAGGGCATTGTACAGCGATACCCGGAATCCACCCACGCTCCGGTGACCCTTCAGGCCAACCATCCCGTTGGCCTTGCAAAGACCGAGGAATTCCTGCTCCAGCGCGGGATCATCCATCACGAATACCACATTCATTTTACTGCGATCCTCCTTTGCCACCGTCGGCCGGAAGATTGGCAGATTGTCAAGCGTGCTATAGAGAAGACCCGCCTTTTTATTATTGATGTTTTCTATCGCCGGAACTCCCCCCAGCTTCTTCAGCCACCTCAGCGTAAGCATACAAACATAAATGGCAAATACCGGCGGTGTATTCAAGAGCGAACCCGCCGCGATATGCTCACGGTAATCCACCATCGTAGGCAGCGGCCTGCTCACCTTCCCCAACATGTCTTTGCGGATCACTAACATATTGACCCCTGCGGCGCCGATATTCTTCTGCGCCCCGGCATAGATGAGCCCAAAACGATTGAAATCCATTACCCTGCTCAGGATATCACTGCTCATGTCCGCTACCAACGGGACATTGGTCTCCGGGATGGCATGCATCTGCGTTCCCTCGATCGTATTGTTAGTGGTATAATGGAAATAAGCCGCGGTGGGCGGGATATCGTAACCCTTTGGGATATAGCTGTAATTGCGGTCTTTGGAACTGGCCACTACTTCCACATGCCCGTAAAGTCTTGCTTCCTTGATCGCCTTCTTCCCCCATACGCCCCCGTCCAGGTAAGCAGCCATCTCCTGCTCATTCAGCAGGTTCATCGGGATCTGGAAGAATTGCGTCGAAGCTCCGCCATGCAGGAATAGGATCTCATGCTCGCTGTCCAGCTTCATCAGCTCCCGCGCTGTCGCGAGCGCCTCGTCCATCACTTCCTGGAACAAAGCGGTTCTATGTCCTATCTCCAATATAGACAGACCTGTGTCATTAAAATTCAGGATGGCCCGGCTTGCCTCTTCAAAGACTGCTGCAGGCATGATACTCGGACCGGCATTGAAATTGTGGACCACTATTCGATTTTTTAGTTGCCAAAGATAATCATTGCTCCTCTACTTCCGCCACCCCACCCGAAATAGCGAATTTCATCGCGTCGGCCGAACTGATATCAGTCAGGATCCGCACCCGGTCCCGCTTTACAAAATATAAATGACCGGCAAAAGCATACGACTGCGGCACATACACCGCTACATATTCCTTCAGGTCGAACTCATGCAGCTCCTCTTGTGTAATAAAACCCACCTGCCACACATCCTCTGCCGCTATACACACCAAAACCGATTTAGTGAATTTCCGCTTATTCCCCGCAAATGCTTCAAAGAAGTCCTTTATAGTTGAATAGATGAATTTGATGCCCGGCGTCCGTTCCAACATGCTCTCCGCAAAATCCACGACCCTGCTGACTATGAACGATGGAGAAATATATCCCACCAATAAGGCCATCCCAATAAATACTACAAACCCCAGACCGGGTATCCGTCTCGGCAGTCCTAACGGATCAGTGCCCAGCAGTTTCGGCGCCACGCTGTATACGAGGTTGGGTAGGATGCCATCGATCCAGTTAAAGGCCGAGACAACCGTCCAGATAGTAATGGAGATAGGAGCCAGGATAAGCAGCCCCTGCAAAAACAGCTTGAGCAGGTTTCGGGGTATTTTTCGAACGGTCATGTGTAGCGCGTTTAGACCATAAAATTAAGTCATTCCCATCGGACCCACCCGCCGGACCGTAGGCGCCCCCCACCGCCGCCGCTTTGCCTTGGGCGGCGCCCGGTTTCCGTCCCTTTCACCGACAAAAACCGCCGTTCGCCGCCACAATTGTACAATTTATCGCGGAAACTTTGGTTACGAAAAAAGTTTCCATAGTTTTGCGGCGTGGAAGTAAAAGAACGTATACTGGCAAAATCTGCCGACCTATTCATGCGCTACGGCATCCGCTCCATCACCATGGACGAGATCGCCACTACCCTCGGCATCTCCAAAAAGACTATATATCAGTTCTTTACAGATAAAGACGATCTTGTATTCGCCGTCATAGGGCAGGAGATCGGCAAGAATGAGGACGAATGCACCCAATACCGCAACGAGGCCTCGAACGCCATTCATGAGATCTTCCTGGCCGTAGAAGACCTCGAGGAACTCCTCAAATATACCAACCCCCTCATGCTCTACGACCTGGAAAAATACCACCCTAGGGCCTTCCAGAAGATCAAGGACTACAAATACCAGTTCCTCCAGGAAGCCACCCTGGAAAACCTTCGGAGGGGTATCGAAGAAGGGCTTTACCGCAAAGACATCCATTTGGACATCGTAGCCAAAAGCCGCATTGAAGCAGCCTTTCTAGTCTTTAACCCGGACCTGTTCCCTCATAGCCGCTACAGCATGTCCGAGGTCAACTTCGAACTCGCGTTGCTCTTCATGCATGGCGTCGCTTCCGAAAAAGGAAAAAAGCTGATCGAACAATACACCACAGAACGCAACAAAAAACTATCTCATGAACAGAAAGTTTAGAAAAGGTCGTAGCCTCCGGCTCATCCTACCCGCGACCCTGCTCCTGATCGCCCTGGACACCCGTGCCCAGCAGCCGGCGGCGACAGCTGCGCGCCCCATTCACGAGTTCTCCCTCGCCGAAGCAGTCGACTACGCGGCAAAGAACAGCGTACTGGTGAAAAATGCCCTGCTGGACTATCAGATCCAGGTGCAAAGTAACCGCGCCACCACCTCACAGGCGCTTCCTCAGGTGACCGGCAACCTGGGCATAACCGATTATATCCAGATCCCCACGACCCTCATCCCCGGAGAATTCATCAACCAGCCCGGCACCTTCATTCCGGTTAAATTCGGCACAAAATGGAACTCCACCGGCGGCGTCACCCTGCAGCAGGTCCTTTTCGATGGCCAGGTATTTGTAGGGCTCCAGGCAAGACAGGCTTCCCTGGACTATTACCGGAAAAGGCAGGAGATCACCGAACAAATGTTACGCGCTAATATCCACAAAATATATTACCAACTGCTCATAGGCAAATGGCAGATCGATCAGATCGACGCCAATATCGCCAACCAGGAATCACTGCTGCACAATTCTACTGAAATGTTCAAAAACGGTTTCGCGGAACAGCTCGATGTCGATAAAGCCACTGTCCAATTGGCCAACCTCGAATCGGAAAAGATCCAGACGGTATACAATATATCCAATGGCTATCTCGGTCTGAAAGTACTGATGGGCATGCCCGTCCAGGATTCCGTGCGGCTTACCGACACCCTAACCTACGATATGGTCCGCGATGCCGTTCTCAACGATAACTACAAATACACCGATCGCCGCGACTACCAGTTGCTCCAGATCAACCGCCAGTTGAACGAATACGATGTGAAACGATACAAAAAGGAGTATATCCCTACCGCCAAGCTGAATGCCAACTACGCCCAAAACCAATACGTAAACACCTTCGACCTGGGTCAGAAGAATAGCTGGTATCCGCAAAGCTATTTCGGGGTGGTCGTGAACATCCCCATCTTCGACGGCTTCTATAAAGATGCGAATGTCAGACAGGCAAAGCTTAAGCTCCAGCAGACCATGAACAATATGGACTCCCTGAAGAACCGGATCGATAACGACGTCGAAGAGGCCCAGCTCCGTTTTACCGCGGCCCTGGCGACACTGGAGTATCAAAAAAAGAACATGGATCTCTCCGAAAGGGTGTATGCACAGACCAGAAAGAAATATGAACAGGGCCTGGGCTCCAACCAGGAGATCACCACTGCCCTGTCCGATCAGAAAACAGCCCAGGCTAATTACTTCAATGCCCTGTATAGCGCCATCGCCGCCCGCGTGGATTACTTAAACGCCATTGGAAAACTATAACTACGATGCCCGCGGGTGTCATCAACCATCAAAAACACTATTTATGCATAAGATACTGACTGTTGTTCTTGGTTCTTCACTGCTGCTCGCCGCCTGCGGCAGCAGCTCCGTTCAGAAGGATGGATCCCTCCAGGGGAAAAAGGCCCGGATGGACAGCCTCAAGCAGCAACAGGATAAATTGGGCAAGGAGATCTCTGCCCTGCAAACCGATATCGACAAGCAGGATACGAGCGCTGCCGCCAAGGAAAAGGCCAAGCTGGTGGCCCTTACCACGCTTGCTCCGACATCATTTACGCATTACATCGATTTGCAGGGTAATGTCGATGCCGTCAATACCTCCTGGATCTCTCCCCGCGGCACCGGCGGTGTGGTAACGCAGCTTTACGTAAAGCAGGGCGACCATGTCCGGCAGGGCCAGCTGCTGGCCAAACTGGACGACGCGATCCAGCGCCAGCAACTCGCAAGCGACCAGACGCAGCTGGCCTATTCCAAAGACCTGTATCAACGCCGTAAGAATCTCTGGGACGAAAAGATTGGCACCGAAGTGGACCTCGTCAATGCGAAAAACAGTGTAGACCAGGCGGAAGCGAAACTGAAGATCGACCAGCAGCAGCTCGACTTCACCAGTGTATACGCCGATATTCCCGGTACTGTCAATATCCTTAACATTAAGGTTGGCGAGGCCTTTAGCCAGGGAAGCCAGTCCATACAGATCGTCAATACCGACAATCTCAAGGTTGTCGTTCTGGTCCCCGAAATTTACCAGGAGCGGGTTCGCGTCGGCACCCCAGTGAAGATCGACTTTCCCGGCCTGAATAATAAGGAGGTGATAGGAACGGTTTCTATTTCAGGAAAGGTCATCAATGCCGATAACCGCGCCTTCCAGGTAGAGATCCATCTTGCCAACAGCGGCGATATCCGCGCCAACCAGGTCGCAATCGTCAAATTGCAGGACTACTCCGCCAGCAACGTGATCACCATACCTATCAATACGCTTCAAACCGACGAAACGGGCAAATACGTTCTGGTGGCTCAACAGCGCCCGGACAGTACGATAGTCGCCCACAAAAAAACGATCACGATCGGCCAGACATATAGCGACAAGGTTCAGGTCACCGGCGGCCTCGAGGTTGGCGACAAACTGATCACCGACGGCTATCAGGGCCTCTACGAAGGACAGTCCATCACGACACAATAACAGAAAAATATTCAATAAACGTGAGCCTGGATTCCTCATTTAATCGAAAACACCATTATGAGCGCGTTAGAAAATTTTACCGACAAATTCAAACACTTCAAGCCCACCACCTGGAGTGTTACCAATAAGACCGCCGTCTACCTGCTGATGCTGGTCGTCAGCGGCTGGGGTATAACCCAGTTCCTCACACTTCCCAAAGAGCAGTTCCCGGACATCGTTATCCCGACCATTTATGTCTCGACGATCTATACCGGCAACTCTCCAAAGGATATGGAGAACCTCGTGACGCGACCGATCGAGAAGCAGATCAAGGCCATCACCGGCGCCAAGATCAATAAATTTACCAGCACCTCGCAGCAAGACTACTCCGCTATCGTCGTCGAGTTCGAAACGGACGTCCAAACCGACGTCGCGCTTCAGAAGGTAAAAGATGCTATCGATAAGGCCAAACAGGACCTTCCCACCGACCTGACCCAGGAACCAACCGCGCTTGAAGTCAGTTTCTCCGACCAGCCCATCATGTATGTCAATATCAGCGGAAACTATGACCAGCAGCGGTTAAAGAAGTTCGCCGACGACATGAAGGACCGACTGGAAGACCTTCCCCAGTTGAATCGCGTAGATATTGTAGGCGCACCCGAACGGGAATTCCAGATCGACGTTGACAATTATAAGATGCGCGCATCTAACGTTTCTTTCAGCGATATCGACCAGGCTGTCAAAGGCGAAAACCTCGACATTTCCGCCGGCCTGCTGGACGTCGGAAATATGAAACGCAATCTTCAACTCAAAGGACAGTTTCACACCGCCCAGGATATTGCATCCATTGTAGTTCGCAGTCCCCAGGGCGGCTACCCCGTCTACCTGAAGGATATCGCCACCATCAAGGACACCATAAAAGATCGCGAGTCCTATGCCCGCCTGGAAGGGAAAAATGTGGTCACATTAAATATCATCAAACGCGCTGGCGAGAATTTGATCCAGACTTCCGATACTGTCCGGGGCGCGGTAAAGGAAATGATGACCAGTTTTCCAAAGGACCTTACCGTAGTGATCACCGGCGATCAGAGTACCCAAACGCGGAACTCTTTTAATGACCTGGTCAATTCCATCGTCATCGGGTTCATCCTCGTATTAATTATCCTCATGTTTTTTATGGGCGTCGTAAATGCCTTTTTCGTCGCCTTGTCCGTACCCCTTAGCATGTTCGTCGCTTTTTGCTTCCTGCCGGCGGCCAACCTGGTCATTGGCGGCGCCATTACCCTTAACTTTATCGTGCTGTTCGCGCTGCTCTTCGGCCTCGGTATCATCGTCGATGACGCCATTGTCGTCATCGAGAATACGCACCGTATTTTCACGCAGGCAAAAGGCAAGCTTTCCGCCACCTCCTCCGCACAAATGGCGGCGGGTGAAGTTTTTGTTCCGGTGTTTGCCGGAACCCTCACAACCCTTGCTCCTTTCTTCCCGCTGCTTTTCTGGCCCGGCCTTATCGGCAAGTTCATGGTCTACCTGCCGGCCATGCTCATCTTTACCCTCGCCGCCTCGCTTGTCGTGGCCTTTATCATGAACCCCGTATTCGCAGTGGATTTCATGAACCATCCGGAAGATGGCACCGCGCAAACCCGTGCTTCCATCTTCAAAAAGCCTGGGCTTTGGATTGCGGTCGGCCTTGGAGTATTGCTCGACCTGAGCCATCAGACATTCCTTGGTAACCTCCTTATCTTTATTGTTATTCTTGTTCTTCTTAATAAATTCATCTTCGACCGGATGATCCACGGCTTCCAGAACAACGTGCTGCCCTGGATCATGGGTCACTATGAAAGCCTTCTCCGCTGGGCCCTGAAAGGCTGGCGTCCGGCCTGGCTGCTCTTCAGTACCTTTCTGTTGCTGGTATTTTCTCTTTGGTTCTTCGGCGTGCGAAAAGTCGACGTCGTGTTCTTCCCGAAGGGCGATCCAAACCAGGTTTATGTATATATCAAATTACCTGTCGGAACAAATGTGGACTATACCGACTCCATCACGAAAGTTCTCGAAAAACGGGTTTACAACGTATTGGGCATGGGCCAGGATGGTTCGAAACCAAACCCGGCCGTCGAAAGCGTCATCTCCAATGTGGCCGTCGGCGCCAGCGATCCGACAAGCGGCGATCAAAGTACCCACCCGGAACTCGGCCGCATCCAGGTATCTTTCGTTGAGTTCGCCAAACGGCACGGCGCATCCACGGGTCGCTACCTGGACTCCATTCGCCATGTAATGACCGGCATTCCCGGCGCCGAGATCACTGTCGATCAGGAGCAGAATGGACCGCCAACCGACCCACCCGTCAATATCGAAGTCGCCAGCGATAATTTTGATGATCTGATCAAAACAGCAGTTTCCCTGAAGAATTACCTCGATTCGATCCAAACACCCGGCGTCGAAGAGCTCAAAATGGATATCGACCTCACCAACCCTGAGATCACGCTGACGGTCGACCGCCAACGCGCTATGATAGAAGGCATCAATTCTTCCCAGATCGGCCAGGAACTCCGTACCGCGCTTTTCGGCCTCGAATCCTCCAAGATAAAGGAGGGGAAAGACGAGTATAAGATCTATATCCGTAACCTTGAGCACCAGCGGAAGAATCTCAACGATCTGCTCAACATGAATATCACGTATCGCGATATTGCATCCGGTGGCGCTATCCGTAATGTGCCGATCAGCTCGCTCGTACACATCGATTACACAAGCACGCTGGGTAGCGTCAAACGTAAAAATCAGAAGCGTACGATAACCCTGAAATCGAATGTGCTGAATGGCTACACGCCAACCGCCGTCAACCAGGACCTCACCAAATCCATTACCGACTTTAAAAAGAAACCCGACGACGTAACGATTACTCAAACGGGTGAAGGCGCCCAACAGGCCGAGACAGGCGCATTTCTCTTCAAAGCGCTCATCATAGCCCTGGCTACCATCCTTATCATCCTGGTAATTCAGTTTGGTTCGGTTAGCAAATCGGTTATCATCCTCAATGAGATCCTATTCAGCGTGATCGGCGTAGTCCTGGGATTTGCCATCACAAAAATGCAGGTCTCAGTTATCATGACCGGTCTCGGCATCGTCGGCCTCGCCGGTATAGTGGTAAAGAACGGCATCCTTGTGATCGAGTTCACCGATGAACTCCGCGCCAGGGGCATGAAGACGCGGGAAGCTGCTATCGAAGCCGGTAAGACGCGTATCATCCCTGTCCTGCTTACAGCTATGGCCGCCATCCTCGCCCTTGTGCCGCTGGCCGTAGGGTTTAATATCAATTTCGTCACCCTGTTCGCAGACATGGACCCGCACATTTATTTCGGCGGCGACAACGCTGTATTCTGGAAGCCACTGTCCTGGACCATCATCTTCGGTCTGGCCTTCGCCTTCTTCATGACCCTGTTCATGGTGCCCAGCATGTACCTGATGGCTGAACGTCTGAGACGACCCATGCGCCGGCATTGGGGTGGTAAATGGATCTCGTTCCTGGGAATTCCGCCTTTCACGATCATTTTCCTTATCCTGATGTTCATCAGCGTCTTCCGGCATGCTTCGGAGGTGGCTGCACGAAGGAAGCGGCTGCAGGGCCGTCGCGGGGCAAGCGAGACATGGATCAAAAGCTGGTTTTAAGTATCTTCATAAAAATTTATCTTATGCGCAATAATCACGAGATAGACTACAAGATCTACGGCGAAGAATTGCAATTCGTAGAGGTCGAGCTCGACCCGGGTGAGACCGTCATCGGCGAACCCGGCGGCTTCATGATGATGGACGACGGCATCGAAATGCAAACCATGTTCGGCGACGGCTCCACATCCGCCAACCAGGGCGGCCTCCTCGGGAAACTCATGAACGCCGGCCGGCGCGTACTCGTTGGAGAAAACCTCTTCATGACCGCCTTCACTAATATAGGCCAGGGCAAAAGAAGGGTCAGCTTTGCCGCCCCATATACCGGTAAGATCATCCCCCTCGACCTGCAATCGCTCGGCGGCACCATCATCGCCCAAAAAGACGCCTTCCTCTGCGCCGCCAAAGGCGTCAGCATCGGCATCGCCTGGCAGCGTAGACTGGGAACTGGCATCTTCGGCGGTGAAGGCTTTATCATGGAGAAATTAGACGGCGACGGCTTGGCCTTCGTACACGCAGGCGGTTATATCGTGGAGAAGGAATTACAACCCGGCGAGATCCTAAAGGTCGACACCGGTTGTGTCGTTGCCTACCAGCCCAGTGTAGACTTCGACATCGAGTTCATCCGCGGCATCCGTAACTGGATGTTTGGCGGAGAGGGCTTGTTCTTCGCCATCATGCGCGGCCCCGGAAAAGTATGGCTCCAGTCCCTGCCCATCAGCCGGCTGGCCAGCCGCATCATCCAGTATAGCCCGCAAATGGGCCATCGCCGCGAAGAAGGCAGCATCCTCGGCGGCCTGGGTAATCTGCTCGACGGCGACGGACTTTAATCCCGCACAAATGCCGGGGTAATAGCTCACAAGTTGAATTTTAGGCGTCGGCGAACAGCTCGTCTAAAGAAAGTACAAAGCCGGGTAATATTTCCGTAGTTACCTCGTCTCCGATAGTGAGGAGGCGGGAAGGTTGATATTTACCATATTTCAGGATATACTGTAAGAACGTCTTTTCTTGCGGTATCACCACCCAATATTCTTGTACGCACTCCTCCTCATAAACATGGTATTTGAAATTAAGCTCCTTTTTATTGTTTCCGGGTGAGAGTATTTCGACTACGATGTCAGGAGCGCCGATACATCCACGCTTATCCACCTTATGCGGATCGCAAATGACACAGAGGTCAGGTTGTACCACCGTAACAATATCTTTATCATCTTTGGATAGCCGTGTAAGCCTAACGTCGAAAGGAGCTATGAAAGCCTCGCAGGACTTGCCTTTAAGATAATTATACAATGGCCCGGCAATCCGGAAGGCCAGTCGCTGATGCATACTGTTTGGCCCACTCATTCTGAATAGCTTACCCTTGATCAGCTCTAAACGCTCTTCAAAGGTCCATTTCAGGTAGTCCGCATAAGTATAATCCTTGGTAAAGTCAAGGTCGGCCAACTCCATAATCTTGATTTTATTGGCTAAAATAGCAAAAAATCCGACACTAGTCGGATTTTTATTCAATAAATTGATAAAATGATCGATCTATTTGTTATTCGAAAACCTGCTTAGTAGCTGCAGGATTTCCAGATACAACCAGACAAGCGTCACCAGCAATCCAAACGCCCCATACCATTCCATATACTTCGGCGCACCCATCTTCTCACCCGTTTCGATCTGATCAAAATTTAACACCAGGCTCAAGGCCGCTATCACGACGATAAACAGGTTCACGCCAATCCCGATCAGGCTGTTATCACCCCATTGCATGAACGGGATACGCACCCCAAAAAAGCCGAGGACAATGTCGATCAGATAAAAGATCCCAATCCCGACGATCGACGAAAAGATCACCGCCTTGAATTTCTCCGTGGCCCGGATTATCCTGAAATTATACAACAGGAACACCGCAAAAGCCACCCCGAAGGTCAGCAACACAGCTTCTATGATGATATTTGGATACTTGACCTTGAACTGATCATTGACGATCGCCGACAGACCTCCCAGTGCAAAGCCTTCGAGCAAAGCATAAGCAGGCGAAAGATACCTGGCCAGCTTCGGTACAAAAGACGTCACAATTGCACAGATGAACCCACCTATCATCCCGACCATAAAAAAGGTCATCATCGTAGGTACCTTAAAGGAATAGTATAACTTCCATGTATAAGCCGCCCCTGCTAATACCAGGATCATCAAAAAGCCAAACTTTTGGATGGAACCCCTCACGGTCATCGTTCCGAGATCCCGATCCGCCAGCGATCTGGTGAATATCTTTTCCGATAGGGTAGGGTTACTGGAATTAAAAATTGCCATAGTTATAGAGTTTTACGGTTTGTATTGCACAAATAGTATACAAAAATAGCCTTCCTGCTAAACTGTCAGTTTAACTTTAACACTTATCTTCTTCGGCGATCAGGTGGTGGCCCGTTCCTGTCCGGCGGCGGGCCACTCCGGTCTGGCGGCGGCCCGCTTCGGTCGGATGGTGGCGGCCCACCCGGCCTCCTGGGCTCCCGGTTACCACCGGCATTCCCTCCATTTCCATCCCTGCCCCTGCCATTGTCAGGCTGACCATCCCTGCCGCGGGGAGCGTCACCTGCTCCACCCTCAGGCCTGCCTGCACCACCCCTTCCACCCCGGTTTCCACCGGAATTGTGCTGGGCCGAGTGCTTATGATGAGCATGCTTCTTCTTTCTGTCCGATTGCTCCAGCGTCTTCAGGCTGATCTGCCCAACCAGGTCAACGAATCCACTCTCCTCCATTTCCTTGGGCTTGCCTGTACTCACTTCCACCGGATCGAGCGTCTCGGGTATCGTATTCTGCATATTCAGCTGCCTGATCTTCCGCACCCGCTCGATAGTAAGCGGATATTGCTTGTTGCTGTCCGGCAGCACATACCACATCAGGTTCTTGAAAATGTCCTTTTTGATCAGGCTTGCCGTTCCTTTGGCCACCTGCAGCGTTTCCGCATTGTCCGGAAAATTCTGCAAAGCGTCCAGGTAAGTATCCAATTCGTAGTTCAGACAGCACTTCAACCGACCGCACTGACCGCTGAGCTTGCTTTGATTGATGGACAGGTTCTGATACCTGGCCGCAGTCGTATTCACCGACTTAAAGTCACTCAGCCAGGTCGAACAGCACAATTCCCGGCCACAACTGCCAATGCCGCCGACTTTGGCAGCTTCCTGCCGGGCGCCGATCTGCCGCATCTCCACCTTGAGCCGGAATTCGCCCGCATAAAGCTTTATCAACTCCCGGAAATCCACCCGGTCATCTGCTATATAAAAGAAAGTAGCCTTCCTGCCATCCGCCTGGATCTCTACCTCGCTCATCTTCATATCGAGCTTTAGGCGCCGCGCTATCGCCCGGCTCCGCACCAGGGCCTCTTTCTCCCTGCTCTTATTCTGCTGCATGATATCCAGGTCCTTCTCAGTCGCCCTGCGCATCACCTTCTTTATCTCCGGGTTCTTTTCCTCAACTCCCTTCTTCTTCAACTGCAATCTTACCATCTCACCCGTCATCGTGACTTCTCCCACGTCAAACCCACTTACCCCTTCCACACTTACCATGTCTCCCTTTTCAAGGGGCTGCATCGTGGAATTCCTGTAAAAATCCTTCCGGCTGCCCTGGTTAAAACTCACTTCGACGATCCGACACGCGCTCTCTGGATCACTGAATGGCAGATTCGCCAGCCAGTCATGGACATTCAACCGGTTACAACCACCGGTGCTGCATCCGCCATTGCTCTTGCAACCAGACGGTTTGCCCCCTTTGGATGTACCGCAATTACTACAACCCATATCTTACAATAAGTTAAAAGGTGAAATAAAAATATGGTAAAAAGAAAGGAACCCGCACCGGCAGGACTATGTTACTGACCTTGGAAAGCCATTAAACGAGATATATAGAATACAAAATACAGTTTTCCAAACAGTACCGCACCCTCCTCACATTCTTCACGCACTCGCAAGCCCGGCCCGGATTGCACTTCTTTTCACTGGCCTTTAACGGCCATTGTTGTCAAATATACAACAGAAACAGGCATTTATTGCACAGACCGCCGTTTTTTCATCAGTCCGACTGCCGGCAGCCAGGGCCAACGCTAAGTCAGCACCACGACCCTATTTTCGGCAAGGATATGATATAACTTGATTGTCAATGCATGGAACAACATCTTCGCATGCGCATTCCGCTCGATATAATAGGCCGCCCTGTCCAACTCTTCAATGATCGCCTTCTGCTGCCCGACATCCGCGATCTTGTTGAGCCGCAGCGCAAAATCCCGCTCCGCTTCCGGAATAGAGACCTCGCTGCCCTCCATAAACCGCAACCGGATCGCCTGCTCCAAAAGATGATTAAAATACCGCAGGAACTGTTTCTGCCGCTCCCGCCCGGACTTGCTGATCTCCTCGATCCACTTCACTTGCGCCACCGGCCCCGTTTTCAGGATAGCATTCAACCACTCCCGCAATACCCCCTGCCAGTCATCATCGGCATGCCTTATCAGTTGGAGCGCCTCATGATAATTGCCCTCACAAAGCACCGCGATCTGCCTTGCCTGCCCGGACTCCAGCCCAGCCCGCTCTACCAGGGCCCGCTCGATATCCCCCTCCTCCGGCAACGGGACCTTCACCAACTGCGTCCTGGAAAGGATCGTCTGCAGGATCAGGGACTCGTTTTCCGCCACCAGCAGGAATAAAGTATTGGCAGGCGGCTCCTCTATCAGCTTCAGCAGTTTATTGCCCTCATTGCCCAGGTATTCCGGCATCCACATGATCAATATCTTATACCCGCTCTCAAAACTCTTCAGGCTCAACTTATGGATGATGTCATTGCACTCCTGCGCCGTAATATTCCCCTGCTTGTTCTCGGCGCCTATAAACTGCAGCCAGTCATACGCATTTCCATAGGGATATTGCGCCACAAACTCCCGCCACTCAACCCCATAGTCGGTACTAACGGGTTTGTCGCCGGCCTTCTTCGGTATCACCGGGTAAGAGTAATGAATGTCCGGATGGATCAACTTGGCGGCCTTTACACAACTCGCGCAAACGCCGCAGGCATCCCCATCCTTCGGGTTCTCGCAGACCACGTATTGCGCGAAGGCCAAAGCCAACGGCAGGGCGCCGCTGCCCTCGGGCCCCAAAAACAACAGGGCATGACTCAGGCGATTGCTTTGGACCAAATCCGTCAAATGCTGCTTTGCCTGCGTCTGACCGATCACCGATTTAAACCCCATAAGCGCAAAGATAAAAAAAGCTGCCGGTGCGGCGATTAAAAATCGCACCGGCAGCTGCCAAACATTCACGCGTTTCGCGCTAGTTCAAATATTTTGTGATCTCCGCATCCAGCGGCTTCACCTTGCTCGGGAATACCGCGATCAGCTTTCCATTCTCGTCCACCAGGAATTTTGTGAAATTCCACTTTACGACGGGATCGGCAACCCCAAGCTTGTGCGCTTCATCCGTCAGATACTTGAACAAAGGCTGAATATTGTCTCCGATCACATCACCCTTCTCCGCCATCGGGAAGGTAACTCCATAGTTCTTGGTACAGAATTCGGTGATCTCCGCCGCAGTACCAGGCTCCTGCTGCGCAAAATTGTTGGCTGGGAAACCGATCACCACCAGCTTATCCTTGTATTGCTCATAGAGCTTTTCCAGGTCGGCATATTGAGGAGTATATCCGCATTTGCTGGCAGTATTGACGATCAGGATCTTTTTGCCCTTGTATTGGGCAATATCAAGCGGCTTGCCATCAAGCCCGGTTACTTTGAACTCGTATACACTCGAGGGGACGCCGGCAAGCAAAAACAGCGAAAGAAGAAGTACGCGTACCATATAATTTAAATTTTAGTGGAAAGGTATATAAGTATCCGAAGTTACTACATTGTTTGCCCGCTAAATTTTAAGCTAGTGACAATATTTTATTGGTAGCACCCCAGCGACGGATTCGCGGCCGGCCACGGATTCCCATCCAGATCGACAGGCAGACCCGTCGGCAAACCTGCCCCCAACGCCGGACTGGTGGATTGCAAATGAAAATCATAATACAAAGTGGAGTTGTTGACACTGTCAAAAAGCGGGTCCTGGTTGGCAATAATACCCGTCGTTCCAACGCCGGACGGTGTCTGTGCATCTTTCCACAGACAATTCGAGAAATTCACCACAAAGGAACCGCTTCCCTGCTGACTCACAACTACTTCATTCGTCACAATACCTTGTCCGCCCCAGAAAATACAGTTATTAAAACTGGCCTGCAGATTCCCGGTCACAACGGCAGACCCCTGCTGGCTGGCATCAGTTACGGCCAGTACGGGTTGCGTTTGCGTGAGATATAGATTGGAATAGGCCGCATCCGTGCATTGGGTGAATACATAATAGCCACCTCCCAGCTCAATATTTTTTCCGCAATTACTGATCAGGCAGTTGTTCGCCTGCAGGCTGCCCTGTGCACCCAGGATGCCCGCATCATAGCTGTTGTTGATGATACATTGCTCCAATAAGACCTTTGGCACAGTGCCCGCGGGCGGCGCCTCCGCCACCACAGATTGATAGGCATCCTGGATCACCGCATATTTAAGGTCGTTGCCCGCACTGGTGCCGCGAAAATAGATCCCCGGCCAACTCCCCGGAAAACTATTGTATGGCGGATCCAGTCTGTCACCCTGAAAATATACCCGTGTACTATCATAATGATCTCCATTCACCAGCAGCGTCCCATCCACCAGCAAAGGGGCATTGGCATGAAAATAAACCTTGCAGCCCGCCGGAATGGATAACTGTGCATTGGTATCCACCTGCAGTCCGCCCAGGATCACATAGGGCAGCTTATTATCCCAAACCGTATTGCCCGTAAGGACGGCGTTATTGAGGAAATGTGCATTCTGTCCCCAGGCCTCGAGTTGTATAAATTGCTGGTTGCCGTTATAGGCAACTTCGATACTGTCCTGCACGATAAAAGGGAGATTGGCAGTCTGCGGATTTATTTCGACCGCCACAAAAACGTAAATGCTGTCGCCGGCATCAAGGACTATGTTGTCCTGCTCAGGGCCCGGCGAACCATCGATATTGATATGAAAATAACTCTGCGCCCCACCCATCAGCTTCACGGCGGAAAGCCGCAACTTCTGGTTATTGCCATTGATAATTTTTACCTGCTCAGTGATGGAGCCCGTCGACACAAACACCGTGTCGAAGAGAAGCGTGTCCGCTGAAAACGATACCGTCGCATTGGGGGAAGTGATAAAAGAATTCTTCCGGCAAGCGAAAATTACGAAGGCAAAGGGCAGCAATAACAACAGCGTCTTCTTCATCGGGTTTAAAGATACTAAAACAAATGTTGATACACTTCCTCCACCCGCCCCACCGGCACTATCTCGATATCGAATTTTGCCGGACCAAGCCCCTTCTGATTGTATTTGCTGACAAAGATCCGCTCGAATCCCAGTTTCTCGGCCTCGGCTATGCGTTGCTCTATCCGGTTCACGGCGCGGATCTCACCGCTAAGTCCCACTTCCCCGGCAAAACATAACCGGGATGATAAAGGCACATCTTCGTACGAACTCAACAATGCACATAGTACCGCCAGGTCGATGCTCGGATCCTCTACCTTCAAGCCCCCGGCTATATTGAGGAATACATCCTTCATACCAAAATGGAATCCCCCTCGTTTCTCCAGTACCGCCAATAACAATTGCAGCCTCCGCAGATCAAACCCGCTTACCGTCCGCTGCGGCGTTCCATAAACCGACTGCGTCACCAATGCCTGCACCTCTATCAGCAAAGGACGCAGACCCTCGATTGTCGCGGCAATTGCAATGCCACTCAATTGCTCCTCCTTCTGCGTGATCAACAGTTCGCTCGGATTGCTTACACCCCGCATACCCACCTCGGTCATCTCATAGATGCCCAGCTCCGCTGTACTACCAAAACGATTCTTAAGCGTCCGCAGGATGCGATAGGCATAATGCCGGTCCCCTTCAAACTGAAGGACTGTATCCACCATATGCTCCAATACCTTCGGTCCCGCGATACTCCCATCCTTGGTGATATGCCCGATCAGAAAGACACAGGTGTTCGTCTCCTTGGCAAAACGCTGGAATTCCGAGGTACATTCCCTGATCTGCGAGACACTCCCCGCCGAGGATTCAATGTACGGTGACTGCAGGGTCTGAATAGAATCCACGATCACCATCTGCGGCCGCAACTTCTTTATCTCCTGGAAGATCACCTGGGTCGAGGTCTCAGTCAACAGATAAAAGTCCTCGTTTTTTATATTCAACCTGTCGGCCCGCATCTTGATCTGCTGTTCACTCTCCTCACCACTTATGTACAAAGTTTTCACATTTTTCAGCAGAAGGCCATTTTGCAAAAAGAGCGTGCTCTTCCCAATTCCGGGCTCACCCGCTACCAATACTATGCTTCCTGCAACTATACCCCCGCCCAATACCCTGTTCAACTCCGGATCGGTGGTGATGATCCTCTTCTCCTCTGCACTCACCACCTCCTGTAACGATACCGCCCGACCCTCTCGCTTTTCTCCATTGTATTTTTTCCACTCCGACTCCTGCACCTTATTTTCTTTTACGATCACTTCCTCCACAAACGTGTTCCATTGCTCACACGAAGGACACTTGCCAAGCCATTTTGCGCTTTCATATCCACAGTTACTGCAAAAAAATGCCGTTCTTATCTTGCTCATGCGGTAAAGTTAGTTGCTAATCGCTGTGTTGAAGGTTCCCTAATTTGGAAAATAGAGCGACCATCACAAAAAATTTCAGAAGAATAGAAGGCGGGAAATGAAAAATAAAAGCTCGGAAAACTCGGACCGACTAAAAAGTAAAAGGGCTAGCTAAATCGCCAGCCCCTTACTTACTAACCCATTAAATTCTTGCACTAAATTACAAATTAGCGCCACATTGCAAAATAAATTTTTGACGGTGTGAATAACTTTAACGCCTTCATACTCTCTTCCAAAATGGGGACAAAAACGCTCATAAAGTGTTGACAAACAATTAGATGCAGTAGGGTAAGCCTCCGGCCGTCCGGACCCTTTTTCCCTTAAAAGATTGAGTATTAACAAGACAAAATCCACAAATTTTTTTAAAGGGAAATTTTAGCACCCGGCACCTTAAAGTCAAATTATTTATTGTGTTCATATTTCGGAAAATGCAAAGAAAACTGCAAATGCCGACAAATTTTCGAATCATAGATATATGCAAATAAATAGTCAAGTATTTTTTCTCCCGCCGCTGTAACAAACTCAATGCGAACCCCTTGGGCTCATTTTTCCCGTTGAGCGCATCAGATTATGAATAATACGCATTTGTGATTATTTTAAATTTTTTTTTACACTTATACTGGTCTCACAACGCACTGACAATTAGAACAATATGGAGCGGCTAAAATCTGCTAACGAAATCGCGATAAAAAATTGTTAAAGCAAAATTAAATTCTAATTAAAAAAACTGTAATTTAATTGACCAAAACTACCGTCCGCTGGATTGTGCTGAAATTGCATAAACAATTGTTTATCAATGCGCTGTGACAATAGTTTGGCGACGATGCAAACCATAGTGAGCTTTATTATTCACTATTAATAACTACACATGAGAAAACTTCACTGCTTGCTGGTGGGCGTCCTGCTGCTCATCGGCGAAGGGCTTCTCGCCCAAACAACGGCGGTCACCGGGAAAATCACTGACCCAACCGGAGCCCCAATTCCCAATGCAACGATCAGGATCAAAAGTGCCAAAGGCGCCGCTGGAACCAGCGCGGACGCCCAGGGTGCTTTTACTGTCAGAGTCAAACCAGGCGATGAATTGATCATCAGCGCCATCGGCTTCGAAGCCAAAGAAGTCAAGGTCGGCGCCTCACCGACCATCATGGTCCAAATGAACAACGACTCCAAGTCGCTTAGCGAAGTAGTCGTTACCGGCGTAGGTACAGCAACGTCCAAAAGAAAACTGGGCATCGCCGTAGAATCGGTTAGCGGAGACAAACTCCCGGCCGCGCCCACAGCGTCGATCGACCAGGCCCTCGTAGGTAAGATCCCCGGCGCCCAGATCTCCTCCACCAGTGGTAACCCCGGTGACCCCGTGAACATCATGCTCCGCGGCGTCAACACCCTGCAAGGTGGTACCAAGCCCCTCATCATGGTCGATGGTCTCCAGGTCTCCGCCACCGACATCAACTCCCTCGACCTCAGCAACGTAGAACGCGTCGAAGTGGTAGAAGGCGCCGCATCCGCATCACTCTACGGTGCCCAGGGCGCCAACGGCGTTATCCAGATCT
>Ga0302325_10003848_pt1 | contig 35057 bp, 41 predicted proteins | sample Palsa_T0_2_FD_201948 | JGI IMG/M metagenome (GOLD analysis project Ga0302325, IMG submission 201948) | Peat permafrost microbial communities from Stordalen Mire near Abisko, Sweden - Palsa_T0_2 | ecosystem: Environmental > Terrestrial > Soil > Palsa > Peat permafrost | place: Sweden: Abisko...
CCGAGGACGACGTCGCGGGGTGAGTGCTTGACGAGCACGACCGCCACCGCGAGAACCGCGGTCGTTGCCTCGACGAGCGGATACCGAGCCGAGATGTGCGCGTGGCACGAGCGACAGCGGCCGCGAAGGAGCAGCCATCCGAGCACTGGAACGTTGTCGTAGGGCTTGATCGGCGTGTCGCAGCTCGGGCAATGCGACCCGGGGACGACCAGCGACTCGCCGCGCGGCAGGCGGAAGGCGACGACGTTCAGGAACGAACCCACGATCAGGCCGCCAAGCCCGGACAGGACGAGCGCGTATCCGAGAGCAAAGCTCATAGGTCCCTTATCGGTCGAAATCGGATCGACCTGAGGCCATCCGGCAGCTCTCCCGGACGCGGCAGCCCGACGTAGAACGCGCGAACACCCAGGTAGCAGACCAGCGCGCCTGTCCAGCACAGCGTGATCGCGCTGAGCGACGTCGCACCGAGGCCCGCCCCCGAGCCGAACGTGAAGCGCACGGCAACGACCGCGAGCAGCGCCGCAAGCGGCAGCCGCCGGAGCACAGTCGTCTCCCAGACCGCGAGCGGGATCACCGCCGCTACGTAGTAGTACTCGACCGGCCCGGGGTCCGCGATGCAGCGGAGGACCGCGAGCAGGCAGAGCATCGCGAAGGCGTCAGGCCCGCGTCCCCGGGCGCGTAGCCGCCCGTCCGGGCGGCCTGCTGCCCACGCGAGCGCAAGCGTGAGCACGAGTGCGAGCGCCAGACCGAGCGGCAGCGCAAGCGACTTGGTGAGGTGAGCGGGCAGCACCGCGAGCGGCGCGCCGGCCGCCGGCAAGGCCCTGGGAGCACTGAACGGCCACCACCCGCTGAGCGCGCCGGCGAGATGGCCGCCACCGAGGGCACTGCTCGCTCGCGCGAACGCGGCCGGGTCGAGCAGCGGCGCCGGCAGCGCGAGCGCCAGCGCAGCTCCGGCGGCCGCGATCGCCGCCCGTGCCCTGCCTGCGGGAAGCGCAATCAGCGCGGGCGCCAACGCGATCACCGCCCAGTCCTTGGTCCCGATCGCGGCTCCGACGAGCAGCCCCGCCCAGATCGCGTGTCCTCGGCTCGCGGCCAGCAATGCCACAGCGGTAAGCGTTGCCGCCAGCACCTCCTCGGGATGGCCCCAGGCGATCGCAGCCACCGTCGGCGAGCCGAGCAGGAGCACCGCGGCCGCCGCCACTCCTGCCGCGGTGGCTCCTGCCGCGCGAGAGGACACTGCAAGCCACCCGGCCAGGAACGCCGTCGGCAGCAGGCAGACGAGCGCCCCGAGACGGTAGACGAGCATCGGTCCGCTGCCGAGCGAACCGGCAAGCCAGGCGACCGGCGCGCGTACGAGCAGCGACAGCAGCCCCATCAGCGGCTGGTGGGTGAGGAGTCCGCCAAAGTTACCGTGGGCGAGCGCCGCGACGGCCGGAGCTGCGTTGTCGGCCGAGACCGGGTAATGGAGGTTGTAGTCGACCCCTGTCGGCGTCGACAGGGTGACGTACGCGACGACGCCGCAGACGGCAACGGCGACCGCGAACGGGAACAGCGACTCGAGCGCGGCGAGAGTTGGACGCGCGCGATCGGCACGCACCTGGTTTGAGCTCACGGGGTGAGCATCGGCAGGGATCGCGGGTTCGATGAGGGTCAGCACAAAAAAAGGGGCGGGCCCGAAGGCCCGCCCCGATCTCGTGTGGTCAGAGTACCTGCGCGTGCTACCAGGTGAGGCTGGAGGGGCAACCGCCCGGCGAGCCGCCGCCGGAGCCCTGCGTGCAGGGTTCGGTCTGGACGCCGGCGGTCTCGACGATCGAGAAGACGTCGCCGGTGTTCTGAGCGGTCACTGCCGCCGTGTACGTGTCCGCGCTGCTGCCGCCGCCGGTGAAGGTGACCGATGCCACCGACTGGCCGGCGCCCGACTGGATCGACGGGTCGACGCCCTGGAGCTGCGCGACCGTGGTCGGATAGACGCCGCCGTTACCGGTTGCGTACGTCTCTGCGGCGGTCTGCATGTCCTTCACGACTGTCTGAGCGTTCGCGTCGTATCCCTTGCCGCGCTGGTTGAGGAAGGTCGGGATCGCGACGGCGGCCAGGATGCCGATGATCAGGATCACGACGAGAAGCTCGATCAAGGTGAAACCCTGTTCGTCCTGCATACGACGACGTAGCTTATGAAGCATGGATCCTCCTAGGGATCGTTGATTGGGCCTTGTCGCCAGATCCCTTGGATCCAATTAGCCTTTTGGGCTCGCACAGCATTCGAGCCTTGGTGGCAGCCCGGCTCCCTCCCCGACGGAGGCCCGTGGCTTTGCGTCCCACCCTCGCGAGTGGTTTGCCTCTGCACCCAGTGGCTTCTGGCAATGACTGTATCGACAGCCACTAATTCGGTGCTTTAGGCGAATGGACGTATCTTCTACGGAACTGGGTCCGTGGTATCAACGGACCTTGGACGCGCGCCCGTCTACGGCTCGCGATTTACGTGCTCTTGGGCATCCCGTCCGGGCTCGAAGTTGCCGCTTCCGCCACACCAGGGGCAGGTCACCTGATGGGGCTTGCCTCCGAGCGCTGAGAGCACCGTGCCGCTGCCGCGGCAGGGCGAGCATAGGTTGCGCTCATCGACGTCCGGTTGCGCGTTCACGGGCACCACAGCCTAATGCGCTGCGGCGAAATGGGCCGCCACGAGGGCCTGACCGGCCCGCGATCTGAAAGGGTCAGCACCTGGCCGACCAGGGCCGGCCGCGTCGCCCGGAACGGCCGGTGCGAGACGGCGAACAGCGCGGCCTATCAGCTAGCCCTACGGCACCGCTTTGTAAACGTCGAACAGCGGCAGGTACATCGAGATCACGATCACGCCGACGATCCCGCCGACAAGCAGGATCATCGCGGGCTCGAGGATCGAGGTGAGTGCCTTGACGGCTGTCTCAACCTCGTCCTCGTAGAAGTCGGCGACCTTCGACAGCATCGAGTCGAGCGCGCCGGTCTCCTCGCCGACGCCGACCATGTGCGAGACCATCGCTGGGAACACCTTTGACCGCTTGAGCGGCTCGGAGATCGTCCCGCCGGCCTTGACCGAGGCGATGACCTCCGCCATCGACGCCTCGATCACCGCGTTGCCCGCGGTCTTGCCGGTGATCTCGATCGCCTGCATGATCGGTACACCGGCGGAGACGAGTGACGAGAATGTGCGCGACCAGCGTGCAATCGCGACCTTTTGCACCACGTCACCGATCTTCAGCGGAATGCGGAGCTTGAACGCGTCCCAATGTGGCCGGCCCCAGTCCGAGCGCTTGAAGGTGACGAAGCCGACGACCAGCAACCCAGTAACCGCGAACAGGATGTACCACCTGTCGTCGACGAGGTGCGAGAGGTCGACCATGAACTGGCTGATCGCCGGGAGCTTGCCGCCGAACTGCTTGAACACGCCCTCGAATACCGGGATCAGGAAGGCGACGAGCGCCAGCAGCACGACCATCGCGAAGCCGATCACGAGCGCCGGGTAGATCATCGCCGCGCGCACCTGGCGCCGCAGTGAGGCGTCCTTCTCGAGCTGGTCGGCGACGCGTAGCAGGCACTCGTCGAGCACGCCGCCGGTCTCTCCGGCCCGCACCATCGAAACGTACAGCGGCGAGAAGACCTTCGGGTGACGGGCGAGCGCGTCGCTCAGCTGCAGGCCCGCCTCGACGTCCTGGCGGACGGAGACAATTGCTTCCTTGAGCTTCTTGGACTCGGTCTGCGCCTCGAGGACGTATAGCGCCCGGAGAATGGTCATACCCGACGAGACCATCGTCGAGAGCTGACGCGTCGAGATCGCCAGGTCGCTCGCCTTCACACGCGAGAACAGCTCGAGGTTGAGCTCCTTCGAGCGGTACTTGTGCGCGACGTCGACGACGATCAGTCCGCGTTCCTTGAGCTGCTCGGCGACGTCCTGCTTGGAGTTGGCGTCGACTTCGCCGCGAGCCGGGATACCCGCCAGGTCGGTCGCCTTGAAGACGTACGTGGCCATCGGCTACGCCGCCATCTGGTGAGAGGGTGCGCCGCCGATCAGCCGCCTGAGCTCCTCGAGCGAGTGCGCGTTCGCCTCGGCGAGCTGGCGGGTTATCTTCTCTGCCCTGACGAGCTGGGCGAGCGCCGAGTCCATCGTCTGCATGCCGTGCGCTGCACCGGTCTGGAGCACCGAGTAGATCTGGTGGCTCTTGGCCTCGCGGATCAGGTTGCGGACGGCGGGAGTCGGGACGAGGATCTCGGCGGCGACACAGCGTCCGGCGCCGTCGGCGGTGGGTAGCAGCATCTGGGTCATGATTCCCTGCAGCGCGACCGAGAGCTGGGCTCGAACCTGTGCCTGCTGACCGGACGGGAACACGTCGATGATCCGGTCGATCGTCTGCGGCGTGTCTTGCGTGTGCAGGGTCGCGAACACGAGATGACCGGTCTCGGCCGCGGTGATCGCGGTGCCGATCGTCTCGAGGTCGCGCATCTCGCCGACCAGGATCACGTCGGGGTCCTGGCGCAGCGCGGCCTTCAGCGCTTCGGCGAAGCTAATCGCGTCCGAGCCCAGCTCCCGCTGATTGACGATGCACTTCTTGTGCTGGTGCAGGAACTCGATCGGATCCTCGATCGTCATGATGTGCTGCTCGCGCGACTCGTTGATCACGTCGACGAGCGAGGCCAGCGTCGTCGATTTGCCCGATCCGGTCGGCCCGGTCACGAGCACGAGCCCGCGCGGCTTGTTGGCGAACTCGGCGACCGCGGGCGGGAGGCCGAGCGCCTCGAGCGGGGTGATCTCGAACGGGATCAGACGAAACGCCGCGCCGACCGCGGAGCGCTGAAAATACGCGTTGACACGGAAGCGAGCGCGGCCGGGGATCTGGTAGGCGAAGTCGATCTGCCAGTTGTTCTCGAGCTTCTGGCGCTGCGAGTTGGAGAGGATCGAGTAGACGACCTCCCGCGTGTCGGTCGGCGTCAGCGCCGGATAGCCGTCGAGCGGGACCAGGCGGCCGCGAACGCGCACCATCGGTGGGGCGCCCGCGGTCAGGTGCAGGTCGGAGGCGCGCCGGTCGACCACCTCGAGCAGCACCTCGGCAAAGTCAACGTCCATCGACTGCCCCTCTCGTTCTCGCGTCCGGCTCTTGGCAACCCATCTCGAGGCCTTATCGACAGCTCAGGACGATCCCGTTACCCGGGCGACCTCGGCCATGGACGTAAGTCCGGCCTTGATCTTGTCGAGGCCGTCGTCTCGCAGGCGGCGCATCCCCTCGCGCATCGCGACGGCAGTGATCTGGTCTGCCGGCGCCCGCTCGAGCGTGAGCCTGCGGATCGCATCGGACATCGTCATCACTTCGAACAGGCCGATCCGCCCCTTGTAGCCCATCCGGCCGCAGCGCACGCACCCCACCGGCTCGTAGGCTTCGATGTCGAACTGGGCGCTGTACCCGTGGTCGCGCACGACCTGGGCGGGGATGATCGTGCGGCGCTTGCAGTGCGGGCAGAGGACGCGCGCGAGTCGCTGGGCGACGACGCAGTCGAGCGCCGAGGCGATCAGGAACGGCTCGATCCCCATCTCGATCAGACGGGTGATCGCGGTCGGGGCGTCGTTCGTGTGGAGGGTCGAGAGCACCATGTGACCCGTGAGCGCGCCTTCGATCGCCACTTGGGCGGTCTCGCGGTCACGAACCTCGCCGACCATCAGGATGTCCGGGTCCGCGCGCATCATCGACCGCAGCCCGCTGGCGAAGCTGAGGCCCGACTTCGCGTTGACCTGCAGCTGCGTGATGCCGTCGATCTGGTACTCGACAGGATCCTCGATCGTGATGATGTTCTTCTCGGGCGAGTGCAGCTCACGGAGGGCGCCGTAGAGCGTTGTCGACTTTCCCGAGCCGGTCGGCCCGGTGGCGAGGACGGCGCCGTGAGCGCGAGTGAAGGCGCTCCGGAACCGAGTCAGCTCCTGCTCCTGCATGCCGAGCTTCTGGAGGTCGAGCGGGACGTTCGCCTTGTCGAGGATTCGCAGCACGACAGTCTCCCCGTGCACGCTCGGCAGGGTGACGACGCGCACATCGACCTGGCGCCCCTCGATCGTCAGGCCGACCCGGCCGTCCTGCGGTAGTCGCCGAATCGAGATGTCGAGGTCGCTCATGATCTTGATCCGCGAGACGACGCCGGCGACCAGCCGCTGCGGCACCGTCATCGACTCGGTCAGGACGCCGTCGACGCGCATCCGCACCCGCAGCTCGCGGCCCGCCCGGCCCGACCCATCAGCGACCGGCTCGAAGTGGACATCGGACGCTCCCTGGTCCGCCGCCTGCGCGATGATCGAATGCACCAGCTTGATCACCGGCGCGTCCTCCGCCGACTCGCGCAGGTCGACGATCTCCGCGACGCCGGCCTGCTCCTGGCCTTCGTCGACCGCCTCCTGGACGGCGTCCTCGAACCGGTTCAGGCGCGTGATCAGGCTGGTGACGTCTTCTTCGGACGCAACCGCTGCGCGCACATCGAGCCGCGTCAGCAGCGCGATGTCGTCGACGGCGAGAACGTTGGCGGGGTCGGCCATCGCGACCAGCAGCGTGGCCTGGTCGATGTAGGCCACCGGCACGGCCTGATAACGCTTGGCCGCCGCAGCGCCGAGCAGGTTGGCGGCGCCCATGTCGATGTTGAACACGCCGAGGTCGATGTGGTCGAGGCCATAGCGCTCGGCGAGTGCCCGCGAGAGCTGCTCCCCGGTGATCGCCCGGGCTTCGAGCAGCACGCGCTCGGGCGGGCGCCCGGCCTGCCGCGCCTCGTCGATCGCGCGGACTACGCGATCGCGGTCGACGAAGCCGAGATCGACAAGAACGTCGGTGAGGAAGCGACCCGAGCCGCCACGCCTGCTCGGCGGGGTGACCCCGTCCCCCGCCGTCTCGCTCTCGGGCGAAGTGGCCGCCGCCGCGACAGCGCGTAGGTGTGGCGGATAGTCGGTCATCGAGCGCGAGCGGCCGTGCGCATGACATCGACGGGCGCCGGGCGGCCGGTGAAGCGCTCGAAGCTGAGCGCTCCCTGACCGACGAGGATCTCGAGCCCGTCGAGGACGGGGATCGACAGCGCCAGCGCCGCCGCGATGAGCGGCGTATCGATCCGACGGCTGTACATAAGATCAACCACGCACGAATACCCTGCAAGTCCATCGGCGTCGATCGGGAGCGACTTGAACATCGACCCTGAGTCGTCCAGTCCGCTGGACGTGCAGTTGACGAGCAGGTCGGCGGGAGCGGCGGCCGCCACCGGTGTCCCGCCGAGCTCCGCGCACAGCCGCTCGGCGCGCGCGGCGGTGCGGTTCCAGACCCGTACCTCGGCAGCGCCTGAATCCCTGAGCGCCCAGACCGCCGCCCGGGCGCTCCCGCCGGCGCCGAGGACGAGCGCGGTCTTGCCCGCGGCGTCGAATGGCAGCCCGGCGATCAACGCCGGAGCATCGGTGTTGTCGGCGAGGATCCGCCCCGCCTCGAAGCTGAGCGTGTTGGCGGCTCCGATCGCTCGTGTGCGCGCGGTTGCGTCGTCGGCAAGCGCCAGCGCGGCCTGCTTGTGGGGGATCGTCACATTGACGCCGCGGAAGCCGGCAGCCGGCAGCGCGCGCACCGTATCGGCGAACAACTCGCGCGGGACCGGCAGCAGCTGGTAGCGCCAGTCAGCCAGCCCGACCGCCGCGAGCGCCGCGTTGTGCATCGCCGGTGAGAGGCTGTGTCCGACGGGCCAGCCGAGCACTCCGAGACGGGTCTGGCGCAGGTGGGTTCCTACCCCCGGCAGGTCACGGGCGAGCGCCCGCCGCGCTTGGCGCGCGCCTGGTTGTAGCGCTGTGAATCGAGCAGGAACTGAGCGTATGACGAGGTGAACACGCTCGCTCCGTTTCCGCACGGCTTGGCGACGAAGTACAGGTAGTTGGTACGTGCGGGGTGGGCGGCGGCGTTGATCGCCGCAAGGCTCGGGTTGTCGATCGGCGTCGGCGTCAGGCCGGTGTGGACGCGCGTGTTGTACGGCGAGGGTGAGCTCAGCTGCGAGTTGGTCAGCGGCGAGGTGAAGTTGTTCACCGCGTAGCGGGTAGTTGCGTCGATCCCGAGCACCATCCCGAGCCGCAGGCGGTTGTAGATGACCGAAGCGACCAGGGGGAAGTCGTGCACGGTCCCCGCCTCGGCCTGGACCATCGAACCGATGATCAGCACGTCATACGGGGTCAGGTTCTTCTTGCGCGCGTAGCCCATGCTGACCGTGGCGAACCGCTGGCGGAAGGTCGTGAGCTGATCGGTGACGAGCGCCGGGATGCTGATCGGCTCGCGCAGCTGGTACGTCGAAGGGAACAGGAATCCCTCCAGGTTGTCCAGGTGGCGCGGCGCGCCGTACGCCCGCAGATTCAGGAGCGTGGTGTGCCGCGTCGATGTCAGATAGCGGCCGTGGACGCCCTGCTGGTGAAGGAGCGACGCGATCTGACGGCGGGTGCGACCCGGAATCACCGTCACGTTGGTCGTCGGGGCTGCCTTCGGCGGCGTCGTCAGGATCGTCAGCGCGTCGCCATAGGTCATCCCGCGCTGGAGCCGGAAGACCCCCGCTCGCAGACTGCCGCGGTCGCCCGCGAGCATCGCCCGCAACCCGAAGAAGAAGCCCGATGAGACGACGCCGTCGCGCGCGAGCTGATTCCCGATCGTGCCCGCGGTGGCGCCGGAGGGAACGGTGACGACAACGCTGCCGTGGGCGGCGCCGTGAAACGGCTGGAACAGCTCGACTAGAAACCAGATCGCGGCGATCGCCAGCACCAGCGCGAGCACCGCGATCACGCGTGGCAGCAACGAGCGGGTGCGGGTGCGCGTGCGCGCCGGACGCGGGGTCTTCGGTGCCGGCGTCGGAGCGCCGATCCGGTGTCCCACCCGCCGGACGCCGAGTGGGAGCTCCCGAGGCGCGTGGCCGTCCTCGTGCCCGTCGGAATTCGTGGGTGGACGCTTCTTACTACCGATGCGGTCGTCAACAGCGTCCACGTCCGCAGCCGGGGGCATAGGGGGCGGCGTCCCGACCGCGGATAGTGGGGGCGGCGACTCGGGCGGTGAAGGTACCTCAGGCGATGCCGGCGTCCTGGTCTCGGGAGCATCCCACTCGCCCGTCCGGCCGGCGCGTCGCGCCTCGCGCTCGCGCCTCGCCGCCTCGCGCTCCTCTGGGGTGCGGTCGCTCACGCTCCGGACTCCGGTCCCTCGGGGTCAACGGATCCGCGCGGGAGTTCGGCGCCAGCCGAACTCCCAATGCAATCGGCGCCAGCCGATTGCACCGACAGCCATCCTTCGAGCAGATGTGCCGCCGCGCGCGAGTCCTCGCTCCCGCTCCCACCCGTGCGCTCCGCCAGCCGCGTCGTGAACCGCTCGTCATAGAGCTCAACCGGGACCGACAGCTCGCGCTCGAGCGTGGCAGCGAACGCTCGCGTCTCGGCGGTCTGCGCCGAGTCCTGTCCCGACAGCGACAGCGGCAGCCCGACGACCACCCGCTCGACGCCGCGGTCGCGCGTCAGCGCGCGCAGGCGCGCGAGACCCCGCCGGGTGGCCGGCCGTAGCACCGGCTCGATCGGCGTGGCGAGCACGCCGGTCGGGTCGCTGAGCGCGCACCCGCATCGTGCGCTGCCATAGTCGAGCGCAAGCACACGCACCGCGGCTCCTAGCCCTCCAGAGCCGCCTCGATCGCCGCCTGCGCGGCTGCGATCGCCTCGGGGAGCTTCGCCGGGTCGCGTCCACCGGCGCGGGCGACCGTCTCGCGGCCGCCGCCTCCTCCCCCCACGAGCTTCGCGGCAGCCGTGAGGATGTCGTTCGCGCGGACGCCTCGCTGAACGAGCGTCGGCGCCACGTTCGCGACCAGGTCGACGTGATCGGCGCCGGCGCGGCCGAGGACGACCGCGGCATCGCCGAGCCTGGCGCGGAGCTTGTCCGCCAGGTCGAGCAGCGCCTTCATCTCCCCCACCTCGACCACCGTGGCGAGCCAACGGGCGCCGTCGCGATCGTGCGCCTGCGCCGCCAGCGCATCGAGGTCGACCGCGCCGTTCGAGGGACCGCTCCGGGCCGCGCGCTCGAGCTCCTTGACCCGCGCGCGCAGCTCAGTCGCCGCCTCCGGCACGCGCTCGGGCGGCACGCGCAGCAGCACGCCGGCGTCCGCGAGCGCACCGTCGTGGCGGCGCATGAGTCCGACCGCCTCGGGCCCCGTGACCGCCTCTATGCGCCGCACGTTCGCCGCGCTCGAGGTTTCGCCAAGCACCTTGAAGACGCCGATCTGGGACGTGAAGCGGACATGCGTGCCGCCGCACAGCTCGCGCGAGAACGAGCCGTCGCCGACCTCGACCATCCGCACGACGTCGCCGTACTTCTCACCGAACAGCGCCATCGCCCCGAGCTTCTTGGCCTCGGTGAGCGTCGTGGTCAGCGCGCGGACGGGCTGGTTCTCGAGAATCCAGCGGTTGACCGCGTCTTCGACGTCCTTCAGCTCCTCGGCGCTCAGCCCCTGGCTGTGGCTGAAGTCGAAGCGAAGCTTGTCCGGACCGGCATAGGAGCCGGCCTGACGCACATGCGTGCCGAGCCGGCTGCGGAGGGCCGCGTGGAGCAGGTGGGTGGCGGTGTGGTTGCATTCGGTGGCATGGCGAGCGCCGCGGTCGACGTGCGCGTGCACCCGCTCGCCCGCCTTCGGCTCGCCGCGCTCGGCGATTACCGCGAGCACCTGGTCCGCGCCTAGCCGGACCACGTCATCGACGCGCGCAAAGCAGTCTCCGTCCGCGCACTCGAGCCATCCGGAATCGGCCACCTGGCCGCCACCGGTGGCGTAGAACGGCGACTCGAGCAGCTTGACGAAGACGCGTCCGTCGTCGCGTTCGAGAGCTCCGACCGTGGTCTCCTGGTCAGTCGTCTCGTAGCCGACGAAGTCAGTGACGAAACCAGCCTCGCCTGCGAGCGCCTGCGCCCGCGCCCGGACCGTGTCGTCGACTCGCCCGCGACCGGCGCTGAAGCGCGCGCGGTTGCGCTGCTCGTCCATCAGCGCCTCGAACCCCTCCTCGTCGACACCGAGGCCATGCTCGGCTACGAGCTCGAGCGTCAGATCGATCGGAAAGCCCTGCTCGTCGTGAAGCCGGAACGCGTCGGCGGCGGCGATCCCCTCCGCGCCGGTCGCGGTCGCGCGGGCGATCAGCTCGTCGAGCAGCTTCAGACCCTGGGTGAGCGTGTGACCGAAGCCGACCTCCTCGTCACGAAGCCATTTGTGGATCGAGTCGCGCTGCTCGCGGAGCTCTGGATACTCGCCGCCCATCACCTCGCTGACGACATCCGCGTAACGACCGAGAAAGCCGGGATCGAGTGCCAGCGTCCTGCCCTGGAGGATTGCCCGGCGCATGATCCGTCGCAGCACGTAGCCGCGGTCCTCGTTGCTGGGGACGACGCCGTCGGCGATCAGGAACGTCATCGCGCGAGAGTGGTCGGCGAGGATGCGCAGCGCGCGGTCGGTCTTGAACTCATGGCCGTAGCGCTTCCCCGACATCTCCTCGCCGAGCGAGATCAGCGGCGAGAACTGGTCGGTCTCGAATACCGATGCCTTGTTCTGGAGCACGGCCGCGAGACGGTTCAGCCCGAGGCCGGTATCGATGTTCTTCGCCGGCAGCGGCATCAGCGCATTGACCGGATCCTGGTTGAACTGCATGAACACAAGGTTCCAGTACTCGAGAAAGCGCTCGTTCTCGCCGCCGGGCAGATCGTCTGGCTTGCCGAGCTCGACGCCGCGATCGAGGTACAGCTCCGAGCACGGCCCGCACGGCCCGGTCGGCCCGACCTGCCAGAAGTTCTCCGAGCGAGGGCACTCGACGATCCGCTCGCGCGGGACCCCGACCTCGAGCCACGCCTCGATCGCCTCCTCGTCGGGGCCGAGCCCGAGCTCGTCGTCGCCGGCGAACACGGTGATCCAGATGTCCTCGGCGCGGAAGCCGAACCCCTGGATCGAAAGATCCCACGCGAACTGCGTCGCCTCGCGCTTGAAGTAGTCGCCGATCGAGAAGTTGCCGAGCATCTCGAAGAACGTGAGGTGGCGCGTCGTCGTCCCGATGATCTCGATGTCGGCGGTGCGAAAAGTCTTCTGGCAGGTGGTCAAGCGTGGATGCGGCGGCCGTTCGGAGCCGAGGAAGTACGGCTTCAGAGGGTGCATTCCCGCAACCGTGAACAGCGCGGACGGATCGAGCTCGGCAGGGATCAGCGAAGCCGACGGCAGCCGCAGGTGGTCGCGCTGCTGGAAGAACTCCCGGAACGTGCGCCGGATCTCGTCGGAGGTCATCGCGACTGCAGTGTAGGCACGTGCCGTCAGGTGACGAGGCGCGTGATCGTTCCCCAGCCGACTACGAGCTCGCCGTCCATCAGGCACGCGAGCTGGCCAGGCGCTGCGGCGTCCGCGGCGGCGTCGAGGTGGACGGTGAGCGCGGCGTGGCGGCCCGCGGGCGGGGCTCCGCCGAGCCTCGCCGGCAGCGGCTGCGAGCGATAGCGGAGCTTGATCCGATCGACGCGCCCACCCGGACGATGCAGCCGGGCACCGCGAACCGCGACGCGGTCGGTCAGGAGCTCCGGTCGCGGTCCCACTACGACGCGATTGCGCTCAGCGTCCTTCTCGAGCACGTACAGCGGCTCGCCAGCGGAAACGTTCAGGCCGCGGCGCTGGCCGACGGTGAAGCCTTGGTGTCCTCGGTGGCGTCCGATTATCGATCCGTCGCGGTCGACCACCTCTCCGGAGCGCTCCCCAAGCCCCCCGTGACGCGCGAAGAAGCGGGCCTGGTCGGTGCCGGCGAGGAAGCAGAGGTCCTGAGAGTCGGGCTTGCCGGCAACCGAGAGTCCGGCCTGCGTGGCGATCCGCCTCACCTCCGGCTTGGTCAGATCGCCGAGGGGGAAGCTCATCCTCGCGAGCGACTTCGGAGCGAGCGCGGCGAGCATGTAGGTCTGGTCCTTGGCGGGATCGGCGGCCGCGCGCAGAAGCGGCCCAGCGGGATTGCCGCAGTCGGCGAGGCGGGCGTAGTGCCCGGTCGCCAGCCGTGCGCAGCCGAGGGCCTCGGCGAGCGCCAGCATCGCGTCGAGGCGGACGTGGCCGTTGCAGCGCACGCATGGATTCGGCGTCTCCCCCGCGGCGTGTCCGGAGATGAACGGCTCGACGACGCCGGCGCGGAACTCGTCGCGGAGGTCGAGCGTCAGGTGACCGATCCCCATCCGATGCGCGAGCGCGCGCGCGCCGCGCACCGCCGACGCCGAGCAGCAGCTCCGCTCCCCGTCGTTCTCGGGGTCCGCCCATAGCTCGAGCGTGACGGCGAGGGTCTCTCCGTCGCGCGCGCATAAGAGCGCGGCGACGGCGCTGTCGACCCCGCCGCTCATCGCCACCAGGGTGCGCCCGTCCTTCGCGGGCTCGATCGCCGCCCGCGCTCTCACCGCGGCGCCGAGCGCGTTGTGAAGAGCATCGGCCGCGAGCTCGGCGGCGTGGATCTTCCCCGGGCTGAGTCCGCCGAGCTCGGCCGCGATCTCGCGCGTGCCGATGCGGGCAACTTCCAGGATCGGGCGCCCACGGCTGAGCGCGACGACGGCACTCCCCGCGGCGAGCGCGGAGCCGCAGCCCTCGCCGTCGAAGCCGGCGTCGGTCACCCGGTCGCGCTCGACGGCAAGCGAGATCCGCAGCCGGTCGCAGCACGACGCACCGCCGGCGGCGCCGGTGAACGAATCGGCCGGCAGGTGCCGGCGACCCTGGGGGGACGCGAGGTGATGCTCGAAACGGGTGAGATCCACCCCCGCGAGAATAGGGACCCGCGCGGGCCCGGTCCTTACCGCGCGCTCAGCGCGTCGTCGATGCGGTGGGCGATCTCGAACCGAGCCGAGAAGCCCACGAGGGTGAACGCACGGGCGCTCGAGTCGATGATCACGAGTGTCGGCGAGCTCTGGACGAAGACCTGGTTCGTGACCACGGGGTACCGGCCGATCTCACTCAGCGGGACCGCGAGGCTGACGACGCGGCCGCGGCTGGTGGGAATCGTCGCGAGCTCACGCTTGACTGCTTGGTCGTCGGAGCCGGCGGGGTTGTAGAAGAGGAGCGCGATCACCTTGTGGCGGGCGAGCGCGCGATCGACCACGTTCAGGCGCTCGGTCGGGGTCGCGGGGCGAGCGGCGACCGCCGGCTTCGCTGATCCGGTGCGCGAGTTGCTCGCGGACGCCGCGCGGGTGCGCGAGGCGTGGTGGGCGGCAGACTTCGTCGCGGCGGCGGAGTGCGTGGCGGCGGCCGCGGGGGCCTTCGTGGCCGCGGGGGCCTTCGTGGCCGCGGGGGCCTTCGTGGCCGCGGGGGCCTTCGTGGCCGCGGGGGAAGTCGTGGCCGCGGGGCTCGGCGCCGCGGCGGACGTGCCGCCGGCGGTCGACGGGCTCGAGCCGGTGGCGCTGGCGCCGTTGGCGGCGGCCGCGGCGCGGTCCTGGCTCGCCGCCGATGCCTTGGCCGCGTTGATCGCCGGCTGGTACTGGCCGAGGCCGTGGGTCGCGCTCGGGCCGGAGGAGCTCGGCTTGAGCGCGACTATCCACAGCCCGAAGAACAGCACGGTGCCGACCAACAGGCCGACCAGTGGGCGCGAGACGTTTCCCATCACCGCCATCTTCGGCACTCCGCGCCGGAGAGTTGAGCGCCGCCGGACAGATCTGGACGCGGCCTTGGCAGGAAACTTGGTCAGAGGCCAAGTTTCCTGCCAAACCCCCTCGTGCTCGCACCGACACCAACCCGCGCGCGACCGCCGAGGCCGCCACCAAACAGCCGCCGGAGGCGGCCAATCAAATTCAGGCGAGCCGGAGTCCCAGCTCGCGCAGCTGTTCCGGCTCGACCGGAGCAGGCGCGCCGGTCAGGGGATCGGCGCCGCTCGCGGCCTTCGGGAACGCGATCACCTCGCGGATCGTGTCGCGCCCGGCGAGGATCGCGACGATCCGATCGACCCCCATCGCGATCCCGCCGTGCGGCGGCGCGCCGTAGCGGAGCGCGTCGAGCAGGAAGCCGAACCGGGCTTGTGCCTCCTCGGCGCCGATTCCGAGCAGCCCGAAGACGCGTTCCTGGACGTCGCGGCGATGGTTGCGGATCGAGCCGCCGCCGAGCTCGGCGCCGTCGAGGACCAGGTCGTATGCGCGCGAAAGTGCCGATCCGGGATCATCCAGATCGCCGGTCGGGGCCGTGAACGGGTGGTGGGTCGCGTCCCAGCGCTGCTCCTCGGGGTGCCAGGTGAACATCGGGAAGTCGACCACCCAGAGGATGTCGTGGCGCCCTCCTGGGATCAGGTCAAACCGGCGTGCCAGCTCGAGCCGCAGCGCGCCGAGCGCCTGGGCGGCCGTCGCCGGCGCGTCGGCGACGATCAGCAGCAGGTCACCCGGCGAGGCGCCGAGGCGTTCGTTGACGGCGCTGATCTCCTGCGGTGTGAGGAACTTGGCGATCGGCGAGCGCCAGCCGTCGGGATTGACGAACGCCCACACAAGCCCCTTCGCCCCGTGCTGCCGCGCCAGCTCCGTCAGCGCATCGAGCTCCGAGCGGGGCAGCTCGCGCGCACCGGCGTTGATGCCCTTGACCACCCCGCCCGCCGCGATCGCGCCGGCGAACACCTTGAACTCCGAGCTCGCTACGGCCTCCGAGATGTCGTGCAGCTCGAGGCCGAAGCGGGTGTCGGGGCGATCTGAGCCGAACCGCCCGACCGCCTCCGCGAAGCACATCCGCGGCCACGGCGGCGGCGCGACATCGAAGCTCGCGCGCTCGAACACGGTCGCCATCACCGCCTCCATGACCTCGATCACGTCCTCCTCCTCCACGAACGACAGCTCGACGTCGAGCTGGGTGAACTCCGGCAGCCGGTCGGCGCGCGAATCCTCGTCGCGGAAGCAGCGCACGACCTGGTAGTAGCGCTCGAGACCGCCGATCATCAGCAGCTGCTTGAACAGCTGCGGTGACTGAGGCAACGCGTAGAACGAACCGGGGGCGGTCCGCGCAGGCACGAGGAAGTCGCGCGCGCCCTCGGGGGTCGAGCGGGTGAGCAACGGTGTTTCTACCTCGAGGAAGTCGCGCGCGTTCAGCACCTCGCGGATCGTCGCCACTACGTCGTGGCGGAGCTCGAGTGCCTCGCGCATCGCCGTGCGCCGCAGGTCGAGGGGGCGGTAGCGCAGCCGCAGGTTCTCGTCGACGGCGACGTCCTCGTCGATCGGGAACGGTGGCGTGTCCGCGTCCGCAAGCAGCTCGACGTCAGCCACCGACAGCTCGATCTCGCCCGTCGGCAGGTTCGGGTTGACGTTCTGCGGGTCGCGCAGTGTGACCTGACCCGAGGCGGTGAGGACGTCTTCTGAGCGCAGTCGGTGGGCGACCTCGTGCGCATCAGGGGCGGTCTCGGGGTGGAACACGAGCTGGACGATTCCCGAGCGGTCGCGCAGGTCGATGAAGATCAGCCCGCCGTGGTCGCGCCGGCGGTGAACCCAGCCCGCGACGCGCGCCTGCGCGCCCGCTTGCTCCGCGCTCAGCTGACCGCACCAGGTGTCGCGGTATCCGTTCGGGCGCGGCGAATGCTTGATGCTCATGTCAGCCGGCTCCCGCGCAGGATCGTCGGGATGATGGCGGTGGTCTCCGTCTCCTGCTGGTCGCGCGACTCCATGTCCTTGAGCGTTGTCGGGTCGCCGATCACCGCCACGTAGCGCGCGCCGATACGGTCGGCATGCTTGAGCTGACCCTTCAGTGAGCGACCCGCGAGCTCGAGCTGCGCGGCGAGTCCGGCGCGGCGGGCGTCGGTGGCGAGCGCGAAGGCTGCTCGGTGGTCCGCGCCCGGGGCGCTCGCCACGTACAGGTCGACCAGGCCCGGCGCGACCGGCAGCTCGCCGGCCGCAAGCAGCATGCGCTCGATTCCGGCCGCCCAGCCGGAGGCCGGCGTCGACGGCCCGTCGAGTTGCTCGATCAGCCGGTCGTACCGCCCGCCGCCGCCGACTCCGCTCTGCGCGCCGAGCGCGTCGCTGGCGAACTCGAACACGGTGCGTGTGTAGTAATCGAGGCCGCGGACGAGCGTGGAATCGAGCTCGTAGTGCAGCCCGGCTGTGTCGAGCAGTGCGCGTACCTCGGCGAAATGCTCGGCGTCCTCAGGAGCGAGGCGGTCGAGCAGGATCGGGGCGCCGGCCATCACGGCGCGGGTACCGGGATGGGTCGAGTCGAAGGCGCGGAGCGGGTTGGCGTCGATCCGGCCGCGGACCTCGTCGCTCAGCTCGTCCTCGTGCGCGCGCAGGTAACGCTGCAGCTCGTCGCGGTACGCGGCTCGCGTCTCGGGCGTGCCGAGGCTCGAGAGGCGCAGGCGCCGCTCGCGCACCCCGAGAGCGTCGAGCAGCTCTGCGAGCAGCAGGATCAGTTCGGCGTCCGCCGCCGGCTCGGCGCTGCCGATCGCCTCGGCTCCGACTTGCCAGAACTGGCGAAACCGCCCCGCCTGCGGGGCCTCGTAGCGAAAGAAGCTCGACAGGTACCAGAGCTTCACCGGCTGGGGCAGCTTGCGCATCCCGTGGTCGAGGTAGGCGCGGCACACCGGCGCGGTGCCCTCGGGACGGAGGGTCAGCGAGCGCCCGCTCCCGTCGGCGAAGGTGTACATCTCCTTCTGGACGATGTCGGTGGCCTCCCCCACGCCGCGCGCGAACAGCTCGGTGGCCTCGAACGCCGGGGTCTCGATCCGGCGGTAGCCGGCCGCGCCGAGGATCCGCCGCGCGTGCGACTCGACGACCTCGCGGCGCGCGGCATCGTCGGGAAGCACGTCGAACGTGCCGCGGGGGGCCTGGATCACTGGTGCTGCGCGAGCTCGCGCAGGAACGGGTTCGTCGCCTGCTCGCGCCCCAGCGTTGTGATCCCCCCATGGCCCGGATGCACGACCGTCTCGCCCGGGAACGACCTGACGAGCGTCTCGATCGACGCGAGCAGCGTGGGCCAGTCGCCGCCCGGGAGGTCGACCCGGCCGACGGAGCCCTGAAACAGGACGTCGCCCGACAGGAGCGCGTTCTCGCCGCGGACCGAATAGGTAACGTGACCCGGGCTGTGCCCGGGCGTGAAGATCACATCGAGGCCCAGCCCCGCCAGCTCGAGCTCGTCGCCGCCCTTGACCGTGTGGTCGGCGATGTAGCTCTCGTACGGGCCGAAACCGGCCCAGGGAACGAAGTCCATGATGTTGGCGAGCACGAGCGTCTCGAGCTCTGGGCAGTAGACGGGTGCGCCCGTGGCTTTCGCGACCGGCGCAACCGCGCCGATGTGGTCGAAGTGCGTGTGGGTGAGAAGGATTGCCTCGATCGTGACGCCGAGCCCGTCGATTGCCGCGAGCAGGCGCTCGGCGTCGTCACCCGGATCGACGATCACCGCTTCGCTCGATCCCTTCTCGCGGACGATGAAGCAGTTCTCGGCGAGCGGGCCGACTGTGAACATGCGAACGTCGATCACTTGCCGGCCTCTTTCTTGCGCATGCGGCGGCGGAACAGGAGCATGTCCATGTAGTAACCGAGTCCCACGTAGAGCGTGAACGCAAGCGCCGCAAGGACGATCGCCGGGACCAGCCGGTTCGCGAGGCTCTTCCCCGTGCTGGTGACCAGCAGGAACGCAAACATCAGCACCGCGGCAATCCCGGCCCGTTTGGCTGAGCTGCTCCAGGTCGGCGGCCTGTTCATGCGTCGCTCGCGAGCCTGAGCGCGATCGTCCTTCTTCTGTTCCTCGGCCGTCGGCCGGCGTCCGGTGCGGCCACGGGACTCGATCGTTCCCGCCGCGGTGCCACGATGCTTCGACCGGCGCTTGCGCTTCGTTTGAGCCATGATTATTGGAGCTTACGCGCACGCGGGTGCGCAGGGACATGAGCGCTTGATCGAGAACCTGGCTCGGCTGACTCCGGGACAGAGAGGGCCGTCTCGATCAGGTGCCGCTGAGGGTCGAAGCCAGGGATCGGCACGTCGTCGGGGAAGCCGTCGAATGCCGCGCGAGGGGCCAGACCGACGAGCTCGACGCGTGCAATCGAGGCGTGGCGCGCGACCGCGGCGACCACGTCGGCGAGGCTCGTGGCGCGATGGTCCTCGATGTTCGTCGAGACCTGGACAACCCTGCGGCGCTCGAGATATAGGCCGATCGCACGCACGCCGCGGAGCCCCTCGCCCCCGCGCTCGCGGATCAGCGCGGCGATCGCGCGGGCCTGCTCGAAAGTAGTCGGGGGCTCGAGCTCGAGATTGAATGCGACCAGTGGTGCCCGCGCGGCCACGAGCACGGCGCCCGCGGTCGGATGCAGCCGGTGGGGTCCGAAGTCGGGCGTGAGCTCACCCGCTCGGATCCGGCGAGCCAGCTCGTGCGGCCCGCCACGGCGTAGCTCGGCCCGTGTGCGCCCCCGAGCCAGCTCGCCGTAGATGAAGACCGGCAGCTCGAGCTCGTCAGCGAGCATGTCGCCGAGCACGAGCGCCTCAGCGCACGCGGCGCCGCGTGCGGCCTCGTCGAGGTAGACGATCGGCGCCACGTCGACTACGCCGATACGGGGGTGCGCGCCGCGGTGGACGGCGATGTCGACGCGCGCGATCGCCTCGCGCGCCCCCGCGACCACGTGCCCGGCGAGCGATCCCGGTTCGCCGGCGAGGGTGAACACGCTGCGATGGTGGTCGGGGTCGCTGTGCACGTCGAGCAGCCGCGCATCGAACGCCGCCGCAATCGCCCGGGTCGCGGCGTCGTCGCGTCCCTCGGAGACGTTGGGAACCGCAAGGAGGACCTCGCTCGGGCGCGGCGGGCGCTCGGACACGCGGGAATCATAGGCGGGCAGGTGGGGCGCCCCCGGGCGTATGGCATTCTCCGCAGCCGATGGCCCTAGACCGTTGCGTCTTTGCGGCCCGAGCGCTTGATAACGCCCACCGCTCCGTGCTCGAGACGCGAATACGGCGGCTGGCCGACTTCTACGGCGTCCTCGGCGATCCCCGCGTAAGCACCAGGTGGCTCGATCACCTAGGTGCGATCGTGGGCGTGATCGACTTCGGCAACCGCGCGCACGACCTCGATCGTCCGCTGACGTGGGGCGGGTGCCTGCCCGCCGCGCTATCGACCAGCGCCGCCCTGATCTCGGCTCCGGGCGGGCAGCTGCGAGCACTCGACGGCGTGATCGGGGCGATCGCCGCGACCGATGACGAGATCTGCGTCGTCGAGGGCGCCGGCACGGGCTTTCCGGTATTCCACGAGGCGAGCTCGGGCTTCGCGGAAGCCTGGAGCAGCCACGCGGTCGCCGCCGCGTGGCTCGCCTATGGATCTGTGGCACTCGAATCCGACACCGTCGTCGAGCTGATCGGCTACAACTACGTCGGCGCCGACCGGTCGATGATCCGCGGCGTGAAGGTCCTCGACTGGGCGACCCGCATCCGGGTCGATCAGGACGGCTCGAGCCGCGAGTCATGGTGGCCGCCGCGCGAGCGCTGGTCACTAGTGCCCGAAGAAGACGCATACGAGCACACCGAAGCGGCTCTGCTCGCGAGCCTGGAACGGCGCGTGGCAACCCACCCGGTAGTTATCGGGCTGACGGCCGGTCTGGACAGCCGCGTTGCGGCCGTCGCCTTGCGAGCGCTCGGCATCCCGTTCGAGGCAGTGACGGTCGGCGCTCCGGGCGACGCCGATGTCGACGGGGCGGCGATCGTGGCCGGCGCGCTCGGGATCAAGCATCGGGTGATCGGCGTCAAGGCGACAACGAGCAGCACGGTCCCGGCCGCGGCCGACGCCCAAGCTCGGTGGACCGACGGCAGCGGTAGAGCGACCACCGTGCGCGCGCGGGCTTCTGACCTCGGAGCGGTGACCTTCGTCACCGGTGGCGGCGCGGAGACCGGACGCTGCCTCCTCTACCGCATGACGGCGAGAAACTACCGCCGTCCCACGCAGCGACAGCTCGCGAGGCTGGCCGTGCCGACTGCACGCCTCGAAGGTGCCCGCGAGGATGCTGTGCGCCTGATCGAGCGACGCACCGCGGAGGCGGTGTCACGGGCTTACGAGCACGGTCTCAGCGGCTGGCGCGCGCTCGACGTGGTCGCGGCGGACGAGCGCGAGCGACGCGTCTACCGCGCCCTGTCAACTCCCGGCAACAGCGATCTCGTGATCGCATTCTGCATCCCCGACATCCAGCGCGGGCTGACCTCACTGCCGCTCGAGGAGCGCCTCGACGATGGTTTTCACAGGCGCTTCATCGCGCGCCACGCGCCGGCCGTCGCTCCCGATCCGGGGCCGTCGCAACGATCGGGGCTACCGCCGGTGGCGCGTCGCCTCGCCTCCGCGATGCGCCGCCGCCAGCCGCGCGCCGATGTTGCGCGCGTGGCGGTACCCGGCGAGCTACGCCAATGGCTCGCGCAGATTCTGGCCTCTCCAATCGTGGTGGAGCCATTCGGGACGCGCTGGACCGAACAGGTCGATCGCGCGATGGCCGCAGGGGATCCCCGGGGGCTGGAGACGGCGCTCCTCGCGGCGGCGCCGGTCGCGCTTCACGATGCGCTCGAGAAAGCCGGGCTCGCGTGACCGCCGTGTCCGCCAAGGGTTCGGCCGGCGGCGGCTCCAGGGTCGGGTCGACGGCGGGTGGCGGGCGGGCAAACTCGCTAGGGTTCTCCCCATCGGTGCCGTCTCGAGCTAGGCCCAGCCCCCGACGCAAACCGGCCGATCTACAGCCAGAAACCAGCCCCGCCGGAGTAGCTCAGTCGGTTAGAGCAGCGGAGAAGCGCCCACAGCCCCCGCGTCGCCGGGACGCTCCGCACCTCGCACCGCGGGCTCCCGGCGTATCCGACCACGGCCCCCGTTCCTCATTTTCCGGGCAACTTGCCCCTCCCTCTGGTGTTAAAGCCTTTAACGGCCAAAAAAACACCCCAGCGGTGGGCGCGCGGCGCGACACACGCGCTCGCGCCGACTGGTTGGCCACTCTTGGTGCCGCGCTGATTGGGGAACTGCGTGACACGGAGAGGGCGGGCGCCGAGATTCTCGGACGGCTCCCGTGGCTCGCTGACGCGCCCGCCGATGTGCTGGCGAGGGCGGCGTTCTACATCTGCCATCCGCGGGTTCCGGGCACGATCTCGCTCGAGCAGCAGCAGCGTCTCATTGCTGCCGCCTCCCAGCTCGAGCGGGTCGGATACGCCGGGATCGCCGGCCGCGCCGCGGCGGCGGCAGCGATCCTCGACGTCGCCAGCGAGCTGCCGCTCGAACTCGGGAGCCTGCGGTGCGAGGTGCGGCCCCGGTCGCTCGGGGCGATGGCGGTCGCTCTACGCCGCGTCGCTCATCGGCGGGTCCAGAGCGAGCGGGCGAAGGCCCGCCGCCGGCGCGCCTACGCCGCGATCGCGACCGTCGAGCGGCTCTGCCCAGGCCGGTCGGTTATGGATCGCGCGGATCGCCTCGACGGGCTCGAGGTGATCGAGGTAGCGGACGGTCGTCGCGAGGCTCGAGTGTCCGAGCAGCTTCCGGATCAGGTCGACCGGGACGCCCTCGCGGCTGAGCTCGACGGCGTAGGTGTGCCGGAACCCGTGAGGGTGGATCCGCTTCTCGAGGCCTGCCTTGACGCCGAGGTCCTTCAGCGTTTCGCGGACGACGCTCGAGTGCATCACCCCGCCGATGTTCGGGCGGCTGATGACGCACAGCACCGGCGCGGTCCCGAGCGGCGCCCCGCGCCCTCGGAGCTCACGCCGGCGGCGGAGCCAGAGCTCGATCACCGCGACGGCTTGCGCGTCGATCCCGACGACCCGACGGCGGTTCCCCTTGCCGTGCAGGATCTGGACCGTTCCGGCCTCGAGGTCGATGTCCTTCGGCCGCAGCTCGAGCGCCTCGTCGATCCGCAGGCCGGCGCGCCAGAGGATCACGACGAGCGCCCGGTTGCGGAGCCCGGCGGTCCCGCGGCGGCTGCAAGCGGCGATCAGCGCGAGGACCTCATCGCGGGTATAGACCTCGGCGGGGTATTTCTTCCCGGCGTTCGCGGGCGGCATCCCCTGACGGTAGCCGGGGAGGGTGACGTCGCTTCGACGGCGCCCGTTGATGAACGTAGAGCGGGGCAATCGCTCCTCCTTCTGGTTGACAGTCAGCCGGAAGCTAGCGCACCCGCGCGCGCCCCCGACGGCGGATTGCCCCCGCCGCCAGAGGCGCGCGCACAACCTACCCAGGAGGACGGATGACCGCCGCGACCCCGTACTGCACAGACCACGGCCACGAATGGGGGCACCTGCCCGGCGGGAGCCCGCTGCTTTGCAGCGCCTGCGGGCTCGTGCCCGGTGAGGGACTACTCCCGGAGCCGTACGCGAGCCGAAACCCCGGCTACAGCGTGCTCATGGCACCTCTCCCCTTGCAGGAGCTCACCGAGGAGCAGGGGATCATCGCCGCGGTGCTGTTCGACCGCGCGCGAGAGTCGAGCTGGCACGGGGCGCCGCGCGGGCCCGGGACCGTCGCCGAGATCGCGCAGGACACGGCGTGGCCCGGTGCTAGGACGTACGGTGTAGCACGCACACGCCGGATCCTCCACGAGCTGCGCCGCGAGGGGATTGCGCGCCGGCTGAACTATGGCCGCGCGGGCGGCGTCCACTGGGCGCTCGAGGAAGGACCACCTCACCCTACTCGTCAAGCTCGTGGAGCGCGATGACGTCGCTTCCGGACAAAAGCAACGGACCTCGGCCGGGCGAGACGGCGCCCGAATACTCGACGCGGCTGCTCGTGTTGCTCGTGGACATGCCCGGGGTCAGGATCACGCAGGGCGTTGCGGTCGAGCTCGCCCGCCACTTCGCGCACCTGGCCGGTGGCGACGGCCACGGCCGCTACACCATCGCGCACGACCCGACCGGATCCGCCCCGGCAAGGGCCAAGCGATGATCGAGCTCGTGCTCTGCACCGTGTTCTTCGTCGTCGGGTACCTGACGGCGGTCCTCGGTGGATAGCGCTGCGATCCGTCCCGCGCTGGCCGACGTCGTACGGGACGCGTCCCGCCCGGCCGTGGCGCTCGGGGACGCGTCCCGCGGTTCGCCGAACTCGACGGGACGCGTGCCGACCGCCGGCGGCAACTCGGGACGGGTATGCGCCTGGTGCGGGGGACGCGTCCCGTGTCGATCGAGGAGGGACGCGATCTACTGCGGTGTGGTCTGCCGCAAGCGGGCCTGGCGGTTCGCCAAAGCTGTCCCCCGTCGACCACAAGGTCCTCGGGGACGCGTCCCGCGGCTCGCCGACGGATCCCCGGCACGCTTCGCGTACGCCGACCCGCCATATCCGGGGAAAGCCGGCTACTACGTCGAGCGGCAGGAGGTCGACCACGCGTCCCTACTCGAGCAGCTGCTCGCCGGCTGGCCGGACGGCTGGGCACTCTCCACGAGTGCGGCCGCTCTACGGGACGTCTTGCCGATATGTCCCGTCGGGATCCGCGTCTGTGCGTGGCGTCGCCGGGTGCGGCCGGCGCGCGCGAAGGGACCCCTCAGCGCGTGGGAGCCCTTGCTCGTCTACCGTGGCCGCACCCTGCAGACGGGACGGGTGCAAAACGTCCTCGATCACCTGGACTACCGCGGCCGTTACGACGCGATGCCGGGCGCGCTGATCGGCATGAAGCCACCAGAGTTCGCGGTCTGGATGTTCTCGCTGCTCGGCGCGGAGTCGGGCGACCAGCTCGACGACCTCTACCCCGGCTCGGGCGCGATCGGGCGCGCCTGGGCGCTGTACACGTCCCGTGGGCCTTATTCCGTCACTTTTGGCGAAAACCGGCGGGATATAGCGGGATCGCCGCCTTCCTGGTGAAAAGCGGCGGTATTACGTGCGTTTGCGGAGTTCGACGGCGATCGCGCGGAGGTCCGGAATGACGCCCGCGCGGAGCTGCTCGAGCGCGCGGCCGGCGATCGCCTGCGCGAGCGTCCGGTCGCGCGGAACGACGTAGTAGTCGCTCGCGTGGCACACCACGCCGGGCGCCGGCGCCGGGGTCCCGGGCAGCGGCGGCCCTTTCCAGCGGGCGATGATCTCGAACTGCGGGCCGTCTTCGCCGCTGATCTCGAGGGGGGTGATCAGCACCTCGCCGGCGAAGGGCGGGACGGGGCCGTCGCGCGAGAACGGTTCGGGCCGGTGGACGGGCGCTTTGTCTCGCAGCGCACGTGAGGGGTGCCAGCTCATCACGGCGCCAAGCCGGCGTCGAGCATTTCGAGGAGTTTCGCTTCGGCGACGGCGGCGTTGTGCGCAAGGAACTGCGGGTATTGCTCGCCGTTGGGTGTCCACCACCAGCCTTGGCCGGGGGTGTGCCCGCCGGGCTCGGAGACCCACCACGGCGCGCGTTCGGGGGCGAGCGGCGTGGCGATCATCCCGAGCCGCCGGCTCTTGTTATGGCCGGCGTCGCGGAGGCCCATCACTTCGCTTCGGCGAGGTTCACGGCGCGGCGGACGATGATCTGTTTCCTGATGTGCTCGGGGAGGGGAGGGGAGATCCGCAGCTTACGCTCGGCGCGATCGAACCACACCCAGCTGTGATCGCCACCGAGCTGGTGCGCGCGCTCGAGCGCCTGGTCGAGCTCGCCGAGGGGGCGTTGCATCATCGCCGCGATCACCTTGCGGTCCTCGACGTCGACGGGCGGGTTCATCGCCATCACGTGTTGAGCCTCGGTCCGGCCGACGCGGGGCATTCCCACCGGGCGCTGCGAGGCGCCCAGGAGTCCGTTTCCGCGGATGTTGCCCTTGCGGATGTACGCGCGCACCCATTTCGGGGTTCGGGCCGGCTGGTCGTCGCAGAGGTCCGCGAGCTCGTGCACACAGACCACGATGTTTCGTTGCTGGTGCGCGCGGTGGAAAAGCGCGTCATATTCGTCGAGGTCGCCGGCGGCGTCTTGGTAGTGGATGATCGGCGCGCGCCAGTTGATCTCCTCGAGCGAGCTCACGGGCTCGACGCCGGGGATCTGAAACTCGGGCTTGGTGTCGAGCAGCAGCCGTTGGCAGCGAAGCCGGCTGAATATGAGGTTGAGAACCTCGCTCTTGCCCGACCCGGTGAAGCCGGCTATGAACACCCGTTCGTGCCAGCGGATGCCGGTCACTCGACGGGACGGGTGTTGTGCAGGTACTCGAGCGCGGCGTCGAGCGCCTCGCGGGACTTCCGCGCGTCACGGGCCGATGCGTCGAGCTCGACCTCGACGCGTTCCCGGGTCCGGCGGAACGACATCACGGCAACGGCGAGCACCACCATGAGGAGCGCGGCGCACGTGAGCGCGGCCTGGCAGGCCTGCTCAGCTTGCAGGAGCTGCTGCTGATTGCTCGAGCTCATCGAACGGGGTTCGGGTCGATCATGACCAACGGGTTCGGGTCGATCATGACCGGCGGGGCGGCGTCATCTGAGCGCAACATGACGAACACCGCGGCAAGCTTCCAGAGCTCATTGTCGAGTTCGGCCGCGTCGGTTCCGAGGCGCTGTTGGAGCATCGGCCACGCGAACGCCGCGGCGCTCTCGGAGCCGGCCATCGCTGCGCCGTGCTCGTCCCAGAAGCGTTCTACCTTTTCGACGCTGTTCATGGCACCTCTCCAAAGTCGGGGGTTTCAAGCTCGGGGTCGGGCGGGACCGACGCCATCGCGATCGGTGAGCTCGGCGTCGCCGATGCCGTCGGCGGCTCTGGGGGTGTTCCTGGTGGGGGTGGGGTGCTCGCGTTCCGTTGCGGGCGGCCGGCGGCGAGCGCGCGGCGGCTCTCATTGATTGATCTGATCGTGTACCCCCCGAGGCCGAACAGCACCGCGAGCTCGTCCGCTTGCGCCGCGGCCGCGCGCGTCGTGTCGTAACGGTTGAGGATCCGGGTCAGCGGCGGCGCGATCGCGCGGAGCTCCTGCGCGGTGTAGATCCAGTCGCGCTCGCCGCGGCCCGCGGCCTGATGCAGCAGCGACCCTTGCAGCTCGAGCGCGTCGCGGACAATCGCGGGATCCCACTCGAGCGGTACGCCGCCGCCGGCGGCCTCGGTGCCGTCGGCGAGTTCGGGCGCGTCGACGGCGTCGTCGATCGCGTCGGGGTCGAACTGCGGGCCGGCGTCTGAGACGAACTCAGAGGTGGCGGCCGCGGAGTCCATCGAGAAACCCACCTCCCCGCTTCTCAGGCCGCGCCGGCGCCCGCGTGGGGTCGGTGCGTTCCCGGGGCTTGCCAGGGGAACGCCCCGGCTGTTTCCTAGGAGTTTTCCTAGGTGACGCCGGAGTCGCCGGCGGGTAGGTCACGACGTCATCACCAGGGGGTTTTCCTTGGGGGCCGGTGCTGTCACCTTTGGGTTTCCCGGTGTTCTTACGGGAACGGGCGGGCGTTCCCAAGGCGTTGGCGGCGGCGCGGGCGCGGCCGGCGCGGAGGTTCTCGTCGCGGCGGCGGCGGGCGTCGGGATCGTTCGGAACGCCTCGCGGCACGCGCTGAGCGTGGCGGCTGACGCCACGCGCAGCAATGCCGCGCCCCGCCCACCCGCGCCTACCGGCGGGGCGGCCCATTCACAGTCCCGGAAACAGCCGAGGATGCTTGAGCCGATGCTTGTTGGCACCGCGATCCATCACTGGCTCCTGACGGGGCTCGCCGCGGTCACATTCATCCTCTGCCTCAAATCGGTCGTTGGGCCGCACCTCCCCGAGGGCGCGCAACGGCTGATCCTGTCGATATGACCGCCGCGGCGATCGCAGCCCGCCGGACGCGTCGTGACGCCGAGCTCGGCGAGCAGATCAAGCTGACCGAGCTGTGGCGCCGGCAGGGGTGGGACTGCCGCGAGGACGGGGTGCAGAAGTGCATTCAGGCGGGGCTACCGCCGGTCGCGGGCGGCGCGCAGGGACTGAACCCGGCTGTGTTCATGAACAACATTCCCGAGGACGGCGCCTACCATATCGACCAGAAGCAGTTCGATCGCCTCACCGAACGCAACGACCTCTACGAGCCGGCCGACGCGTGGCCGGGGTTCTCCGGGCGGATCGATCACAGGCTGAAGAACGTTGGCGTGATCGCCAACATCCGCCTCTTCGTCACCCTTTCAATGGTGGTCTCCGGGTCCGGCGCGGTCACCTCGCTCTACCCGTTCCCGTACAACCTGCTGAAGAAGATCTCGCTGAACGCGAACGGCGCCGCGCAAACGTTCGTCTGCCAAGGCCTCGACGCGAGGGCCAGAAAGATGCGGCTGTTTCACAGCCCCGTCGACTCGCTCGGGCTCGGGACCGCGCCCGGGATGGACACGACGTCGACGCCGACCGCCGCCGCGCCGTACAGGCCGATCGGAACACAGTTTCCCGGGGTGATCGCGAACGGCACCTACAACGTCAACTTCATCCTCGATATCACGCCCGCCTATGACCCGCGGACGCTGATCGGCGCGCTGTTCGCGCAGTCAGATCAGACCTACCTGAACTACATTATCGAGACCGCGCTGCAGCCCGCCACCGGGCAGGGTGACGTCCTCTCGATCGCATCGGGCGGCGCCGTCTCGATGACCGGCACCGTCCAGTCCGAGATCACGTTCTTCTCGATCCCGCGGATGAACACCGACCGCGGGTCGGTGATCATCCTCCCCGGCGGCGTGAAGTGGCTCCACGAGTTCATCGCGTCGGACTTCTACTTCACCAACAACCAGGACGTCATCGTCCCGCTCGTGCGCTCCAACGGGCAGCTGCGATGTTTGTACCACTACATCGATAACGGTGGTGCGTCCCAAATCGCGCCGCTCAGCCTGTCTTATGTCAAGTGGATGTACGCCGGGAACGTCGTCCCGCGGAACTATCTGATTCCCCACTTGATGGAGGAGAACGAGCGCAACTATGACGGGGCGATCCTGCCTGGGTACATGCTGATCGACTTCGAGCAGTCGAACATCCGCCGCGACGTCGTCTACCCCCGAGGGCTCGCCGAGCTCGACGTTGACTTCTATCTCCCGACGTCGATCACCCCAAACGCGAACGCTCACGTGCATACCGTGCAAGAGACGCTCACCACCGTCTGATGGCCGAGGGGCTGAACGTCGACCAGGGCGCGTTCGCCTCACCGGTGTGGGAGATCGCCGGCCTACAAGACGAGCGCGCGACCGAAGGCCTCGACGCCTACGGCGAACCGTCCACCAGCGGCCTGTACGACATGGGATCGCTCCCCAGCTTCTACGACCTCCAGCCCGGCCCGCTCGGCGACATCCCCGACCTCGCGGCCGCCCGCCGCGTCAGTGCCCGCAAGCCGCTCCCCAAGACGGCGCTCGACAGCCAGAAGCGTCACGCCGCCGGGATGGGGCACTGGTCGGACCTGCTCGACGTAAAGCACAGCACCCTCGCGTGGCTCGGGGTCGGACTGATCGCCTACTTCTTCCTGCTTGACACGCAGCTGCACGCCCGCCACGGGCGGCCGTAATGGAACAGTTCGCCGGCTTCGCGCTTGGCCTCCTCGCGTGCGTGCTGCTGCTCCAGCTCGCGTACGGCGGCCCGGACCAGGCAAAAGCGTGGCTGCGCGCGAAATTCCTCGGAGACCCCAGCTAGAAAGGTCCTGACCCGGATGCATATCGATAAACGGATGATCGAGATCCTGCTGCTCGTCCTGGCAGGCATCTACGTCCTGAAATACCGGTGAGAACCGGTCTCGTTTTGATCCTGTTCGGCGTCTTCGTGCTGCTACGCACCATCCGCCACGACTCAAGCGGCCGGACGCTCGTTGACAGGCTCCTCGGATGACCCGCGGAGCGGCTGCCCGCATGTACCTCGAGGCGCACCGCGACTCGCGATACACCAACCTCTCAGACGAGCACCGCCAGGCGCGGGAGGACATCATGCGCCAGCTCGAGCAGCAGGACGCGAGCGTCCGCGAACGCGCAATGGTCGGCAAGCCGGCAGAGCACTTCAGCCCGCCGCTGACCGGCCCCGAACGCGAATACCAACAGCACTGGCAGCAAGAGAACGGCCTCGACCCCGAAGCCGTCCGCTCACGCCGCCGCGAGCTCGACGGCCGCAACGAGCCCGAAGGAAAGCCACGAGGACCGTCCCGCCAGCCTGTTTCACACATCAGAAAAACGTCTAACCGCCGGGGCTGGTGGGGAGCCGGCCGCGCCGCGAAGACGTTCACCGCGGCCGCGGCCGCGGCCGCGCCGGCGCCGGTCCACGACGCCGCAGCGCTCGCTTGGTCGCTGTTCACAGCCGGCCTCGGCCTATGCGCGCTCTACCTGATCCTGATGCGCCCGGCGATCATCACGACCGTCGTCGGGGGCACCGTCGACGGCTTCGAGAAGTTCGCGTCCCCGAGCTATGACCTGCTGCCCGCCAAACCGGCCGCCAAGACGACCGCCAAACCGACGACCGCGAAGAAGAAAACGGCCGTCAAGCCGAAGCTGGGAGACCTGTTCTGATGCGACTCGCCAAAGAATTCGTGGTGCTCTCGATGGGCACCGTGTTCGTGATGCTGATCCTCTCTCACGGCAAGTCAGCCGAGGGAATCCTGCAAACGCTCGGGGGCGGCCTGGTCGGCGTCTACGGCACCCTTCAGGGCCGCAACGTCCAGGCCCCCGGCGGCACTGAGGTCTGGTAATGAGCCGCGAGCCGATCCGCGTCTACACCCCGCACCAGGTCGGGCGTGGCACCCCGATGGACATCTGCGTCACCCGCCTCAAAGAGGTCTGGGCGAGCCTCACCGGGCCGCCGATCAACCGGCTCGCGGGAACGCACGACCCGACCGCCGTCTACTACGGCCTCGACCAGATCCCGCCGCACACATATCCACTCGGTCCGCCCGCAGCGAATCGCGAGGCCGACTTCGAGGGCGTCAGCTTTCAGGAGATCACATGGGAACCCTGACCGACATCAAAACGCTGTTCGCGGACAAGAAGCAGCGCCCCCGCGCGCTGCTGCTCGTCGGCGCGATCGTGGTCATGTACGTCGTCGTGAAATACCGCGACCGCAAGACCGCGACGGCCGCGGCCGCGCCCGCAGCGAAGCGACCCGCCGAGCTGCGTCCCGTCCCCCGCGAGCAGCTGCTCGCAGCGCGCGATTGGGACCCACGGCGCGTCACCGCAGCCGAGCTCAAGCGCCTACAAGCGGACGCGGCCGCGAACCCCGCCGCTCCGGCCCCCGCGGCACCGCCGGCGCCGGCGCCGGCGCCGGCGACGGCGACGGCGGGAACGCCGGACGAGCAGCTCTCGGAGAGCTACTACTACTCGACGCCCGTCCCGTCGCAGCTCGGCGCGATCGCGACCAGCACGACGCCGACAGCGCAGGACTCGGCGAGCAGCGACACGGAATACGTCATGACCTCGAACGGCGTCGTCGTCCCGGACACCGACCCGTCGTCGTCGATTCCTCCCGTCCCGGCCTACGCGGGACTGTCCTCACCCGCTTTCTCGATCGGCCGGTCCCCATCACAGCCGCCCGCGGCCGACACGCCCGCACTGACCCCCGCCTAGCAAGGGAACCCAATCATGGAAGCCACCGTCAGCCTCGACCAGTTCAAGAACTGGCCCACCAAAGACCCCTCCCGGGACCCGCGGGACGTCCCGCAGCCGTGGGACCTCGACGCGCTCGGCATCCCCGAGGAGGACCGCAAGCTCAAGCCGGGCGCGCCGAACACCGTGACCCCAGTCCGGATCCGGCACACCCACCCGACCTTGACCACCGGAGCGCAAGGCCCGCACGTCGGCGAGCTCGCGCGGCGGCTGCACACGCTCGGGATCACGACCGACATCGGGACCGGCGCCAACCCCTACACCGTGCTGAACGACACCGTCCTCGCGGCCGCGCAGCGCTTTCAGGAGGACTACGGGGTGATGGAGGACCCCTCAGCGTTCGGCGGCGGCGAGAAAGGCCGGGCCAAGGCCGCGGAGCACGTCGGACCGTGGACCTGGGAGGCGCTGATCCGCGCTTCGGATCGCGCGCTCGACGAGCACGGGTGGTGAGATGTTCGCCGCCGAAGCGGGCCTCGACTGGCAGCCGCCGGCCGCCACGCCGACCGGCACCGGCTCGGCGAGCGCGAGCGGCCTCGCGTTGCCGTCACAAGCCCGCCTCGAGTACCTGAAGACGGCGCTCGAACTGCTGCTGCTCGTGCTCGCGATGCCATACCTCCTCTACAGGCTCGCGACGAACCCGTCGAGCCTGTTCCGCGGCGTCGGACGGTGGCACGAGGGATGAGCTACTCCGGGTCAGCCTCGATCTCGAAAGGCCGCGCAGGCGTCGTCCAAGCCGCCCAAGAAGCGCTCGCGCACCGCGGCGACTACCAATATGACGAGATCAGACCGATGCCCGCGAGCCTATTCGGCGCACCGCCCGTCCGCGTTGACTGCTCAAGCTTCTACACGCTCTGCAACAAGGCCGCCGGGCTGCCGGACCCCAACGGCCTCGGGTACAACGGCGACGGGAATACCACCACCCTCCAAGCGCACGGCAAACAAACCCGCGCCCCCGAAGGCGGCGACGCCGCGTTCTACGACAACCCCGCTCACGTCACCGTCTGCATCGGCGACGGCGAATGCATCTCGATGGGGCAGCCAGGCGACCCGCAAAAGCTCCCCGTCGACTACCGCACCGTCACCCAATACCGCACGTACTCAAACACCCCCAGCAGCAACGGCACATCAGGTACATCAGGCACGTCGGGCACCGTCAAGCTCGCCGCCGGCGGCCCCGGCGCGCTGAAGCTGCTGCTGTTCGCGACGCTCACCGTCGGCGCGATCTGGACGATCCACAAAGGCGTCGAAACCGAAATCGGAGCGGCCGACTAATGGCCAGCACCGGCGCGCAACAGTACCGCGACCTGTCCGACGTCCAAAAGGAGAACGCCCAGATCCTGCTGCAGGTCGGGAAAAACCTCAACGCGCCGCAAGTCGCAATGGAAGCCATCATCTGCGCCGGCATGGGAGAGAGCTCCCTCGGCGCCGACCCCAGCACCTACCAGCCCAACTCCGCCGGCTACTGGGGCGTCCTCCAGGGCGGCTCCGGGCAGAACGGGTCGGCGCGGAACTTCCCCGACGCACACAACACCGTCGGGATGGCCCGACACTTCTTCCAAGGCGGCCTCGGGTTCCAAGCCGGCGGCGCGATCGCCCTCGCCCACGGCGGCGAAACAGACCCCGGGACGATCGCGACCAAAGTCGAAGCGTCCGGGGAGCCCGGCAGCTACTACGGCCAATACCAGCAGCTCGCACAAGGACTCATCGTCCTCTTCCACGACGGATTCCTCACCAGCAAAAGCATCATCACCCAGGTCGAAGGGATCGCCAAAGCCGGCGCCGGGGACATCCTCAGCGTGGGCGGGGATGTCCTCGGCGCCGCCGGCAGCGTCGCGGAGAGCATCGCCGGGGACATCATCAACGACGTCTGGGGTCTGATCGGCCCCGAGGTCGAAAAGGCCGCGCTGTACGTCGTGCTCGCCATCGCCGGCGTCTGGCTGATCGCCGAAGGTGTCGGCCGGCTGACCGGCGTCGGTAACCCGGTCAGTGCCGCGGCGCGCGCCGGCGGCCGCGTCGTGAAGGGCGCAGCAGTGGGAGCGGCCGCGTGATGACGACGACCGAGGAACACCTCCGCCGCCACGACCACGACATCGCGCGGCACGCGAGGGGGCTCGGGCAGCTCAGCCAGATCCTGCACCCGAGCGCCGGCACCCCGCAGCTCTACGAGCTCACGTCGAGTGTGCCGCAGAAGGTAGTCAACAACCCCCGCGAGACGTACAAGTCGATCACGTTCTTGAACATGAGCTCGCTCAGCACCTACATCGGGATGATGGGCGCCAGCCCCACACTCGGGAACGGGTATCACCTCACCCCCCAGAGCTATGTGACGTTCCCGTTCGCGGAAAACGTCGAGTTCGAGATCGGGTCGCTCGGGGAAGAGAACATCATCCCGCTGATCCCGGGGCAGGTCATGAGGATCCTCGTGATCCGCTACAACTACCCCCAGTCGTTCACCAGCGGTCTGCTGAACCAAGAACGCCGGCCGATGCTCGCCGTTTCCGGCGCCGGCCCGAACTACGGCGGCGTGATCGTCGGGACGAACTCAATCTTTGTCTGCCAGTCCGGGAATGAACGCAAGCGGCTCGTTCTCACCAACGACTCCACGGCGATCATCTACGTCAACCCGTTCGGCGGGACCGCGATCGTCGGGCAGGGCCTCCGACTCAACCCCGAGGGCGGCATGTACGACGACGAAGGCTGCAGCTTCAACGCGGTAACCGCGGTCGCGACCGCCGCCGGCTCGAACCTCTGCGTCTGCGAGTTCACCTAATGGGATGCGCGCAAACCAGCAGCTCGCCAGGCTCGAGCCTCGCGTTCCCGAACCCCCCGACGCTCGTAGCGGTCACCGTCGCCGCGCCGTTCGCCGGCGCCGACTGGGCGTACACCATTCCCGCCGGCGTCTGGGCGCGGCTGCTCACCGGCTTCTGCACCCTCGCGACCAGCTCCACCGTCGCGAACCGCCTCCCCGGCCTACAACTCCAAAACGCGACGCCCGCCGTTATCGGCAAAGGGATAACGAACACCGCCATCACCGCCAACCTGACCCCCGCAATCACCTACGCCCGCGCTGCCGGCTGGACACTCGCCGGCGGAACAGTCGGGGTCAACCTCTCAATGCCCGCCCTGATCCTCCCACCCGGCTACACGATCGGATCCATCACCCCGCTCCTCCAAGCCGGCGACCAATACTCCGCGATCCAGCTGCTGTTCGAGGAGTGGACCTCGCTCCCCCTGTTCGACGCGCTCACCCCAACCCTCTCATAGAAGGGACCCCAGCTGATGGCACACGGCCACGGACACAAACGCGACTGCCGATGCGGCTTCTGCCGCAAAAGCGGCCATACCAAACACCGCCGCGGCCGCCGACGCCGCAAGCGCTAGCGCTAGGAGAAACCATGATCACGATCAGCTTCACAGCCAACACCATCGACGAACTCGTGCACGAGCTCGCCAACCAGGTCATCGCGCTCGGCGCCAACGCCGGCTATAGCATCGAACCCAAGAAAGAGCCACCGGTCACCGTCGCGGCACCCGTCGTAACGCCGCCCGTCACCCGACACCCCGACCCCGCCGCAGCCGCCCCGCCCGCGGCCGACGAGGCCGCCCCGCCCGCGGCCGCCGAGCCCGCGGCCGCCGAGCCCGCGGCCGCCGAGCCCGCGGCCGC